>Ga0335078_10000177_pt1 | contig 106864 bp, 107 predicted proteins | sample Lox_Sample_32_FD_206711 | JGI IMG/M metagenome (GOLD analysis project Ga0335078, IMG submission 206711) | Soil microbial communities from Loxahatchee National Wildlife Refuge, Florida, United States - Lox_Sample_3.2 | ecosystem: Environmental > Terrestrial > Soil > Wetlands | place: USA... | reverse complement strand
CACGTGTTTGGATCGAGCGAGGGGTTGCAGTTGGGCGCGCCGTCGGTCGCGAGCACGATCGCGCGCGCGCTCGACGCAGCGCGCACGCCGAGCAAGTACGTCGCGGTTGTGTCGATCGCGCTCGCCGTCGGCGTCGATCCGCCCGGCTGGTTCTGCTTCATCAGATCGACGAGCGCTTGCACGTTGCCGAACGCGGGCGCGAGGCTCGGCTGCGTCGCCACCGAGCAGTCGTCGGCCGCCGAGCCGCTCGGAAAGAGGAGCGCGCCGACCTCCATCACCGAATCGACGGGCGGCAGCGTCGTCTCGAGCGCGTCGGTGAGCACCTCCCAACGCGATTCGCTGCCTTCGAACGCGGTGCGCATCGATCCGGATCGATCGAGCACGAACATCACCTCGGGCGACGCGGCCGTCAGCGGGATGTCGCCCGGCACGCAACCGACGGACTCCTCGCGCACGTCGGCGCCCGCTTCGCGCACGCTCGTCGCGTCGGGCAGCGGATCGTAGAGCGCCGTGCGCGCCCCGCACGCCGCGAAGACCGCAGACACGCCGACCCGAGACAGTCTCTTGAAGAACATTCGACCCTAGTGTGCACCATCGGTTCTACCGATCACGAAGGGAGGTCAACATGGGGTCGAATTTTTGCGCGGCCGGGGATGGGGCATGTACCGACTTCGATCTTCGGCGCACGAGACGCGCGTCCGTCGGCTGTGGCGCGCGGTCGCGCTCGATCGTCACGCGCTGCGCGCGTTGAGCCCGCCGCCACGGCTCGCGTAGGATGCGCGGCGTGCGGCGTGTCGTCCTTGGCGTGCTCTCGATCTCGATCGCATGCGGCGCGCGCACCGAGCTCCGCGGGACCGATCTCGGCGCAAACGAAGCGCTCGACGCGGGCGACGCGGGCGACGCGCGCGCGGACGCAGGGCCTCCACCGTCGCCGTGCGTCGCAAACGCGCCGATCGTTCTCGCGTCGGGCGGAAAAGAAATTCAGTTCGTCGCGCTCGACGACGCGAACGTGTACTTCACCGACTTCGCGCTCGGAACGCTCTCGGTCGTGCCGAAGGCGGGCGGCGCACCCAACGCCATCGTCGAGGGGCTCGACAGTCCGTCGGGGCTCGCGGTTCAGAACGGCACGATCGACTTCGCCGAGTTCAACGGCGACGTGCTCGCGAGCGTGACGACGTCGGGCGGCGCGTTCACGACGCTCGCCTCGAACCAAGACGGCGCGTACGACGTGACGAGCGCGAACGGCGGCGTCTACTGGACGACGTTCCGCGGGTGCACGGTGCGGCGCATCTCGAACGGCGGGTCCGCGGAGCTCGACGTCGCGAACCAGCCATTTTCGCGCATCGTGAGCGGCGGCGATTTCGTTTTTTGGATTTCGTACGAAGACAAATCCGTCGTGCGCTTCGACGTCACGACGAGCGAGCACGCGACGCTCGTGAGCGGCGGCAACAACCCGCCGTTTTCGATCGCGACCGACGGCGCGACGCTCTACTTCGGCGAAACCTCCGCGACGCAATCGACCGTCGCGTCCATTCCTGCGACCGGCGGCGCGACGACGACGCTCTTCTCGTCGACGTGCGGCGACGCGACGGACGCGGGCACGGGGCTCGTCGGGAGCTGCCTCGCGTCGATCGCGACGGACGGAGCGTGGGTGTATTTCACGGGCGAAGGTCTCGTGCGCAAAGTCGCGACGGACGGATCCGGACTCGCGACGATCGCGGCGGGACAATCGCGTCCGTACGCGATCGCAGTCGACGACAAGTGCGTATATTGGAGCAACCTCGGCGACGGGACGGTGTGGGCCGCGCCGAAGTGACGAGAAGCAACCGATTGCAGTTCCCCGCCCGCTGGACGCCGTTTCAGGCTACGATTGCGCTCCGATCCCGTGGCGTCCATTCGGCCCGTGCCCAACGAGTCCAAGATCCCGGTGGGGACGATGCTGGCCGGGAAATACCGCGTCACGCGAGAAATCGGGCGCGGTGGAATGGCTGCGGTCTACGAGGCGGAGCAGGTCGCCCTCGGCAAGCGCGTCGCGGTCAAAGTGCTCGCGCAGGAGCTCCAGCACTCGAACATCGTGATCGAGCGGTTCTTCCGTGAGGCGCGCGCGGCCGCGAGCGTGCAGTCGCCGTACATCGTCGACGTCTACGACTCGGGGCGCCTCGAGGACGGCCGCCCGTTCATCGCGATGGAGTACCTCGACGGCGAGTCGCTCTACGATCGCATGGCGCGCATTCGCATCATCGATCCGACGACGACGTGCCGCATCATCTCGCACTGCGCGAAGGGTCTGATGAAGGCGCACGCGGCGGGCATCGTCCACCGCGATCTCAAACCCGAGAACATCTTCATCGTGAAGAGCGAGGACGGCGAAGAGATCGCGAAGCTCCTCGACTTCGGGCTCGCGAAATTCTACGCGCCCGTGAAGACCGACGAGAAGACCGCGCGACTCACGCGCGAAGGCGCCGTGTTCGGAACGCCCGCGTACATGTCGCCCGAGCAAGTCAAAGGACAAGGCAACGTCGATCACCGCGCGGATTTGTGGGCGCTCGGGTGCATGGCGTACGAGTGTTTGATCGGCAGGCCCGTGTGGAACACCGATCAGGGCGTCGCGATGACGTTCGCCGCGATCGCGACGCAACCGCTGCCCATCCCGTCGAAGATTCGTCCCGATCTTCCGCCCGCTTTCGACGAGTGGTTCAAGCACGCGCTCAATCGCGATCCGAACAAACGCTTTCAAAGCGCGAAGGAGCTCGCCGACTCGCTGAAGGACGCGCTGCTCGGTCCGGGATCCGGATCGGTTTCGTACGTGAACATCTCCGATCTCGACGAGATCGAAGCGCAGCCCGCGTCGGACGCGCCGCCGCCCGGCGCGCTCGAGGAGCCCGTTCCGCTCTCGAGGCCCGCGGCGACCGCGCCGCAAACGAGCCCGCCCGCGACGTCCGGGGATCTGCCGCCGGACAAACCGCGCCCGCCGAACGCGAGCGCGACGGAGATGCCACCAACCGCCGCGACGCCCGCGTTCGCGCGTCCACCGCGCACGAGCGCGCTTCGTTGGGTCCTCTCGCTCGGCGTGCTTCTCGGTGGCGGCGCTGCGGTCGGGCTCGTTTGGGTGAAGTACCTCAAGGTGCAGGTGCTCACGCCGCTCGTCGTGTCTTCGGCGACTGCCGTCGCGACGACCGCCTCGTCGAGCGCGCCCACCGGACCCGCGCTCGACGAGCCGAAGTGGGGACAGACGATCGCCGACGGGCAGCAGCTCTTCGTGAACGGCGATTACGCCGGAGCGCAGAAAAAATTCAAGGACGCGCTCGACGCGGGCGGCGGCGCGGTCGCGAAGGCGTACCTGGAGCAGACGAAGGCCGCGCTCACGAACACGAACGGCGCGTGCAAGATGGTCGCGTTCATCCACCCGCGCTTCGACACGAAGACGAACGCCGAGCGCCCCGCGATCGCTCAGGCGCTCCACGGCCCCGTGATGGTGTGGACCGACGATCACGAGAACAAGGATCACGATCACGTCTACTCGATCATGCTCGACGACGCGTGGCGCGCGACGAGCGCGCCGCGCGACGTGACGCCCGAGGCGTTCGACGCGGCGAAGCCGTCGCTCATCGCGACCGGCGATCGCGTCGCGATGCTCTATTGGGATCGCGGCGGCAAAGACACCGTCGGCGTGCGCGCGCGCTGGCTCGACGCCGACGGACGAATCGCGGGGGCCTCCAGCGCCGTGGGCGCGCAGCGCGCCGGACACTTCTGGCCGTCGTTCGACAAATCGCCGGATGGCTTCGTCGTGGTGTGGCAAGACGATCGCGATCACGAGAACGCGGATTTGTTCTTCCGAAAATTGAACGGCGAGCTCGAGCCGCAGGGTAACGAAATCCGTCTCACCGATTACACCGGTCCCGTGCTCGCGAAGATCCCGCAAGTGCGCGTGCCGACGGTCGCGGTCGCGAGCAACGCGGTGTTCGTCGCGTACAAGCTCGAGCGCGAAAACCAACACCTCGCGGTGCGCATGCGCATCGCGCTCGACGATCCGTCGCTGAAGAACGGCCTCGACGAACAATCCGCGGGCGCGCGCTTGAAGAAAGATCGCGAGCTCGGCGACGTGAAGGTCATCAACGAGGACAAAGCGCCGGCGGACGCGCCGATCATCGCGTGCGGCGCGGAGGGTTGCTTCGTCGCGTGGCACGGCGAGCAAGGCGGCAGCAACGTCGCGCTGATCGAGCCCGCGCAAGGAAAGGTCTTGTGGCGGAAGAAATTGTCGGCGACGGGCGGCCACCCTTCGATCGGATCTTCCGAGAGCGGCCAGACGACCATCGCGTGGTTCGACAAGGGCTGGGTGCACATGGCGTCGCTCACGCGCGACGGCGTCGGCAAAGACAGCGCGTTCGCGCGCGTCTCCGGCGAGCCGCCGCGTCCGTGGATCGCGCCGGGCAAGAACAAGAACGAGTGGCTCGTCTCGTGGGAGAGCTTCGACGACAAGCGCGCGGACGTGGAAGCGGCGAAGGTGGTTTGCTCGCCGTGAAGCCCGAAAGGGACGGTCGAGCGCTCGTCGAAGCGCTCGTCGTCTCCGCGCTCGTGACCGCGGTCGTCGCCGGCGGAGCGCTCTTCGTTCCGAAGCGCTACGTCGCGACGTTCGTCGGTTTCGTTTTCCTCGCGGCGGTGTGGCGCCTCGTGTGGACGCGAGAAGACGACACGGTGAAGCGCTTCGGCGTCGCGCTCGGCGGGCTCATGCTGCACGATCGAATGAGCGCGACGAACATCGCGCGCGAAGCGCTCCGCGCGGCCGCGTGGGCCGCCGCGCTCGGCGTCGTCTTCTTCGTCCCGTTTTATTTCGGGTGGCGCGCGTGGTGGCATCCGCAGCGCGCGTTCGCGTACGAATTCCACGCGCTTGATCTCGGGAACGACGCGCTCGGTCAGCTCTTGCTCGTCGCGCTCCCCGAAGAAGCGTTTTACCGCGGCTACCTCCAGACGCGCCTCGACGACGCGCTCCCGACGCGCGTGCGCGTGCTCGGCGCGAGCGTCGGTCCGAGCGTCGTCGTCACGTCGGCGATCTTCGCGCTCGGACATTTCGCGACCATCCCCGCGCCCGCGCGCTTCGCGGTTTTTTTTCCGTCGATCGTGTTCGGATTCTTGCGCGCGCGAACCGGCGGCGTCGGCGCGTCGATCGCGTTCCACGCGATGTGCAACGTCTTCTCGGAGACTTTGGGCCGCGCGTACGGCGTTTACTGATATTCAAGGCGCATGCAGCAGCACCCGCAATACCCGCAACCGCAACAGCCCGCGCCGCAGCGCTCGTCGGGCGCGAACGTCGGCGTGATCGTCGCGATCGTCGGCGCCGTGTTCGTCGTCGTGTTGCTCGGGATCTTCGTGCTCTTCGGCGTGCTCGGTTACATGCGCGCGTCGCGCGCCGCGAGCCTCGCCGCGAAGCGCGCCGCGACGCCCGCGAGCTTCACCGAGTCGTACAGCTCGCCGAACGGCCTCGTCACGGCGCACTATCCCGCCGACTGGGCCGCGAAATCCGTCGACGAAGGCACGCTCACCGTCACGCGCAACTTGAGCGACGGCGGCGACGAGCTCGTGTACGTCGCGGGCATCGACAACCCAATCTCGAACGACGTGAACGAGATCGCGCGCATCCTCCTGCTCTCGCAGACGAAGACGATCGAAGCGACCGGCGATCATTGGACGGAGACCGCGCGCCGTCGTGACGCGTGTCTGCACGGGATCCCCGGGGGCCTCCGCGTCGAAGGCACGTTCCGCGCGAAGGGAATCACCAAGGAGAACGTGCGCCTGTGTTTTTTGGTGCACGACGGTCACGCTTACGCGACGAAGACGATGGTTCCCGCGGTGCACGAGACGGAAGACCTGGCCCTCCTCGAGTCGATGGTTCAAGCCAGCGACATCAAGTGAACCGATCGTGCGCGCCGCGCTCTTCGATCTCGATCGCACGCTCGTCCGCAAAGACACCGCGACGCTCTACGTGAAGTGGCAGCGCGACGTCGGTCTCGCGACGACGCGCGATCTCGTGCGCACGATGTGGTGGGTCGCGCAGTACACGTTCGGCGTGCTCGACACGCCCGCCGTCGCCGCGCGCGCGATCGCGACGCTCGCAGGCAAACCCGAGCAGAAGATGATCGACGAGTGCGAGGCGTGGTTCGAGGAGCGCGTCTTGCCGCACGTCGCGGGCGGCGGGCGGCGCGCGGTCGAGCGCCACAAGCGCGAGGGAGATCTCGTCGCGATCGTCACCGGCGCGACGCCGTACGTCGCGCGTCCTCTCGCTCGCGCGCTCGGAATCGATCACGTCGTCTCGAGCGAGCTCGAGGTCGACGAGCGCGGCGCGTTCACCGGCCGCGGGCGAGATCCACTCTGCTACGGCGAAGGCAAGGTCGTGCGCGTCGCGCGCCTCGCGGAGCAGTGCGGGTTCGATCTCTCGAAAGCTGTATTCTACACGGATTCTCTCACGGATTTGCCGCTGCTCGAGCGCGTCGCCGAGCCGATCTGCGTCAACCCCGATCCGCGTCTTCGCCGCGTTGCGAAGAAGCGCGGTTGGCGCGTCGAAGCTTGGTGATGTCCTCACGTCACATGTAGAGCGGACCGAGTCGCTTTCGAAAATACGGATCGCTGAACTTCCAGATCGACATCTCGATCACGTAATGGAAGACGAAGATCCCGTCGAAGAGGTGCACGAGCAGGCGCGCGCCGTCGTGACCCGTCGCGAGCCCGGGCTGCGCGCGCTGCATGAAGAAGAACGCGGCCGACAGCGCGACGAGCGCGGCGTAGAGACGAAGCGGAGCGCGTCGCAGCGCGGCGAGCACGCGGTCGCGATCGTCTGCGGGCGTGCGAAACACGCGCGGCGCCATGATCACGTGGTACTCGACGTAGTGCACGGCGAGCGCGGCCGTGTAGAGCCCCGTGCGCCACACCGCGAGCAGCGACGACGTCGTCTGCACCGCGAAGTACCCGAGCGCGATCGCCATTTGTCTTCGGTCGGCTCCTCGTCGAAGACCGATCGAGTAACCCGCGAGCACGACGACGAGGAGAGCCGCGCTCGCCGCGGTGAACGCGAGCGTGATCGGCGAGCGCGCGTCGTAACGAAGGTCGCTGAGGAACGTGAGCATCATGAGCATCGTCAGCGACATGAAAAAGAGGTTCTCCGCGGTGCGCGTCCACGCGGGGATCTGCCGCAGCGGCTTGCCCTTGAAGAGTTGCAGCACGCCGAACGATTGTCGGCTCAAATGGTGAAAATCGAGCGCGCGGATGATCGTCGACACGACGAGCCCCGCCAGCGCGAAGCGCGCGTCGAGCGCGAGGCCGTAGAACAGCGCGAGCCCGAAGAGCGCGACGAGCGGCGCGAGGTAGAACGCGAACATGTTCTTGCGCGAGCTCGCGAAGTGACGAACGTCCGAGGCCGACAGGTACACGACGAAAGTCAAAAAGAAGTGCGTGAGCCCGAAGAGGACGAAGTAGATCTCCGCGATCGGTTTTCCGGCGAGGGTGATGCGCCCGTCGTCACCGGCCGTGAGGAGGTACGCGCTGAGCGGCAGCGTGACGAGGACGAACGCGCCGAACACAAGCGCGCGCGGCAACCCGCGCGTCACGTACGGATTCGTCGTCGTGCCCGCCGCGACGTTCATCGAAGCGAGTGTATCAAAGCGTCACGGAACGATCGGACAAGTTCCCGCGTCGGTCTCTTTCATGCATTTGAAGTTCGAGCCCGCGTCGAGGACGATCACGCCGCCCGCGCAGCACTTGAGGCCCGTCGCGCACAAGTCGTGTTGAGGATTGCACGTCGCGCCTTGACCGAGCCCGCCGTCGTTGCCCGCGGCGTCGGAGCTCGAGCCGTCGTTGCCGGACGAAGCGTCTTGCGGCGACGATCCGTCGTTTCCCGTCGACGAGTCGCCCTGCGTGGCGTCGTTCGACGTCGCGTCGCTCGCGTTCGATGCGTCGGTGTTGGAGTCGTCTCCGCTCGTCGTCGCGCCGGAGCACGCCGCGATCACAGTTGCAAAATACACGTAAGAGAAGGGATGCAAGTTCTTCATGCGCTCATTGTATCAAATCAATGCGCGTGCGACATCGCCTTGAGGCGCTCGATGAGGTTCGTCGAGCTGACCACGCGGACGAAAATCAGCATGACGGTGTTGAACGCGGCGTGCGCCAGCGCGACGCCGGCGAGCCTGCGGCGCACCATCATCATCGCCGCGAAATACGCGCCGAGGAACGCGGTCTGCACGATCGCGAGCAACCCTTCGTAGACGTGGCCGAGCCCGAAGATCGTGCTCACGGCGACGATGGCGAGCGGCCATGAGCCCACGAGCGAGCGCATGCGCGGCGTGAGGAACCCGCGGAACGCGATCTCTTCGAACGCCGCGGCGACGATCGCCGCGAGCGCGAACTCGAGGATCGATCCTTGCGACGCGATCATTGTGAGCGTCTCCGTCCGTTGCGCGCTCTCCTTCTCGAGGACCCCGGTCGCCATCCCCACGAGCCCGACCGGGATCGCGACGGCTACGGTCGTCGCGAACGCGCCGAACGTCATCCACGTCGACGCGACGATCTCCTTCGCGAGCCCCGCGCGCGCGAGGCCGAGCGCGATCGGCGGTTGTCCGTCGGCGCGGAGCACGAGCAGGAGCAGCGCGATGACGAGCGCGCCGCGCGTCGCCGCGCTGACGACGATGTGACGCGACGACACGTCGCGCAGCGCGGAGATGAACGCGCCGAAGTCGGCGCGATTTCGTTTCGTCTTCGGGATGCGCACCGGCAAATCCACGCGCGCGTGATCGCGCAGCACCGTGACGGTCGTGTCCTCGGGGAGATCCTCGCCGTGCGTGTGGCGCTGCAAATCCGAAATGGGATCGGTGCGATCGAGATCGCTTCCGCCGATCGCGACGACGCGATCGCCCGCGTGCAGCACGCCGTCCGCGGGCGCGCCGCGCTCGACGCTCTTCACCAAGACGACTCCGCCGTCCATCGCGGGATCGCCTTCTTCCCGCGCGCCGACGGCGGTTCCGATCCCGAGGCGGCGCGTTTCTCCTGCGATCGCCGGGCGCTCGATGACCGCGGGTGCGATCACCGCGAGCAGCACGATCACGCTCGCGAGCGCGCGCGACGTGATCCCGCCGTGCACGCGCGACCACGGACGCACGACGATCGCCGCGAGCGCGAGCTCGAACGCGACGACGATCGCCGCGAGGATCGGCGAATTCATCGTGAACGCTCCGGCGAACACGAGCGACACGACGAACGCCATTTCGATCGCCGCGCGACCCTTCGAAGGCATCGCGACGAGGAACGTCTCGTCCGCGCGCGCGCGCCATCCGCTCATCGGCGATCGACGTTACACGAAATGGCCACTATCCTGCTCGGCATGAGCGAGCCCTCGCTTTCGCAAACCGATCCGGAAATCTCCAAGCTCATCGACGAAGAGAACGTGCGCGAGCGCGACACCGTGCGCCTCATCGCGAGCGAGAACTACGCGTCGCTCGCCGTGCAACGAGCGACGGGCTCCGTGCTCACGAACAAGTACAGCGAGGGCTACGCGGGCAAGCGCTACTACGAAGGTCAGCAGGTGATCGACCAAGTCGAGCGACTCGCGATCGATCGCGTGCGCGCATTGTTCGCGAAGACCGCGTCGTGCCCTGCGGACGACATTCACGTCAACGTGCAGCCGTACTCGGGCTCGCCCGCGAACCTCGCCGTGTACCTCGCGTTCTGCAACCCGGGCGACACGATCATGGGCCTCGGTCTCCCGTTCGGCGGGCACCTCACGCACGGTCACACCGTGTCGATCACCGGGAAATATTTCAAGAGCGTCCCGTACGCCGTGCGCAAGGACGACTGCCGCATCGACATGGACGAAGTGCGCAAGCTCGCGCGCGAGCACAAACCGAAATTGATCTGGGCGGGTACGACGGCGTACCCGCGCACGCTGGACTTTCCCGCGTTCCGATCGATCGCGGACGAAGTCGGCGCGATCCTCGCGGCGGACATCGCGCACATCTCGGGGCTCGTCGCGACCGGCGTGCACCCCTCCCCCGTCGGAATCGCGGACGTGGTCACCACGACGACGCACAAGACCTTCCGCGGCCCGCGCGGCGGCATGATCCTCTGCAAGAAGCAGCACGCGAGCGCGATCGATCGCGCGGTTTTTCCGGGACTTCAGGGCGGTCCGCACAACCACACGACCGCGGGGATCGCGGTGGCCGCGCTCGAAGCGTCGAAGCCCGAATTCGTGCACTATGCAAAGAACATCGTGCAGAACGCAAAGATCCTCGGCGAGGCGCTCGCGGGGAAAGGATTTCACCTCGTCACGGGCGGCACGGACAATCACCTCTTGCTGATCGATCTCACGAACAAAGGCGTGCCGGGCAAGGTCGCCGCGCAAGCGCTCGATCGCGCGGGCGTCGTTCTCAACTACAACGCGGTGCCGTTCGATCCGCGAAAGCCGTTCGATCCGTCCGGTCTGCGGCTCGGGACGCCGGCGGTCACGTCGCGTGGGATGGGACCGAGCGAGATGCAGTCGATCGCGTCGTGGATCGATCGCGTGGTGAGCGCGCCGGCCGACGAGCCGCTGGGGGAGACGATCGCCGCCGAGGTGAAAGCGACGTGCGCGAAATTTCCCGCGCCGGGCATTCGCTGAGTCACGCCATCTCGGCGTCGCGGCTTCGCCCGACGTAGAGCGCGCACGCGGCGACGACGACGCACGCGGCCGCGACCCACGCCCACGCCGGCGCGCTCTTCATCCACGCGAAGATCCTCTCGCCGAAGAAGCTCATCACGAAGAGCGGCGCGAGATACCCGAGAAACGATCCCCAAAAATGCGTCCAGAAGCGGACCTTCGACACGCCGAAGAACGCGTGGAGCAGCGGCGGCATCCAGAAGACGAAGCGCAAGACGAACACGGTGGCGAACGCGCGCTTCGCGAGCGCTTCGTCATAGCGGCGAAAGCGCTGGGGGATACGCGGCGCGATGAAATCGCGCGCGACGAAGCGCGCGAACGAGAAGCCGATGGTGCTCGCGGCCATCGTGCCCGTCATCGAGAGCGCGAACGCGATCGGCCACGGCCAGATGAGCGGCGCGGCGACGACGAACACCGTGCCCGGCACGCCGAACGGCTGCAAGATCGCGTACGTCACGACGAACGCCACGTATCCCCACGCGCCGAGCGCGACGAGGCGCGCGGCGAGCTCTCTCGGCTCGCGCAGCTCCGCGAGCACGCCGAGTCGCCACAAGACGAAAAATTTGACGACCACGACCGCGACGAGCGCGATTTTGAGCGCACGCCTTTTCACGTCGGTCACTTCGCGAGCTCGGCCTCGATGTCGCTCGTGACTTGCGCGGAGTCGGGCTCGACGGGCGAGTCGTAGCGCGCGACGACCTGTCCGGTGCGCGACAAAAGGAATTTGTTGAAGTTCCACGTGATGTCGCCGCCCGCGTCGATCTGCGCGGCCGCTTGCGCCTTGAGCCACGTGTAGATCGGATTTTCGTTCGGCGGGTTCACGTTGCTCTTCGTGAACATCGGGAACGTGATGCCGTATTGCTCCGTGCAAAACTGCGAGATCTCTTCGTCGTCGCCGGGCTCTTGATCGCCGAACTGATCGCAAGGAAATCCGAGCACGACGAAGCCCTGCGCTTGGTACTGCGCGTAGACCGCCTCGAGCGGCGCGTACTCCGGCGTGTACTCGCAGAGCGACGCGGTGTTCACGACGAGGATCACGTCGCCGCGGTATTGGCACATCGAGACGGTCTGCGTCTCGCCGAGGTCGAGCGAGCTGAGCTCGTAGAAGCTCCCGGTCGCCGCGGGTGGATCGCACACGAACGAGCCGTCGTCGCTCGCGTCGGTGATCTGGCCGAGGCTGCCCGCGTCCTTCGGGTGCGGTTGGATCGCGTCCGTCGACGCGTCGCTCGGCGCGTTGCTCGAGCTCGACGAGCACGCCGCGACGATCGCGCACGCCCCCCAAAGTCCCGCCCAGTGCCGCATGACGCGATGGTAGCACCCTGCGCACGGGCGCGCCGCGTCGTGTATTCTGCTTTCGTGCGGTTTCGCGTCTCGCTCGTCGCCGTGTCCTCCCTCGCCGCGTGCGCGCTCTTTCCCGACGTCGGTGGGCTCGACACGGGCGACGCTTCACCGAACGACGCGAGTCACGACGCGATGATCGACGGCGCCGACGGCGCGATCACGAGCGAAGCGAGCGGCGACTTTTGCACGGCGCAGAGCGCCTACCGTTTGTGCAGCGACTTCGATCAGAGCGGCGGCGTGACGCAAGGCTTCGACATCGGGCTCGTCGCGGTGCCGAACGGACAGGGCGGAACCTTCACGCTCGACACGAACGACTTCGTCTCGTCGCCGAACGGTGCGCTCGGCGTCGCGAACCCGTTCGGCGCGGGCCAAGTGTCCGGCACGCGCATCATCGGCACGCTCTGGCCGCTCGGCGCGACGCCCGCGTCGCTCGACTGCCAAGCGCAGTGGAAGCCGCTCGCGCTCTCGACGACGGCGAACGACTACGCGCACGTCGTCGCGGTGTCGTTCTACAGCGACGCGCAAGAAAACGATCAGTTCGCGTCGCTCAACTTGAACATGCAGGGCGACGGCACGCTCGTCCTGCTCGAGTACGGACCCAAGACGGCGCAGTTCAACGTGCCGATCACCGTCACCACGTCGAGCGGGTGGCTCCCCGTATACTTGTCGGTCACGTTCGGCTCGACGCTCACGTACTCGATCGAGGTGAACGGCGCGTCGACCGGCTCGCACCCGTTCGTCAACACGATGCCGTCGACGTCGCACGCGGAGTTCGAAGTGGGTCCCGCGTACTTCGGCGGCTCGACGACGACGCAGTCGCCGGGTTGGACGTTCGCGTACGACAACGTCGTTTGTAGGTAGGCATTCCCATCACGCGAGCAAGCGAGCCGCTCGCGCGACGAGGCTCTCAGCGTTTCGTGTATTTTCCACGCATCTCGGGGTGCTCGTTCTCGAAGGCCTCGAGGCTCTCGCGCGTGATCTCGACTTCGATCGTCGCGTCGTCTTCGAGAATCTTCGACTGACACCCGAGGCGCGAGCTCGCGCGCACGTCGAACGCTTTGTCGAGGATGTCGTTCTCTTCGTCTTCCATTTCGCTCAGCGCGTCCGCGCCGCGCACGACGTACACGTGACACGTCGAGCACGCGCACACGCCGCCGCACGCGAACCCTTCGGGCGCGTCGATCTTCTGCGCGGCTTGCAGGATCGAGCTCCCGACGGGCGCGTCGGTCTCCCAAATTCGTCCGACCGCTCGCAGGATCACTTTAGCCATGCGCGTGCTCGATGCCCTTCGCGTGCTCGACTTCCTTGCCGACGTCGTCGACGTTGCGCCCGCCGATCGCGCGCGCGATCGCGCGGTTCATGCGGCGACCCGCGAAGCTCTTCGTCGCGCGATCGAGATCGTCGATCGCGCCTTGGATTTTCTTCGGGTCCTCCCTTTTGCACGCCGCTTCGAGCGCGACGATCGCGGACTCGATCGCCTCGCGCTCGCCCTGCTCGAGGAGATCCGCGTCGGACTCCATCGACTTCTTCGTCGCGAGAACGATGCGCGACGCTTCGACGCGACCCTCCGCGACGCGCCGCTTGTTCAAATCATCTTCGCCGTGATCGAGCGCATCGATCAGCATGCGCTCGACGGTGTCGTCGTCGAGACCGTACGAGGGCTTCACGCTCACGGTTTGCTCGATGCCGGTCTTCGTCTCCTTCGCGTTCACGGAGAGCAATCCGTCGGCGTCGACGCGGAACGTGACCTCGAGCCGCGCTAGCCCCGCGGGCATCGGCGGAATTCCCTTGAGCGTGAAGCGCGCGAGCGAGCGATTGTCGGACACCATCTCGCGCTCGCCTTGCACGACGTGAATCTCGAATCCGGTTTGGTCGTCCTGTTGCGTCGTGTAGACGCCGCGCGCCGACGTCGGGATGGTCGTGTTTCGCGGTAGGATTTTGTCGACGACGCCGCCGCCGACTTCGATGCCGAGCGACAGCGGGATCACGTCGAGCAACAGCACGTCGTCGCGCTGTCCCTCACCCGCGAGCAAATCGGCTTGCACCGCCGCGCCGAGCGCGACGACTTGATCCGGATCGACGTCCGCGAGCGGCTCCTTCCCGAAGAGCTTCTTCACGTACGCGCGCACGGCGGGGACGCGCGTCGCGCCGCCCACGAGGATCACGCCGTCGAGCTCGTCGGGCTTGAGGCCCGCGTCTTTCAGCGCGCGCTTGCACGCGACGCCGGTGCGCTCGAGCAGCGGCGCGATGAGCTCGTCGAAGCGCGCGCGCGTGATGCGCACGTCGCGCGATCCCCCCTCCGGCAGGGGGATCTCCGCTTCGACGAAGGTCTCGGTCGTGAGGACGTGCTTCATCGCGCGCGCTTGATCGAGCACGAGGCGCACGACCGCGGGCGTGAGCTTCGGGTGACGCGTGAGCGATTTCGGTTTTGCTTTGTCCGCGGCGAGCCAACCGAGCTGCTCGAGGACCTCGCTTCCGATCGCGCGATCCATGTCGTCGCCGCCGAGCTGCGAATCGCCGCCGGTCGACTTCACCTGGAACACGCCGTCTTCGAGAAAGAGCACGGTGACGTCGAACGTGCCGCCTCCCAAATCGTACACGACGAAGTGCCCGTTCACCTTCGTTTGAAGGCCGTACGCGAGCGCGGCCGCGGTGGGCTCGTTGAGCAAGCGGAGGACGTCGAGTCCCGCGAGGCGCGCCGCGTCCTTCGTCGCTTGGCGCTGCGCGTCGTCGAAATACGCGGGCACGGTGATCACCGCGCCGCCGACTTTTCCGAGATCGTCTTCGGCGCGCTTCTTCAGCTCGCGCAAAATGTCGGCGCTCACTTCGACGGGCGTGAGCGATTTTCCGCGCACGCGAAACCGCACGGTGTTGTCGGTGCGCGAAGCGTCGTCGTCGAACTCGTACGGACCGAGCCTTCGCGTCTCCGGATCGTCCGCGCCGCGTCCCATGAAGCGCTTCACGCTGACGATCGTCTCGCGCGGGTGATCCGAAGCGCTCTTCGCGGCGGGCGTCCCGACGACGACCTCGTCTTCCGCGTACGACACGACGCTCGGCAAGAGGATCTCGCCGTTGCAGTCCGCGATGGCGACGGGCTTTTCGTTGCGCACGCACGCGACGAGCGAGTTCGTCGTGCCGAGATCGATCCCGATCGGCTTCGGCGCAGCTTTCGGATCGAAAATCTCGAAGAGCATCGTCAGCCCTCTCCGCCGTCTTCGAGGCTCTCGAGCACGTTCGACGCTTCGTCGAGGAAGCGGCGGTAGAAGCGCAGCTCACCGAGCTTGCCGACGAGCGACGCGTCGAACGCCTTCGCCGCGGCCAGCGCCGCTTCGACCATCTCTTCGCGCGCGCGCATCTCTCCCTCGAGCGCGCGCACCTTGCCCGCGTCGCGCGCGGCCTTCGCCTCCGCGAGCGCTTCGCGCTTCTCGAGCACCTCCATCAACAATTCCGGATCGGGCTTCGGCTCTTTCGTCTCGCCGACCTCGACGCCCGCGAGCTCGAAGAGCGCTTCGGCGCGACGAATCGGATCGCGCACGATGCGCCACGCTTCGTTCACGTCGGCCGCTTTGGTCAGCGCGTCGCGGCGCTCGCTCGCGCCCGCGCTCGCGAACTTGTCCGGGTGCAGCGCGCGCGAGAGGTCGCGGTGTGCCCTCTCCGCGGCGCGCAGATCGATGCCGTAGGCGCGCGCGATGCCCAGCGTAGCGAACGGATCCATGGTCACACCGTGAAGGAATGCCCGCAGCCGCAGCTCGTCTTCTCGTTCGGGTTCTCGAACTTGAATCCCTGCTGCATGAGCGTCTGCTCCCAATCGAGCGTCATGCCGTTCAAGAAGACGAGGCTCTTCTTGTCGACGACGACGCGCACGGGCGTGCCGTCCTCCGCGACGCAATCGAAGACGCTGTCCCGCGCGCGGGGCTCGCCGTCGTGGAACTCGATCACGTACGAAAACCCCGAGCACCCGCCGCCGCGAATGCCGAGGCGAAGCGCCGTGTTCGGAACGCCGCGCTTCTGAATTTGCTTTTTGATCATCTCGACCGCGCGCGGCGTCACGGTGATCGGCGGGCGTGCAGGCAGCACGCCCTCACTTCCGCCCTCCGTGTCGGTCGCCGCCTTCGTCGCGCTGCTGGTCGTCTCGTTCGCTTCCATGGTCGTGTGCTCCGGCGCTTCGGCGCCGATCGGTCACTTCGCGCTTCGCGCCTCTCGCTTTTTGCGAAAATCCGCGATCGCCGATTTGATCGCGTCTTCGGCGAGCACCGAGCAGTGAATCTTCACGGGCGGAAGGTTCAGCTCCTGCACGATGTCCACGTTCTTGATCTTCTCGGCTTCGTCGATGCTCTTGCCTTTGATCCATTCGGTCGCGAGCGACGAGCTCGCGATGGCCGAGCCGCAGCCGAACGTCTTGAACTTCGCGTCTTCGATGACGCCCTGATCGTTCACTTTGATCTGAAGACGCATCACGTCGCCGCACGCGGGCGCGCCGACCAAACCGGTCCCGACGCTCGGATCGTCTTTGTCGAGCGTCCCGACGTTGCGCGGATGTTCTGCGTGATCGATCACTTTTTCCGAGTACGCCATTGTCGTGTTCCTAGTTGGATTCCTCGGCCGCGCAGGTTTGCGCGGTCGATGTGACTAATGAGCGGTCCACTGGACGCTCTTCAAATCGATTCCCTCTTTGTGCATTTCCCAAAGCGGGGACATCTCGCGAAGGTGCTTCACCTTGTCGACGACGAGATCGGCCACGTAGTCGACCTCGTCCTCCGTGTTGAATCGGCCGAGCCCGAATCGAATGCTCGAGTGGGCGAGCTCGTCGCCGACGCCGAGCGCGCGGAGCACGTAGCTCGGCTCGAGCGAAGCCGACGTGCACGCCGAGCCCGAGCTGACGGCGACGTCTTTGATCGCCATCATCATCGCCTCGCCCTCCACGAAGTTGAACGACAGGTTCAAATTGCCCGGCAAGCGGTGGTCGACCGATCCGTTGATGTACGTCTCCTCGACGCGATCTTGAATGCGCTTGCGGAGGCGCTCCCGGAGCTCGATCAAACGCGCGCTCTCCGCTTTGCCCTCGTCCATCATGATCTGCGCGGCTTTTCCGAACCCGACGATGCCCGGCACGTTGAGCGTGCCCGATCGCATCCCGCGCTCGTGTCCGCCGCCGTCCATTTGCGCGACGAGCCGCACGCGCGGTTTGCTGCGACGCACGTAGAGCGCGCCGCAGCCCTTCGGTCCGTACATTTTGTGCGCGGTGATCGACGCGAGATCCACGTTCATCTTCTGAACGTCGAAGTCGACTTTGCCGACGCCCTGCACCGCGTCCGAGTGAAGGAGCACGCCGCGCTCGCGCGTGATCTTTCCGATCTCTTCGAGCGGCTGCACCGTTCCGATCTCGTTGTTCGCGAACATGATCGAAACCAAGATCGTCTTGTCCGTGATGGCTTTCTTCACGTCGTCCGGATCCACGCGTCCGGTTTTGTCGACGCCGAGGTACGTGACCTGCGCGCCGTCCTTCTCGAGTCGCTTGCACGTGTCCAAGATCGCCTTGTGCTCGGTGACCTGCGTGATGATGTGGTTGCCTTTGTCCTTGTAGAACTCGAAGACGCCCTTCAGCGCGAGGTTGTCGCTCTCGGTCGCGCCGCTCGTGAAGACGATCTCTTTTTCGCTCTGCGCGCCGATGAGCTTCGCGATGCGCTCGCGCGCGTAGTCGACGGCCTCCTCGGCGACCCAACCGAAGACGTGCGATCGCGACGCCGCGTTTCCGAACTTCTGCGTGAAGTACGGGAGCATCTCCTCGAGCACGCGCGGATCCACCGGCGTCGTCGAGTGGTTGTCCATGAAGATCGGAAGCTTCACACTCATCACATCACCCTCGCGTGAAAACCCGACACGAGCTCGGGCACGTCGCTCGGTCGGCAGTCGTGGTGGTCGCAGGCGCTGCACGTCGACAGCAGTCGATCGGGCTCGCACACGTCGCACGTGTCCAAGTAGTCGAGGCTCTTCTGAAGCTCGTGCTCGAGCTTCTTGAGCTTCTTCAAATTCGCCTGCGTTTCAGCCAGTTTTTTCGTGTATACTGCACGCATCTTGGTCATCGCGCGCGGCGCGGAGCCCGACTCCTCCCAATCGCGCACGACGGTTTGGATGTCGGTCAGGCTGAACTGCATGTCCTGGAGCTTCTGAATCCACCGGATGCGAAGCGGCGCGTCCTTGGCGTAGAGCCGATACCCGCCCTTCGATCGCGCGATCGGCTTGAGCAACCCGAGCTCTTCGTAGAGGTGAATCGCCCGCACGGTCTTGCCGGATTCACGCGCGAGATCGCCGACCTGAAGGAGATCTTCCTCGGGCGTGGACGAGACGAGCGGCAAACGGACGGGTTTGGGCATGCCTTACGCTTACGTGAGGGTTTTAGTTTTTACGGGGGTGCGAGTCAAGCGGGAGGGGTCGGAAAATCGAGCGTGAGCCTCGCACCGCCGAGCGAAGAGCGGCTCACCGAGAGGGTCGCGCCGTTCGCCTCCGCGATCCGCCGCACGACGGCGAGGCCCATGCCCGTGCCCGTCGCGCGCGTCGTGACGAACGGCTGGCCCAGCTTCTCGAGCACTTCGTCGGGCATGCCGGGCCCGTCGTCTTCGAGCGTCCACGTCGCGCGCGTCCCATCGCTCGTTTGGACGCGTTCGACGCGCACGCGAATCCGCGCGTCGGCTTTCGTGGACTGCACCGCGTTGCGAAGCAAGTTCACGAGCGCGAGCTCCGTGAGATCGGGATCGATCCACGCGAGCACGTCCGCGCCCGTGGGCAGCTCGACCGCGCGCTTGCCGATCTCTCCGCGATCTCGCAAAAGACGCAGCGCGCTCCCCGAGAGCTTCGCGAGCGAGCACGCGCGCGGGCGCGGGAGCAGAGGGCGCCCGAGCTCGAGCAGGTGGGTGACGAGCTGCGCGAGGCGCGTCGTCTCCTCGGTGATGATGCGAACGAGCGTCGTGCTCTTGGCGTCGTCGCAATCATCGCGTTGAAGGAGCGACAGCGCGTTCATGATCGCGCCGACCGGATTGCGGACTTCGTGCGCCATGACGCCCGCGGCTTCACCGAGCGCGGCGAGCCGCGCGCGCTCGACGTTCTCGCGTCGAAGGCGGATGGTCTCGATCGCCTTGCCCACGAGCTCGGCGAAGAGCTCGAGCGCGGTCGCGACGAGCGGGCTCAGCGAATCGCTCGTGACAACGACCGCGCCGTAGGGTTTGTCGCCGACGAACACCGGCGCCTGCACCATGCGCTGCGCGGGAAGGAGCGCGATGAGGTGCTCGGCGAGCGGCTCGGGGTACGTCTCGCGCACGACGCGCACGCCGTCTTGGAAAAATGCGCTGCGGCGCTCCATGAAGCCCGGGTTGAGCTTGACGAGGATGTCACGCGGCAAGCGCGACGCTTCGTAGGCGCGCGTCTTCGGCGCGGAGGGCGAACGGCTCGGGCCGTAACGCAGGAGCGGATCGTGCTCGTCCCAGAGAAGCGTCGTCGTCGTGAAGCCGAACGACGCGAGCGCCTCCACCGCTCTGTCGAGAACCTCCTTCTCCGACGCGCAACGCGAGAGCGATGCGGCGACGCGCGCGAGCTCCGCGGTGACCTCTTGTCCGAACGCTTCGGGCTGCGCGTCGAGCAAGAAGAGCAGCGAGATGTCGTCGTCGAGCCTCCGCCACTCGACACGGATCGGTCGTCGCGCGTCGTCGGGCGTCACGATCGTGCACCACAAACGCGCTTGCGCGCCCGTCGGACGCGACGCGCGGCTCGCCGAAATCTGCGCGAGCACCGCGGCGTCCTTCGGATCGACGTGCGTCGCGATGAGATCGGTCACCACGCGCCCGCGCACTTCGCTCGCTTTCCACCCGGTCAACGCTTCGTAGGCGGGATTCGCCGCGACCAGCACGCCCTTGCGCGTGACGAGCGTCGCGACCGGCAAGTGCTCGATGTCGACGAGGTTCGCCTCCGTCGCGCGCGGGCTCGCTTTTCCCCCGACGCGTTTCTTCGTCGGCATTCTCGTTTGGAAGCGAATCTACCGCTACTGCGCGAGCGTCGCGAGCCGCTTTTGTGAACGCGCTGCTTTCTCGATCGCGACAGCTCTTCCTTCGGCGCGCGGTGTCAGCGGCTCGCGATGCGGTCGAGCGCGTCGCGAATCGCCTTCGGGATCGGCGTCGGTTTGCGCGTCCGCCGGTCGACGAAGACGTGGACGAAGCGGCCGTGCGCGCAGAGTGTCTCGCCGTGGAAGACCGCGACCTCATACGTGACGCTGCTCGTGCCGATCTTCGCGACGCGCAAGCCCGCGGCGAGATCGTCCGGAAAACTCGCGGAATGCACGTACGTGCACTGCGACTCGGCGCACACGCCGATGACGTCGCGGCGGTCGTCGCCTTCGAGCGGCGCCTTGCCGAAGATGTCGAGCCCGCCTTCGTCGATGAGCCAGCGGTTGATGACCGTGTCGAAGTACGCGTAGTAGACGACGTTGTTCACGTGGCCGTAGACGTCGTTGTCGATCCAGCGCGTCTGGATGGGCAGCACGAAGCGGAATTCGTCGCGCTTCAATGGATCGCTCCTTCGAAGATCGCCGCGAGCTCGGCTTCGCCGACGTCGCGCGGCGCGTTCGCGAGGAGGCGCTTCTGCACGATCGTTCCTCGCGTGAGCGCGGCGACGTCGTCGTTCGTGTAACCGAGCGACGCGAGCCCGACGGGCACGCGCGCCGCGCGCATCGTGCGCTCGATCGCGCGCGCGACGAGATCGCCGGCGTCGTTCGGTGTCGCGCCGCGCACGTCCTCGCCGAGCACGCGCGCCGCTTCGAGGTGACGCTCGGGGCGCGCGCTCGCGGTGAATCGAAACGCGCTCGGCGCGTTCACCACGACGGACACGCCATGCGGGACCATCGCTTCTTCTTGCGGGTAACCCGGCATCCGAAAATCGCGGACGAGACCCGCGACCGCGTACGCCATCGCGTGCGGAACGTGCACGCCCGCGTTTCCGAACGCGACGCCCGCGAGCGTCGCGGCCCACGCGAGCGCATCGCGCGCTTCGCGATCCGACGCGTCGGTCACTGCGCGCACGAGGTGCTTCGCCGCGAGACCGAGCGCGTGCGCGCTCCCGATGTCGCTCCAAGGATTTTGTCCTTGGCTCATCGGGCGCGCGATCGTCTTTTCGCGCGACGAAAACGGACGCGCGGTCCACGACTCGAGCGCGTGACACAAGACGTCGAACCCGCTCGCGGCCACGACCTCCGCGGGAAGCGAATACGTGCACGTCGGATCGACGATCGCGAGCGACGGACGCAAGCGCGGCGACGCGATGCCCGTCTTCGCCTTCAGCGCGAGGACGTCGCACACCGCGATGCCCGTCGTCTCGCTCCCCGTCCCGCACGTCGTCGGACACGCGACGTGCGGCGGGAGCGCGCCCGGCACCGGCTTGCCGGCGCCGACAGGCGCGTTCACGTACTCGAGAAATCCCGCCGGGTGCGTCGCGTAGAGCGCCGCGGCTTTGCACGTGTCGATGACGGACCCTCCGCCGATCGAAATGAAGCCGTCGAATTTTCCTTCACGCGCGAAGCGCGCCGCGTCGAGGAACGACGCGTCCGTCGGCTCGACGTGCACGGCGTCGTACACGCCGAAGTCGATGCGTGCATCTTGCAACGATTTGATCGCGAAAAACACGGGGGGAAGCTGCGCGACGCGCGCGTCGGTGAAGAGCGCGACGCGCGTACACCCGAGCTCGCGAACGCGCGCGCCGAGCTCGCTCGCGTCGGAGTTGAGCGCGCCGTGACCGAACACGATGCGGCTCGCGTCGATCGAAAAGCACGTCTCGTTCTGAGTGAGCGAATGCGCGCACGACATGATCGGATGATACTCCGCTCAGTCCTTCGCGGTGCGCGCGCGCTCGCGCGCATCGGCGCCCGCCTTCACGATCGCGTGACGCAGCGACTGATCCACGCGAAGCCACTCGTCGCGCACGGCGCGCGGAACGTTCGACGCGTCGAGCACCTCGCGCAGGATCTGATGACGCCGATCGAAGTGCGCGGGCAAAATCGGAAGCGGCGCGTGCGCGTCGGGGAGCGAGCGGCCGTCGTACTTGCTCGGCCCGCCGAGGAACTTCGCGGTGAACCACAGCTGGTGCTCGATCAGTTTCTCCTTGTCGCGACCCGCGAAGAAGAAGCCGATCATCGCGTCGTCGAACAACCGATCGTAGAGCGCGCGGAGCACGCGGCGCAGCCCCGCTTCGCCGCCGATCTCGTCGTAGAGCGTCATCGTCGCTATCGAGGCGGCGCGAGATCGACGCCCGATTGTTCCTTCACGATGTTCGCGATCGTCGCGAGGAGCTCGGTGCTCTTGTCCTTGTCGTCGACCCAGCGCGCGCCGTCCCAATCGAAGTGCCACGCGCGCACGTTGGCCGCGAGCCAAATCTGACGCGTCGGGCGTTGCGTGTTCACGATGCACTTCTTGCCGTTCTTGAATTGCATCGTGAGGACGTCGCCCGCGCGATCGAAGTCGACGTCTTCGGCGTCGACGTCCTCGAGCATGTCCTCGATCTCGGAGAGCGTCGCGTGCGCGACCGTGAGATAGCTCTGTTCGTCCATCACGGCGTGCAGCATACCGTCACGGGGCTCGTCGAGGTCACGGATCCTGTGGGTCCTCCCGTGCCGTTGTTGCCGCACGTCCCGGGGTTCGTCGTGAGCGACGTCGCGACCGCGCTCTTCGCGCTCGACGTCGCCGTGCACGCGCTGTTCGTCGAGATCGTCGCGATGGGCGAGCCGCCGCAACCCGCGACGTTGTAGACGTTGATCGTGCCCGTGCAGGTCCCCGCGGTCGCGGTGCACGTGCACGTCGAGCAGCCGCGCGTGTCGTCGATGGTCGCGTAGAAGAGCGTCTTCGACGTGTACGTCGCGGGCGGGCACGCGACGTCGCCCGTTTGGTACACGCACGTCTTTCCGTTCGACGGCGATTGAACGCACTGCGCGCCGCTCGTGCAACCGCCCGTGTCGGAGGGACCGTCGTAGCTGCACGCGGCGTAGCTGTTCGCGTACGTCACGGCGGGCGGCGGGCTCGTCGACGGAACGCCGGTGCAGTTGCCGTTGAACGCGTCGGTTGCGCGACGCCCTCCGTCGCGATCACGGACGTGTCTCCGGTCGAGACGCAGAAGTTCACCGCCGGCAGCGATGCGCTTCCATACAGCGCGCCGCAGCCGTTGTCGGTGTAGTAGCTGACGTCGACGCCGTTGCATTGGACGTTCGTCGGACCGCTGCACGAGCAGCCGCACGTCGCGGGTGATCCCGACGCGCCGTCGTGACCTTGCTGTACGCTCGTCGCGTACGATCCGCCGCACGAAGGGAGCGTCCCGCCGCTCACGCTCTCGAGCGCGACGGGGCCGGACCATCCCTGCGGCGGCGCCGCGCACACGTAGCCCGCGTTTTGACAGACGGGATCGGCGCAGTCGACGAGCCCGTTGCAGTTGTCGTCTTTGCCGTTCGCGCAATCTTCCGCGCCGCCGTTGCACTCGCCGTCGGGCACGTCGCCGTCGGGTCTCACGAGCGTGTCGACGCTCACGTCGATGATCGCGTCGCCGACGGTGACGTCCGTCGCGCCGGCTTCGCTCGTGTCGCAGAGCGCTTTGTCCGTGCATTGGCCGGAAGAAAAGTCGGCGCACCCCTGCGCGACGACGAGCGCGCCGCACGGCATCGTGAACGCGAGCGCGAAGATTTTCTTCTTCGCGCTCAAAACGATCCCCGCACGCCTGCGAACGCGGGACCCACCACGATCGAGAGCGCGGGCTTCTCCGACGCGTCGCTCTTCGGCTTCGGCCACGCGAACCACGCGACGACCGCGGCTGCCGCGAACACGCCGCCCGCGACGTACATCGCGACGCTGATCGTCGCGTCGCGGTTCTGCGCGTCCACCGCGCTCGCGAGGTTTTGGCACGCGGTCGTCGATCCACCCGCGCCGACGCACGCGTTCGAGGGAATGCCGCTCCGAATCGTCTGCGCCGTGCTCGCGTCGCCTTGCGACGAGACTCCCATCGCGATTCCCGTCGCGAGCCCGCCGACGCCGAGCACGCCGAGCACGACGGTCGTCGCGACCCTCGCGCCGCCGCCGCTGCTCTTCTTCTCTTCGGGCTTCGGCGCGACCGTCTCGACGACCGGCTTGAACGCGACGCTGATCGCGCGGAGCTTCTCGCCCGCTTTGATGACGACGTTCTCGTCGATCGGTTCGGCGCCTTCGTGCTCGAAGTGGAGCTTGTGCGCGCCGGGATCCATCTCGACCGGCTTGCCGTCGAGGTTCGTCGCGAGGATCGCGCCGCCTTCCGTCACGCGCACCTGCGTCACGTCTTGTCCGCTCGCGTCCTTCGCGGAGAGCACGACCGTGGGCATCGCGTCGTCGAGCTCGCGCGACCATTTCGTGCAGCTCGCCGCGACCGGCTTCGGACACACCGCGCGCGAGCACGTCGCGAACGCGTCGCGCGCCGCGTGGTAACGCCCGTCGTCGCGCGCCGACTGACCTTGGTCGGCTGCGTTGATGCACTCCGTCTTCGGATCGGCAAACGCGCGCGGAGCGATCGAAACGACGAGCGCCGCGACCGCGCTCCGCATGAATATGTATTTTACATGCATTGCGGCTTGAAGTGGACGTGACCCTTCGCGTCGGTCGTGTACGGCGGGTTGCAATCGGCCTTGGGTTGCGGCGCGACGACGTTGTGCGGCGTCTCGCTCGTCGCGCGCGGGAGCGCGGAGACGCTGACGACGGGCGGCTGCGCGGGTTGCGCGCTTTGAATCGCCGTGGCGAGCGCGGGTTGCGTGGTGGTCGCTGGCTGCGGTTGCGGCTGCGGCGCGCTCGGCGCGCTCGACGCGACCGGTGGCAGCGGTGCGGACGCCGCGGTCGCAGAATCCTTCGACGCGCTCCGCGTCGAAGCGATCACGACGACGATCCCGACGAAGAACGCGCACGCTGCGATCGCCGCGACGGCGACCTTGCTGCGCTTTGCGTCCGACGACACCGGCGGCTTCGTCTGCGAGAGCGACACGCTCGACACGCCCGAGCGCGGATCCTCGGGCGCGAGCGCGGGGCCGGTGAGCGGCTTGACGCGCGTCTCGGGCTCGGCGACGTCGGGAAGCGCGGGCACCGCGCGCATCGCCTTCATCGACCAACTCGACTGCGAGTCGCTGCGCTCCATCTCGCCGACGCGCTGCGCTTGTTCGGAGAGATCTTGCTGCGCGCAACGCTCGACCCACTCCGCGACGTCCGTCGGCGACGCGACGCCGAGCGCGCGCTCCACGTCCGCCGCCATCTCGCGCGCCGTCGCGTAGCGCTCGGTGGGCTCGAGGTGAATCCCGCGCGCGACGACCGCGTCGATCGCGGGCGGCAAACCCGGCACCTCGCGCGACGGCGGCGGCACGTTCCCGGCGAGCACGCGCGCGAGCGCGTTCGCTTCGTTCTCGGCTTTGAACAGCCGCTTGCACGTGAGCGTCTCCCAGAGCACGACGCTCGCCGCGTAGATGTCGGTGCGCCTGTCGACCGCTTCGCCTTTGATTTGCTCCGGCGCCATGTAGCTCAGCTTGCCTTTGAGCTGACCGTCACGCGTCGTCTGCATGCGGCCCGCGGCCTTCGCCACGCCGAAATCGAGCACGCGCGCGACGCCGTCCACGCCGACGAGCACGTTCTGCGGAGAGACGTCACGGTGCACGATGTCGAGCGGCTCGCCGCGATCGCCGCGCGCCTCGTGCGCAGCGTGCAGACCGTGGAGGACTGCGCTCAAGATCGCGCCGGCGATCTTCGGCGGCACCATCGCGTTCTCGCTGATCACCGCGCGCAGCAAACGCGAGAGCGACGCGCCGCGGACGTACTCCATCACGAGGAAGAGCTCGCCGTCGGTGGAGACGACGTCGAGCGGCGCGACGACGTTCGGATGAAAGATGCGCGACGCGAGGCGCGCTTCGTCGAGGAACATCGCGACGAAGCTCGGGTCGCGCGCGAACTGCGCGTGGAGCCTCTTGATCGCGACCGGCCGCGAGAACCCTCCGGCGCCGACGATGCGCCCGAGGTGCACCGTGGCCATGCCGCCGGACGCAATCTCTTTGTAGAGCGCGTAGCGCCCGATCATCCGCGGGTCGGAAGTCGCGACGACGTCACTCATCCTCGACCGTAAAGTTACCGCGACGCGGTCCGCACGTCGACGCGCGCGCGTGACCGCGTGCGTCAATTTAGGTCAATTCAGAGTGTGCGGGAGGCGAAGATCGAACGGCGCGATCGTCGCGTCGAACGGCTCGCCGCCTTCGCCGATCATTTGATACGTCCCGCGCATCGTGCCGCGCGGCGTCTGAAGGACGCATCCGCTCGTGTACTCGAAGTGCTCGCCGGGTTTGAGGTACGGCTGTTGTCCGACGACTCCGGGACCGCGCACTTCTTCGACGCGCCCGTCGCCGTCGGTGATGATCCAGTGTCGGCTCTTGAGCTGCGCGGCCTTCACGCCTTCGTTTTGGATTCGCACGGTGTACGCGAAGACGTAACGGCGCGCGCGCGGCGAGGATTGTTCGGCGACGTACTGCGATTCGACGGAGACGCGGATGCCTTGGGTCACGGCGATGGACGGCGTAGTCACGATCTCTTCTCCATGTGCTTCGCGAGGAACGCGTGTGTAGCTTTCCACTTCGCGCGCGCGGGCGCACGCCAAACCATCGCGTCGAACGCGTGGATCTCGCCGGGCGCGACGAACATCTCCGCGGGCGTGCCGATCTTGTCGAGCGCGGCCTTCAATCGACGACACTGCACCAGGAACGGATCGCGCGAGCCGCACGCGATGAAGAACGGCGGCAGCGGCCGGTCCGCGACGAAATCGTTCTCGAGGATGCGCACGGGCGACGCGAGCAAGTCGTGCTCCTCGTCGAACACGCGGCGACCGAGGTACGCGCTCGCCGCGTCGAAGAGCGCGGTCTTGTACCAGAGCGACAGCCGCGGATGCGCTTCGTAGCGATCGGTGAGATCGAGGTACGGATACGTCGCGAGGATCGCACGCAGCGAGATGTTTGCATCATACACGCGTCGCGCGAAGTCCTCTTTTTGGCGCTTCGCGTGCATCACGCCGATCGCCGTCACGAGGTTCCCGCCGGCGCTCTCGCCCGCGATCGCGATGCGCGAGCGATCGCCGCCGAAGCGATCCGCGTTCGCGTTCACCCAGAGGAGCGCGTTCGCGACGTCCTCGAGCGGCTCCGGAAACGGGTGACGCAGTCCGAGGCGGTAGTTGATGTTGAACACGAGATACCCGCGGCGCGCGATCGCGAGCGCCATCACGCGGTGCGTGTCCTTCGAGAGCGAAGCGAACGCGCCGCCGTGCACGTACATCACGACGGGCAGCGGGCGCGACGCGCGCATCGGCACGTACACGTCGAGCCTGTGTTTGTCGTGACGCGACGTTCCGTACGGGACGTTCGGCTCGAGGAAGACGTGGTGTCGCTCGGGTTGCGCGTCGGGCAGCGCGTACCGAAGACGCGCGAGACCGTGCGCGGCGCGATCGACGGCGGAGTACACGACGGCGCTCCGCGAGAGCCGAAGGCGCTGGCCGAGTGAGAGCCGCATGTCGAGCGTCACGTTAGCATCAAACCCGGTATCCTCACGCGCCTCATGCTGATCGCACCGCGGATGAGTGGATCGATTTTGAAATCGCTCGCGCGCCTCGCGCGGACGCGCGCCGGCGCCTCCGCGCTTCAGCTCGCGCTCCGCGCCGAGCTCAAGATCAACGCGCTGCGAGCGCTGCCCGCCGACGCGTTCGGAGCGATCGCGCTCCACAACCGCGCGCTCCAAGCGCGCGCGCCGCGCAAGACCGACGATCAGAAGCTCGGCGTTCCGAAAGCGGGATGGTCCAAATCGAGCGCGGAGTTCTTCGCGGCGTACGAAGCGCGAAGGAGCTCGCCGGAGAAAATTCTGGCGCGCGTGATCGAGCGCGCGAAGGAGCTCGAGCGCATGACGCCGTCGATGCGCGTCTTGCTCGACGTCGCGGAGGACGACGCGCGCAACGACGCGGAGGCCGCCGGTGATCGATTCCGCGTCGGCGCGCCGAAGGGCCCGCTCGACGGCGTGGTGATCGCGATCAAGGAGCAGACGCGCGTGCGCGGGCTCCCCGCGAAGGGCGGCACGTCGTACATGGACGGCGCGCCGCAAAAAGAAGACGCGACGATCGTGCGGCGGCTTCGCGAAGCCGGCGCGGTGATCGTGGGCACGACGCCGATGACGGAGTTCGGCATGACGCCGCTCGGCTTCAACGTGCACCGCACGATGCCGCGCAACCCGCACGACACGGGTCGTGTCGCGGGCGGATCGTCGACGGGCTCCGGCGTCGCGGTCGCGACGGGTTTGGTACCGATCGCGATCGGCGCGGACGGCGGTGGATCGATCCGCATTCCTTCGTCGTTGAACGGCGTCTTCGGGATCAAACCGACGTGGGGACGCGTGAGCCGCGCGGGCGATTTGTTCGGCGGGAGCGTCGCGCACCTCGGGCCGCTCGCGTCGTCGACCGCGGACCTCGCGCGCACGCTCGAGATCATCGGCGCGCCCGACCCGCGCGATCCGGAGACGACGGGCGCGCCGCCGATCAAAGCGGGCTCGCTCGTGTCCGCGCTCGGTCGCGGCGTGCGCGGTCTCGTGATCGGCGTCGAAGAAAGCGAGTGGGCCGACGCGTCGCCCGAAGTGCAACGCGCCGGACGCGCAGCGCTCGCTGCGCTCGAAAAAGAAGGCGTGAAGATCAAGACCGTCGCGTCTCCGCTCTTTCGTCACGCGCCCGCGATCGGTTACCTCGCGATCTCGATCGAGACGCGCGCCGAGCTCAAGAGCGATTGGGACGAGCACGCGGACGACATGTCGCCCGATTTGCAAATCTCGATGGCCGTCGTGTCGGAGTTCGGCGCGGTCGAGTTCGCGGAGACGCTCCGCTTGCGCGCCGCGCTTCGATCGGAGGCGGCGCGTCTGCTCGGCGAAGTGGATCTCCTCGCGCTCCCGACGACCGTCTCCACCGCGCCCGCCGTCACCGACGCGCAGTTCGCGAGCGGATTCTTGGACGCGCAAGCGCTCGCGGGCCTCTGTCGATTCAATTTCCTCGGAAACCTCACGGGGCTCCCCGCGTCGTCGTGTCCGATTGGATTGCACGAGGGACTGCCGATCGGATTTCAGCTCGTCGGCGACGCGTGGGACGAAGCGACCGTGCTTCAGGCGACCGCGCACCTCGAGCGCATCGGCGTCGCGAGCGTGGCGCGCCCGAAGATCAACGTCGACGTGTGGACTTCGGTCTCGCCGTGATGTTGAGCCTGCACGAGCTCGAAGAGCTCGCACGGTCGAAGCTCTCCAAGGAGGCGTACGACTACTACGCGAGCGGCGCGGACGACGAGATTTGCCTGCGGAGAAACCGCGAGGCGTTCGAGCGGCGCACGATCGCGCACCGCGTGCTCGTCGACGTGAGCGCGCGCGACGCGGGGACGCGCGTGCTCGGCGTGGACGTCGCGATGCCCGTGCTCGTCGCGCCAACCGCGTTTCATCGCATGGCGTGCGACGAAGGCGAGCTCGCGACGGCGCGCGCCGCGCGCGCAGCGGACACCGCGATGATCCTCTCGTCGCTCTCGAACACGGACGTCGAAGACGTGTGCGAAGCGCACCCCGGAAAAATCTTCTTTCAGCTCTACGTGTATCGCGATCGCGCGGCGACCGCGGCGCTCGTTCGGCGCGTCGAAGCCGCGGGCGCGAAGGCGCTCGTCCTCACCGTCGACGCGCCGCTCCTCGGGCGCCGCGAGCGCGACGTGCGAAACCGCTTCGCGCTCCCCGAGCATCTCAAGGTGAAGAACCTCGTGCCCGCGGGCTACGGCGATTTGGAGAAGCGATCGAACGAGTCGGGGCTCGCGGCGTACTTCGCCGATCTGCTCGATCCGTCGCTCTCGTGGAAAGACGTGGCGTGGCTGCGCTCGGTGACGACGCTGCCGATCGCGATCAAAGGCATCGTGCGCGCGGACGACGCGCGGCGCGCACGCGACGAAGGCGCGAGCGCGATCGTCGTGTCGAACCACGGCGGACGTCAGCTCGACGCGTCGCCCGCGACGCTCGACGTCGTCGCCGAAATCGCGGACGCGGTCGGGCGCGACGTCGAAGTGCTCCTCGACGGCGGCGTGCGTCGCGGCACCGACGTGCTCAAAGCGCTCGCGCTCGGCGCGAAGGCCGTGCTCGTGGGACGCCCGATTTTGTGGGGCCTCGCGCACGACGGCGAGCGCGGCGCGCGCTTCGTGCTCGACACGCTCGCGCGCGAGCTCGACCTCGCGATGGCGCTCGCGGGATGCCCGACGCTCGCGTCGATCACGCGCGATTTGATCGGACCCTCCGACATCGAAGGTGGAGCATGAGCGAAGTCTGCAAGGCGAACATCGGCAAGGCGGGGAAACGGCGACGCATGCAAGTCGGTTGGGTCGCGGCGATCTCGTCCGTCGCGCTCGTCGCGGCGTTCGCCGTGTTCCACGTGCCGTGGCAGTGGCGCACGCTCGTGTTCTTGCCCGCCGCGATGGCTGCGGTGGGCTTTCTGCAAGCGACGCGCAACACGTGCATCGCGCACGCATCGCGCGGGACGATCGAGCACGAAGACTTTTCGACGAGCCCCGCGCCGCCCGACGAGCTCGCCGCGAGTCGCCGCGTCGCCGCGTCCATTCGTCGCGACGCGATCCTCATCGGCTTCGCCGCCGCGGCGATTTCGGTCGCCCTCGCGTTCGTGCTCTAGCGCCTCTCGACGTATTAGCCGAACACCTCGGCGACGATGCGCGCGATGCGCGTGTGAGCCATCTCCACCGCGTCGAGATCCGCCTTGACTTCGGTCGTGAAGCACGCGATCAAAATCGGCGAGTGGTACTTGCGCCACACGATCGCGACGTCGTTCACCGCGCCGTGCTCGCCGGTTCCGGTTTTGTCGCCGACGATCCACGCCTTCGGAAATCCCGCGCGGAGGCGCTTCTTGCCGGTCTCGCATTTTTTCATGTCGTCTTGGATGCGCGTTCGAAAGCGCTCTTCGACGACGTCGCCGAGCAAGATGTTCTTCATCGACCGAACCATCGCGCTCGGCGTGGTCGTGTCGCGCGGATCGCCGGGCCCGTTCTCGTTGAGCGCGGGCTCTTCGCGATCGACGCGCGTCGTGTCGTCGCCGGTCGTGCGAAGCCACGCGGTCAATCCGCTGGGGCCTCCCGCGCGTTTGAGGAGCGCGTTCGCCGCGACGTTGTCGCTCTCGACGATCACCGCGTCGCACTGCGCGGCGACGGAGTCGTCGAACTCGATCCAGCCGCGCGTCACGCGCGCGCCGATCGCCGCGACGAGCATCCACTTGAACGTCGAGCACATCGCGAACCGCTCTTCGGCGCGGTGCACGATGCGCGCGCCGTCTCCGGTCGCGAGCGCGCAGAGCCCGATGCGCCCGCCGATTTCGCTCTCGATGTCCGCGACGCGCTTCTCCGCGCTCTCGATCATCGGCGCGGAGGGTCCCGGTGTGCACGCGACGAGCGTCGCGCCCGCGACGAACGCGCGTCGCCCGATCACTTCGCTGGCTCCTTCGCGTACGCGTTCACCATCGCACCGAACGCGGCGTCGAGCTCCTTCGGCGCGAACACGTTCGTCGCGGCGACGAACGCGAGGTTCTTCTCCGGCGCGAGCCACGCCGTCGCCAACCACATCGTGTTGCTCCCCGAGTGCGTGAGCACGGTGCCGCCGCCCCAGCCGCGCTCCGTGAACGACCATCCGCCGGCGTAGCGCTCGTTCGCGCTCGCGCCCGCGGGCGGCGTGAGCAAGCGCTTCATCGTCGCGCTCGACGCGATCGGGTTCCCTTGGCTCCGCGCGACGTCGCCGCGCGCGCCCGCGAGGATCACAGCGAGGAATTTTCCCCAATCGGCGAGCGTGCAATGCACGCGACCGGCAGGTCCCAGCGCGGGCGGGTTGTCGGACGCGATCGCCTCCGGCGAAACCGGCACGAGGCGCTCGCCGTCGCGGCGATGACCCCACGGCGCGTCGGGCTCGCTCGGCGCGCCGAACCCGCAGTGGGTCATGCCGAGCTTCGCGAAGAGATCCTCGCGGATCAAATCCTCCCATGTTTTTTTCGTGATGCGCTCGAGGATCGCGCCGAGCACGACGTAGCTCGAGTTCGAGTATTCGAACGTGCCGACGGCGCGCGCCGGCGGCGTCGCGAGGATCGCGGCGACCGCGTGCGCGCGCGACGCGGGGTCCTCCGCTTCGCTCCACATCTGCACGAGCACTTCTTTTGGAAGCGCGGCCGCGAGCCCGCCGCGATGCTCGAGGAGCTGCTCGACGGTCACGGGTTTCAGCGCGGCGTCGATCGCGAGATCCGGAAAGAGCGACGCGAGCGTGTCCTCGAAGTGGAGCGCGCCGCGATCGATCTGCATCGCGACGAGCACCGCCGTCATCGCCTTCGTGTCGGAGCCGATGTGCCAGCGCGCGTCGCGCGTGACGCGCGCGTCGCTGCCCTCTCTCTGAAATCCCGCGGCGCCGATCGCGAGGAGCGCGTCGCCGCGAAACGCGGCCGCGGCGAGCGCGGGGAGCTTGCCGCTGACGCGAATCGGCTCGAGCTCGGCGGAGAGATCGCGCACGTCGGGATCGGGCGTCACGCGATCGGTCACGCGGATCGCCTCGGGAGCGCTCGCGCGCGGCGCGCACGCGACGACGAGGCCGAGCGCGAGCGCGAACCGATCACGCAAGCACGCTCCGTGCGATCACGATGCGCTGCACTTCGCTCGTGCCTTCGTAGATCGTGGTGACGCGCACGTCGCGCAGGTGACGCTCGGCGGGGAACTCGCGGATGTAGCCGTAGCCGCCGTGGATCTGCACCGCCTCGTTGCAGATGCGCACCGCGGCCTCCGTCGCGAACACCTTCGACATCGACGCTTCGCGCGAAAAGGGAAGCCCGCGCTCCTTGAGCCACGCGGCGCGCATCGAGAGCAGGTGCGCGGCGTCGAGCTCGGTCTTCATGTCGGCGAGCTTCCATTGGATCGCTTGGAATTCCGCGATGGGTTTTCCGAACGCGCGGCGATCCTTGGCGTACCGCACGCTCTCGTCGAGCGCGGCGCGCGCGATGCCGATCGCCTGCGACGAGATCCCGATGCGCCCGCCGTCGAGCGCCATCATCGCGATGCGAAACCCCATGTTCTCTTCGCCGAGGAGCGCGCTCGCGGGCACGCGGCAATTTTCGAATTGGAGCGACACGGTGTTCGAACCGCGGAGGCCCATCTTGTCTTCCGCTTTTCCGACGCGAAGACCTTTCGTTCCGCCTTCGACGAGAAAGCACGAGATGCCCTTCGTGCCGGGTCCTCCCGTGCGCGCCCACACGACCAGCACGCCCGCGTGCGCGCCGCTCGTGATCCACTGCTTGCTTCCGTCGAGAATCCAACCGTCGCCGTCGCGGCGCGCGGCGGTGCGCATGGCGCCCGGATCGCTTCCCGCTTCGGGCTCGGAGAGCGCGAACGATCCCGCGACGTACTCGCCGCTCGCGAGCTTGGGACAATATTTCGTCTTCTGTTCGTCCGTGCCGAACTTCGCGATGACCTCGCCGACCATGTTCGTGACGGCCATCGTGACGGCGGTCGACGCGCACGCGCGCGCGATCTCTTGCATCGCGAGCGCGTACGACACGACGCCCGCGCCCGCGCCGCCGAGCTCCTCGGGCACGTTCACCGCCATGAGCCCGAGGTCGGCGAGGCCCTTCAAGATCTCCTTCGGAAATCTCTCTTCTTCGTCGATGGCGCGCGCGTGCGGCGCGATGGCGCGCGTCGCGTAGTCGCGCGCGGACCTCTGAATCAAGAGCTGCGTTTCGTTGAGATCGAGCTCCATCACAACTTGATCCGCGACTGGTTCGTACACGACTTCGCGTCGCCGAGCTTGCATCCTTTGTCGTACGCGGCGAGCGCCTTCTCGAGATCCTTCGGCACGCCGAGCCCGTGCTCGAGGAAGACGCCTGCGTTGCGGCACGCGAGCTCTTCGCCGGCGTCGCAGCCGCGCTCGTAGAAGCCGAACGCCTTCGTGCGATCGCGCGTCAGGCCGAGCAGCCCGTTCTCCGTCGCGTAGCCGAGCGAGTTGCAGCCCGTGCCGTCGTTCTTGTCGCACGCCTTCGTGAGGTAATCGGCGCCCTTCGTGTTGGTCGGATCGACGAGCATCTTCTTCAAATAGTAGAAGCCGAGGTTGCCGCAGGCGTTCGCGTCGTCCTTCGCGCACGCGCCCTCGAGGAGCGACTGTCCGCGCACCGCGTCGCGCGGGACGCCGTGCAATCCCTCGACGAGATAAATCCCGAGGCTCCCACACGCCTTCACGTCGCCCGTGCACGCGCGATCGAGCACCGAGACGCCGCGCGTCGGGTCCGCCGCGACGCCTTCACCGAGCACGAGCGAGCGCCCGACTTGCGTGCACCCCACCATGAGGTTCTTGTCGCACGCGGTGCTCGCCGCCGTGTACGCCGCGGCCGGATCCTTCGCGGTCCCCTCGCCGAGCGCGTAATCGATCGCGACGTTCACGCACCCCTGCGCGTCGCCGCCGTCGCACGCCTTCTTGTCGTAGGTGAAGCTCTTCGCCTCGTCCTTCGGGACACCGATGCCTTTGTCGTAGGCGACGCCCGCGTTCGTGCATGACGACGTGTCGCCCGCTTCGCAGCCCGTCACGTAGTACTTCGTCGAGCTCTCCGGATCGCTCTTCACAGCGGCGAGGCCCATCGAAAAACACTTCGACCACTCCGCGCTCGTGCACACGTCGTTGCACGTCACGGTCACGGTGGAGTCGCGACCGTGCACGGAGATGGTCCCCGCGCAGTGTTGGCTCGAGGCGTTCTTCGCGGTGAAGTCGAACGACGTCTTGCTCTTTTCGGTGAGCACGACGTCGGTATAGCCGTCGCTCGCGAGATCGCGCTGCGCGATTGCGCGCCTGCTGCAGCCTCCGAGCATGATTGCGATCGCGCCGAGCGCGAGCCTGCGCTTACAAACCAAAGGTCACCTTCGCCGCGTAGCTCCCGGGGCTCGGCATCTTGATCGTCTTCACGGCGTCGACGATGCATTGCGCCTGGGCTTGTCCTTCTTTGTTGTTGGTCGAGAGACCCACGGCGGCGACCTTGCCTTCTTTCCCGTGAGGCTCGACGTACGCGGTCACGTTGAAGCGCGAGCTCGGCGCCGCGTTCACGCACTTGTCGAGCTCCTTCTTGTGCTTGCCGAGCGTCGCCGCGATCTTGTCCGGATCCCAGTCGGCGGGTTGGCGCGCGCCTTCGAACGGATCGAACGTGAGATCGCGCTCGACCGTGGCGTCGCCGCCGATCGGCTTCGGCCACTGCGACGACTCGATGATGTCGAGCATGCATTTTTCGGTGTCGTAGTCGCCGAGCGTCGACTCCTCGATGTACGTCCACTTCGTCTTGCCATCCTCGCCGACGCGCATGAAGAACTTCACGCGGCCCGAGAGGTACGCGAGGCGCTTGAGCCCCGAGCGCTGGCAACCTTCGAACTGCGCGGAGAGATCTTGGAACGTGTTCGACACGGCGCGATCGTCGATCGATCCGAGCTCTTGATGAACGACGGGGCCGTGGAACGCGGTGTCCTGCGTCGCGGTGGGCGCCGTGTCGACGTGCTCGGGCGGCGGAGTCCCGCCGCCGCAAGCGAGGATGAACGTGAAGGCGAACGAGAGTGGGCTCCTCATGAAAGGAGCAGCATACCGTCACCGCCGGTCGTCGTGGTGGTCGTTGCGCTTCAAAGCGCTCCGCGTGCAACGGTTCTTCGGCGATCTCACTTCATCAGACTCGCTGCGATCACGATCCGCTGAATCTCGCTCGTCCCCTCGTAGATCTCCGTGATGCGCGCGTCGCGGTAGTGGCGCTCGGCAGGGTACTCGGTGGAGTAGCCGTAGCCGCCGAAGATTTGGAGCGCCTTGTGTGCGACGCGCGTCGCGGTTTCGCTCGCGTAGAGCTTGGCTTCCGCGCTCTCTTGCGTGTGGCGGACGCCGCGGTCTTTCATCGACGCCGCACGCCATGTGAGAAGACGCGCGGCGTCGATCTGCGTCGCCATGTCGGCGATCATGAATTGGATCGCTTGGTGCTGCGCGATCGGAACGCCGAAGCTCTTGCGCTCTTTGCTGTAGCTCACGGCCGCGTCGAGCGCGGCGCGCGCGATGCCGAGCGCTTGCGCGGCGATGCCGATGCGTCCGCCGTCGAGCGTCGCCATCGCGACTTTGAATCCTTCGCCCACGTTCCCGACGACCGCGTCGTCGCCCACTTTGCAATTCTCGAAGAACACCGTGCACGAGTGCGCGCCGTGAATTCCGAGCTTGTGATCGTGCGCGTTCTGCGTGTAGCCGGGCGTGCCCTTCTTCACGAGGAACGCGGTGTGTTTGATCTTCGGGCCGCTTCGATCGGTGACGGCGAAGACCAAGATGTGATCGGCGTGCGGGCCGTTCGTGATCCAATTCTTCGCGCCGCTGATCGTCCAGCCGTCTCCGCTCTTGTGCGCGTTCGTCGCCATCGTCTGCGCGTCGGACCCGCTCATGGGCTCCGTCAAACCGAAACACCCGAGGAGCTTTCCCTGCGCGGTCGGCGTGAGGATCTCTTTCTTCTGTTTCTCGGTGCCGAACTTGTAGACGGGGTCGCAGAAGAGCGAGTTGTTGACGCTCATGATGACGCCCGAGCTCGCGCACGCCGCGGAGATTTCCTCCATCGCGATCGCGTAGCTCAGCGCGTCGAGCCCGCCGCCGCCGTACTCCTCGGGGATCGCCATCCCCATGAACCCGAGCTCGCTCATGCGCGCGACGATCTCGGCCGGCCACCTTCCGCTCTTGTCGATCTCGGCGGCCTTCGGCGCGATCTCGCGCTGCGCGAAATCGCGCGCGGTCTTTTGGATGAGCGACTGCTCTTCGGTCAGATCGAAATCCATCGCGAAGACTTCTTCCTCATTGGAGGTATCGCGTCAACACCGCCGCCACGACGCCGCCCGCGACCAAGAACGACACGACGAGAAACGTCCAGAAGAGCCACGAGGGCACGACCTTGCGCGCGCGCGGCAAGACGGGATCGTGCTGGTTGATCGTCTCCGGCAAACCCGGCGTCGAGCTCGCCGCGTGCATCGGAACGGACGGCATCGCGAGCGGCGCGGCGGGCATCGGCGCCGAGATCATCGGCGCGCTCGGGCTCACGCTCGTCGGAAACATCGGCTGCGATTGACGCGTGGGCGTCTGCACCGTGACCTGCGGAGGCGCGGGTTGTGGCATCCTGTAGCGGAGCGCTTGCAGCTCGGGAGGCGCCTCGGGGACCTGCAGCGTGGCGCGCGCGTGCGCGGGAGACGCGGTGGTCTTGGGCGCGCCGTCTTGATCCATCGCGCTGTGCGTGACGATGGTCGCGGCGTCTTCGGCGAAGTCGTTCGACGGCGGCGAGACGGCGGGCACGCCTTCGTCGAGCGTCGAGGTCGGCGGCATGTCGCGTGCGTCGAGCGGTCGCGGATCTTGCGGCGTCGGCGCTTGAGACGTCGGCACTTGATTCGCCGCCGCGATGCGCGCGTCGATCTGCGCGCGCGCGAGGAGCACCTCGCGATTCACGACCGCCGTCGGCACCGTCATCGCCATCACCGGCTTCGGTCGTCCCTTTGCTTCGGCGTCGGGTTGCGCTTCGCGGATCGCCTGCGCGAAGTGGAGCGCGGTCGGAAAGCGCTCTTCGGGCCGCGGGCGCAGCGCCTTCATGACGACGCGACACAAAGCGTCCGGCAGGTCCCCGCGGATTTCGCGCGGCGACGGCACCGCGCCCGCGCGAATGCGCTTGATGACCTCGGCGAGCTGCAATCCCGCGAGCGGAATCTGCCCCGTGAGCAGCTCGTAGAAGACGGCGCCCGTCGCGTAGATGTCGGCGCGCGCGTCGACCGTCGCCGCCGAAGCCCACTGCTCGGGCGCCATGTACCGCGGCGAGCCCATGCCCATGTCCGGTTGCGTCAGCGGCGCGAGCTCGCTCGACTCGAGGACCTTCGAGATCCCGAAGTCGAGCACCTTCACGCACGGCGTCCCGTCGACGCGCTTGGTCAGAAACAAATTCCGCGCCTTGAGATCGCGATGCACGATGCCCGACGCGTGCGCCTCTTGGAGCGCGGCGCACACTTGCAAGACGTAGAGCGACGCCTCAGCGGGCGGCAGCGGTCCGCGCTCGGCGACGAGCTGCTTGAAGTCGAGGCCTTCGAGGAGCTCCATCACCATGAACGGCTCTCCCGTCGGGAGCGTCCCGACGTCCATCACGCGCACGGTGTGCTCGCTGCGCAAGCGGAACGTCGCGCGCGCCTCGCGGAGAAATCGCTCCGACGCGACGTGGATGTCGAGCCCGGAGTCGACGAGGAACTTCAGCGCGACGGGCTGATTGAGCTGGAGGTGCGTCGCTTGGAGCACGACGCCCATCCCGCCGCTCCCGAGCTGGCGCTCGATGCGGTACTTGTCCAACACGACGTCGCCGACGCGCACCACCAGCGTCGACGGTACTCGCGCACAAAGCGACGCTCAACCTCTTTGCTTTCAGCGCGCGAGCACGCGCAGCTTCGGAAGATGCGGAGCGCGCGCGACGAGCTTCGGCTTCGGTCGCACGGCGACGGGGCGTTCGGACGCGCGCAGCATGTCTTCGTCGAAGGCGCTGTCTCCGAACGCGGCGAGCAGCGGCAGATCGCTGCGTTCTTCGAGCTTCGCGCGCAGCGCGCTCGATTTGCCCGGTCCGTACGGAATCGGACGACGAACGGCCGCGATGAAGCGATCGCCTTGCACGATCGCGTCCGCGGCGATCACGTTCTCGCGCGGGATGCCCGCGATCGCGGCGGCGGCTTCCACGATCGGGCGCGGCGACGCGCTGACGACGAAGATCTCGTGACCCATCGCGCGCGCCGCGCGCGCGACCTCCGCGACCTCGGGATGAAGCCGCTCGACGAACGCGTCGTCGATCACCGAGTCGACGAACGCGCGCGTCTCGCCTTCGGTCCATCCCGCGCTGATCCACGTCATCACCTCGCACACGAGGAGCTCGTCGACGCGGCCCGCGTGGTACGCGGCGTAGTAGTCGCGTCCGACTCGCGCGATGTCGGCGCGCACCTCGACGACTTTTCTGGCTTCGTCGAGGAGCGCGTCGCGCGCCGACGCGCCCATCGTTCCCGAGTCGAGGATTCCGAAATAGAAGTCCTCGCCGACGTCGCCGCTCCAGAGCGTGCCGTCGCCGTCGAACGCGAGCGCGCCGCGCGGCGCACGCTCGAGCTCGCGGATCAAATCGCGCGACGAGACGGGCGGGATCTCAGAAGGGGATTTCGTCGTCACCGCCGCCGCCGTCGCCGCCGCCGAAGTCGTCCGCGGGAGCGGGCGCGTCGCCGTAGCCGCTCGACGGCTCGTCTTGCATGCGCGAGCTCGGACCGCCGCGCGACGACGACGAGCGCGGCTGATCGCTGTCGACTCCGCCGCCGCGACGACCGCCAGCGAGGATCACGTTGTTCGCGATGATGTCGGTCGAGTAGCGCTTCTCGCCGTTCTTCTCGTAGCTCGACGTTTGGATGCGTCCTTCGATGAAGATGCGATCGCCCTTGGTCAAAATCTTCGCGAGCGCTTCGCCGCGCTTTCCCCAAATCGTGATGCGGTGCCACTCGGTGCGCTCTTGGCGCGTGTTCGAGCGGTCGAGGTAGCTCTCGGTCGTCGCGAGCCGCAGCTTGAGCACGGCCTGACCGCCGGGCGTCACGCGAAGCTCGGGATCCGCGCCGAGATTTCCGAGCAAGAGCACTTTGTTCAAACCTTCCGCCATGAGCTTCTCCCTGAATGCGAGCGCGTGATATTGCGCGCCTTGCCCCACACGTCAACGGTCGGCTAAAAGGTCCGCCTACCTTCGTTAATGAGCATGAGCGAGCCGCGGATCTCCATCGTCATCCCGATCTACAACGAGCAAGCGATCTTGCACGCGGCCGTTGTCGATTTGCGCGAGCGTTTGAAACCGTTCGGCTGGGCTTACGAAATCATCTTGGCCGAGAACGGCTCGCGCGATCGCACGGTCGAGATCGCGGAAGAGCTCGCCGCGAAATATCCGAACGAGGTGCGATTCATCAGCTTGGGCGAGCCGAACTACGGCAAGGCGCTCAAGCAAGGGATTCTCCTCGCGCGCGGGCAGATCGTGATCTGCGACGAGATCGATCTGTGCGACGCGGATTTTCACCGCCGCGCGATCGACATCCTCGACAGCGGCGAAGCGGATCTCGTGATCGGATCGAAGCTCCTCGCGGGCGCGGAGGACGATCGCCCGATGCTGCGCCACGCGGCGAGCGTCGCGTACTCGAGCTTGCTCCGCGTGATGCTCGGGTTCCGCGGCACCGACACGCACGGCCTCAAAGCGTTCCGCCGCGCGGCGCTCCTCGACACCGTGCGCGCGTGCCTCGTCGACAAAGACGTCTTCGCGAGCGAGTTCGTGATCCGCGCGGACCGCGGCGGGGTGCGCATCAAGGAGATCCCCGTGCGCGTGATCGAGAAGCGCCCGCCGTCGATCAATTTGTTCAAGCGCGTGCCGAACGTCTTGAAGAGCGTCGCGAAGCTGACGTACGCGATTCGCGTCCGCGGGTGAGCTAGAGTTCGTGATCGATGCCCGATAGCGCGAGCGACACGAGCAAGATCAACCGTCCGAAGCAAGCGCTGTACGCGTCGCTCGGCATGCTCGCGCTCGCCGGAATCACCGCGATCGGCGTCGTCGCGTATTTCGTTCGCAACGCGGACCCGTGGACGTGGCGCGGGCTCGTGGCGCTCGCGACGATTCCGTTCGCCCTCGTGTGCGCCGGTTTGATCTACCGCGCGCCGACGCGCGAGAACGCGGGCGCCGCGCTGCTCGTCGTCGCGTTCTCGATCGTGCGCGTCGGATTTCCCGGCGAGTGGACGAACGCGTCGTGGATCCTGCTCGTGCTCACCGCGGCGTGCGCCGCGCCGGTCGTCTGGGCTGCGCGCACGTTGCCGCAATAAAGGAGACCTCATGCGCGCCGTTCGTATTCACACGCTCGATGGACCTGGTTCGCTTCGCGTCGACGATCTCGACGAGCCTGTCGTGTCCGGCGGCGACGTGCTCGTCGACGTGCGCGCCGCGGGACTGAATTTTCCCGACGTGCTCCTCACGCGCGGCAAGTACCAATTCAAACCGCCGCCGCCGTTCTCGCCGGGCGGCGAAGGCGCGGGCGTCGTGCGCGCCGTGGGCGCGGGCGTCACGGAGTTCGCCGTCGGCGATCGCGTCGCGTTCACCACGATCTACGGGGCGTTCGCCGAGCGCGTCGTCCTCCCCGCGATCGCGTGCGTGAAAATTCCGGACGGCGTGAGCTTCGAGATCGCCGCGGCGACCCTCCTCACGTACCTCACGACGGCTCACGCGCTCGTCGATCGCGCCGCGCTGCGCGCAGGAGAGACGCTCCTCGTGCTCGGCGCGGCCGGCGGCGTCGGCGTCGCCGCGATTCAGCTCGGCAAGATGCTCGGCGCGAAGATCATCGCGGCCGCGTCGTCGGAAGAGAAGCTTGCATTCTGCAAACGAAATGGCGCGGATTTCGCGGTGAATTACGCGACCGAAGATCTCAAGGAGCGCGTGAAGGCGCTCACCGACGGCGCGGGCGCGAACGTCGTGTTCGATCCGGTGGGCGGCGCGTACTCGGAGGCCGCGCTGCGCGCGATCGCGTGGGAAGGACGCTTCCTCGTCGTCGGGTTCGCGTCGGGCGACATTCCGAAGATACCGCTCAACCTCGCGCTGCTCAAAGGTTGCTCGATCGTCGGGGTGTTCTGGGGGCAGTTCGCGATGCGCTCGCCGGAGAAAAATCGCGAGCACGCGAAGCGCGTCTTCGACGCCGTCGCGCGCGGCGCGCTCCACCCGCGAATCGACGCGCAGTACGACTTCGCGCGCGCCCACGAGGCGCTCGAGCGGATGGAGCAGCGCAAGGTGCTCGGCAAGGTGCTCCTCGTTCCGTAGCGTCGCGCGGCTGTCGCCGCGCTTCCCAGCGAGAGTCATTGCTTCGTGCCGATGGCACGAAGCAGTTGGGAACGCGCGGCTGTCGCCGCGCTTCCCAGCGAGAGTCATTGCTTCGTGCCGATGGCACGAAGCAATTCGTCGACGGCGAAGGGTTTCGTGAGGCGCGCGTTCGGAATTTTCTCGAGGTAGTCGCGCGCGCGCGTGGTGTACGTGCCGCCCGTGATGAAGATGAAGCGCGACGCGAGCTCCGTTTTTTCGCGCGCGATGCGCTCGTGGAGCTCGGTGCCCGTGAGGTTCGGCATCATCACGTCGCACACGATCGCGTCGAACTCCGCGCCGCCGAGGAGCGTTTCGAGCGCTCGCTCCGAGCTCGTCTCGCCGACGACCTGCGCGCTCTTGCCGAGCGCCTTCACGAGCGTCGCGACGATGAGCGGTTCGTCGTCGACGATGAGCACGCGTTTCTGCGCGGCGCGATCCATCGTCGGCGGCGGTGCGGGGATGGTCGCGGAGTGCAGCGGCGCGTCCGAGACGAGAGCCCGCTCGGCGCGCGCGAGCGCGACTTGCATCGTCGTGCCTTCGCCGAGCGTGCTCTTCGCGACGATGTTGCCGCCGTTGCGCGCGACGATGTCACGGCAAATCGAGAGCCCGAGCCCGGTGCCGCCGCCGCTCGCGCGCGTCGTCACGAAGGGCTCGAAGATCGCCTCGAGCTTGTCGGGGGCGATGCCGACGCCGTCGTCGCGCACGCTGACGACGACGTGCGTGTCGTTCACCTGCGCGGTGACGACGATCGTCCCTTCGTGCTTCGGCTCCACCGCGATCGCGGCGTTCAAGAACAAGTTCACGAAGACTTGCTCGATGCGACGCGCGACGCCGAGCACCGGCGGGAGCTCGCCGAAATCCTTCACGAGGCGCGCGCGCGGACGGAGCTCGTGCGCGACGAGTCGCTCGGCCGTCTCGATCGCGGCCGCGAGATCCACCGCGCTCGGGAGCTCGTCGTCGTAGCGTCCGAACAAACGAAGATCGCGCACGATGGACGCGATGCGATCGATCCCGCTGCGCACGTTGTCGACGAGCGGTTGTTCGTCGGTGCCGACGCGTTTCTGGAGCATCTCGGCGGCGAGACCGACGAACGAGAGCGGGTTGTTGATCTCGTGCGCGACGCCCGCGGCGAGCATGCCGAGCGACGCGAGGCGATCGGCGTGCGCGAGCTGCGATCGCAAACGCGCTCGCTCGGTGACGTCGCGCGCGTACGCGAGCACCGCGGGGGCGCCGTCGAACTCGACGATCGTGGACGCGATCTCCGCGACGATCGCCGTGCCGTCTTTGCGCTTCGCGGGATACTCGCGCGGCACGAGCGTCTCGCCGCGCTCTTTCATTTGTTGGATGCGGCGGCGCATCGTCTCGGCCTCGCGTCGGTCGAGAAACGTCATCGGCTTGCCGACGATCTCCTCCGCGCTCGCGTAACCAAGGAGCTTCGCCGCGGCGGCGTTCGCGTAGAGCACGATCCCTTCGCGCGAGACGACGATCGCATCGGGGGCATGCTCGACGAGCGCGCGAAAATCCGAAGCCACGATTCCACGATACGCCGATCTCGCGATCTTCTGGTAGATAGCCCGCTCGATGGAGCGCCCGCACGAGCACTACGACGTCGCCGTGATCGGCGGCGGCGTGAACGGAACGGGCGTCGCGCGCGATCTCGCGCTGCGGGGCCTCCGCGTGATCTTGTTCGAGCGCAACGATCTCGCGTTCGGCGCGAGCGGCAACTCGAGCGGCATGATCCACGGCGGCGTGCGCTACCTCGAGACGAACCCGAGCGTCACGGAGACCTCGTGCCGCGACTCTGGCTACATCCAACAGATCGCGCCGTTCCTCTTGTTTCGCATTCCGTTCTTGATGCCGGTCTCGGACGGAAAAAAAGGGCGCGTGCTCGTCGAGCTCATCGACGCTTATTTTCGCGCGTACGACAACTACCAGCCGCTCAAGCACAGCGAGCCGCACACGCGACTGAGCGAATCCGATCTGCGCAAGCTCGAGCCCGGGCTCGCTGGAAAGAACGCGGGCGGCGTCACGTTCGACGAGTGGGGCGTCGACGGCGTGCGTTTGTGCGTGCTCAACGCGCTCGACGCGGAGGAGCACGGCGCGAAAATCCACACGCACACGACGGTCGAGAAATTCGCGCGCGATCCGTCGCAAGACGACGACTGGGTTCTCGACGCGCGCGATTTGATCACCGAGCGGCGCGTTCGCGCGCGCGCGCGCGTCGTCGTCAACGCGACCGGCGCGTGGAGCCCGATCACCGCGAGCCTCACGACGACCATCGCGCCGAAGAGCGTGCGCGTGCGGCCGGGCAAAGGCATCCACGTCGTCTACGATCGCCGCGTCTCGAACTACGCCGTGCTCGCGGAGGCGATCGATGGTCGCCAAATCTTCGTGATGCCGTGGCAGAACGTTTCGATCGTCGGCACCACCGACGACGATTATTTCGGGAGCCTCGACGAAGTCGTCTCGACGAGCGAAGAGGTGCGCTACCTCGTGCAAGGCATCGCCCGCGTGTTCCCGGCGATCCGCGCGGCGCGCGCCATCGGGACGTACGCCGGCGTGCGTCCGACGCTCTACGAATACGGCAAGCTCGAAGACTCGCTCTCGCGCGAGCACGAGATCGTGGATCACGCGAGCGAAGGATCGCCGAACGCGTTCTCGATGATCGGCGGCAAGCTCGCGAGCTTCCGACTCTTCGCGCAAGAGATGAGCGATCGCATCGCGCGCGATCTCGCGCCGTCGTCGATTTGCACGACGCACACGACGAAGCTCCCCGGCGGCGAGCGCCACGTCGACGCGATGGCGCTCGCCGAGCGCTTCGCGATCACGCCGGTCGCCGCGCGACGCATCGTGTTTCGTCACGGCGCGCGAGCCGAGAACGTCCTCGCGCGCGTCGCGCGCGAGGACGAGGCGCGCGAGGTCGTGTGCCCGTGCGAACCCGTGCTCGGCGCCGAGGTCGTCCACGCGATCCACGCGGAGCACGCGCGCACCGTCGACGACGTCGCGCGGCGCACGCGGCTCGGCTTCGGCGCGTGCGGCGGAATGCGCTGCGCGAACCGTTGCGGTCAGATCGTCGCGCGCGAATTGGATCTCCCGCCGAGCGTGGGACGCTCGCAAGCCGCGCGATTCCTCGTGCACCAAGCGAAGATGCGCGCGCCGGCGCTCGGCCCCGAGCAGGCGCGTCAAGAAGCGCTCGCGATCGCGGCGATGCGCGCCGCGATCGGAGACGACGAATGAGCGAGCGGCACGTCGTCGTCGTCGGTGGCGGCGCAGCGGGCGCCGCGGCCGCGCTCGCCGCGCACGCCTCCGGCGCGCGCGTCACGGTCGTCCTCGGCAAGACGGGCGCGACGTCGCTCACGTCGGGCGCGATTGACGGCGAGCTCGACGACGACGCGAAGTCGATCGCGAGCGCGCTCGACCTGTGGACCTTCGAACGCGCGAAGATCGCGACGAGCGCGGGCACGCTCCGCGCGACGCACGGACGCGATCGCGCGCTCGCGGATCTCGACGCGTCGAAAGGCGCCGTGCTCGTCGCGCGCGTCGCGCACCCGGCGTGGGACGCGCGCGCTCTCGCCGCGTCGTACGCGGAGACCGACGCGCGCGGTTTCGTCGCGGACGACGTCGCGCTCGTCGTGAACGAGGCGGAGCGCGCGATGCGCCACGCGGAGCTCGCCGCGCTGCACGACGATCCCGCGCGTCTCGCCGTCGCCGCCGATCGGATCAAACAAGCGCTCGCGCGCGGGACGTACGGCGCGGTCTTGCTCCCGCCGTGGCTCGGCGCGCGCGGCGCGCACGCGAGCGAGCTCAGCGCGCTCGTCGGCGTGCCGTGCGGCGAAGTCCTCGTCGCGTTCGACGGTCCCGCGGGCCTCCGCTTCGAGCACGCGCGCGATCGATCGTTGCAACATGCACGCATTTCGACGCTGAAATCCCGTGTGAAACGCGTCGCGCAAACGGACGCGGCGTGCGCCGTGGATCTCGACGACGGCGCGGCGCTCGAAGCGGACGCGGTGGTGCTCGCGACGGGCGGCGTGCTCGCGGGCGGCATCGCGTACACGCCGGGCGAGGCAGCGTTCGCGCGCGCGATGCCGCCGCCGTCGCGCGCCCCGTTCGCGCTCGGATACGACGCGCCCGTCACGCTCGGTCACGACGGTCACGCGTTCGTCGTTCCGGGGTCCGTCTTCGGCGTCGCGCCCGAGTCGATCGCGCTCCGCGCGCCGGGTGAGCGCGACACGCTCCTCGAGCGCGTCGGTGTGCTCGTCGACTCGCGCCTTCGCGCGAGCGATCGCGTGTTCGCGTGCGGCGATGCGCTCGAGGGACACGCGCGCACGATCGCGAGCGCGATCGCGACGGGCGTCGCCGCGGGTCGCGCCGCCGCCGCGTGAAGCGCGCTGGCGCGCTCAGCCGAGCTCGCGCGCGACGCACAGCGCGATGCGCCGGCACGCCGCGCGCGCCGCGCCGAGCGCGCCCGACATGTTGAAGAACCCGTGAATCAACCCGGTCTCGCACGTGTAGTCGACGCGCACTCCGGCGCGCGCGAGCGCCTCCGCGTAGAGGAGCCCTTCGTCGCGCAAGATGTCGAAGCCCGCGGTCACGATCGTCGCGGGCGGAGCGCTCGAGAGATCTCCGTGCTTGATCGGCGACGCGCGCGGATCGTCGCGCTCCTCGACGCGATTCAAGTAGCGCTTCTCGTACCAAAACGTGCGCTCCTCCTCGAGGAAGTACCCGCGCGCGAACGTCTCGTGCGTCTTCGTCTTTCGCCACCAATCGATCGCCGGATAAATCAAGAGTTGATGCGTCGGCTTTTTCTTGGCGAGGTTCGACACGACGGCCGACAAGTTCCCGCCCGCGCTGTCCCCGCCGACGCCGACGCGCGCGCGGTCCGCGCCGAAATCATCTGCGCGCTCGCGCGCCCACTCGTACGCGGCGAGCGCGTCGTCCACGGCGGCCGGAAACATCGCCTCCGGTCCGAGGCGATATTCGATCGACGCGACGACGACGCCGCTCTCGTGCGCGAGCATCTTCACCGGCGCGTCGTGCGACGTGATGCTCCCCGTCACGAACCCTCCGCCGTGGAAGAACACGAGCATCCCCGGTTTGCCTCGCGCGGTCTTCGGCACGCACACGCGCGCGCGCATCGATCCCGCGTCGGCGCTCGGGATCAACACGTCGCGCTCGACGGCCATCTCCGGCGCGATCGGCGCGACCGCGTCGCCGTCTTCGTCCGTTTGCCGCCGCGCGATCTCGACGTCCTCCGGCTGAACGATCCCGAGCCGGCGAATTCCGTCGAGCAAGAGCTGCGTGTGAAGATCGAGCGTCTGTCCATCGGCGACGATCGGCGAGCCCGCGAGCCTGCGGAGCGTCGTCGCCGGACGTTGCATCAAGAAACGAAACGCGCGGTCCCTCGCCTTCACGCGGCGAGCTTACCGGCGTGCACGATCGTCGTGTACCGAAACTCGACCACTCCGTCTCGCGCGTGCTCGGCGAAGATTCGATCGAGCGCGGCCATCATCGCGTCGTGGCTCGCGTGCCCCTTTTGCGGCACGTACGACGACGAGAGCGCGCGCCCGACGAGCCCGTCGCGATCGAACCGCTGCGCGTTCGGGAATCGCATCGTCTCGTACGGCCCGCGGAAGAACGCGTCGAGCCGCGGCGGATCCACGTTGCGATGATCCACCTTCGCGTAGTCGATCCCGTGCGCGAACAGCGCGGCTTCGTACGCGCGCAAAAAATCGGTGTCGACGAGCCGCTCGTTCCAAATCAACGCGCACGCGTGCGGCGACTTCGTGACGCGCGCGATCTCCGCGCGCGCTTCGTTCGATCGAAACCAATGAAACGCTTGCGCGGCGATCGCGAGATCCACCGACGCGTCGCCCAGCGTCGTGTTCTCGGCCGTCCCGTTCACGCTCCGAAAATTCGGCGACGCTCCGAGATCGCGCTCGGCCGCGGCGCGCATCTCCGCGTTCGGCTCGACGCCGATCACACGAAACCCGCGCTCGAGGAACGGCCGCGCCGAAATCCCCGTGCCCGATCCAACGTCCGCGATCGTCGCGCCTGCCTCGAGACGCGCCCACCGGACGATCGCGTCGACCGCTTCGCGCGGATACGTCGGCCGGTATTTCACGTAGTCGTCGACGCGGGACGAGAAGCGCGTCGTCGACGCCGTCACTTCTTCATCTTTCGAAGCAGCGTCTCGTACCCGATTTTCATCACGACGTCGGTGCTCGCGCGGGGATCTGCCGGGATTTCGTGCGCGATGAGCGAGTCCGCCGTGCCGCCGTCGGGCACTTCGTACAAGATCGGCGGACCCGCGTCGCGCGAAGTCGACGCACCCTCGCTCGCGAGCGCGTTCGCGTTGTCGCTCTCGTGTTGTACGTGCGCGCCGCCGTCGGCTTCTTCGGTGCTCTCGACGAGCACGTCCGGCGCGATCCCCTCGCCCTGCACGCCGTGCCCGTTCGGCGTGTAGTAGCGCGAGACGGTGAGCTTCATCCCCGCGCCGTTCGGAAGATCGAGCACCTCCTGCACGACGCCCTTGCCGTACGATCGCGTTCCGACGACGGTCGCGCGACCCGAGTCTTGGAGCGCACCGGCGACGAGCTCCGCCGCGCTCGCGCTCGACCAGTTCATCAGCACGACGATCGGCAAATCGGCGAGCGCACCGCCGCCGTGCGCCGTGGCCGTCTCCACGATCTGTCCGCGGTGGCGCATCGTGTAGATCGTGCCGCTCGTCAGAAACTCGTCGACGACCGCGGTGGCTTGATCGACGAGCCCGCCGGGATTGCCGCGCTGATCGAGCAGCACGCCGTCGATGCGCACCTTCCCGCCGTCGCGGAGCTTCGCGATCGCCGCGAGCAGCTCGTCGTGCGTTTTTTCTTGGTACTGCCGGATCTGCACGTACGCGACGTCGTTCGGCATCATCGCGGCCTTCACGCTCACCATGTGGACTTCGGCGCGCACGATGTCCAAGTACAGCGGCTCGAGCTTCTTCGGTCGCGCGACGACGAGCTTCACGTGCGTCCCCGGCACGCCGCGCATCTGGCGCACGAGCCGCTCGAAGCCCGCTTGCTTCACGCTCTGCCCGTCCACCTCCAAAATGCTGTCGCCCGACCTGAGCCCCGCTTTCTCCGCGGGTGAATTCTCGAGCACCGCCAAAATCGCGATCGCGTCGTTGCGAAACTCGACTTCGACGCCGATGCCGACGAACTTCCCCGCCGTGTCGTCTTGCAGCTCGTGAAACTCGCGCGGCGGAAAATATGCAGAATGCGGGTCGAGGTTTTGGACCATCCCTTCGAGCGCGCCGTCGACGAGCTTGGTGCGATCCGTCGGGTCGACGTACTCGTTCTCGACGAGCGCGAGCACGCGACCGAGCTGACCCATCGCCGCGTACGGGCTGTCGGCAGCGGGCTTCGCGTCCGCCGTCGAGACGAAGGAACGCGCGAGAAATCCCGCGCCGAACGCTGCAACCACGACGAGCGCGGTGCGTATCCGTGAGCGCGAGGGCATCGCCAAAACCTACCGCAATGTTTGTCGTAGTCACGCGCCGAACATCGCTGGTACTCTGCCGATGTAGTTCAAACTCGCACGCGGAGGTTTGTCTTGGCCATCGGAGAGAAGGAAGGAACTCGTAGCAGCCCCGACGCTTCGAAGACCGACAAGCGTAAGCAGTCCCTGTATTTTCCGGAGTCGATGCTGCAGGAGATCAAAGAGGAAGCTGCGCGGCTCGACCGCTCGCTCTCTTGGGTCGTGCAGCGCGCGTGGAAGATCTCGCGCCTCGAGATCAAGAAGCTGCCGAGCGTCAACGACGTGGAAGGCGGCGAAGAGGACGATACGGAGTGACGCAGGCGTTCGCGACCGCGAGCGACGGGACGCGACTCTTCGTTCGTACCGCAGAACCTCCTCCGGGCGCCAAGCCGAGACCCTACGCGATCCTCTGCGACGGAATCGCGTGCGACGGCTTCATCTGGAAATATCTGTGGAGCGAGCTCTCGCAAGAGATGCCCGTCGCGCATTGGAACTACCGCGGCCACGGGCGCAGCGCGATGCCCGTCGACAAGGATCGCGTCGACGTCGCCGCGCACGCCGACGACTTGAACGCCGTGCGGCAGTTCCTCGGCGATCCGCCGTGCGTCCTCTTCGGCCACTCGATGGGTTGCCAAGTGGTGCTCGAGGAAATGCGCGCGCACCGCGACAAGGTTCGCGGGCTCGTCCTCTTGTGCGGGTCGTATGGACGCGTGACGAAGACGTTCCGCGGCGTTCCGATCTTGGAGATGATTTTGCCGAAGGTCGTGGCCGCGGTGAAGAAGAACGAAGCGTTCGTGCGCGCGCTCTGGGAGCGCATCCCGTCGGACATCTCGCTCAAGCTCGCGCTCCGCGCGGGCGATCTCGATCCCGAAAACTTCAACATGGAAGACATGCGTCCGTACGTGACGCACATGCGCTCGATGGATCTGCCGCTCTTTCTCCGCATGCTCACCGCGGCCGGCGAGCACAGCGCGGAGGATTTGCTCCCGACGATCGACGTGCCGACGCTCATCGTCGCCGGCGAACGCGACACGTTCACGCCGCTCTTTCTCGCGGAGGCGATGGCGAAAGCCTTCCGCAACGTGGAGCTCTTCGTCGTGAAGAACGGGAGCCACGTCGCGCCGCTTGAGCAGCACGAGCTCGTCTTCGAGAAGATCCACGCGTTCTTGAGCCAAATTTCGTGAGGTTCGCGATCGTTGCATGGTGCACGCTTTTGATCGCGTGCCGCACGGAAGCGGGCGCCCCGATCGACGCGGGTGAAGAACCGGAAGCGGCGCCGCTCGCGTTCGTGTTCGCCGACGCGTCGCCCGCGACCTCCGCGAGCGCGACGCCGAGCGCGCCGCTCGTGCAATCCGATTCGAAGCTCGTGCCGTACGCCAACGCGATCCCTCGCGCCGGAAAGAGCATCGGGCACACGTCGGTCGTGTTTCGGCTCGACCTCACCGCGCCGAGCGGAGGAACGCTGCGCGCCGCGTACAAGCCGGAGTCGAAGCGCGGGCACAAACGATTTCGCGGCGAGGTCGCGGCGTATCGACTGGGCAAGCTCCTCGCGCTCCCGAACGTTCCCCCCGCGACGGTGCACGTCTTCAAGCGGGACGCGCTGCGCGCGGCGCTCGCGGCCGACGCGCGCGCCGCGTCGCTCTTCGACGACGAAGCGGTCGACCGCGCCGGATTGATCTTCGGCGCGCTCATGCCGTGGATCGACAAGCTCGAGTTCATCCCGCTCGAGAGCCCCGCGGAGATGACGCGCTGGAAGAAGGAGCTCCAGAACGGCGGGGACCTGCCGGACGATCGCAAATCACTCGACGCGCAGATCTCGACGCTCCTCGTGTTCGACGCGCTCACTGGAAATTGGGATCGCTGGAGCGGCGCGAACGTCGGGATCGATCGCCCGACCGGCACGCTGCTCTTCGTCGACAACGACGCCGCGTTCTTCGATCCGATCCCGCCGGCGTTCGCGCCCGTCATGGCGATGCTCAAGAACGTCGACCGCTTCTCGCGTTCGCTCGTCGCGCGCCTCCGCGCGACCGACGCGATCATGCTCGCCGACGCGTTCGGCGACGAAGAAGCGGGCGCTCCGCTCCTTCCCGCGCGCGTCGTCGCCGCGTGCGATCAACGCCGCAAGGACGTGCTCGCGACGGTCGATCAGAAGATCGCGCAGCTCGGCGAGTCGAACGTCTTGTTCTTCCCTTAGGCCGCCTCGCGGTGGAGCCCCATGCGCTCGGCGACGCCGTCGCGGTAGCGCTGCCACGCGGCGAGCGCGCGCGAGCACGTCTGCGTGACCGCGCGAACGAGCGCTTCGTCCTCTTCGGGAACGTGATCGAGCACGATGCGCCACGCGTCTTGGCGGTGCGCGCCTTCGACGGCGCCGTGCGCACGCGTGAGCTTCATCGCCTCCGGCGGACATCCGTAGTGCGCGACGAGCGGATGCTTCTTCACGGCGTCGTCGCCGCGCGGGCGCACGAACGTCCCCGCGAGCTCCGCGCGCTCGTTGCGGCTCCCTTCGACGAAAATCGTGAGGAGCGCGACCGCTGCTTGCCACGGCGCTGCGCCGGCCGCGTCTCTCAACATCGCGCGGTAGCTGCGCGCCGATGGATGCAAATCGCACGCATTTTCTTCGAACATTTCCCTGCCGAAATCGAGTCCTTGCATCATGCAAAGAAACAACTCCGGGTGCGGTCCGCTCTTCGAGACGCCACCCGTTTGCTCTTCGAAGACGTTCTCGGCGAGCGCGGCGCGCACGTCTTGGATCGGCGGCGTCTCGCCGAGCGCGCGTGCGAGCAGCGCGGGGAAATCACGCACGTAGACCAGGTACTCGTGTTGGAAGTGCACGAGCAGCTGCGCGCGCGTGAGCCCCGGTCGCGTGAACGACGACCAGGCCCAATGATCTTTTTGATCCATCACCGCGAGCAAGCGCTGCGCGAGAGGACGCTCGAGGCGATCCACGTCCATGACGTGAATCGTGACAAATCACGGACGCGTCGTCACGTTTTCGTCGGGTCCGGGCTGCGAGCCGTCGAAGTAGAAGCACGTCGTCATGCGCGTCGCCATGAAGACGATGATGCCGAGCGCGATCGCGAGCGTGACGATTCCGAGGCCCGTCAGCTTCTTCGGCGACCACGCCGCGTCGACCTCCACCGCGTGCTTGAGGGCGTCTGCGTCGAGCGCTTTGTCGGTGTCGGCCATGGCAGGTTCAAATACTCGATTCACGAAGGGATGATCAAGCAGCTATCGCCGAACTCGTGACCCAGAAAGCCGCGCGACGCGGCCCAAGCGGAGGCTTCCTCGAGCAACGCCTCGGGCGCGAACGCGCCGAGCAAGTCGCGGTGGGATGTGGTGGCGTCGTGCATTCCGGTCAAGAGGCCGCGAACGGCGCGGAGCGTATGGCGCGCGTCGATGCGGAGGTTCGTCGTCGATTCTTCGGCGCGAACCTCACCGAATTTCATCGCCGAGCTCTCGAGCGCGCGAACCACCGACGTCCCGACCGCGACGACGCGCCGCGCGCCTCGAAGCGCGCGCTCCGTCTCGATCGGAACGCGGTACCGTTCGACCCACGGGAGCGACGCGTCGAGCGCAGCGTCGCCGATCGAGGAGAGCCCCGCGCCGTGGGTGACGCGCGCGACGGTGACGCCGCGTTTGCGGAGCGCGTCGAGCGTCGCGAAATCGATCGGCCGACCCGCGGACGGCATCTCCGCGGCCCACGGCTCCGACGCGTAGACGTTCTGCACGTCCCACAGCGCAAGCGGCGCGCGAACGTGTGCATACTGCACGGATCTTCCGGCGCGGTAGAGCGACGCGATGACGTCGTCGACCTGGCGCTCGAATCGAATGCGGACGCGGCGCGCGCCGCGCGAGGCGACCACCGTCGCTTCGAGATCGGACACGATGAGCCAGTCGCCTTCGCGCAAAGCGGGCGGCGGCGCGCGGCGCTCGGTGGGCGTGCGGTAGTCGCCGGCGCCGAGCACCACTGCGTCCGCTGCGCGCGACGCGTCGGGTAACGCGAGCAGGCGGAGCTCGAAGGGCTCGCCGCGCTCGGTCTCGCCGAAGATCGACGCGGGCAGCGTCGCGGCGTCGTTCACGACGAGCACGTCGCGTTCGTCGAAGAGCTCGGCGAGCGTGGAGCGTGGAGCCTCGTGGACTTCGCGCGACGCGACGCGCACGACGAGCAAGCGCGTCTCCGCGACCGGACGCGCGTGCGGCGCGGGAGCGAACGCGCGGAGCGTCTGCGCGCTCACGACGGCGTCCATTCGGGCGCGACGAGCCGCGCGCCGGGCGCGATCGAGTCCGCGCGTTCGATCATCGCGACGATTTTCTCCGCGACGCGCTCGGGTCGCGCGAGCGTCGCGCGGTCCGCTTCGGGCATCGCATCGGCGTGCATCTGCGTGTCCATCTCGCCGGGATCGACCGAGAAGACGCGCACGCCGTGATCGGTGAGCTCGGCGCCGAGCACGCGCGCGAGCTGATCGAGCGCCGCCTTCGACACGCCGTACGACCCCCAGCGCGGATATCCGCTCACCGCTGCGTCCGAGCTCACGTGCACGATGACGCCTCGCTTCCGGAGCGCCATCGACCCGCCGACGATCTTGTCGATGCGGAGCGGTCCGGTGACGTTCGTCTCGAGCGTCGCGGAGAAATCTTCGCACGCTGTGTCGAGCAAGAAGGGCATCGGCAAGGGGCCCAGCGTGCTCGCGTTCTGAACGAGCACGTCGACGTCGCCGACGAGCGCGGACGCGCCGCCCGCGATTCGGTGCGCCGACTCTCGATCGCCGACGTCGAACGCGAGCGCGTGCGCTTCGCCGCCCTCCGCTCGGATCTTCGCGACGACGCGCTCGAGGGGACCTCGATCGCGCGCCACGAGCACGACGCGCGCGCCGCGCTTCGCGAGCACGTCGCCGAGCGCCGCGCCAAGCCCGCGGCTCCCGCCCGTGATCAGCGCCGATTTTCCTCGAAGCTCCATGATGACCCCCGCCGATCATCCTGCGCCGCATGCGCTCATCTGTTGTCAATTTTGCCAATATGTTGTCATCATTCCAAACCATGAGCACGAGCACCTCGGCGGAGATGAGCGCGCGGCTCGGCCGGAACATGCGCGTCCTGCGCGAGCAGCGCTCGCTCACGCAGAGCCAAGTCGCGAAGCTCGCGGGCATCCCGCGCGCGACGCTCGCGCACCTCGAGTCCGGCGACGCGAACCCGACGCTCGCGATCTTGAGCGCGGTCGCCGACGCGTTCCAAGTCTCGATCGAAGAGCTCGTCGCGCAGCAACGCGCGACGCTCGAGCTCTTTCCGAAAGCGCAGATCCCCGTGAAAATGCGAGGCAACGTCGAGGTTCGAAAGCTCCTTCCCGATCCGATCCCGGGCATGGAGCTCGATCGCTTCGCGCTCCCCGCGCGCGCGAAGATGGTCGGCGTGCCGCACACGCCGGGCACGCGCGAGTACCTCACGTGCGAGCGCGGAACGATCGTGCTCGTCGCGTCCGGCGAGCGCGTCAGGCTGAACGAAGGCGACGTCGTCGCGTTTCGCGGCGACCAGCGCCACTCCTACGAGAACCCGAACGCGACCGCGGCCATCGGATATTCGGTGGTCGTGCTCGCGCGTTGACGCAGAAAAAAACGCCACAAAAAGGTGACGGGCTCGCGATTGGTTTCGCGAGCCCGTCAGAAGTTCCGTACCGCGGAGGCCGTGTGCGGAGTGTCATGAACCCCTAGCGATTGCTAGGTGGGAAGCTCTGACCGCGCTTTAGGCTTCCGAGTTATCTGCCGCGTGAACGGCAGCCCGGCGTGCACACCGGACGGTCATCGCTACCCTTGGTTCATCGACGTCAGGGATCCATGCATTCCATCATCACGTACCTGGCAGAGGGAACTCATCCCAGGTTAAGAGGCGCGATTTCCAAGTCAACGGGCCAAAGCGCGTGCCAGCCGAAAAGTGGGCCAAACGCGAGAAATCGTGCCTAGCTCGGCGCATGCAGATGCACCAGGTTTGGTCGCGCGAGGACGCGCATGCGCTCGCGGTGACGGTTCGCGCGTATGGGACGCAGCGCGGCGGTCTCGCCGACCACATCGAAGAAGCGATCGAGTCCGCGCTGCGCGCGTGCGGCGCGGCCGCGCCGGGCATCGCGTTCGACGACGATCGCGACGCGCGCCTCTCGGATCAGCTCTTCCGCGCGCGGCGCGCGGGCCTCGACGGCATCGCGCTGCGCATCACGGCGCTCCGCGCGCTCTGCGCGCCGGTCGGCGGGCTCGACGCGTTCGACGCCCAGACGATCGCGTTCTACGCGACCGCCGAGACCGAACGACCGATCACGCTCGCGCTGGACGACGATGACCGCGAGCTTCCCGCATTCGTCGTGTCGAAGCCGCTCAGCGCGATTCTGGATCCGGACCGCGAGCCCGAGAACGTGACGGCGCCCCTTTCGGAGCCGGAGGCCCCCTCGGTTTCGCTCGCGACGATCGTCGCGGAGGCGATCGCGATGTCCACGCCCGAACCGCAGCCCGAGCCCACGCCCGAACCCGAGCCGATCTTCACGCCGACCGAAGAGACGCGCGCGAGCACCGAACCGGCGCGTGAGCCGGAGGTCGATCACGATCGCTGGCAGCCACACGCGGACGCGCTCGATGCGGCGCGCGGACCGCAGACGCTCGCCGCGTTCGAGCGGCTCTTCGCAGAACACTACTTGCCGCTCGCGGACGTGATCGATCGCGGGCTCGTCGCGGCGCGCGCGGCGATCGCGGCGCGCGAAGAGTTTCGCCGCACGTTCTCGCGCGCGTACTCCGAGGCGCTCCCCGCGTTCGCGCTCACCGGAAAGCGCCCGCGCATGGTGCTCGATGCGTTCGACGTCGCGTCGAAGATGGGGCGCGCGCACGGCGCGCGGACGTCGCACGTTCTCCTCGTCGACGCGATGCGATTCGATCTCGCGACGCGCGCGTGTCAGCGCGCCGCGGAGATGCTCGAAGGTCGTGCGTCGCTCGCCGATCGCGTCACGCTGTTTTCTTCGCTCCCGTCGTGCACGCCGCGTCAGCTCGAAGGTCTCGCGCGCGGAGTCGAATCACTGCGCACCCCGTACGACGCGCGCGAAGCGGAGCCGGTGCGCGACCGCACACGCGACACGATCCGTCGCGTACGCCTCGGCTCGCGCGATCTCTACAAGCTCGATCTCGTCGAAGCGACGCTCGCCGCGTCCGGCGAAGAAGCGATCGACGCGTTCGACGATCTCGTCGAAGAGACCGCGGTCGCGATCGCGAAGCACGCGCGAGCGCAGCGAGCGCGCACGCTCGTCCTCGTCACGGGCGATCACGGTTTCCGATTCGATGGCGGAGCCGCGAAGCACGGCGGCGCGAGCCCCGAAGAGGTCATCGTCGCGGCGCACGCGTTCTTGATCGGCGAGCTGCACTGAGCGCCGTCGCGCCGCGCGGTGGGGCCGCGTGTCCGGCGTCGCGACGGCGAGCGCGAAGGTGCGTTCCCCGTTAGATTGTTTCGCGTGAGCGCGCTCCTCGATCGATTCGCCACGACACGCACGTCGATCTTCGACGACCGCGGTACCCACGCGCCGGACGCGCTGCGCGCACGCGCCGAAGACGTCGCCGCCTTCCTCGGAGATCGGCGCGGTCGTCGCGTGGCGCTCCTCGCGTCGCCGAGCGCCGAATTCGTCGCCGCGCTCTTCGGAATTTTTTCGAGCGGCGCGTGCGCGCTCGTCCTCTCGCCGCTTCACCCGACCGCCGAGCACGCGTTCTTCTGCGACGACGCGGACGTCGATCTCGTTTTGTTCACGCGCGATCAACGCGAGCGCGCGTCCGCGATCGCGCGCGAGTCGATCGATCTCGCGACGCTCGCGCACGCGTCGGCTTCACCACGCTCCATCGACGATCGCGATCCCGCGCTGATGCTCTACACGAGCGGCACGACGGGCAAACCAAAAGGCGCGGTGCTCTCGCACGGCAACCTCGCGATCCAACAAGAGCTCCTGCGCGAAGCGTGGGGACTCCGCGACGGCGACGCGCTCCTCCACGCGCTCCCGCTCCATCACATGCACGGGCTCTGCATCGCGATGCTCTCGTGCCTCGGCGCGGGCGCTTCGATTCGCATGCTGCCCGCGTTCGACGCCGCGCGCATTTGGAACGACATGGAATCCTCGACGGTCTTCATGGGCGTGCCGACGATGCACAAGAAGCTCTTCGAGGCGCTCGATTCCGCGGGAAATACGCTGCGCGCGCGATGGGTGCATAATGCACGCAATTTGCGTCTCCTCACGAGCGGGAGCGCGGCGCTCCCGGTCACGCTCGCCGCGCGCTTCCGCGACATCACCGGCGCCATCCCGCTCGAGCGATTCGGCATGACCGAAATCGGCGTCGGACTCTCGAATCCTCTCGATCCGAGCGCGCGACGCGAAGGCACCGTCGGATTTCCGCTGCGCACCGTCGAGACGCGCGTCGCCGAGTCCGGCGAGCTCTTCGTGAAAGGCCCGAGCGTGTTCCGCGAATATTTTCGCCGCGAGGACGCGACGGCGCGCGCGTTCGATCGCGAAGGATGGTTCGCGACGGGCGACACCGTCGCGCGCGACGAGCGCGGCTACTTCAAGATCCTCGGTCGCACGAGCGTCGACATCTTGAAGAGCGGCGGCTACAAGCTCAGCGCGCTCGAGATCGAAGAGGCGCTCCGCGATCATCCCGCGGTGTCCGACGTCGCGGTCGTCGGCGTGCCGGACGAGACGTGGGGCGAGCGCGTCGTCGCGTGCGTCGTCGTCCGCGCGAAGACGACGCTCGAGCCCGCCGAGCTCCGCGCGTTCGCCAAGGAAAAACTTGCATCCTACAAGTGTCCGAAGGACGTCGTGATCCTCGGCGATCTGCCGCGCAACGCGATGGGCAAGGTGCAGAAGCCCGCGCTCGTCGAGATGGTGAAAGCGAGGGCGTCGTGAATCGCGTCGGCGGTCTCGTGCTCGCGCTCGCCCTCGCGTGCGGCGGCGACGTCGGATCACAAAGCGCGCCGATCCTCAACGGCACGGTGGATTCGAGCGAGACGTTCGTCGTCGCGTTGCTCATCGCGTCGGCGAACGGTCCCGCGGACGACGCGCTTTGTTCGGGCACGGTCGTGTCGCCGCACGTCGTGCTCACCGCCGCGCACTGCCTCTCGCCGGCGGTCGCGGGGCCGATTCAATCGGTGACCGTCTTCACCGGGCCGAACGCGCTCGATCCGAACGCGACGAGCGATCCGAACAACATCTACGCCGTGGCGACGACGATCATCGACTCGGGCTTCGTGGCGGACGCGGCGAGCCCCTCGCACGACATCGCGATGGTGATCACGACGAGCGCGATGACGCAGACGCCGCAGCCGCTCAACCATCGGTCGCTCGGCTCGTCGGACATCGGGCTCGCGACGCACTCGGTCGGCTACGGACAATCGAACGGAACGAACCACGACTCGGCGGGCGTGCGGCTCTCGCTCGACTCGGCGATCGCAGGCGTCGACAGCGAGCACATCCAGCTCGAAAATGTTTTGTGCGAAGGCGACTCGGGAGGGCCCACGTTCATCGCCCAGAACGGCGCGCAGGTCGTCGCGGGCGTTCACTCGTTCACGCTCTCGGACGACTGCAGCGGCGAAGGCGACGACACGCGCGTCGATGCCTACGTCTCCGAAATCGACGACGCGATCGACCAATACGATCCGGGATTTTTGCCGAAGAGCGGATGCAACGCGTCGGGCACGGAGTCGAACGCGAGCGACGCGTGGATGATCGCCCTCGCGATCTCATGTACCGTTCGCGCACGATCATGGCGAACCCGACAGCGCTCCTCGAAACGTCCCTAGGCAACATCAAGGTCGAGCTCTTCGTCGACAAGATGCCCATCACGGCGCAGAACTTCATCAAGCTCGCCGACAGCGGGTTCTACGACGGGCTGCACTTCCACCGCGTCATCAACGGCTTCATGCTGCAGTTCGGTTGTCCGTACTCGCGCGATCCCGCGAGCCCGCTCGCGGGCACCGGCGACGGACCCGACGGGACCATCCAAGACGAGTTCGCGGCGAAGCTCTCGAACGAGCCCGGCACGCTCTCGATGGCGAACACGGGCGAGCCGAACACGGGCTCGTGTCAGTTCTTCGTCAACACGGTGCACAACAGCTACCTCGATTGGTTCACGCCGGGCGCGTCGAAGCATCCGGTGTTCGGAAAAGTGATCGAGGGGATGGACGTCGTGAAAAAAATCGAGAAGACGCCGACCGACGCGAACGACCGCCCGCGCACGCCCGTGCGCATGAACAAAGTGACGGTGCAGAAGTAGTCACCGCGCGTCGCCGGCTAGAGGCCTGCGACGTGCTTGCGGATCTCGGTGTCGGTCGCGCCGCCCACTTTGCGCCACGCGACGTGACCGTCGCGCGCGAAGACGAGCGTCGTCGGAACCTGGTGAACGTCGCCGAGCGATCCGCCGCCCGCGATCGTCGCCTCGTCACCGAGCGCGACGGGAAACGTTACCTTCATCGCCTCGCGATAGAGCTCCACGAGCTCGCGCTGCGCGGGCTCTTGCAGCGCGACGAGCGCGAACGCGACGCCCGCCATGTCGCTCGACGCGGCGAGGTCCACCAAGTAGCGCACCTGCATCTGCGAAATCGGATCGTACGTCGTGATGAACGTGACCACGACGGGTTTGCCCGCGAAGGCCGCGGAGCTCACCGGGCGCGCGTCGAGCGAATCGAACGCGTAGACGGCGACGTCGCGCGACGGCTCCGTCGACACGCCCGGCGGCGCCGATTGCTTCTCCGATCCGCCGCACGCGATCGCGCACGCGATCGAAAGCGCGCTACTCCTTCTGACCCACGAACGCATCGTCCTTGTCGGCGAAGAGCACGTTGAACGTCGTGAGCGAGCCGTAGCACTGCGTCACGTACTGCTGCATCTGCACTTTTTCTTCGTCGTCGAGCTTCGGGTGCGCGTTGATCTTCTGCTCGAGCACGCGGAGCTTGTCGCGCACCATCACGATTTTGTGGAAGAAGCTCTCGAGCGGGATGTGCTTCTCCTGCGTGCCGTCCTTGCCCGGCTTGAGCACGATCTCGCCGCCGTGCCATCGACCTCCGAGGTCCACCGTCTGCGTGCCGAGCTCCTCTTGAATCACGAGGCGGAGCACGCGCTTGAATTCTTCAGCGTCCATGTCGAGCAAATCCTCCGGCAGTTCCAGGCGTGTTTCGATGCGCGGCGCCGCGTGCGTGTGCGTGCGCGGCGCGGAAGGCGCGCGCGGCTTGGGCCTCGCGGCGATCGCCTGCGCGAGCGTTCCCTTTTTCGTGTATTCTACACATGTATTCGTCTCGTAGAGCGGCGCGGGCCACACGCCCAGCAAACACTCGCCGGTGCGCGTGACTTCCCCATTCTCGTCGACGCGCTCGACGACGCGGACGAAGCGCGCGCACGTTCCGCATCGCCCATCCAACTCCGGGTTCACGTCGTGCGCTCCGCGAAGGTCACGTCACGGCCTCGCGCTCGGGCACGAACAAGTGCGCGAACGCGCCGATCGCGGCGGGGACTTCGCGCGCGCTGCGCTTCGCGGCGAGCACCACGTGCGCGAGCTCCTCGACGACGAGCGCGAGGTCCGCGCGTTCGAGCTCCGCGCCGCGGTGCTCGGTGTGCTCGACGTCGTCCTTCGAGCTCAGCGGGTCGCGCTCCGCGAAGACGAAACCGTTCGCCGTGTACCCGCAGCGCAGCGTCTCGACGAACTTGAGCCAGAGCTCGGTCACGATCACGCACACGCGCACGCCGTCTTCGCGCGTCCCGCACCACGCGCGCGACTCGCCGCGCAACCTCGCGTCCCCGCAGCTCGACGCGATCCGCGCGCGCCGCGCTTCGTCGTCTTCGACCATCAGCAGCGGCGCGTAAAGCGATTCGCGCGGAACGAGAACGTGCGGCGCGTCTTCGTCGAGCGCGGCGAGCCACGCGTCGCGCTCTTGCGGGCCGAGCTGCTCGTACGTGAGCGCGGCGGCGAGCGCGGCTTCCGCGTCGTCGGCGAGCGCCGCGAGCCACGCTTGCCACGCCGATCGCGCTCTCCCTGGGGGAAGCGAAGCGACGTTCTCTTGGTCTTCTCCCATCCCGCTGCGCTCCGCGCGCGGAGCTTATGACGAAATTGTTTTCGACGCATGCGGCTTTCGCGTAGATCCGTTCGAGGGATGCCGCTCGCGCCGGCCGACGCACCGGAGACAGTCGCACGCATCCACGAGGGGATGCCGATCGTGGACATGCTCGCGCGCCAGCTCGCGCGCCAACTCGGCAAGCAAAACGTCGACGATTTGCGATCCGCCGGGCACGAAGGTCTCGTCCAGGCCGCGCGCACGTTCGACGCGTCGCTCGGAATTCCATTTCGTCGGTGGGCGAACCTCCGCGTGCGCGGCGCGATGATCGACGCGGTGCGCTCGCACGGAAACATCCCGCGCCGCATCTATCAAAGGCTGCGCGCGATCGAAGCGGGCGATCGCGTGAGCGATGCGCGCGCGGAGGAAGAATCCGCGCAGCCCCCTCCGCAAAACGCGAGCGACGCGGACAACCGATTGAGCAACTATCTCGCCGGCATCGCGACCGCGATGGCGATGGGTCTTTTGTCCGAAGCGACGCAGCCCGGCGCCGACCCGCGCGATCCCACGTTGAGCGCCGAAGAGCAGCTCGCCGAGCACGAGCTCCTCGCGCGCGTGAGGCAAGCCGTGGAGCGACAACCCGACGCCGAGCGCCACTTGCTCCAGCGCCATTACTTCGACGGCGTCACGTTCGACGAAGCCGCGAAGGAGCTCGGCTTGAGCAAGAGTTGGGCGAGCCGACTCCACGCGCGCGCGATCGAGTCGCTCGCGCGCGAGCTCAAACGAACGATCTGATCACTGCCCGCCGCCGTTGACGATCGTCTTCACGCCGGTCGACGCGCGATCGATCAACTTCGACGCGAGATCCACCGCTTCGCCGTAGCGGTAGACGCCCGCTTGGAGCGCGAGGAGCTCGCCCGGCTCCATCGACGTCCCGCCCGCGCCGATCGCCTTCTTCATCAACGATTCGCCGGCGTTGATCTCCTTGCCGAGACCCTCGATGAGCTTCCGAAACGGCGACCGCTCGGCGTTCGTCTTTTGGGCCGGCGCTTGCGCGATCTTCGTTTGAGCGGGGATCTGCTGCGTGATTTTGGGCGTGGCTTCACCCGAAAGACGGATCTTCATGCGATCACCCGTCGTGCGTCGCGCGCGCGAAGTTGCGTGTGCTATTTTTTTTTCATGAAGAAGCCGCGCGTGCTCGTCGCGATGAGCGGAGGGGTCGATTCCTCCGTCGCCGCCGCGCGCTTGTTCGATCGCGGCTTCGACGTCGTCGGCTGCACGCTGCACTTGTGGGATTACCCGGAGGCCGGCCCGGGGTCGCACGCGCGATGTTGCGCGCCGGAGGACCAATACGACGCGCGGCGCGTCGCGGACGCGGTCGGATTTCCGCACTTCACGTTCGACAGACGCGCGCTCTTCGCGAGGAACGTCGTCGAGCCGTTCGTCGACGCGTACCTCGCGGGCGAGACGCCGAGCCCGTGCACGGCGTGCAACCGCACGGTGAAGCTCGCCGAGCTCTTCGACGTCGCCAACAAATTGGGCGCGGAGAGAATCGCGACGGGCCACTACGCGCGCGTCGACGACGAAGGCCGTCTTTACGCCGGCCGCGACGCGTCGAAGGATCAGAGCTACTTCCTCTACGCGACGCCGCCGTCGATGCTCGCGCGCATGACGTTCCCGCTCGGCGACAGCACGAAGGAAGAAGTGCGCGCGGAGGCGATCGCGCGAAAGCTCCCCGGCGCGACGAAAGGCGAGAGCCAAGAGCTCTGCTTCGTCGGCGACGGAGCGGGCGCGTACGCGAAGTTCGTCGAGGACCGCGCGAAGGCGCGCTTGCGTCCCGGACCGATCGTCGACGACACCGGACGCGTCGTCGGCGCGCACGACGGCATTCATCGCTTCACCGTCGGCCAACGCAAAGGGCTCGGCGTGATGCTCGAGCCCGGCGAGCGCGGCGATCGCGAGCCCGCGTTCGTCACGCGCATCGACGCGGCGAGCGCGACGGTGCACGTCGGCGCGAAAAAATCGCTCGGTGCGCGCGGCGCGACCCTCCGCGATTTCGTCGTCGCGCCCGATGTGTCGCTCCCGCGCGAAGCCCTCGCGCGCGTTCGCTATCGACACATCGGGGCACGCGTTCTCGCCGACGCGTCCGGTCTGAAGTTCCTCGACGGAGCGTCCGCCGTATCACCCGGGCAAGTCGCCGTGCTGTACGATGGGGATCGCGTGTTGGGCGGCGGCATCATCGATCGAGTCGAGTCATGAAGATCGCGCGCGTCGTCGCCGTGTCGATCGCGGGCGCGCTCGTCGCGATTTTTTCCGGAACGGGTTGCACCGTCGGCGCGGGAACGGGATCGGTGACGGGCGATCTCTACGTCACCGATTGTTGGTCGGGGCAATTCGATCTCCAACCCGATTTTTTCGCCGCGACGCCGAACCCGAACGACGACTCGCTCTTCATCACGGTGCAGCGCGGGAGCGACTACGCGAACTTCAGCGACGGCATTTCGCTCCTCGTGAGCCACGTCACGGAGATTCGAACCGGGATGCTCGGTCAACCGCTCCCCGTGTCGCTCCCGCCGGGCGTCGTTCCGTCCGGTGATCCCGTCGTCCCGGACACGAACCCCGCCGACGTGCAGTTCTCGCTCTACTTGCAGCAAACGTGCAGACCGGAGACGCCGGGGCTCTACGCGATGTCGTCCGTCACGACCGACGCGCCCGGCTCGTCCGACAGCGGCGTCCTCTGCTCGGCGCAGACCGCGCAGACCGCCGCGCAATGCGGCCCGAGCACGCCCGCGCAGGTCCCCACCGGCACGAGCACGATCACGTTCCAGCACATCTTCGACGCGACGCTCGCCGGCGACGGCGACCCCGGCAGCTTGAGCGCGAGCGAGCGTCTGACTCAAGCGACGTTCGACGTGTTGCTCGCCGATCCGCGCGACGAGTGTCCGGGCGGCGTCGGACCTGGAATCGGTCCACCTCCGCCGTGTCGCGGCCACCTCACGGGCTCGTTCCAGTTCTATTTCGAGCGCGGCAAGCCTGCTCAAGCGTTTCCGTAGCTTGCGTGCCAAGGGCCGCGCCGATACCCTTCGAGACGGTGCGGATTCGTTTCTTCTCGGTGATCGCGATCGTCGTCTGCACGTCGAGTGTCGCGCTCGCTGCGCCGGGAACGGCCGCGTTCGACCGCGCGAAGAAGGCGTGGGACGACGGCGAGATCGACGGCGCGGAGCGCGCGTACCAAGAGGCGCTCGAGCGCGGCGGACTCGACCACCAAACCACGCTCGACGCGTGGGTTCATCTCGGCGCCGCGCGCGCCGTGCTCGGCAACCGAACGGGCGCGCTCGCCGCGTTTCGCATGGCGCTCGTCATCGACGATTCGTTCGTCGTGCCGCCCGAAGCGGGAAAGAAAGCGCTCGCGCTCGCGGACGCCGCGCGCCACCAAGCGAACCGCGTCCCCGCGCTCCACCTTTCGCTCAGCGCGCCGGACGAGACGCCGTCCGGTGAGCCGTTCGCCGTGAACGTCGTGCTCGCCGCGGGGCAAGCCGCGATCGTCGCGCGGTTTTCGCTGCACGTCGAAGACAAAACCACCGCGAAGAAATTCGATTATGAAGAGGAGCCGAGCGGAGCGGTCGTGCACTTTCGCATTCCCGCTTCGATGACGCTGCCGAGCGCGACGCTCCACGTGCGCGTGAACGCGCTCGACTCGCACGACAACGAGCTCGCGACGAGCGAGCAGACCATCACGGTCCGCCCGACGCCGATCGCGGAGCGTCATCCGCAACGAGACGAGCTCCACGCGGCGATGCACGGAGGATTTTGGTCGACGGCGTGGCCGTGGGTGATCGGCGGCGTGCTCGTCGCAGCGGGCGGCGCGGTCGGCGGGTATTATCTGCTCAAGCCACCCGATCGCGTCTCGATCGGAGTGCCCCAAACGAACTGATGGCCGATCCCGCTCGTCCCCCCGCTCCTCCCGTGCCGGCGCACACGCCGGGCAGCGGCTCCGCGCCCGCGGGGCAACCGCATCCGGGAGGGACGTTCTTCCTCGGGCGCTACCGCGTCGTCGACGAAATCGGAATCGGCGGCATGGCGAGCGTGCACCTCGCGCGCATGGATGGGCCGGCGGGGTTCCAGAAGTGGATCGCGATCAAGCGCATTCATCCGCACCTCGTCGAGGACGAGAGCTTCATCCAGATGTTCCTCGACGAAGCGCGCGTCGCCGCGCGCATCTCGCACCCGAACGTCGCGACGGTGTTCGAGCTCGGAAAAGAAGCGGACAGCTTCTGGATCGCGATGGAGTACCTCCACGGCGAGCCGCTGCGCGAAATCATGCGACGCACCGAGGAGCTCGGCGCGCCGATGCCGCCGGAGATCGCGTGTCGCATCATCGCGGACGCCGCGGAGGGTCTGCACGCGGCGCACGAGCTGCTCGGAAAAAATGGCGAGAAGCTCAACCTCGTCCACCGCGACGTGACCCCGCACAACTTGTTCGTCACGTACGACGGCGCGACGAAGGTCGTCGATTTCGGCATCGCGAAATTCTCGTCGCGCATGGCGTCGACGCGCGCGGGCACGCTCAAAGGAAAGCTCGCGTACATGTCGCCGGAGCAAGTCGCCGGCGAGCAGCTCGATCGACGCACCGACATCTTCGCGCTCGGCGTCGTCTTGTGGGAGCTCACGACCGGCCAGCGATTGTTCCGCATGGAGAGCGATCTCGACACGCTCGCGAAGGTCCAAGAGTGCAACGTGCCGCGTCCGTCGACGATCATCCGCGGCTACCCTCTCGAGCTCGAGCGCGTCGTGCTCAAGGCGCTCGCGAAGAACAAGAACGAGCGCTACCGCACCGCGCGCGAGTTCTCGCGCGCGCTGCAGTCGATGCTCATGAAGCGCGGGCTCTTCATCGCGAGCGACGAAGTCTCGACGTACATCAAATCGATCTTCGGCGATCGCATCGAGAAGCGCGAAGCGCATTTGCGGTGGGCCGCCGAGGTCACGCAGACCGGCGAAGCCGAAGCGCCGAAGGGCGCGATTCCGGATTACGAAGGATCGATTCAGTCGTACGACTCGGGCTCGGTGCCCGCGGGCGCCGCGCCAAACGCACAACGACCGGCGCCCGCGAAGCCCGCGCTCCAACAAGCGCCGCAGAAAATGGACTTCAAGTCCACGATGCCGCTCGCCGTGAAGAGCCCCGTCGCGCCGGGAGGACCCGGGTTTCCGCCGCGTCCGGCGGCCGGCGCGCCGCCGCGAGCTCAACCCGCGCCGCCCGCTCCTCCCGCGCCGCTCCAAGATCTCGACTCGATGGAAGACGACGGCCCCACGATCATGGCGCCGACGCCCACCGAGGACGAAGATTACGACGAGGACAACGACGCGACGATCGTCTCGACGAAACCGGACGACGCGCCCGGCGCGCCTTCGCGCAACATCCCCGCGCCGCGTCCCGCCGCCGGCGCGCGCGCGATGGCCGAGATGGACGACGGCGATCCGACGCGCGCGCTGATGAACGCCGCCGTCGCCGTTCCGCCGCGTCCGGTGCCGACGCGCATGCCCGATCAACCGCAAGCGCCTCCCGTCGTCGTCGAAGCGCGTCCGTTCCCGAATCAGCGAACGCCGCAATACAACCCCGCGGCGTTCGCGCCGACGTACAGCCCGGGCGATCCGAACCTCCCGCCGCCTCCAGGGTTTGGACCGCCGGGGTTCGGTCCGCCTCAAGGTTACCCACAACAGAATCCGTACGCCGTGCAACAGCAGCCGACGATGATGCTCCCGGCGCAGCGAAAGAGCGGCGTGTCGATGTGGCTCGTCGGTCTCGCGTCGGGTGTCGCGGCGTTGATGGTGCTCCTCGTCGTGTACCTCGTCGTCGTTCCGCCGAAGACGACGTCGAAGACGGCGTCGACGGCGTCGGGTGCGTCGAGCGCGCCGATCACCGCGGGCACCGGTCCGTTCGGCGCGGCGCGCGGCGCCTTCAACGCCGCGCTGAACGCGACGAGCGCGCCGACGACGAGCGCATCGACGACGTCCGCCGCGCCCACCGCGAGCGTCACTGCCTCCGCGGCGCCCACCGCGTCCGCTGCGCCCAGCGCGTCCGTCGCGACGACGGCGCCCACCGCGACTGCGACGGCCACGGCGACCGCGACGTTCACCGCCGTCCCGCAACCGACGTACACACGCCCGACGCAAATCCCGAGCGGCGGTGATCGCGGCTTCCTCACGCTCATCACCGTCCCGAAGTGCGACAGCTGGAGTGACAACGGGACGACGATGGGCACGTGCCCGATCGCGAACAAGCCGCTCCCCGTCGGCACGCACCGCATCACCGTGTCGACGAACGTGCCGAAGGCATCGAAGACGGTCACAGTGATCATCACCGCGGGCCAGCTCTCGAATCCCGGGCTCATCATGCTCCCATGAGAAACAAAGTCGCTGCGGCGTGGCCACGCATCGTCGTCGCCGTCGTCGTCGCCGCGGCGTGCAGCCCACCGAACGTGAGCATGACGCTCGACATGCCGAGCGGCGTGACGCCGGCGTGGATCGAAGTCGGCGCGTTTCCGACGTCGTGTCCTTCGCCGGATCAGATTTCCGGCGGGCTCCCGCCGTCGGGTCTCGCCGCGCGCGTCGCGTACCCTGCGAGCACGCCTGTCGCGTTCGGTGATTTGGACACGGGAAAATACGGCTTCGCAGCGGTCGCGCGGCGAGACGATTGCGGCGTCGTCGCCGCGGGTTGCACCAATGCGGACGTCGCGAGCGCGCGCGCGATCGAAATCTCGCTCGCCGCGACGGACAATCCCGATGCGTCCGCGTGCACCGAAGGAATGGTGTGCGACAACGCGCGGTGCGTGCCGCCGACGAACGGCGACGATCCGAACGCGGGCGCCGGATGCTCGATGGTGCTCGTCGGCTCCGGCCCGCTGCCCGACGCGCTCGACGGCGGACCGTACGTCACCGCACCCGCGATCGTCGCGCTCTCGGGCGGCGGATTTTTGATCGCGTATGCGGAGTACCTCGACGACGGGACGTTCCGCGTGACGACGCAACCGCTCGACTCGGGCGCCGGCGCGCTTCCGCCGAACCAACAGAACCTCGACGGGCACTGCCCGAACCTCACGTCGCTCGACGCCGCGGGGCTCGCGATGGGCGCGTCGTCCGGACTCGCCGTCTTCACGTACCCGCCGTGCAATCCGTCGCAAGACGGCGGCGGCACGAAGCAGAGCGGCTTCGAGCTCATTCCGCTCGACGGCTCGGGATCGATCGTGCAGCGCAACTTGTTTCTCAACGCGACCGCGCCGCCCGTCCAACTCTCGACGCACGCGATCGCGATCGCCGCCGCGTCCAATCGTTATTTGCTCGCTGCGAACGTCAGCGGCGACGCGACGCTCCTCGCGACGGACACGGCGAACGTGATCGCGCAGACGACGACCGCGTTCGGCACGCCGCAAGACGTCGCCGCGCGCGTCGTGCGGACGTCGAACGTCGTCGCGGTCGAAGCCGACGGGCCGGCGGTGGGCGACGCGGGCATCACGGGCGCCGTCGCGCGCGTCTACATGACGAGCGCGACGACCGATCCGACGTCGCTCGGCGCGCCCGTCGATCAAGTCCCCGCGTCGACGACCGCGCTCGGCGCGCTCGGCTCGCGCGCGTTCTTGGCGATGAACGGACCGGGCAAAGGCGAAGACGTCGTCGTGAACGGGTACGATCTCGGAAAGAGCGGCGCGCAGGTGACCGCGGGGTTCTCGTCGTTGAATTCGTCGACCTTGTTTTCGCTCGACGCGGCCGCCGCGCAAGGTCGTCTGTTCGTCGCGCTCGAGGAGCAGGACTCGGTCGAGATCGGCGTGCTGGACGGCGCATCGTCGACGAGCCCCCAGCTCCTTCAGCGCGTCGACCTCGCGAGCGACATCCGCATCCCGAAGAGCGCGCACGACGGGCCCATCGCGATCACGGCGACGGACACCGCGGTCGCGATCGTGTGGGTCGAGCACAAAGGCGCGCTGCCCGACGGCGATCCGATCGGCGGCTACGCGGTCTTCGCATGCCGTCCGTGAGGAGGCGCCTCGAGGCCGACGTGATCACCTCGGACGCGATGGCGCCGAGCGGCGAAGCCGTCGCGCACGCCGAGATCGACGGCGAGCGTCGCGCGCTGCTCGTGCGCGGCGGCGCGCCGCACGAATCGCTCCACGTCGCGTTCGATCCGTCGGAGCGCCCCGCGCACGCGGAGATCGTCGCGATCGCGTCGCCCAGCGAAGATCGCGTGCAGGCCCCGTGCGAATTCACACACGCGTGCGGCGGATGCGATTGGATGCATCTTGCACACATCGCGCAGCGCGCGCAGCATCTCCGCTTGGCGGAAGCCGTCGCGCGCGGCGCCGCCGCGGACAGCAGCGCGCCGAAGATCACCTTCCACGATGCGCCGCGCGATCTCGCGTGCCGCGCGCGCGCGCGCTTTCACGCGCAGGGCGAACGCGGCGCGCTTCGCGTCGGGTATTTCGCGCCGCGCTCGCGCGATCTCGTCTTGGTCGATCGATGCATCGTGCTCGACCCGCGCGTCGACGAAGCGCGCGGTGAAATCGCGCGTGTGCTCGGGCCCGGCGCGCGCGGCGACGGGGAGATTTCGATCGCGCTCGGCACGTCGCGCGCGGTGGTCGACGTCACGTGGTCGCGCGATCTTCCGCCCGACGCGTTCGCGCGCGCCGACGAGTCCGTTCGAAGCGGCAAGCTCGACGGCGTCCGCGTCACGTGCGGGCAAGCGCGACGACCCGCGGTGTTCGGCGACCCCACGCCGTGGATCGCAGGCGCGGACGGCGCGCCGCTCGAGCTCGCGCCCGGCGGATTTTCGCAAGCGCACGAGGGCGTGAACGCAGAGCTCGCTGCGCACGTCGACGCGAGCGCGAAGGACGCGAAGAAAATCGTCGAGCTCTACGCGGGCGCGGGGAACCTCACCGTCATGCTCGCGCGTGGGGGGCGCGACGTGCGCGCGATCGAATCGAACGAGCCCGCGTGCGAAGCCGCGCGCCGCAACCTCGCGTCGCGCGCGCTCGTCGCGCGCGTCACGTGCGCCGACGCCGCGCGCTTCGAGATTCCGAACGGCACCGATTGCGTCGTCCTCGATCCGCCGCGGACGGGGGCGCGCGATGCGTGTGCGGCGCTCGCGAAAGGTCCGCGGAGCGTCGCGCGCGTCGTGTACGTGTCGTGCGATCGCATGACGCTCGCGCGCGATCTGGAGATCCTCGCGCCGCGCTTCTCGCTCGCGCGACTCGACGTCTTCGACATGTTCCCGCACACGAGCCACGCGGAGATCGTCGCGGTGCTCGATCGGAAGCGATCGTGAAGACGCACGTCGACGATCGCCTGCGCGACGAAGCCGCGCGCTTTTCGCTTCGCCACACGTGCGACGACTGCGCGCACTTCGACGGCGCGCGCTGCGCCAGCGAGTGGCCCACGCGCGAGCACCGCTTGCCGATTCACCGCGCGATCGCGCACGGCGCGATCGTTGTATTCTGCAAAGAATTCGAGGTCGCGTGAAATCGTCGCACCCTCCGACGCTCCTCACGCTCGCGCGGCGCGCGCTCACGAACGAAATCGCGCTGCCGAAGAATGCGCGCGTGCTCGTCGCGGTGAGCGGCGGGCCGGACTCGATGGCGCTCCTCGACGCGCTCGCCGCGCTGCAGGCCCCGCTGGGTTTCGCGATCGTCGCGCACGGCGTCGATCACGGACTTCGCGCGGACGCGGCGCGCGAGCTCGACGTCGCTGAGGCGCACGCACGCGCGCTCGACGTGCCGTTCGCGCGAACGCGCGTCGTGGTGACGGCGGGAGGAAATCTGCAAGAGCGAGCGCGCGCGGCGCGCCACGCGGCGCTCGAAGACGCTCGAAAAAACACCCGCGCGCGTTTTGTCGCCACCGCGCACCACGCCGACGATCGAGCCGAGACCGTCCTCATGCGGATCCTGCGCGGCGCCGGACCCGGCGGGCTCGCCGTGCTCCCGCCGCGCGATGGCCACCTCATCCGCCCGCTCATCCGCGCGACGCGCGAAGCCGTGAGCCTTCACCTGGAGCGTCACGCGATCCCGTTTTCGCGCGATCCGTCGAACGAGGACGTGCGATTTCTCCGCGCACGCGTCCGCCGCGACGTCCTTCCGCTGCTCCGCGAGCTCGACGCGAGCATCGTCGAGCACCTCTGCGCGCTCGCCGACGACCTCGCCCCGCACCGCGAAAAACACGCTCCGTATCGCATTCCGCGCAACGTGCGCCTCGCGCTCGCCGCGCTCGCGACGACGAAGCGATCGGGCGAGGTCGCGTTGCCCGGCGGGCTCGTCGCGAAAAAAGTCTCGAAGAAAAAGTCCTCGAAGAAGCGTTAACGCGAGCTAGCCCTTTCTGAAATCTCGTCTTAAGGTGAAAATGCTACGGTGAGTTAGGCGCTCAGCCGTGTTTTCGAGGTGAACGTGAAGCAGTCGCACAAGACGCTCTTGCTCTGGGTCCTTCTGATCCTGATGTTTTTGGCCATTTGGCAGGTTTTGAACCCCAGCGAGCGTCGTCAAACGGTCTCGTTCAGCGGCGACAACACCTCGTTCATGTCCGAGGTCAAAGCCGGTCATGTCGAGGAGGTGAAGATCAAGGATCGCGACTACACGTTCCGAGTTCGCTCAAGCGACGGCGCGAAGACCGTCACGCAAAAAGAGACGATCGGTCCGCCGCCCGACCAAGCCCTCCTCGACACGCTCAAGCCGGACGCGAAGGATGGAGCCGCCCCCAAGATCATCTTCGAGAAGGACGACAGCTCGCCCTTCTGGAGCTCGACCATCATCACGCTCCTGCCGATGCTCTTCATCGGCATCATGTTCTTCCTCTTCATGCGGCAGCTCCAAGCGGGCGGCGGCAAGGCGATGTCGTTCGGCAAAGCCAAGGCGCGCATGTTGAGCGACGCGCAGAACAAAGTGACGTTCGCGGACGTCGCCGGCATCGACGAAGCAAAAGACGAGGTCGAAGAGATCATCGCCTTCCTGAAGGACCCGAAGAAATTCCAGCGCCTCGGCGGACGCATCCCGAAAGGCGTGCTCATGGTGGGTCCTCCCGGCACGGGCAAGACCCTCCTCGCGCGCGCGATCGCGGGTGAAGCAGGCGTTCCGTTCTTCTCGATTTCCGGATCGGACTTCGTCGAGATGTTCGTCGGCGTCGGCGCGAGCCGCGTCCGCGATTTGTTCGAACAAGGCAAGAAGCACGCGCCGTGCATCATCTTCATCGACGAGATCGACGCGGTCGGTCGTCATCGCGGCGCGGGTCTCGGCGGCGGACACGACGAGCGCGAGCAAACGCTCAACCAGCTCCTCGTCGAGATGGACGGATTCGAGTCGAACGAAGGCGTGATCATCATCGCGGCCACGAACCGTCCCGACGTGCTGGATCCGGCGATTTTGCGCCCCGGGCGCTTCGATCGCCGCATCACGGTGTCGCGTCCCGACGTGCGCGGCCGCGAAGCGATCCTCCGCGTGCACACCAAGCGCACGCCGCTCGCGCCCGACGTCGACATGGAGATCATCGCGCGCGGCACGCCCGGTTTCGCCGGCGCAGATCTCGAGAACCTGGTGAACGAAGCCGCGCTCCTCGCCGCGCGCCAAGACAAAGACGCCGTCTCGATGTCCGACTTCGAAATGGCGAAGGACAAAGTCCTCATGGGCAGCGAGCGACGCTCGATGGTCATGACGGAAGCGGAGAAGTGGAACACCGCGGTGCACGAAGCGGGTCACGCGGTCGTGATGATCACGAACGCGGATCACGATCCGGTGCACAAGGTGACGATCATCCCGCGCGGGCGCGCGCTCGGCGTGACGATGCCGCTCCCGCGGGGCGACGTGCTCGGCCGCAGCAAAGAGCAATTCGAGGCGCAAATTCAGAGCGCGCTCGGCGGACGCATCGCGGAAGAGGTCTTCTTCGGCAAGCTCACGACGGGCGCGGCCAACGACATCCGCCAGCTCACGCAAATCGCCCGCGCGATGGTCTGCGAGTACGGCATGAGCAAGCTCGGCCCGCTCGCGTTCGGCGCGGAAGAAGGCGCGGTGTTCCTCGGCCGCGACTACACGTCGAGCTCCAAGGATTACTCGGAGCAAACCGCGCGCGAAATCGATCAAGAGGTCCGCGCGATCATCCAGGCGCAATACGAAAAGGTGCGCACCCTCCTCACGAGCAAGAAGGAAGAGGTCGATCGGATCGCCAAGGCGCTGATGGAGCGCGAGACGCTCGACGAAACGGAGCTCAAGCTCCTTTGGGACAACCAGACGCTCCCCGAGAAGCCGCGGGTCCACATTCCGTCGTACTCCGAGAAGGAGAAGCAGCGGAAAGACCGCCAAGGCAAGGTGGCGAGCATCTTCGGAAGCACGCCGCCCAAACCCGCGACCGGTTGACGTCTCGGGATCGGGTTTGAGCGACGACGTTCCGGCGATGGTGCCCGCGTATGGCGGGATGTTTCGTCCGAAGCCACCGCGGACGTGGCCGTACGTCGTGCTCGTCGTGGTGGTGCTCGTGCTCGCGATCGGCGGGTTCTTCCTCTGGCGTCGTCACGTGCGGCACGCCGAAGCGTTCGCGGCGACGGGGACGCCATGCCAAGGCGGCTACGAGTGCCACGGCGGGCTGTGCATCCGCGACGACCAGGACAACAAACCGCTCGCGACGGGCTATTGTGGAAACCCGTGCGCCGACGACGAGGATTGTCCGGCGGGATACATCTGCCAGCCGACGCGCTCGGGGACGCGTCACGCGTGCATGGTGGGCGAGCGCGAACGCTGAAATTTCGCCGTTTGCTGAGGGTTGCCGTGCGTCGGGTGAAGCACTAATTTGCGCCCGCTTCACGTTCCTGCGGAAGGCCCCCATGCCCACGAAGATCGCCATCAATGGTTTTGGACGCATCGGTCGCTGCGTCGTACGCGCGCTCGTCGAACGAAAGTTGACGAAGGATCTCGAGGTCGTCCTCGTCAACGATCTCACCGACAGCAAGACGCTCGCGCACCTCTACGACTACGACACCGTGCACGGCCGCGCCGCGCCTCGCGCGAGGGCGATCGACAACGGAATGGATCTCGGCGGGATGCACGTGCGCGTCACCGCGGAGAAGGAACCGGCGAAGCTCCCGCTCAAAGAGATGGGCGTGTCGATCGTGCTCGAGTGCACCGGGCTCTTCACCGACAAAGAGAAGGCCTCGGCGCACCTCGCAGCAGGCGCGAAGAAGGTGCTCATCAGCGCGCCGGCGAAGAACCACGACGTCACGCTCGTGATGGGCGTCAACGAGTCGAAGTACGACCCGAGCGCGCACCACGTGCTGTCGAACGGGTCGTGTACGACGAACTGTCTCGCGCCCGTCGCGAAAGTTCTCCTCGACAACTTCGGCGTGAAGCGCGGCCTCATGACGACCGTGCACTCGTACACGAACGACCAGCACATCCTCGACGTGCCGCACCGCAAAGGCGATTTGCGCCGCGCGCGCGCCGCCGCGCAGAACATGATCCCGACGTCGACGGGCGCCGCGAAGGCGCTGAGCGAGGTCATTCCGGAGCTCAAAGGAAAATTCGACGGGCAATCGATCCGCGTGCCGACGATGGACGTGAGCATCATCGACCTCGCCGTCGAAACCGAGAAAGAAGCGTCGAAGGACGCGCTCCACGCCGCGATGAAAGCGGCGGCTGACGGTCCGATGAAGGGCATCCTCGGGTACACGGACGAGCCGCTCGTCTCGAGCGACTACATCGGCGACCCGCGGTCGTCGGTCTTCGACGCGACGCTCACGCAGACGATCGGCGGGAACTTCGTGAAGGTGTTCAGCTGGTACGACAACGAGTGGGGCTTCTCGAATCGCATGATCGATCTCGCGCAGCTCGTCGCGTCGAAGCTCTGATCATGAATCCGCTCGAAGGTATTCGATCGATTCGCGATCTCGCGATCGAGAACAAACGCGTATTTCTGCGCGTGGACTTCAACGTTCCGATGGACGGTGAGCGCGTGACGGACGACACGCGCATCCGCGAAGCGCTGCCGACCATCAAGCACGCGATCGAGCGCCGCGCGCGCGTGATCCTCGCGAGCCACCTCGGAAGGCCTAAAAAAGGCCCGGATCCGAAGTACTCGCTCATCCCAGCTGGCGAAAAGCTCGCCGAGCTCCTCGGCGTGCAAGTCCACGTTCCCGACGACTGCATCGGCGACGCCGCGAAAAAGGTCGTTTACGATTTGCGCGACGGGCAGGTTTGTTTGCTCGAAAATCTTCGGTTTCATCCCGAAGAAGAAAAGGACGATCCTGCGTTTGCCGCGGAGCTCGCGCAGCTCTGCGACGTGTACGTCGACGACGCGTTCGGATCGGTCCACCGCGCGCACGCGAGCGTGCACGCGCTTCCGAAGTCGATGAACGAGCGCGGCTGCGGGTTTTTGCTCGAGAAAGAGATCGCTGCGCTCGGAAAGCTCGTGAGCGATCCGGACAAGCCGTACGTCGCGGTGCTCGGCGGCGCGAAGGTGTCCGACAAAATCGCGGTCGTCGAAGCGCTCCTCGCGCGCGTGAACGCGCTGCTCGTCGGCGGCGCGATGGCGAACACGTTCCTCGCAGCGACCGGCAAGGACATGAAAAAGTCGCTCGTGGAGCCCGACAAGCTCGCGCTCGCGCGCACGATCGTCGAGCACGCGCGCGATCGCGGCGTCGCGCTCGTGCTCCCGGTCGACGCGGTGGTCGCGGACTCGGTCGACGCGACGAACGGAAAAACGTGCGACGTGAGCGCGATTCCGGACGGCGCGATGATGCTCGACGTCGGCCCCAAGACGGTCGAGCTCTTCTCGAAGCGCTTCGCGGACGCGAAGACGATTTTCTGGAACGGGCCGATGGGCCTCTTCGAGAAGGCACCGTTCGCGGCGGGCACGTTCGGCGTCGCGCGCGCGATGGCCGCGTCGAGCGCGTTCACCGTCGTCGGCGGCGGCGACAGCGCGGCAGCGGTTCACGCGGCCGGCGCGGACGTCGCGTCGAAGATGAAGCACATCTCGACCGGCGGCGGCGCGTCGCTCGAGCTCATCGAAGGGAAGAAGCTCCCGGGCATCGAGGTTTTGCGAGGAGCCTCATGAACGCCAAGCGAAGACCGCTCATCGCCGGGAACTGGAAGATGCACTGCGGCGGCGTCGAAGGCGTGAAGCTCGCGATGCACGTGCGCGACATGGCGGCGGGCGTTCCTCACGTCGATTTGCTCGTCGCGCCGCCGTTCACCGCGATCGCCGCGGTCGCGCACGAGCTCGAAGGATCGAGCGTCATCGTCGCGGCGCAAAACGTCCACGGAAAACCGCACGGCGCGTTCACCGGCGAGATCAGCGCGGGGATGCTCGGCGAAGCCGGCGCGCGTTGGGTGATCGTCGGACACAGCGAGCGGCGGCAATATTTCGCCGAGAGCGATCAGGACGTGGCGATCAAGATCGCGGCCGCGCTCGACCACGACCTCGTGCCGATCGTGTGCGTCGGCGAAACGCTCGAGCAGCGCGAAACGAAGCAGACGCTCGACGTGGTGAAGCGCCAAGTGCTCGCCGTGCTCGACGTGATCGCGGGGACGCCGCACGCGTGCGCGATCGCGTACGAGCCAGTGTGGGCGATCGGCACCGGGCGCAACGCGTCACCCGCGGACGCCGAGGAGGTCCACGTCGCGATCCGCGGCTGGCTGCGCGACAAGAACGCCGCGCTCGCGGAGCGCACGCGCATCCTCTATGGCGGCTCGGTCAAAGGCGACAACGCCCAAGGGCTCTTGGCGGAACCGAACGTCGACGGCGCGCTCGTCGGCGGCGCGAGCTTGGACGCGGGCTCGTTCGGTGCTATCGCCAAGGCCGCCGAAACGCTCGCGCGCGCGTAAGGAAACGCATGGTCATCCTCGATACGCTGCTGAAGATTCTCCACGTGTTCGTGTGCTGCGTGCTCATGTTCGTCGTGCTCTTGCAACAAGGGCGCGGCGGCGGGCTCGGCGCGGCGTTCGGCGGCGGCGCGGCGTCGCAGGTGTTCGGCGGGCGCGGCGCGGGGAACATCTTGACGCGCGCGACCGCGGTCTGCGCGACGATCTTCATGCTCACGTCGATCACGCTCGCGTATCGATCGTCGTCGGCGGACCGCGCTCTCGCCGCGCGCCTCGAGCTCGACCGAATGCACAAGGCCGAGAAGGGCACGCACAAGAAGGCGGACAAGGCGTCCACCGCGCCGACCACGTCGACGAGCGCCGCCGCTCCCGTGACGACCATCACGCTGCCCACCGCACCGACGACGAGCGACAGCACCGCGCCCGCGAGCACGACGCCGTAGCAGGCAAGCCCGCGCGGCCGACCGATTCATGAGGCGACTCGACGCGGCGTTCTCGTTGGGGCTCGTTGCGGTCAAGGCGCTCGTCATGCTCGTCGCGCTGCGCGGCGGCTTCGAACAAATCTCCGACGACGACTACGCGCGCACGGTCATCGCGCAGTCCTTCGCGCACGCGCCACACCTCGATCCGAGCGGCACGAGCTGGCTCCCCTTCCCGTTTTGGCTCTACGGATTCGCGATGATGATCGTGGGGCGATCGCTCGGCGCGGCGCGCGCGATCGCGTTCGTGCTCGGCGCGCTCTCGCCGCTGCCCGTGTACGCGGGGATGCGATCGATGCAGAATACACCTATCGCGTCGGCGGCCGGCGCGGCGCTCTGCGCGCTCACGCCGTGGAGCGTGTGGCTCGCGCTCGCGCCGGTGCCCGAGTGTTGGGCGGGAGCGTGCGCAGCGGCCGCGCTGCTCTTCGTCGGGACGCGACCCGTCGTGGCCGCGGCGCTCGTCGCGATCGCGTCGCTCTCGCGGTACGAGGCTTGGCCCGTCGCGGCGGTGGTCGCGGGCGCGTGCGTCGTCGCCGCGGCGCGCGGTGATCGGCGCGCGCGTGGCGCGATGATCGCGTCGGCCGCGCTCGCCGCGTTCGGTCCGATCGCGTGGCTCGCGAACAACGCGATCTCGCACGGCGACGCGCTCCACTTCGTCGCGCGCGTCGCCGCGTTCCGCCGCGCGAACACGACGCCGATGCCGCTCGCGTCGCGCCTCCTCGAATATCCGATCGCGCTCGTGACCGACGCGCGCACTGTCGTCGTCGCGAGCCTCGCGGGGTTCGCGGCGGCCGCGCGCGACGCGACGTTTCGCAAACGCTGGGTCCTCCCGATCGGCGGCGCGCTGTTCGATCTCGCGTTCTTGATTTACGGCGACGCGCGCGACGGAGCGCCGACGCATCACGCCGTTCGCGCGCTCGTCGTCGTGCTCGCGGTGCTCGGCGCGTTTGGCGCGGCGGGCGCGGCGAGCCTCGGATCGCGCGATGTGAAATCCAAGACTTGGTACGCCGCGTTCGCGATCGCGTTCGTCGCGTGCGTTTGGTTCTCGGTCACGCGCGCGCGATTTCCGCCCGGGCTCGGCGCGTCCGAGCGGCGCGTCGCGCAAATCGCGCGGGGTCGCGCGCTCGCCGCGCCTGCCGTGCGCATCGACGTCACGCCGTGCGCGTACGAGCACTTCGCGCTCATCGCGGCGTTCGGTGCGCCAGAACGCGTCACCATCGAGCCCTCTTCGCGCGAGCCCGTCACGGACGATTGCCCGCGCGTCGTCGTGCACGCGTTGTGAGCTATCATCACGCCATGAGATTCTTGCGACCCGCCTTCTTCATGCTTGGCGTGGCGACGTTCGCGTCGTCCGCCGACGCCAAGATCACGCGCACCGGCCAACCCGTCGCGACGTTCAAAGCATCGGGACCCGCCGGGATGCAAATCAACGGCAAGACCGGCGATCTCGACGTCGACGATCAAGGCGGCAAGATCGTCATCCGCGTGCCGCTACGTAACCTCGCGACCGGCATCGCGCTGCGCGACGATCACATGCGCAACAAATATCTCCAAGTCGGCTCGTATCCGAACGCGGAGCTCACCGTCGATCGCGCGTCGATCCACTTTCCGAACGGCGACGGGAGCTCGACGGGCGACGCGCAGGGCACGATGGCGCTCCACGGTCACACGAAGAACGTGAATTTCCACTACGTGCTCGCGCGGCAAAGCGGCGTGCTCCGCGTCGACGGCACCGCGCGCATCGACATCCGCGACTACGCCATCGACGTCCCGAGCTACCTCGGCGTCACGGTGAAGCCCGACGTCGACGTCGAAGTCCTGTTCTCCGCGACCGAGTGATGTAGTACTCACGACATCGGATGACTTGGCGCTTCAAGCGAGCACTGTCGCTCGCTGCTTTTCTTTCCGTGATCGCTTGCGTCCTTTTGTCGACGACGCGCGCGCACGCGTTCCCGTGGATGATCCGCGAGGGCTACACGGGCTGCAACACGTGCCACGCGGATCCGTCGGGCGCCGGAATCCTCACGCAGTACGGGCGCGGCATGGAGGAGGTCGTGCTCCGCATGCAGTACGTGAAGAAGGACGATCCGGGCAAGGTCGGGAACTTCGCGTTCGGCGTGGATCTGCCGGAGCAGCTTCTTCTTCAGACCGACTTTCGAAATCTCGTGATGGCGCTCGTGCCGACCGCGACGAGCGGGCAAGTCTCGGTGCAAGACATCGTGATGCAGCTCGATCAGTCCGCGCAGCTGAAGCTCGGGCGATTCCGCGTGATGGGCAGCATCGGCTACACGCCGCCCACGGAGACTTCGGGCGACTTCGTGTTCACCGGCGGCGGCAACGGCGCGACGATCACGCGCCCACCGGGCACGTACGGCGACGTCGTCGCGCGGCAATACTGGCTCGGCTTCGACATCGGCAAAGACGAAGAGTTTCTCCTCCGCGTCGGTCGCATGAACGTGCCGTACGGCATTCGCACCATCGAGCACCCGTTCCTCGTCCGCAGCGTGACGCGCACCGACATCAACACGTCGCAAGAGCACGGCGTGACGCTCGCGTACTCCGGAGAAAAAGTCCGCGGCGAGGTGATGGCGATCCTCGGCAACTACCAGATCGACTCCACGGGAAACGGCGACGAGTTCCGCGAGCGCGGCGGGAGCGCGTTCGCCGAGTGGTTTCCGTCGACGCACGTCGCGATCGGCGCGAGCGCGCTCATCACATACGCGGCGCTCGCGCGAACCGATTTGGACCCGTCGCTCGCCGCGGCGCCCACGTGGAGGCAAAATTACGCGATCCACGCGCGCATCTCGCCCGTAAAAGCTCTCGTGCTCCTCGCCGAAGTCGACGCGCTGAACAACTCGCAGTGGGTGAACGACACCGCGCAAAATCATTTCGGTCTCGCGGGATTGCTGCAAGCGGATCTCGCCGTGGTGCAGGGCGTTCACGTTCTCGCGGCTGCGGAGGCGTACGACGGGCACATCCACGAGTTCAACAACGAGTTCGACAAAACCACCGCGGTCGGCTGGCTCGGCGCCTGGTACTTCTTCGCTCCGCACCTCGACGCTCGCTTCGACGTCGTCTACGCGTCACAATCTTTGTCGGCGGGCGCGTCGCCGGTCGCGCAGGGCTTGTCCTTCCTCTTTCAAGTGCACGGGTATCTCTGATGCGTCGCTTCGCTTTCTTCGCTGCGCTCTTCGTCGCGCTCTTCGTGAGCGCGAGCGCGCGCGCGACGGCGGAGTTCCCCGCGCTGATTCAGCAGCACCTGAACATCACGTGCACGGACGGCGGCACCGCGACGCCCGACTGCATCATCTGCCACCAGAACGACAACGGCGGTCTCGGAACCGCGACGCGACCGTTCGGCGCGTGGATGAAATCGAACGGGCTCAGCGCGTTCAACGACAGCGAGCTCGAGACGCTGCTCGACAAAGCGAAGAGCGAAGGCGTCGACACGAACTGCGACGGCATCCCGGACATCATCGAGCTCGAGGACTGCGATTGGCCCGCGCTCGAGACGAGCGGCGACGCGTGCGGCGACGCGGGAACGAGCAGCGCCGTCACGATCCTCTACGGTTGCTCCGCTGCGCCGAACGCCGCGAGCCCGAGCGGCGATCCGCTCCCCGCGTCCGCCGCGATCGGCGTCGCGTTCGCGCTCGCCGGTGCGCTCGTGATCGCCCGGATTTCCCGCCGCAAAAAACGTGCATAGCGCACGCTTTACGGGAGGGTCGCGCCGCCGTCCGGACGATCGATCCCGACGCTCTTCTCGGCGTCGTAGCCGCCGTCGATGCCGTTGTCGGGCGCGTAGCTCCAGCTCGATCCGGGGAACCCTCCCGCGTCGATGCCGCCGACTTGGTACGTTCCCGTTCCGTTCGCTTTGACGAACACGCCGAGCGTTTGGAGCGGCGCGCGCGCCGTGCCTTGGAGATCGCCCGCGTTCGCGGAGCCGAGCGTGTTCTGGGCGTCCGCGCGGAACGTGTCGTTGCCTCCGACGACGACCATGAGACCGATGCCGTTGTCGTTGCCGCTTCCGAGCGAGAGCCCCGGGCCGTGGTACGTGTCGTCGCCGCCTTCGTCGTAGTGGAGCGCGACCGAGTAATCGTGACCGACGCCGATCGACGTCGCGCGAATCGGGAACGTCGGATCGTATTGGTCGTTGCCGGATTTGTCGTCGAGGAACGCGACCGACGTGTGCGCGTTCGCGCCTTGCACGTACCAGAGGCCTTCGTACGTGTCGTTGCCTCCGCCTTCGAGGAGCATGCCGACGCCCATCGCGAACGACGACGCCTGACCGAAGACGCTCGTCGTGTACGTGTCGCTTCCTTGCGCGTCGCGGAGGATGCCCATCCCGCCCGCGAATTGGTAACCGGGATCGGGCGAGTCGGGACGATGGCCTTCGCCGCATCCTTGCGACATCGACGTGTTGCCGACGCCGGGGAGCTGCGCGTTCGGATAAATCGGATCGCCGCCGACGGCGGGATCGCCGGGATCGGTGTAGTAGCTGTCGTCGCCCGCTTCGTCGACGAGCGCGCCGACGCCTTGCGTGAATCCAAAACCTTGGGCGGAGTTGTACGCGAGGTACTTGTCGTTGCCGGATCCGTCGAGGAGAAGCCCGATGCCCCACGCCCCGCCGCCTTGGCAGAGCGATTCGGCGGCGTAGTCGTCGTCACCTGCTTCGTCGTAGAGCACGCCGACGCCGAACACACCGACGCCTTGCGACGTCGTGAGCGACCGGTACGTGTCGCCGTCCGTTCCGTAGTCCCACATCATGCCGACGCCGAGGAGCGCCGCGCCTTCGCGGAGCGTCGTCGACGTCGAGATCCCGTCTTGGCGTCCGCCGCCGTCGCTCGGCAAGCGGTGTCCCGCGTTGTCTTGCGTCGTCGGTTTGACGACGTAGCCGTACGTGTCTTTGCCGCCGAGATCGACCGCGATCGAGAGGAACTGCGTCGCGGTGGTCGCCGCGACGGGCACGTTGTACGTGTCGTCGCCGCCGGTATCGAGCAGAAAGAGCGCGTTCTCGTATCCGTTGCCGGGCTCGTAGTCGTCGGCGCTCGAGTCGTGGATGACGATGTTGCCGAGCGCGGTGGTGATCGTCACCGGCGAGAACGTCGTCCCGGCGAATTGCTTGAGCTGCAAGCTTTCGACGACCGTCGACACCCACAGCGCGGCTTGCACGAGCGAGCCGACGTCGATGCTGTCCCACGCGTTGAGCTGCTCTTGCGTCCAGTTCGGCGGCGTGAACTCGCTGAACCCGCGAATCCACTGCGGCGTCTCCATGAGCTGCTTCGTGAACGTGCTCGGCGTCGCGGTGCGCGCCGTGGCGATCGTCTGTCCGGCCGCGGAGAGCGCGTTGACGATCACGGCGAGCGAGCGCTGCAAATTCATCGGCAGCCCCGACACGTTCTGCGACGTGCCGTTGGGATCGAAGCTCGTGTCGCCGAGCGCGTTCGCGAGATTTCCGAGCGCGGTGGTGAGCGGCGACGGATCGTTTTCGTCGACGACGAACCACGACGGATCAGGACACTGCGTCGGGCTCTTTCCGAGGCGCACCGCGGCCGCGGCGATCGCGCTCGAGACGGGCGTCGATCCGCTCATCGCCGAGTCGAGCCACTGCGCGGTCTCGTTTCCGTACGCGGGCAAGCGCAACGGGTATTGGAGGAGCGATTTGAAATCGGGGAGCTGCCGCGCGTCGGTGACGAGCATGACCGAATCGGGCATGTTGGACGGATCTTGAATCACGTGACAGCGATCGAGCGAGACCTTCGCGAGCGCTTCGTCGAACGAGTCCGCTGCGCCGGGCTCGGGCGCGTAGCAGGGCGCGCCGGGGAAACCGGCGGGCGTCGGCGGCGTGATGCACGCGGGCGCCGGGCCGACGTTCGTGTCGGTCGCGACGTCGCTCGCGTCCGGCGTGCCCGAGTCGTCCGACGAGCAGGCCATGCCCATCGCGATCGCAATCGGCGCCAAAGCCAAGACGTAACCAAACCGCATGAAGAGCATTCTACGATCGCGCGTGCGGCGCGCGCCTGAAACGGTCTAAAACGGCGGACGCAGATCGCCGCCGAGATCGTAGAGCGCCGAATCGCGGCCTTTTCCCGGCCAATCCGCGAGATCGCGCGGACGCGCCCGGAGCGCCTCGACGAGCAGATGATCGAGCATGAGATCGAAGTCGACGCGCGCGAACGCGCGCGGAAGCGACGACTCGAGGCGCACCACGCGATGACGCTCCGGGTTCAACACGCGCGCGAGGCGTGCCATGAGCGCGCGCGTCGCGTCGCGCGCCAGGACGATGATCACCGCGTCGCGATCGTAGAACGATTGAAGCGGACCGTGCACGAGCGCGCAGAGATCCACGATGGGCGCGGCGCGACCGAGACCCTCGAGCAACTTGTGCTCGAGACCGACGCAGTGCGCGGCGAGCTCGCCCGTCGTGACGATCGCAGCGACGTCGAACAGCGCATCGGCGCGCGCGCCGGACTCGGCGAGCGCACCGAGCGCGCGAGCGCGCGACGATGCGAGCGCGCTCGCGACGTTGGGTGGAGACGTTGCCGACGCGAGGCGAAGGATCGTCGCGCCCGCGGCGGCCGGACCGATCACGCGCAGGAACAACCCGTCCTCTTCGCGCGGACCGTGACGCGCAATCTCGACGTTCCGCGGCGCGTCTTCCACGCTCGTCACGAGCACCATGCGCTCGTACTCCGCGACGCGCGCGATCGGGAAGCGCGCGTTCGGCGAGAGACGCTGCGAGACGACGACGCACCCGTTCGGTCCTCCCGGTGCGTCGGCCGCGCGCGGGACGCCGTCGATGAAGCTCGAGATCGGCGCGTACTCGGCGACGACGCCGCGCGCGCGGAGGAGCGTCGCGAGCAATCGCGCTGGACCTTCGGACGAGCCCGCTCCCGTGGTAATCCAGCGTGCGCCGCCGAAGTCGATCGCGATCTCGCGCGCGAGACACCGCTCGACCTCCCCGGCGACTTCACCCACGCGCTTCTCGAGCACAGCCAACGTCATGTTCAAGTCCGTCTACGATAGCCCGCTCGTCGCGACGTTGCTTCCGTGCATCGCCGCGATCATCGTCGTCGGGCTGGCGCTGCTGCGCAAGGACGCGTTCGTGCGCGCGTACGGCGCGTTGTTCGGCGTCGCGATCGCCGCAGACGCGTATTTGAACGGCCCGTGGACTTTCGTGAAGAGCGGCACGGGATGGGCGACCGCGGTGTCCGTGCTCTTCGTGATCCTCGGAGATTTCCGCTATTTCGTCGCGCTCGAAGTTTCTTTGCAGAACGCACGCATTTGGCTGCGCGCGCTCGGTTGGGCGTTCATCGTGCCCGTGACGGTGCAAATCGTGCGATGGAGCGTCCCACGAATCGAGAAGGACGAGCGCGCGACGTTCCTGCTCTACGAAATTTCGTTCTTCGCGCTCGCGGTCGCGATGCGCGCGGCGCGCGTGCCGCGCGCGAAGAATCGGAAGCTCGCGGCGCGCGTGACCGCGTTCGAGCTCGCGCAGTACGGGCTGTGGATCGCCGCGGACGTCGGGCTCGTCGCGACCGACGCGGACGCGTTTTACGCGCCGAGGCTCGCGGCGAATCTGATGTACTACGTCGCGTTCGTGCCGGTCACGATGCGCTGGCTCGAGTCGACATGAGGAAAATCTTTTTCGCGCTCGCGATCGCGTTTTCGTTCGCGTGCAAAAAGCCCGCAGCGGACGACGGCGCGTCGCTCGCGTTCGTGCGTGACGGAAAGGTCGTGAAGACGATGACGCGCGCGGAGCTCGTCGCGGCGGTCGCGCCGGAGACCGTCGAAGGTTTCGATCCGTACTACGCGAAGAACAAACGCTTCCGCGCGCTGCGCCTCCAGCGCGTGCTCGAGAAGGGATTCGGGAACGAAAATTTCGGCGGCGACGAGTTCGTCCTCCGCGCGCGCGACGGGTACGCCGTGCCGATGCGCGGCGCGCTCGTCACCGAGGACGGCGCGTTCGTCGCGATCGAAGACCTCGACGTGCCGGGATGGGAGCCCATCGGCCCGCAGCACGCGAACCCCGCGCCGTTTTATCTCGTGTGGAGCAAAGCCGAGCAGACAAATTTGGATTCGCACCCGCGCCCGTGGCAGCTCGAGAAGATCGAGATCGCGCGCTTCGACGCGATCTATCCGCACACGTCGCCCAACGCGCCCGCCGGGTCGCCCGCCGCGCGCGGCTACGATTTGTTTCGAGATCGCTGCATCAAGTGCCACGCGATCAACCGCGAAGGCGGACGCGTCGGACCCGACCTCAACGTGCCGAAGAACGTGACGGAGTATCGACCCGAAGATCAGATCCGCGCGTACATCAAAGATCCGACGACGTTTCGCTACGGAAACATGCCGGCGCATCCCGATCTGAGCGACGCGGATCTCGACGCGCTCGTCGCGTACTTGCGCGCGATGAAGGATCGCAAGAGCGATCCCAAGTGAGCGTCACTGCGGGATGTCGTACGCCTCGATCGCGTTCTGCATGAACAGCGGGACGAGGATGCGCTTGCGCTTCGTGTCGAGGCCGATGTCGGCGGGCGTCTTCACGTTGGGGATCACGACGGTGAACGTCGCGCCGGGTCGACCTTTGTAGACCGCCGAGGTCTCCCAGCTCGAGATGTAGAGGTCGTCGCCGTTCTTGATGATGCCGTCGAGCTGACCTGCGGGGAGCGCCGTCTCGTCCTGCTTCTTGCCCTTGTCGTCGAGGCGGTAGACCTTCGCCGCGCCGAACGTGACCACCCACAAACCCGATTTGTCTCCCGCGTACACGCCGTTCGGGCGCGCGAGGTCGACCGACTTCACGAGCGCCTTCGCTTTGTTGGTCTTGTCGATCACGTAGATCGCGTCCGTGCTCGTCGGCTCGAAACCCTTCGGGCCGAGCTTCACGCCCGTGTCGCTCACGTAGACTTTGCCTGACGCGTCCGCGTCGACGTCGTTGAGGAACGTCGCGCCCGGGATCTTCACGTTGGCCTTCGGCGCGCCCGTCTTCAAATCGAAGACGCGCACGGTGTCGAGGTCCGCGACGTAGAGATTTCCGTTCGCGATCGCCGTCCCCTTCGGCGCGTGGAGCGTGACCTTGTTCACGCCGCCCGCGATGAACTTCTCGAGGATGACTTTTCCGTCGGGCGAGACGAGCGAGATGTAGCCGTTGTTGTCGGCTTCGGTCGGGTTGCCGTTGATGTTCGAGACGAGATAGCGGTCGTTGGCGTCGTCGTACGCGATGCTCTCCGGAGTCTGGAATCCGTCGAGGTGGAAGATCGGCTTGGGACCTGCCGGCGGAGGGGGTGTCGTCGCGACCGACGCGCTCGCGCTCGGCGTCGCCGACGCGCTCGGCGCAGCGCTCGGGGCGGCGCTCGCGCTCGTCGTCGGCGTCGTGGTCGAGGGGGTCTCTCCGCCGCACGCCGCGGCGAGGATCAGTGAGGCGAGGGTGATCTTTCGCATGGGCGGTCACGTAACGTAATGTGCGGACATGCGCAAGACCAGAGCCTCGCAGGCCGTGAGCGCCGTGGTGATGGCGTCGCTGCTCTTTTGCGCGCACGCACGCGCGCAAGACGACGGCTGCAAGCAGGTTCCGATTTTCACGCCCGCGCGCGACTCCGCGGACGATCTCCGCTGTTTTCCGCAGCGGATCGCGACGAACGCGGCGCGCGACGGGAGCGGTCACGCGTCGACGTTCTCGATCGTGCTCGCGGCGATCGGCGGCGCGGGCGTCGCGACGTTCATCGGATTTGGCATCGCGGGAGAGGCGCAGCTCGGCGCAGGCAACGTCCCGCAACCGACGATCGACAGCGTGCGCGTCGACTACGCGATCGCGAACGTCGCGCTCTCCGTCGGCATCACGGCGCTCGTCACGAGCATCGCGTTGATGCTCACGCACCGCTGAGATTGAGATCGGATCAGTTGGTGCCCGCGCACTCGGGCACGAACGTGTACGTCTGACCGCGATCGTTCGTGTACGTCGCCGCGTTCGATCCGTAGAGCACTTGGACGAAGACGCCGGGATCGTCGATGTCGTCGGCGCGCAGCTCGCTCCCGCTGTTCGGACAACTCCCGACGCACGCGACGAACGACGACGCGCGCGTGTTCACGTGGAGCAGATCGCCGTCCGATTTTTCGATGGTGCCTTGCGCTTGTCCGTCGATGTCGATGCACGCGTCGCCGATCGTCCACGTGCTCGTCGCGTCGACGGTGCGCGAGAACGCGCGCGACGAGCTGCGAATCGTCACCGCGCCCGACGCCGTCGATTGCCAGATCATCGTGCGCTGCGCGCCTTGGGCGGTCACGTCGGCCGACGCGGTCCACGACGCGAGCGTCACGTTGCCGATCACGAGATTCGACGCGCTCACGTCGATGTGAAACGTCGGGCTCGCGTTCGTCCACGCGACGGTGACGTCGCCCGTCACTTGCGCGAGACCATACGGACCGTCGCACGCGGTGAAGTGATACACCGTCGTCTGCTCTTGGACGGTCGTCGTGACGCACGACGCGTTCGGCGGCGCGATTTCCATGTTCCCCGACGAGTCGCCAGCGACGAACGTCGCGGCAAGTTTTCCCAACGTGGACTCGACGGAGGACGACCCCTCGCCATCGTCGAGCAGCTCTTGATCGGGAACCGCGGGGCTGCACGCCACGCACGCGAGCACGATGGAAGCCCAACGGATCATCTTCGACGATCACGAAGCAGTTCCCGTGCCTCTCGCGGACGCGGCGTGTTTCGATTCGAAACGATCCAATGTGCGACGACTTCGGGGCGAAGCGCCTGTCGTTCGGAGGGACCAGTGGACGCGAGCACGTTCGGTGGTTGCGTCTGCTATACGTGGGGCGATGCAGGGGACGACCCGCACTCGCCCGCTCAATTGGTTCGTTCGCGGCGGGACCGTGACGACGCCCGACGGGAACGCCTACGCCATCGACGTCGATCCGCTCGTCGTCGGTCGCGAGCCCGGCGCTCAGATCATGCTCTCGGATCCGGAAGTGAGCGCCGTGCACTGCGAGCTGCGCGCGACGAACGACGGCGTGCTCGTGCGCGATCTCGGAAGCACGAACGGCACGTTCGTCGGCGCGCTCAAAGTGCAAGAAGCGACGATCACGATGCGCGCGGAGATCACCGCGGGGCAAACGCGGCTCGTCGTCGAACCGGACGCGAAGCGACGCGTGGAGATCGGATTCAGCGATCGCTTCGGCGAGCTCGTCGGCGCGTCGCCGAAGATGCGCCGCGTGTTTTCGGTGCTCGAGAAGGTCGCGCCGACCCCGCTCTCCGTTTTGATCCTCGGCGAAACCGGCACGGGAAAAGAGGGGATCGCGAAATCGATCCACGAGGCGAGCCCGCGCAAGAACCAGCCGTTCGTCGTCGTCGATTGCGGCGCGATCCCCGAGACGCTCGCCGAGAGCATTTTGTTCGGCCACGAGAAGGGCGCGTTCACGGGCGCGACGGAGCGGCGCAAGGGCGCGCTGAGCGACGCCGACGGCGGCACGCTCTTCCTCGACGAGCTCGGCGAGCTCCCGCTCGATTTGCAGCCAAAGCTCCTCCGCGCACTCTCGGAGAAACAAGTGAAGCGCGTCGGCGGCAACGCGTTCGAACCGATCGACGTGCGCGTTCTCGCGGCGACGCGACGCGATCTCAGCGCGGAGATGAACGCGGGACGATTCCGCTCCGATCTCTTCTTCCGCATCGCGCAAGTTCGCGTCGAGCTCCCCGCGCTGCGCGAGCGCGTCACGGATCTGCCGCTCCTCGTCGACGACATCTGCAAGCGCGTCGGACGCGGCGAGCACAGCGAGACGGTCCTGCGCTGGATCGAGCAGCGCATGGGAACGCACGATTGGCCCGGCAACGTGCGCGAGCTCGTGAACGTCGTGTCCGTCGCGGCGACGCTCGCCGACACGCCCGAAGCGATCGACGACGTGCTCACGCTGACGCGCGAGCCTCCTCCGCCGCTGCTCGCGAAACCCGGCGAAGCGGGCGCGCTCGGCGCCGGCTTCGCCGAAGCGAAGCGCCAAGCGATCGGCGCGTTCGAGCGCGATTACTTCGCGCAGCTCGTGCGACGCGCGAAGGGCAACGTGAGCGAGATGGCGCGACAGAGCGGCATGGAGCGCCACCACGTGCGCGCGTACTTGCGCAAATACGGGATCGACAAAGACTCTACTGGCACGTGACGGTGATCGTCTGCGTCGCAGACGTGCACGTCTGCGTCGCGATGCCGCCCCAGTTTTGATCCGTGCCGATGCACGGGCGCACCGTGTAGCCCGGCGTCTCGCACGCGCAGATCGTTCCGTCCGCGGAGAGCTCGTTGCCATCGCCGCACGTTCCGACGGCCCACGTATGCCCGTTGCACGACACGGCGGCCACGCTCGTGTTGTTGTGGATCGCTTGGCAGAGCGTGTTCGCGGTCGCGCCCGTGCACGTGCGGCCCGTCGTGTCGTTCGATCCGCTGAGCGTGACGGACGTGTACGTCCCCGTGAGCGACGCTGTGAACGATTGCCAAGCCGTGCACTGAGACGACGCGACTAGGTTGTACGTGAACTGCTGCGAGAAGGTGACGCCGGCGACGCACGTTCCGTTCGAGCACGTGGGAGTCTGCGCTGGACAAACGTTGCCGCACGCGCCGCAGCTCGACGCGTTGCTGAGCACGTCCGTGCACGAGCCGTTGCAGAACTCTTGGCCGAGCGCGCAGCAGCTCCCGCCGTTGCACCACTGCGTCGACGTGCACGCCGTGCTGCAGGCCCCGCAGTGATCGTGATCGTTGTTCGTGTCGAAGCAGATGCCGCTGCAGTCCGTGAAGCCGCTCGCGCAGCTCACGGCGCACGCCCCGGCGTCGCACGCGGGCGTGCCGAGCATCCAACCGATGCCGCTGTCGAACGCGACGCCCGCGTCCGGATTGTTCGGCCCGACGGGGAGCGAGCCCGCGTCACCCGCGGCGCACGCGTTCGTGCAGCCGCCGCAATGGTTCGGATCGGTGAGCTCGTTTACGCACACCGCGCCGGCGTCGCTCGCGCACTTCGTCGTCGGCGACGCGCACGCGCCGTCCGCGGTCGGCGCGCTCGCGTCGTTCGACGGTGTCGCGTCGGTCTTCGTCGTCGCGTCGCCCGCTCCGCCTTCGTCGTTCGTGTCGTCGCTCTGGAGGAGACCCGTCGCGCACGCACCGAGCGTCACCGCGCACGCGACGATCGCGACACTTCGCCGAACTCCCACGACATCCACGCTCCCACTCCGCGCGCGGCTTCGCAAGCACAACCCGCGGCGGAGCTCAAAACGAGACGGCAATTTTCGGCGCGATGACGCGGCGCGCGCCGGTCGCGTACCACACCGTAAGGACCGCGGTGAGCACGGCGAGCGTCGCGGGAACCGCCCAACTCGCGTACGCGAGCGTTCGCGCGTTGTCGTAGTCGTTCACTTGCGCTTGCGTCGGCCCCTGCGACACGGGCTGTGACGCGTAATGATCGTGTACGACGATCGCGTTTGTGTACGCGCCGATCGTCGCGCCGCCGCCGACGACGAGCGTCGCGATGCCCGCCGCCCACAGCCAACCCGGCGCGAACGGTCGCTTCAGCACCGTGGGCTCGGGCGCGATCCACGCGGAGCGATCATCGCGTCGCGTCGCGACGATTTTCGGCTCTTCGATCTTGGGCGCGACGACGTCGAGGATTTGACCCGCTTGCACGTCGACGTGCTCGGTGTGCGCGCGCGGCGTGTCCGGCGCGAAGACGACGTCGTGCGCGCCGGGCGCCACGTATGCGACGAACCCCGCGAGGCGCGGCTCGGATTGATCGACGCGCACCGACTCCGGTGGAGTCGTCGGCGGAACACGAATGCGCGCGCGCGTCCGTGCGATCTCTTCGATGCGAGACTTCGCTTTGGCTTCGTCCGCGGCGACGATGTCGTCGATGAGCAGACCCGCATCGCGCCGCGACTTCACCTCGTCGAGGAAGCTCTGGTAGCGCTCCGCCGCGCGCGACGAGTCGCCGACGACTTCGTACGCGCGCGCCAAGTTGTAGCCGACGCGATACCCGCGCGACGGACCAAGATCCCGATAGAGCGGCTCCCAATACGACAGCGCGCCGGCGACGTCGTTCGCTTCGTACCGATCGAGACCTTGCTTGAAGCGCTCGCGGAATTGAACGAGCGACGGATCGTCGTCGTTTTCGTCGGGCGCGGCGCGCGCGTGCGCCGTCGCGAGGCCGAGCGAGAGCGCGATCGCGAACGCGCCGATCGATCTAAATCGCGTGCGGGTCCACATCGATCTCGGGTCGAGCGCGCGGCGCGGCGGTCGCCGCGGGCGGCGAAGAAGGGCGCGCCGAAGCAGGCGCGCTCACGCGCGTGCGCGGGACGGCGCGCGGTGACGGCGCGATCGCGCGCTCGGTCGCGGCGCTCGGCGCGTTCGTCGCGGTCGTCGTTTGCGCAGCTTGCTCGACGCTCGCTGCGACCGACGCGATCGCGGACGGCGCGGCGCTCGCCGCGGACGCCGCGGGCGTCGGTGTCTCGCGCCGCGCGACGAGCACGGCGGCCGAAGCGATCGCCGCACCGAGCAACGCGTAGAGCCACGGCGCGGCGCGCGACGCATCGCGACGCGGAGGGAGCGGCGGCGCGATCACCGCGCCCGGCTCGCCGCTTCGCGGATCGTCCTGCGCGCCCAGGCGATCCGCTTCGTCGAGCGCCGATTCGAGCGCGCGCTTCTTCTCGCGCGCCGCGTCGCCGTACGTGTCCGCGAGGAGCGCGACGAGCGCCGCGCGCGCTTCCTCTTCGCTCGTCGACATGCACGCGCGGAGCGCGCTCGCGACGTCCGCCGCCGTGTCCGGCCTGCCCGCGGCGTTCTTCGACACGAGCCGCGCGTGAAGCTCGCACACCGCGGCCGGCGCGTCCTTCGCGGCGTCCGCGAGCTCCGGCGCTTCACCGAGCGCGAGCTGACGAAGGAGCTCGAGGTCCGTGTCGCCGCTCCACATGCGCCGCCCGGTCACGAGCTCGAAGAGCATCGCGCCGACGCCGTACAAGTCGCTCCGGCGATCGAGCGCTTCGCCCATCGCTTGCTCCGGCGACATGTACGCGGTCTTCCCCTTCACTTCGCCCGTCTTCGTGAGGTGCGCGCTTCCGAGCTTCGCGACTCCAAAATCGAGGAGCTTCACTTCGCCGACGTACGAAAGCATCGCGTTGTGCGGACACACGTCGCGGTGGACGACGCCGAGCGGCGCGCCGGTCACGTCGCGGAGCTCGTGCGCCGCGTGGAGCCCATCGCAGAGCTCGGCGAGCACGAACATCGCGACGTCGAGCGGCACGCGCCGATCCTTCGCCGCGAGCTCCGATTGCAGCGACGCGAGCGTCTCGCCCGCGACATACTCCATCGCGAAGAGGAGCTCGCCGTCCTGCTCGCCGAACGCGAACGCGTGAACGACGTTCGCGTGGTTGAGCAGCGTCGCGAGGCGCGCTTCGCGCATGAACATGTCCGCGTGCTTGCGATCGCGCACGTTCGGCAGCATGCGCTTGAGCGCGACCACCCCGCGCGATCCCGTGTCGATCGCGACCTCGATCGTCCCCATGCCGCCACGTCCGATGACGTAGAGCGGACGATATCGGTCGAGCAGCTGCATCCGATGCTCGAGTGTAGCCCATGCTAGACATGAATGCGTGCGCCTGCGGTTTTTGGCTTTGCTCGTCGGCTTGGGTGCGATGGGGATCGCGCTCGCGGTCGCGTGCTTGCCGGATCTGAGTGTCGCTCAGCCGCCGGGCGATCCGTGCGGCTCGGGCTACGTCGACCTCGCGCATGGTGAAGCGTGCGATCCGGGCGACGCGGGAGCCGTCGGCTGCACGTCGACGTGCCAAATCGATTGCGACGGCGGCGCGATCGATCCGACGTCGAACCATTGTTACTTCTGGGTCGACAACAATTTGTCGATCGACGACGGCATCGCTCAGTGCGGTTACGCGAACGCGCACCTCGTTCATTTCGTCGACTTGCCGGAGCTGCAGTTCGTCGTCACGAACGGAAAGTCGCTGCCCGGCGCGCCCGACTCCGGCGCGACGTGGCTCGCGCTCGAGAAGACCGCGGCGCTCGACGACGCGGGCTACGACACGTACCTCGTTCCCGGCGGCATCTCGCTGCCGGGGTGGTCGGCGTATTGCGCGGGGTGCTTCGCGCTCGCGGACGGCGGCGACGCGGGCCTCCCGCTCGGCGGAACGCAACCGCAGGACTGCGTGAACTGGCGTCGTTCGACGAACGCGTCGTTCACGCAAGGCGTCTGCACGCTGACGACGCCGGGCCCCGTGCTCTGCGAGCGCGAGCCGGCCGGCGCGTTCTCGACGCTCTGCGCGCCCGACGCGGGCAACGATCTGTGCATCGCGGTTCCGCACACGGTCGCGCACAAAACCTACGTGCTCCCCGCGTCCGCGCAGAACTTCGCGAACGCGATCGCCGACTGCGCCGCGCGCGGAGGAATGCTCGCGCACTTCGAGTCGTCGGCGGAGCGCGAGGAGGTCGTCGGCGAGATCGCGCGCGTCGTGGGGACGGAGGAGATCTTCGATTTGTGGATCGGTCTCGCGTGGGGTGACGACGCGGGCGCGTGGACGTGGCTCGACGGGACGCCCGCGACGGCCGTCCCGCTCTGGGCCGATCAACAGCCCGCGGCGAGCTCGGGCGCCGCGGCGATTCACTTCGAGCCGCAGCGCTACGACACGCGCCTCGCGATCGCGGAGGACCCGACGAACATCAACCGTTACGTCTGCCAGATCACGAAGTGACCGGCGACTTCAATCCCTTCATCACCCACTTGCGCGCGAGGACGAGGCCCACCGGGCTCGCGAGGCCGGTCATTCCGTAGATGAACCACAGCGTCTCCGAGTGAATCGCGCCGTGCTCGGGGACATACCGATGGAGCAGCGCGCCCGCGTAGAGACCGGTGGCGCTCTTCGCGACGAGCCACGGCACGTTCGCGAGGCCCATGTACTGCGAGACGCGACCCTCCGGCGCGAGCTCCGCGGCGTACTCGAGAAAACGCGCCGACCACATCGCTTCGCCGATGGAGAACACGACCTGATACGCGATGAGCATCGCGAGCGAGGGACCGCCGCACAAGAGAAACGTCGGCACCGCGGACACGGCAGTCCCCGCGATCATCATCGTGTAGACGTGGCGCGATCGCGTGAAGGCGGTGATGAGCGGCGTGCCGAAGAACACGACGAGCGGGTTGATCCAATCCACGATCCACTCCATGTGATCGGCGACGCTCTTCGGATACGCGCGCAGGATGTAATCGGGCAGCGTGAGCCACTGGTGCGCGAAGAGCGTCCGCACGGGGAGCAGCATGAAGATGAAGAACACGAAGCGCGCGTCGCGAAATGGGCTCGGCTGTTCTTTCGTGCCGACGAAAAACGTCTTCAGGCGCACGAGCGCGGGTTCTTGCGGCGCGGATTTCTTTTCTTCCGTCGCGGTCGGCGGGCGCAGCATTCCGTGCTCGACGCGCTTCGTCATCGCGATCCAAAAAAGGAACCCGCCGAGCGCGGTGATCCCGACGCACGCCCAGTTCACCGCGGCGACGCCCGCGAGCGGCGCGCGACCCTCCGCGTGGAGCGCGTCGAAGCGCGTGCGCACCGACGACGAGACGAACCCCATGAAGAAGATGAAGAGGTTCATCACGCCGTACAGCGTCGCGTAGCCCATCGAGCTCGTTTTTTCGGTCGTGTACTGCTTCACTCCGAGGTACGCCGCGGACTGCATCATCCCTTCCGCGATCGCGACGACGATCATCGAGAGGCCGACGATCGCGAGCTTCGCCGTTCCGCCGAAGAGCGCCGCGGAATAGATCGCGCGGCCCGCGACGCAGAGCGCGAGCGCGACCGCGATCCCGCGGCGCACGCCGAGCTTCTCGGCGACGCCACCGACCGCGATCCAAAACACGGTGACCGAGCCCGTGAAGATCGAGACGGGGATGGTCGCCGCGGCGTCCGAGAGGCCGATGTCCGCGTGCATGTACGCGCGCATCAACGGCAAGATCCCGTAGTACGCCATCAAGTCGACGGAGAAGGCGAACACCACGAGCCAAAGCCCGCGCGGCATCGCGCGCAGATCTTTGAGCGACGACCCAAGCTCGCTCATCGCGCGCTAGCGTAGACGCACAGTGCGATCAAGGCGACGACGGAACGAAGCTCAACGGGTCCGCGACGCGCGACGGCGTTCCGCCGCCTTGGAGCGCGCCGCTCTGACTCCAGAAGAAGAACGAGCCGTCCTGCGTCGTGCCCACGTGCTGCAGCACGCTGATCGACGCGCCGGGTGACGTGTCGAAGAAGACGCCGTCGACGCCGCTCGTCGTGTTCGTCGCGAGCGTGACCTCCGTCGAGTTCGACGTGAGCGAGTCGTCGGACTCGAGTCGATCGCCCGTGACGTTCGACACGGTGCCCGTCGCCACGGTCGCCGACACGTCGAACGTGCACGGCAAACCGGACAAGTTCGTGTCGCACGTCCACCACAGATGCCAGTGACCGCCCGCGGCGTACTCGACGAAGATCCCGACGGCCGTCCCCGGCGGCTCCGTGAGCGTCGCGCCGGTGTCGACGGTTCCTTGCGTCACGAGATCGACGGACGCATCGTCACCGCCGGTGTCGCCGATGATGGGAGGTTGCGCGGTGACCGTGCATCCACGATTTTTCCCGCGTGTGAACGCGGATTGTTGCGAGGTGTGAAGCGCCGATTGCTGGACGTCCGCGCGTCCGGGACGTGCTTCATACCGGCAATCGTCGGTGGCTAGGGCTGCGACGCGAGGCGCGCGATCTTGTCTCTGAGCTTTTGCACGAGATACGGATATCCCTGTCCCTGCGTCGTCAAGAATCGGTGGAAGTCACGGTAGTAGTTCGTCACCGTGCTCGAGTTCTCCGCGACGATGTCGACGACGTGGTACGGCCCGTTCGGCCCGCCCTCGATGACGTAATCGATCTGGACGACGGGGTCGCGCGGGTTGACGCGCGACTGCGCTTGCGTGCGCACGAGCGTGTCGTTCCCCGACGCGCGCTGCCCGGTGTACGTGATGTTGTAGTTGAGCGTTCGCTTGAGGTTCTTCTGGTAGTTCTTGCGGACGATCTGCTTGAGCAAGTCGGTGACCTCGGCCTGCTTCGCCGCGTCGAGCTCGGTCCAGTGCTCTTTGAAGCAGCGCTTCACGAGCTCGTCGTAGTCGACCATCTGATCGAACGCGGCTGCGATTTGCGTGTCGCGCTGCGCGGATTGCGCTTGCTGCAGCAGGCTCGTCAGCTGCGCGTGCCCGGTCTTGACGAACTCGTCGGGCGTCTGCGCGAACGCAGAGGATGTCGCCGCGAGCGTGATCGCAAGGACGAAGAGGGCATGAGTGATAATGCGCATGGGATGCTTCCTGGATTGACGATGCCGGCCTGGGCCGCATTCATGCAAAATATCGGCTAGCTTTTCAAGGCGCGCGGCAACGTCACGCGAAAACGCGCACCCTTCTTGTTCTCGGGTGTTCCGCCGTTTTCGACCGTGATCGCCGCGCCATGGGGAGCGTGATCGTCGATGATCCGCTTGACGACGGCGAGCCCGATTCCCGCGCCGTGCGCGCGCGTCGTGTAAAACGCGTCGAAAATGCGCTGTTTCGCGGCGTCGTCGATGCCCGCGCCATCGTCCTCCACGAAGAGCGTCGCGCGATCTGCAGTCGAGCTCACGCCGACGCGCACCACGCCACCCGACGGGCTCGCCTGAAGCGCGTTGCGCACGAGGTTCCACAGCACCTGCCGCATTTGCGCCGCGTCGCACCGCGCGAGGAGCGGCGCGCCGTTGAGCCCCTCCTCGACGAGCTCGACGCGATGCCCCTCCGCGTTTCGCGATCGCCGCGCGAGCTCGACGACTTCACTCGCGAGCTTGCGCACGTCGACGTCCTCGACCGTGGGCTCGCGCGTCTTCGAGAGATCGACCATGTCCGAGACGAGATCGTTCAAGCGCGTGACCTCGCGCGAGACGATGTCGCAGAGCTGCTTCTCTTCGTTCGAGAGCGCAGGTCCTTCGCGCAACATCTCGATCGATCCCGAAATCGATCCGAGCGGGTTTCGGATCTCGTGCGCGAGCCACGCCGAAATTTTTCCGAGCTCCGCGAGCCGCTCCGCTTCCGTGTAGCGACGCGTCGCGACCTCGAGCTCGCCGCCCGTCTGACGCAATCGCTCGGAGAGGTAACCGGCGAGCATCGAGACGATCGTGATGCCGAGCGCGTTCAGGAGCAGCGGGTATCCGATTTCGTTCTGCGTCGTCGCGTACGTGGCCGCGGGTTGATCGATCGGCGGGACGATCGCGTGCGTGACGAATCCGAGGCAGAGCGCGCCGTAGAGAAAAAAACCGATGGTCGCCGCGAACGCCGTGCCGCGCAGCCCGACGAGCACCGCGCCGACGAGCACGGTCAATCCGTAAAACGACGTCGCGCCGCTCGACGCGCCGCCCGACACGTACACGATCGACGTCCACAAACACTGATCGAGGACGAGGTGAAAATACGCGAGCGCGCGGAATCGTCCGAGGACGGCGGTCGGGCGCGACGGCGTGCGCAAGAGCGCCGATTCGATCGCCGAGAGCGCGTACGCGATTCCGATCGTCCAGAACACGACCGACAACGACTCGGGATAACGCCCGAGGCCTCCGCGCAAATAGAAGAACGCCGTCGCGCCGAGGATGAGCGTCGTGACGAGGAGGCGCGCGCCCGTCACCCACATGAGCCGGCCGCGCAGGTCGGTTGCGGCGTTCCGCGGCTCGGTCACTCGGATTTGATCTTGCCGGCGAGCGAGAAGATCGGAAGGTACATCGCGATGAGCACGGTGCCGACGACGCTGCCGATGCCGACCATCATGAACGGCTCGATCAAGCTCGTGAGCGCGGCGACCGCGACGTCGACTTCCTCTTCGTAGAAATCGGCGATCTTGTTCAGCATCGCGTCGAGCGCGCCGGTCTGCTCGCCGACGCCGACCATCTGCACGACCATCGACGGGAAGACGTTCGCCTCCATCAGCGGCTCGGCCATCGTGCGGCCCTCGCTGATTTGTTGGCGCGCCTTCATGATCGCCTCTTCGATCACCATGTTGCCGGCGGTCTTCGCGACGATCTCGAGCGCGTCCAAAATCGGAACGCCCGACGCGAGCAGCGTGCCGAGCGTTCGCGTGAAGCGCGCGACGGCGATCTTGCGCACGACGTCACCGATGATCGGAACGCGCAGGAGCGTTCGGTGGATGACGCGTTTCCCGTTGGGCCGGTTGTTCGCGAACATGAACCCGCCGCCGATGCCGAGGACGAGCAGGATGAAGATCGGCAAGTGGCTCACGAAGAACTCGGACGCCGCGATGACGATCTGCGTGATCTTCGGGAGCTCGTCCTTCGATCCGAGGTCCTTGAAGATGTTCTTGAACGAAGGGATGACCCAACCGAGGAGCACGCCGCACACGCCGAGGAAGACGACGCCGACGACGCTCGGGTACACCATCGCGCCGCGGAGCTGGCGTTTGAGCTTCACGGATTTTTCGTTGTAGACGGCGAGGCGCTGCAAGATCGTGTCGAGGATGCCGCCCGCTTCACCCGCTTGAACGAGGTTGCAGTAGAGCCCGTCGAACACGCCCGGATGGCGCCGCAGCGACTCGCTGAACGTCTTGCCTTGCTCGACTTGCGATTTCACGTCCGCGATGACGAGCGAGAATTGTTTGTTGTCGGTCTGGTTGCCGAGGATGTCGAGGCACTGCACGATCGGCAGGCCCGCGTCGATCATCGTCGCGAGGAGGCGCGTGAACGTGACGAGATCTTTCTGCGAGACGCCCGACCCGAAGGAAAACTTGAGCTCGCGCCCTTTCTTTTTGACCTTCGTCGGTTGAAGCTTCTGCTGGCGAAGTCGGTTTTGAACCGATTCCGCGTCCTCGGCTTCCATTTGGCCCTTTCGGACCTCGCCGGTCGGGCCGCGCGCTTCCCAGACCCACTCCGCCATGACGGACAAAGGTAGCTTGAATAGCGAGTCATCGTCAAAAAGGTGCGACGCGATTTGCGACGAAATCCGTTCGACGGGCGTCGCGCCCAACGCCGCGTGCGGATTTGCGGACGAGACGCACATGGTGTTCGGCGGCGAGCGCGACCTTTTCTTCGATTGGGCGAGCGTCACGAAGGCGGCGTTTGCGGTGGCGTTCGCGCGAAGCGGGATGGATCGCCGCGAGATGCTCGGCTCTTCGCGGTCCGCGCTGCGAGGGTTGGGAGAATCGCGGGGAACTGCCGCGGAAGACGCGACGCTCGAGGCGTGCCTCGCGCATCGCGCGGGCTTTCCGGCGCACTTGGACCTCTTCACGTCGCACGCGCAGACGTGCGCGTGCGAGGAACTCGGTTCGCGCCGCGAGCACGCGCGGTACGTGTCGGAGCAACTCGCGATCGCGTGTCGATCGCGGACGGCGAGTCGCGCGCCGCTCTACAGCGACGTCGGGTATTTGCTCGCGGGGCGCGCGGTGGCGGGAGACGACGTCGACGATTTCATCGCTCGTCACGTCGATCTCGGAGACGCTTCGCGCGAAATGGGGAGCGCGAGGCAGCTCGCGCTCCCGCGGGAGCGCTTCGCGCCCACCGAGCACGTCGCGTGGCGCGGCGGAGAAATTCGCGGGCACGTCCACGACGAGAACGCGTGGGCGATCTCCGGCGACGCCGCGAGCGCGCACGCGGGGCTCTTCGGGACCATCCGCGCGCTGCTCGCGTTCGGCGTCTTCGCGATGCGCGCCGCGCGCGAGCATCCGTGGCTCGTCGCGCCGCGCGAGGGGTCCCCTCCGTCGACGCTCCGCGCGGGCTTCGACGGAAAGAGCGCGATCGATTCCTCCGCAGGCACGGTGCTCGGACCGAACACGTTCGGTCACCTCGGTTTCACCGGGACGAGCGTGTGGATCGATCCCGACGCGCGCGTCGTCGTCGCGCTCCTCACGAACCGCGTTTGTCCGACGCGCGACAACGTGCGCATTCGCGCCGCGCGACCGCGCGTCCACGACGAGCTCGCGCTCCTCGCGCGCGCAAGCCGCGCACCGTAACCGACGACTCGCGGCGTGTCGCGAGCGGCCGCGCGCGGTCGCGGGTGGTGCGCGCATGCACCATCGTATTTTCCGCTGGATTTCGTCGCGTCGCGAGGCACGCGCGTTGCGTACGTCTTCCGCACGAACATGCGTCGCGTCCTTTGGTTTGCGGTCGTCGGAGGGGTCCTCGCGTGCAGCGCGCCGAACGTGGAGCCGACCGCGTCGAGCGAGCAAGCGCTCAACACGAACGATCAAGCCGCGTTCGATTTTTTCGTCGGCAAAGGTCTGACGAATTTCCAAGCCGCGGGCATCGTCGGAAATCTCGATCAAGAGTCGAACGTCGATCCGAACGCGGTGCAGCAAGGCGGACCAGGGCGCGGCATCGCGCAGTGGTCGGTCGGCGGTCGATGGGACACCGACGCGAACGACAACGCGGAGTGGTACGCGACCAAACAAAACGAGTCGGTGTGGTCGCTCGATCTGCAGCTCGCGTTCATTTGGTACGAGCTCACGACGTTCTCCGGTTACGGGCTCGCGTCGCTCGAGGCGACGACCAACGTGACCGACGCGACGATCGTCTTCGAGACGGATTTCGAAGGCTGCGGCGAGTGCGATCAAACGAACCGGATCACGTACGCGGAGAACGTGCTGAACGCGTACGGACAAGTCCCGTATGGCGCGTCGTTCGTCGCGCAGAGCTTCCCGCTCGCGACCACGACGCTCACGATGACGGCGGGCCAAGTGATTCCTTCCTACATCGAGCTGAAGAACACCGGCACGAAGGCGTGGGACTCGAACACGAAGATCGGAACCACGGAGCCGCGCGATCGATCGAGCGCCTTCGCGGACTCGACGTGGCTCGCGCCGAATCGACTCGCCGCGGTGAAGGGCTCGGTGCCGCCGGGCGGAACCTACAAGTTCGAGTTCGATCTGGCAGCACCCGACCAACCCGGAAGCTACGACGAGCATTTCGGGGTGGTCGAAGAGAGCGTGTGTTGGTTCGGCGATCCTGGCGAAGGCGGACCGGCCGACAGCGATCTCGAGGTGAAGATCGAAGTCGTCGCGGGCGATGGCGGCGCGAAAGAAGAAGACGCGAGCGCGCCGAAGGGCGACGCGGGCGGCGTGAAACCGGCGGGTGACGCGAGCGCGCCGAGCGCGACCGACGACGACGGCGGCGACGCGTCGAACGGCGGAAGCGGCGGATGCAACGCGAGCGGCGCGCGCGTGAAGGACGCGTGGTGGATGCTCGCCTTCGCGCTCGTCGCCGCGCGCCGGCGCAAACGCTCCGTCGATCGCCGGCGGAACGACGACGAACACAAAGCCGAGCTCGACTTCGACGGATCTTCGCCGACGTGCTCGGCCTCGTCGCGCTCATCTTCGTGTGGGCCGCGATGGCGACGAGCGTGAAGAGTCGTCATCACGCGGAGCACGCGAACGAAAAACGCGAGATGCGTCACTGACCTGCATTGCGCTACGATCCCGGCATGGCGACGTCGTCACCGCCGGATCAAGAGGAGGAGAGCTCCCTCGTCCGTCGGCGCGCGTCGCCCGCGAGCAACGCGCCCCAACCGATCGTGGCGTACCGCCCGCGCGCGACGAACACGTGGCGCTTCGTGCGCGCGTACATGACGACGTTCCAAGTCATCGGGAGCTATTTGTGGCTCGCGTTCTGGGGACGCGCGTTCGGACAGAGTTGGAAGCGCGAGCGTCTGCGCGACGTCCACAAACGAAACGCCGCGCTCGTCAACGCGACGATCCTCGAGCTCCAAGGTTTGTTCATCAAGGTCGGGCAGCTGCTGTCGATCATGGCGAACTTTCTCCCGGAGGAGTTTCGCAGCGAGCTCGAAGGGCTCCAGGATCAAGTCCCGCCGCGCCCGTTCGAGGAGATCAAGACGCGCATCGAGAGCGAGCTCGGCGGAAAAATCGACGAGCTCTTCCCGAGCTTCGATCGGCACTGCATCGCGAGCGCGTCGCTCGGACAAGTCCACGAAGCGAAGACGAAGGACGGCGTGCGCGTCGCGGTGAAGGTGCAGCACAAGGACATCGACGAGATGGTGAAGCTCGATCTCGTCACCATTCGCCGCATCATGGCGATCGTGCAGTGGTTCGTGCCGGTGCAGGGGCTCGACGCGTACTACCACCAGATCAAATCGCTCCTGTACGAGGAGCTCGATTTCTCGCGCGAGGCGGACAACATCGAGCGCATCGCGAAGAACTTCGCGGGAAACGATCGCGTCGTGTTTCCGACGCCGCTCCGCGAGCTCTCGACGCGACGCGTGCTCACGACGACGTTCGTCGACGGGAAAAAGATCGGGGATCTGCACGGGATCGACGCGCTCGGCATCGACAAGAAGGATCTCGCGAGCCGGCTCGTGCGCGCGTACTGCCAGATGATCTTCGTCGACGGCATCTACCACGCGGATCCGCACCCCGGAAACGTGCTCGTCCGGAGCGACGGCGCGATCATCTTGCTCGACTTCGGCGCGATCGCGGAGCTCTCGCCGCAAATGCGCGACGGCATCCCGGAGTTCCTCGAAGGCGTCCTTCGTCGCGACACGGACCGCTTGATCAAGGCGCTGCGCAAAATGGGATTTTTGGCGCGCGGCGCGGACGATCAAGTCAGCGAGAAGATCATCGAGTACTTCCACCGAAAATTCCAAGACGAAGTGAAGATCGAGTCCTTCAACTTGAAGGACGTGAAGATCGATCCGCAGCGCGGCTTCGAGAACCTGCTCGACTTGCGCAAGATGAACATCGGGATGAAGGAGCTCTCGAGCTCGTTCCACATCCCGAAGGATTGGGTCCTCCTCGAGCGCACGATCATCCTCCTCTACGGATGCTGCTCGATGCTCGATCCGGACCTCAACCCGATGGCGATCATCCAGCCGTACTTGCAGGACTTCGTCTTCGGGAGCCGCGACTGGCAGCAAATCGCGCTCGAGACCGTGCGCGAGATGGCGATGAGCGCGGTCACGCTGCCGGAGGATCTGAAAAAATATTTGGTGCGCGCGACGCGCGGCGAGCTCGAAGTGAAGGTGAAGGGCGTGCAGGACGGCGCGCGGACGATCTACGCGACGGGGCGGCAACTCGTGTACACGGCGATCGGCGTGGGGTGCGGGTGGGCGGCGCTCGAGCTCCACTTTCATCGCGAAGACGATCTCGCGCGGTGGCCGCTCGGCGGCGCGATTCTCTGCGGCGTCGTCCTCCTCTTGTCGTCGATCTTCTCGCGCCCGCGACGATCGTGATCGGGGCGCGAGCGGCGTCAGCGCTTCTTGGCGACGCGCACGTCGATCGCGGAGTCGAGCAGGTAACCGCGCGGCTCGCGCACGAGCACGTCGCGCAAACCGTCGGCGCGCAGCGTGGCGAGCGCGACGTGCAGTCGATTCTGCGCGCTCGACTCGGCGAGCTTCTCACCGGGCCAACCCGCGGCGACGAGCTCCGCGTTGGTCACGGGCTCGCCGGGCGCCGCGAGCCGCTTGCGAAGGAGCGCGGAGACGAGCCGACGGTGCACCGCGCGACGCACGAGATCGACGCGCTTGCCCGTCGGCAGATCGATCGACGATGCGTCCTCCGCGACGACCATCGCAGGCGCGCTTTCGTCTGGCTCCTCGTCTCCGCGTGACGCGAGGCGATCGAGCATGCGCGACGCGAAGCGCACGTCGTCCGACTGTCGCTCGAGCCCGACCGCGACGCCGCGGCGCTCCGCGATCGAGCGCGCGCTCTTTCCGCTCTTGCCGGCCTTCGGTGGGAGCGCGATCGCCTCGACGCGAAGCCGGTGGAGCGCGACGGTCGCCGCGACGCGCGCCTCGCCTTCGCGCGCCGCGCGCTCCGCTTCGTCGATCGCCTCGCGCGCTCCGCTCGCGTCATCGCGCTCCGCGCGCACCGCGGCGAGCGCGCCCGCGAACACGGCGACGAATTTCGCGTCTCCGATCGCGCGCTCGATCGCGAGCGCCTCGGCGAGCGCGACCTCCGCCGCATCCACGCGGCCCGCTTCGTCCTCGAGCGTCCCGAGGTAACCGAGCGTGATGCCTTCGTGCCGTTTGTTTCCCGCCGCGCGGTGCGCCGCGAGCGCGGCTTCGTACACCGCGCGCGCACCTTCGAGATCGCCCATCTCTTGGAGCACGATCGCGAGGTCGACGCGCATCATCGCGGCGGTCGCCGCGTCGCCCGCGCGAATGAGCACGTCGATCGCCGACTCGAGCGCGCGCCGCGCGGAGTCGAGATCGCCCTCGCCGAGATCGAGCGACGCGAGACCGCTGAGCACCACCGCTTCGCTCGACGCGTCGCGCGCGTCGCGAAAGAGCGCCGCGGACGCTTCGAAGCGCTCGCGCGCCTCGGCCATCGCGCCCTGCGTCCTCCGCGCGAGCGCGAGCCACGCGAGCGCGCGCGCGGCGAGCGTCGCCCGCCCCGATTTGCGTGCATATTGCAATGATTTTTCGAAGGACTTCGCCGCGTCTTCGCGCATCGCGCAGAGCTGCAGGCCCCGCCCGCGCACGAGGAGGAACCGCGCGGCGAGCGCGGGATCGGCTGCGGCGCAAGCGCGATCGTCTCGCGCTTCGTCGAGCAAGGCGAGGAACGCGGGATGCGGCCCTTGCGCGGCGAAGAGCGGGTAGAGCGCGATCGCCGTCTCGAGCGCGTGCGCGTGTGCGTGCGCCGCGAGAAGATCGTTTTGCATCGCGCGAAGACGCGGGAGCTCCGCGACGCCGCCGTACCAATTCGCTTCGTCCCACGTCGAGCCAACGCGCCCGAAGTGCGCGGCGTGTCGATCGCGCGCGGGGCCGACGTCACCGGACGAGTCGATCGCGAGCCGCCGCACGATGTCGAGCATGTCGAAGCGCACGCCGCGACCTTCTTCCTCGCGCGCGCGGAGGAGCGATTTTTCGACGAGGGACTGCAGCGTGTCCGCGATCGACTCGTTCGAATCACGCTCGAGCGCGACGACGTCCTCGGCGTCGCGCAGCGTGAACGCGCCGCGGAAGATCGCGCACTGCGCGAGCGCGCTGCGCTCGCCCGTCGAGAGCGTCGCGAAGCACGACTCGAACGCGGAGTGCAGCGACGCGTGACGGACGGGCGCGTCGCGCCGCTTGGCGGAGAGGAAATCGAGCGTGTCATGAATGCGCGCGAGCACCTCGGACGGCGTCGCGATCGCGAGGCGCGACGCGGCGAGCACGATCGCGAGCGGCACGCCGTCGAGCGCGGCGACGAGCGCGGTGATCGCGTCGCGCTCGCGCGAAGGATCGAACGACGGACGCGCGCGACGCGCGCACGCGACGAAGAGCTCACGCGCGTCGGGTTCGGACAGCGGCTCGATCGGGACGGCGACCTCGCCCTCGGCGTGGAGCGGCTCGCGGGACGCGACGAGCACGCGCGCGGAGCTCGCGGCGATCTCGCGGACGAAGCGCGCCGCCGCGTTCGTCGCGCCGCCGTCGAGCACGAGGAGGCGCTCGCCGAGCGCATCGCCGATCACGCGCGCGAGGTTCGAGCCGCCGCCGATGGAGACGTCGAGCGCACCCGCGACGCAGAAACACACGTCCTCGAACGTCTCTGCGCTCGTCAGATCGCACGAGATCGCGCTCGATCCTTCTGCGCGCGCCGCGCGCGCGATCTCCTCGGCGATCGCGCTCTTGCCCATCCCGGGCGCGCCGTGCAGCGTCACGAGCGCGCCGCGCGCGAGGAGCGCGCGCGCCTTCGCGATCTCCGCCGCGCGTCCGACGAGCATCGTACTACTGTACGATCATTCATGCGCGTCGCGTTCGCATCCGCCTGCATGCTCGCGCTCGCGGCAGGTCCCCGCGTCGCGCGCGCGTGCGCCGTGTGCGCGACGGCGGATCCGACGATCGTCGCGTCTGGCGAGGAGCAACCGTTTCGCGGACGCTTGAGGCTCGACGCCGACGTGCGCCTCGGTCACGTCGACGTGGGACCATTCTCGCTCGACGACCGTCGCGTCGAGATCGGAGCCACCTGGGCGCCGATC
>Ga0335078_10000174_pt1 | contig 108742 bp, 81 predicted proteins | sample Lox_Sample_32_FD_206711 | JGI IMG/M metagenome (GOLD analysis project Ga0335078, IMG submission 206711) | Soil microbial communities from Loxahatchee National Wildlife Refuge, Florida, United States - Lox_Sample_3.2 | ecosystem: Environmental > Terrestrial > Soil > Wetlands | place: USA... | reverse complement strand
AGAGTACTCGTCAGAAGGTGCCTGCTTATGAAGCCTATCACTCTCCTTACGCCCCGCCAGGCCGCCGAAAAACTCGGTATGAGCTACCCGGCGCTCAAGCACTGGATCCTCGCCGGACGCATCAAGACCGTCAAGACCCCCGGCGGTCACCACCGCGTCCCCGCAGGCGCGCTCAGCAAGTTCCTCCCCACATCCCAGGTTCTCGCCTTCTCACCGCGCATCAGCGGCCGCAATCAGTTAGTCGGCACCGTCACCCAGGTAAAGATTCAGGGCCTTCTCGCCAAGGTCGTGCTCTCCATCGGTGAACAGAGCGTTACAGCCATCATCACCGCCGACGCCGCCCACGAGCTCGCCCTCCACCCCGGCGACACCGCCGCCGCCCTCATCAAGGCCACTGAAGTGATGATCATCCGGCCGTAAGAACAAAGCCACCCGCACGCCCCATCTATTACGCGACGCCCTTGTCCAAAGAGACACGTTCCCCGGTCCCCGGCTCCGCCCCCTGATCGCCGTTCCTTTTAACGATTCAGCACGGATTTTCCAGATTGATCCGTTAGAATCGTTCAGAAGTCGATCTTTTCCGGAGCCTCGATGCCTTCCCCAAAAACCTCCTTTCTCCTGCTTTTTCTGTCTCTGGGTTCCGCTCTCGTCGCCGCGCAAACAGCGGCCCCATCGCCCGGCGCTTCCGGCCAATCCCGGGTCGCTACATGGCACGTCTCCGCGATGGCGGGCTTGAACCAGGTCCGGGCAGGCGAACCCGCTGCAGCAACTCCACCCGCCGCAACTTCATCCACCTCCGACACGCTGACCTGGCACGGCATCACCATGTACGGCGCCTATGACATCGGCATCGGGTGGGTCAGCCACGGCTTGCCGCAAAGCCCGTATAACTACGAAGGCTCGTCCCTGGTGAACCGAAACGCCAATGGTTCTCGATTCCTGGTCGAACCCAATAACCTGTCGCAGACGGGCCTGGGCATCAGGGGCAAGGAAGAATTCGCACATGGCTGGTTCGTGGTGTTCAATGCTTCGACCGGCATCAATCCGCAGTCGGGCCAGCTCGCCAACGCGTCACTCACCAACATCAAAGACAACGGCCTTCCCAGAGCCGGCTATTCAGAAGCCATCGACGGCGCGCGTGCAGGCCAACCGTTCAATGACGAATACTATGCAGGCATATCGCAAACGAGCTTCGGCATGCTGACCTTCGGCCGGCAGCGCGCTCTGGGTACGGATACGATGCTGCTTTACGATCCGGTCTCCGGCGGTTACGCCTTTTCTTACATCGGGTATAACGGCACCATGGCGGGCGGCGGCGATACTGAGGACTCACGCTGGGACGACACCGTAAAATATCGCCTCACCCACGGCCCGGTCCATTTCGGTGCGATGTATAAATTTGTCGACGGCGCCGGCGGCTGCTACTCCGACGCATCGGGCTGGAGCGCCACCACCTGCACGCCGGAAAATCCGCACAACAACGCCTGGGGATTCAATCTCGGCGGAGAAGCGAAAGGAATTTCGGCCGATCTCGTCTACCAGCATTACAACCAGGCGATCAGCGTATTGAACCCCCTGCTGGGCGCAACCAGCCTCACGCAGCCCTATCAGTCGGCCGCCGACAGCATCAATACAAACCAGATCGCCGGGACCAACCTGATCAGCACCGACAACACCGTGTATGGCATCGTAACCGACAACAACGCAATTATGGTGACTGCCAGGTACACGCAGGATCCGTTCAAGTTCTATGCCGGGTATGAATACATCTGGCAGAACAACCCGAAGAACCCGCTGGGCGTGGGCGCCAGCGACCAGGGCGGTTACCTGATGAGCGGTGTCGAAGACAACAATCTCGATAGGGAAAAGCTGGTGCAGATCTGGTGGGAGGGTATCAAGTACACCTGCCGCGCGAAAACCGACGTCACCTTATCCTGGTATGAACAGCGGCAGAACGACTTCCGTTCTCCGCCGGAGTGTTCGGCGGGAAGTATGCGCAGCTCCTGCGCGGGCACCCTCGACGAGGGGTCGATCTACCTGAATCATCGCTTCACCAGGCAGTTCGACGGTTTTGCCGGAGTTGCTTATTCCTTCGTGACCGGCGGTCTGTCGATCGCCATTCCTCATGGCCCCGGCGTGCCCTATCTCCATAACAGCAACTGGGCGCCGACGATCGGGGGGCGCTTTACTTTCTGACGAGTTTCCCCGGCGGGCGCCTTAGTCCCTACTTTCCTGTTCCCTGTTCCCTGTTCCCTGCTCTTACTCAACCGGAACCTCGATTTTGTCGTCGGGCAGCACATCCGCCAGCTTCGGGTCGCGGGGATCGCGCTCCTCGCCATTCGGCAAAGGGTGAAGCTTGAACAGCACCAGCAGATTCCGGTCGGGATGGTCGAACGCGCTGTAGCTGGCCACCTGTTGCAGCGAGTAGCGTGTATGAATCGCCTCGAGAAAGGCGGGATCGAGATCGTTCCATGAAGCGTACCAGCCAGGCTGATACCGCGCGATTCTTGTCGCCAGGTCCTCGCTGCCCAGCTCATCGCACATCGCCGGCATGCGCGTGATCAGCGTGATCTCGTCGCCGCTGGTCGCGAGCAGCAGCCGGTTCCCGTTGGGGTGCGCATCAATATACTGTGCCAGCTGCGTGGCCGCGTTCACAAACGTGTAGTCCGGGTGCGTTGCGTAGCGGATGGTCTGCGCGGCGTGAACGCCCACCGCCCCGAGAGCGACCGCGCCCGCAATCCAGCCGGCCGCGCGCCGCCATCCTGGCTGCGCAATCAGCGCCTCCAGCCCCAGCGCCACCACAAAAAAGAGAAAGACCGCCGGCACCGCGCAATAGCGCGGCTGAGGATGGTCGCGCACGGTCATGAACATGACAAATCCGGCAATGGCCAAAAGCGACGCGCCAAAAACCGGATTGCGCCACAGGCTCCTTGCCCATGCCGTTGGCCACGCAATCACCGCGCCCAGCGCGATGGCCCCGGCCAGCCAAACCAGGCTGTGATCCACCCAGAGGAGCCCATGAAACGACCACCAGAATGCCGCCACCTGCCAGAATCGCTCCGCGGGGATCGGATATCGGTTGGAAGCGACGTAGTACTTGTAGTCGCCGAACACCCCAAAGCGGAAAATCAGCGCCATCCACAAGCCATAGCCCGCGGCTGCAGTGCATGCACCGGCAAGCGCACAGCGCAACGCCAGCCTGTGCCGGCTCCACAGGGGCTGCAGCATCGCCCATAACAGCGCCGGCGCCAGAAAAAACGCCGACGCCTTGGTGAGCACCGTCAACGCAAAGATCGCACCGATGACAAGCGAAGCCCGCACTGGCCTCCGCGCATCCTTCAGCCGCACCGCAAGGTTTAGCGCCACCAGCGCCAGCGTAATCTCTAGCGGCTCCAGAATCGCCAGCCGGCCGAAGGCATAAAGAAACGGGCTGGTCACGAGCAGCGTCACCCCCAGCAGCGCCATCCAGCGCGTTCCCCGGCTCCGCAGCAGCAGGTAGCTCAACCCCAGGCTCACGAAAAAGCACGCCACCGCCAGACCGCGTGCTGCTTCCACGCTTACGCCGGTAAAGCAAAACAGCACCCACTCCACAAATGGCCACACCGGGAAGATGACAGCCGTATCATTGTCCCCCGGCAAACGCCAATTCCCAAATAGGTGCGCCCGGATCGCCGCATTCCCATACCAGCCTTCGTCTGTATACTTCGCCCAATCAAAGATCCATGGAGAATGGTTGGGAAAATCTGCGCGCAGATGCCAGGCATGCAACGCAGCGAAGCCGATGATCGCCAGCAGCCAAAGCGCATATCCCCATCGCCGCTGTCGCTCCGCTCCAACCTTCAAGGTCTTGCACTCCTACGAAACTGCTCTCGCATTTCAGCCCAAGCACATGCCGATCGGCCGGCCATCATGTGCAAAGCTGACCAGCGCTCAGGACAACAGGCAATTGCCTTTGGGGAATCTTGAGTATATCGCTCCCAGGCAGTTTCATCTCTCCGTTGCGCCTTGGTCCCTCAGTCCTTTATTCCCTCTCTCCCCTAGCCCCGCCCCATTCATGTTTCTCCACTTTACGCCGATGAAACCTGTGAAGGAACGGCATACCCTTGCTCGGAGGCGAGCATTTGAGACCTACGCACAACACCGGTCAGCTTCACGCGCAGCCCGCCGCCTCCGGGCTCACGCTGGTCGACTTGGATGTCACTCCCCCCAACGTCCAGATTGTCGGAGTCAGTGCGGCATGGCGCAAGCTGCTCATGCAGGCCGACATGGCCGCTCCGCATCTGCAGGTCGCCAGCATTGAGGGCGAGCATGGCAGCGGCAAGCACTCCCTCGCCCGCTATCTCTTCAGCCGTTCCCCGCTCGCTTCCACTACATTCCAGCGCCGCGACGCACGCGAGTGGCTGGCTACCGACGCCGATCCCGCCTCCCTCGCCGGCTTCACCTACCTCGATCGCGTCGATCTGCTCGCCCCTCCCGGACAGGGATTGCTTCTAGGCGTTCTCAAAAGCCTCCAGGATCGACCCCCGGGCCGCGCCGTCGTCCTCGCCTCCTCGCAAACCTCGTTGCGCCAAATGGCCGGCCAGGGTCTCCTGCTTCCCGACCTCGCCTTCCGCCTCACCGCCATCCGCTTTCCCATCCCGCCGCTGCGCCAGCGCCGCGAAGACATTGCTCCTCTTGCGCAGTTCCTGCTCGACCGCATCTGCGCCCGCTACCAGCAGCGTCCTGTCGTCCTTGGCCCCGGCACGCTCGCCCGCCTCCTCCGGCACACCTGGCCGGGCAATGTGCGCGAGCTCGCCAGCGTTCTCGAAGCCGCTCTGCTCGAAGCCGACAACGGCGTCATCCGTCCCGTCGATCTTGCCCTGCCCGAAAGCCCTCTCGCCGTCCTCGCCGTGCAGCCCGCCGTGCTTCCCGGCGCGCAATTCGCCATTCTCGATTCCCCGTCCGCCGCGCCTGCCGCCGACCTGTCCCTCGACGCCGTCATTCGCCGGCACGTACAGTACGTCCTCGATCTCAACCGCGGCAACAAGCTCCGCGCCGCCCGCCAGCTTCAGATATCCCGCTCCACCCTCTACCGCATCCTCGCCAACGAAAACCTACTCGCGCGGTGACTCGCGGTGGTGCCCATCCTTGCCGCGCCTTTTGCGGAAAGGATGGGATACCGACTCGCTGACTTGCTTCTTTACGCGCTCGCCAGCCCCTGCGGCTGCATGGCATAGGTCCCCACCACTGGCTGCATGCTGGCCAGCGTGCTTTGCAATTGCCTTACTTGCACGTCCTTCACCTGGTGCAGGCCCTGCTGGATCATGGTGAACAGCACGTACCATGAAGTCAGTCCAGTACCGATCCAGAGGCCGATATCAATCCAGCCATTGAGGTTCGGGAGAATGACACTCGCATCCCAAAGCGTATGCATCACCACCGGAATCGCGAAGGCCTTCAGGAAGCGCCCGTCCAGCAGCATCGATGCGCTCACCGGCCTGTCTTGCTTCACGCGCCAGAACGCTCCCGCCGCAATCGCCGTCCACACTACGTGCAGGAATGGAGCCGTGACCGCGCGCAGCACCAGCGTACTCATCATCGCCTGTACCGCCGCATCCCCGTTGGCCCCTTTATTGAGCGCCTGCATCAGCGATTGGAACGCGTAGAAAGTGGTTTCGAAACACGCGAACCCCGCGCCCACCGCGCACCCGAACAGGATTCCGTTCAACTCATACTTGTAGCGCGCGCTGCGCATCACGATCAGCAGCGCGGCCAGCTTCGCGGTCTCCTCCATCACGCCGGGCATTTTTCCTGCGACCGCATTCATGTACTCGAACGAAACCGCGCAGATTGCGGTCAGGCCGCCGATCACGAACAGCTTTCCCAACACCACCACGGAGACGTTGCGCGGCGTGTTCATCTCGAAGATGAACACCAGCACGGCCACCGGCACTCCGAACGCTCCCATGATCTGAAGCGCCGAGATCAGCGGTATGTTCCCCGTGAATAACCACACGGCGTACAAAACCACCGACGCAATCGTGAAGATGGCCAGCAGGCGGAAGAACATCCACGGCCTGGGCCAGTTCGTGTCCACCAGTTCGATGGGCGGCGTGGTTCGCGACGAGCCCACCATCATGTAGTCGTCCACCGCATCGGCTCCGTGCCGCTTGAACGTCTCGCTGAATGTCCGGCCCAGGCTGAAGCCCTCCAGTTTCTCAGTCGAGGCGATATTTCGAATCTGCGCTTGCACCCCCGACAGGAAACCCGCATGTGTCTGCGTCCCGTGCGCGGGAACGTAGTACACCTGTTGCGGTCCCCCGGGGTACGGCTGGTACATCACCGGCACCATTCCGGGTGGCGGCGCTGGATACGTGACCGGATACGAGGGTTGATATGCCGCTTGTGCTGGAGCCGCCGGCGTAGCGGCCAGGAAGGTCGGCGCAGCCCCCGCCGTCGCGGGCGCCGCGTTTCCCGCCGTCCCCGAACGCTCGGCCCCGCAGCCCCTGCAAAAGCGTTCGTCATTCGCAAATTGAGCACCACAATGATTGCAAAATGCCATGGCTTTCCTCTTTCCTGAAGCAGGATGCATTTCCTTCCGGCCAGCCCTCGAGCAGGTGCCCCACCTCGCCGGATCTCTTTTTTCCGGCCGGGGTCAGAGCGAGCCCCCTCGCCGCCCAACTCCGGTCCTCGTCCAACCGCTGACTCGCTGCCGTGCTGGCTGCAATCACACCCAGGGCGCGCGCGGCGGGGGAGCCACCATGCGATCTGGCCGCGGGGTTCGCTTTTGGGGTATGAACTTGCGGGATTATAGCATCTTCACAATTGCTCTAAAGCCAATGCGCAAAGACCCTTCTATCCGGCCCGTCAAGCCGGTCCAGACTGTGCGGTGCGCGTCACGGTGTGGCTTGAGTCGCGGCGACAATACCGCATTTCGCACTGGTCGCGCCCTGCACAATCTGTCCCGCCTGGAATGAAGGAATATACGAGGTCATCGACGGCGACAACGGCCCGTTGAGAGTCGTTTGCGTTTGCGTCAGCTGCTGCCCACTGGCGGAATACTGTACGCACTCCAACGTCACTGACTGGACGATCACGTTCGAGTTATTCGCCCATTGCCCGTTCTCAACCTCGACGTAGCCGTTCACGCCCGCAATGTTGGCCTGGAAGCTCTGCTCCTGCGCAAGCGCCGAGATTCCTCCGCCCTGTCCCTGGCCTCCCGGCACACCCGGCTGCCCGGGCTGCGTCGCGGTTGGCTGCTGCACAGGCTGCGTCGTCGACTGTTTGTGAGTACCAAGATAGTAGACTCCATACAAAACCGCGACCACGACGACCACCCATACCCAAACCGGCAGCTTGGCAATCTCGGGTGGCAGCATACTGCGCACCTTGGCAAGCTCCGCCGGCAGCATGCCCCCAAGGGATTCAATCCCGGTTGCGGAGGACTTTGCGGAGGCATTGTTGGTGGCGGCGCGTACCCTTGCGCCGGTTGCGCCGCATCGGGCGTCGCAGCCGCAACCGAAGACGATGCATCCCCCGTTTGACCCGTCTGGTCGGCTCCGCATTTTGCGCAGAACCGTTCGCCGCCGGCTAGCTGAGCGCCACAATTCGCGCAGAACGCCATTGGGCCTCCCCTCTCGTCAACCGGGACTCGCCCAAGTCGCTCCGCAGCGGGCGCCGGCGCGACGCGAGTCGTTCCGTTCCACGTGGCAGGTCGACGGACCGGGCTGCGTGTCCGGCCCGTTGTCCTTCAACGCAAATCCGAGCGCCTTATTGCGTGGCTGGCGTTACCGCGGTGATTTCGCAATCCGCACTCTGTGCGCCCTGCTGCACCGGTCCTATCGAAAATGGCTGAAGAGTGGTGCTCTGCCCTGGCGCCAGGGGCCCGTTGAGCATGGTCTGAAACATCGACGCCCGGATGATGTTCCTGTTGCCGTCAATCTGCGCACATTCAAGCGTCGCCGCCTGGATGGTCACATTCGAGCCGTTCGTCCACGTTGCCTGCGGCATCATGACCGTCCCATTCTGGACCTGCGGCCTGCAGTTCGCCTGCGCGCTACAGGCCAACTTCTGCGCTCGCACCAAAGGATCGTTTTGACCCTGACCCGCCTGGCCCGGCTGCCCTGGTTGACCCGGCTGTCCGGGCTGGCCCTGCGGCCCCGGCTGGCCTGTCGGCATCTGGCCCGGCTGACCCGTCGGCGTCTGCCCCGGCTGGCCCGTCGGCATTTGTCCCGGCTGGCCCGTCGGCATCTGGCCCGGCTGGCCCGTCGGCGTCTGCCCCGGCTGGCCTGTCGGCGTTGGTCCCGGCTGGTTCGCCGGCGTCTGTCCCGGCTGCTGGCCTGTCGGTTGCGGGGCCGGTTGAGTCTGGGCCTGTTGATGTTTCGGTTGGTAGTAATGGACGTAGTAGTAATAGCCGCCACCGATCAAGGCGGCGATCACCAGGAGCCACACCAGCCCGTGTCCCTTCGCGGCTGCGGGCGGCGGCATGGCTGCAATCGGCACCGGTCCTGGCGGAGGATATTGTATTGGCGCCGGTGGGTACGCCTGGGCCGGCGGCGGCGCAGCGGGCGGAGGAGCCACTGCAACCGCACCTCCCGCCTTTGCCGTCTGGTCGGCGCCGCACTTCACGCAAAACCGTTCGTTCTCTGCTAATTGAGTTCCACAACTGCTGCAGAATGCCATACCCTTCCCCTTTCCTTAAGCCTGGTTCATCGTAACGCCGCCCTGATTGCCCCAGTTGCGGCTTATATGCCCGCAGCCCCCGCGACCGGACCCCAGCTGCTGAGGTTGCATTGCAAGGGTCCCCATCACCGCCCTGCATGGTTGCTTCTACATGGGCCAGTGTACTTTGCCGTTGCGCCTTCTGCACGTCCTTCGTGCAGGCCCTCCTCGCCGCTCAGGCGCCCGCCGGTCCCTGCGGCTGGACCGCAGCCGCTTGCGGTTGCAATCCGTAGGTCCCCATCACGGGCGGTAAGGTCGCCTCCACGTTCGCCAAGGTGTGCTCCAGTTGCGCCTTCTGCATATCTCTCACCTGGTGCAGGCCCTGCTGGATCATCGTGAACAGCACGTACCACCCCACCACAGCAACCAACAGCTGGATGCTGTCCAGAAGGTATCCCTTGGCGCTGATCTGGGCTTGTGTGCCGGTGTTGAACCACTTCGGAAATTCGGCCCCAAGATCCCAGAGCGTATGCAGCAGCACCGGAATTAGAAACGCCTTCAGGAAACGCGAGTCCATGAGCATCGAAAAACTCGCCGGTCTGTCCTGCTTGAGCCGCCAGAACGCGCCCGCCGCAATCCCCGTGTACAGTGGGTGGCCGAACGGAGACAGAAGCCCGCGCAATTCCAGTTGACTCACCATCGACGCCAGCGCGTCGTTGATTGCCTGGTTCCATTCCTTCAGTGCCGTCTCAATCGCCGACTGGCTTTGCGCCTGCACCGCGTTGATCGCATCCAAAGTCGCCTTCGCCATCTCCAGAAGCATCTGCGGCGCCATGAACCCGTTGCTGCCGGCGACCGGCGTCAGGTTGCCGAGAAATCCCAGCGCGTAGCTGCATGTCTCAAAGCTCGCAAATCCCGCGCCCACCGCGGCCCCGAACAGGATTCCGTTCAACTCGTACCTGTAGCGCAGGCTGCGTACCACAAGGATCACCGCGGCCAGCTTGGCAGTCTCCTCCACAATCCCCGGCCAGTTTTGAATGAAAGGAATACTGTATTCGAGCAGGCACAGGCAGTTTCCCAGCACGCCTCCGATGATGATCAGCTCCAGGATCAGCACCACTGGAACATTGCGTGGTGTGTTCATTTCGAAGATGAACACCACCACCGCCAGCGGGACGGCAAATGCCCCCAGGAACAAAATCGACGCGATCGTGCCCGGCTGCGTGGTGAAATGCCAAACCAGCCACAACGCCACAGCTCCAAGCGCTAAGGCCACCATCACACGGAAGAACAGCCACGGCCTGGGCCAGTTTGTGTCCACCAGTTCCAGGGGCGGCGTCGTCCGCGACGAGCCGACCATCATGTAATCGATCACCTCGTCCGCGCCGCGCCTCGTGAACGTGTCTTTGAAAAGCTCCTTGAGGCTGAATCCCTCCAGCTTGTCCGTCGAGGCCAGCTCCCGGATCTTCGCCTGCAGGCCTTCCATCACTCCCACGCTCGCCTGCGCGTGGGCCCCGTGCGCGGGAACGTAATACACCTGCGGCGGCCCACCCGGGTACGCCTGGAACACCATCGGCACCATGCCCGGCGGCGGTGGTGGGAGATATGAGCCTTGCGCCGGCACCGCCGGCATCGGGGCCTGTGGGGCATAAGCCGCCGCTGCCGGGCTGCCAACTTCCGTTGCCGCCCGGTCAGCTCCGCAATTTCTGCAAAAGCGTTCGCCGGCTCCGAACTGACCTCCGCAATTCCTGCAGAATCCCATACTCCTCCCTTTAAGCAGGATTCTTCTCAAGTTCGTTCCGATGATGGCGCAACCCGCCCATCCGGCGGCACTCAAAAATTCGAATCGGCGCGCCCCTTATGCTTGGTCGCCGGCTGCATCCCTGCAACTTCGGGCAGCAAAAAACCATTCACAGCGGGCGCGCTTCCCCGGAACGCCTGCGGAAGTTGCGATGCTTCCCCAGGCGCTCGGCCCACCTTGCGCCGAAGGGTTGAAAAACGCCTTTGCGAAAAGCCACAGACAAACAGGCCGGACTGCGAATCCGGCCCCTTGCCTTCCAAAACTGTGCGCCGTGCCTTATTGGTTTGCTGCGGTAGCCGCAACAATGGCGCAACCTGCCCCCTCCGCGCCCTGCTGCTCCTGCCCTATCGAGAATGTGTTGAAAGTCGTCGACTGACCCGGCCCCAGCGGCCCGTTCAGCATGGTCTGAAACAGCGATGCCTGGATGATATTCCCGTTGCCATCACTCTGCGCGCACGCCAGCGTCGCCGATTGAACGGTCACAGTCGCGCCGTTCGTCCACGCACCCTGCGTGATCTCGACAACTCCATTTTGCGGCACCGCGTTACAGGTGAATTTCTGAGCTTGCACCAGAGGATCCGGTGCGCCCTGTCCTTGTCCGCCCGGCTGCTGCCCTTGCGGACCCGGTTGCTGCCCTTGCGGACCCGGCTGCTGGCCCTGCGGACCCGGCTGCTGCCCTTGCGGACCCGGTTGCTGGCCTGCCGGCTGATTGCTGGGCTGCTGCTGTTGCATGTTGTGCGTGTAGTAGTACCACGCACCCGCCGCCAGAACGATGATCCCCAGCCACATCATCCCGCTCTTATGCGCGGGAGGCTGAACTGGAATCGGAACCTGCCCTGGCGCCACAAACGGAATGTGAGGAGGCGCGCCCGGCTGCGGCGCCCCGTACGGCGAAGGAGGTACCCCGAACGACGGAGGAGGCGCCCCATACGATGGAGGAGGCGCAGCCGCAGCGGGCATCGGCGCAGCCGCGGCGGGTATCGGCGCGGGCGCGGCGGCCATCGGCGCCGCAGCGGGCGCTTGAGCCGCCGCTACGGGTTGAGGAGCCGCGGCCCCAGCCGCCGCGCCATCCGCTTTTGCCGTCTGGTCGGCTCCGCACTTCACGCAAAAACGTTCACTGCCTAACTGAGCACCGCAACTGCCGCAGAATGCCATACCAATTCCCTTTCCTTAACCAAGATTCATCGGGCCCGTCGACACTCAGCCGCTCAAACGCCCGCCGGCCCCTGCGGCTGCATTGCATAGGTGCCCACCACTGGTACAGGCTGCATCGTGGCCTGCACGTGGGCCAGCGTGTGCTCCAGTTGCGCTTTCTGCATGTCTCTCACCTGGTGCAGACCCTGCTGGACCATGGTGAACAGGATGTAGTACGCAATCACGCCGTCGACTGCGTAGATGCAATTCATCACGGTGTTGCTCAGGTTCGGGAAAACCACGTTTAGATCCCAAACCTCGTGCATCACCACCGGAAAGATAAACGCCCGCAGAAAACGCCCATCAATCAGCATGCTGACGTTTATCGGCCTGTCCCCTTTCACCCGCCAGAATCCGCCCGCCGCGATTGCTGTCCAAACCACGTGCCCGAATGGAGACCAGAGAGCGCGCATGTTCAGCTCCTGGATCATGGACTTCAGCGGCTCCAGGAAGACCACCGAAATCTGCACCGAGCCCCCGTGCGCCTGGATAAGCTGGTTCAGCCCGCCGTTCCTTACGAAATCCACCAGGAATCCGCTATAAGAGTTCATCCCGTAGCCTAGCGTCTCAGAGCACGCATAGCCTGCGCCCACTGCCGCCCCAAATACGATTCCGTTCAGTTGGTAGGGATAGCGTGCGCCACGGACCAAATACATTACGATGACTACCGACAGCAGCTTCGAGGTTTCCTCCACGATGCCTGGCAAAGGCACATTATTGAACGGGGGCACTAAATACCACAGCGTAATGATCAATACCGAAATTGCGCCCCCCACCACAAGCACGTTGATCGTTTCGATGACGGAAACGTTGCGTGGCGTGTTGAACTCCCAGATCAGCACCAACGTCGCGATCGGGACGGCAAACGTCGCCAGCACCATGATCGCCGGCATAGGGATACTGTTTTGGCTGAAAACCACCACGGCATAATACGCCGCGTACGCCACGGCTAATCCCGCCAGCACGCGGAAAAACATCCACGGCTTGGGCCAGTTCGTGTCCACCACCTCCAGCGGCGGCGTCGTCCGCGGTGTGCCTACCCCCATGTACTCTTCCACCGCGTCCGCCCCGCGCTTCCTGAACGTCTCTTTGAAGAGCTCTTTGAGGCTGAACCCCTCCAGCTTGTCCGTCGCGCACAGATTACGGAGCGTCGACTCCAGGCCCTCCAACACCCCCGCGGTGGCATGTGCGTGCGTGCCCTGCGCGGGCACGTAATACACCTGTTGCGGCCCCCCAGGGTACGCCTGGTACACCATCGGCACCGTTCCCGGCGGCGGCCCATAGGCTCCCGGCGCGGGCGGCCCTGCCGGCGGTGGAGCGGCTACCGCAGGCCCCGGTGCTGCCACGCCCGCATCCATCGGCGCTCCGCAGCTCCTGCAGAATTTCTGATCCTGGGCAGACTCATTCCCACAGCGTGGGCATTTCATAGCAATCCTCCTGTCCTGACGGGGGGGTTCCGGGTGATGCTATGCAAAGTACCACCTCCCCGTCGACTTAGTAAAGAATTCTTTCGACAAAATCTTCGTCCGATTCTTCCGCCCAAATGCGTTTTCCATTCCCTCAACAGAAAACGTCACGCGCTCGATCGGCCATTTCCATTGCACCAACACAATTCGTCAGCCGCTCAACAAGTCGCCCTCGCTGGCCGGGCGGGATCGTGAGCCTTCACCCACCCTTTATCCGATTTGCGTGAAACGCCGGCAAACCGGGTCAGTCATTTTCAGCATTCTTGAGGATCCGCCCTTTCCAGCGCCGTTGCCCGATCTGTTTCGCGGCCCGGCGCGCTGACCCGCGGCCGTGCTCCATCTCTTCCGCGTCCTTTGCGGAAAGGGTGGGGACGGCAACTGGTCCGCCAGCTGACCCGCCGACTCGCTGAATTCCTACCACCCGCTGTCCGACTCCAGAATCGAACCGCCCTCGCCCACGGCCCAGAGGTGCTTCCCGTCGCTGCTTCCCGCCATCGAAAAGAGCGGCATGTATTGCGAGTACCGCACCTTCCAGGTCACTCCCTCGTCGTCGGATTCAAAAACTACCTCCCCGGCGCCGACGCTGCCAACCAGCCAAACCCGCCTGCCATCGCCCGCCGCAAAGCCGGCGGCCAGAACCGCATCCTTATTAGTGAGAGGCGGGGGTGGTTCAAGGCCCGTGTCCCGCTCGGTCCACGTCGCACCTCCGTCCGACGATTCCAGAATCTTTGCGCGCGGTTCCGGAACCCATAAATGCATGCCGTCGCCTGTTCCGAATATCGACTGGAGCGTGTCATGAGCATCGCCGCTTCTGCGCACCACCCAGGTCGCCCCTCCGTCCTCCGACTCCAGGATCGTCCCCAATTGGCCGGCCGCCCACAACCGCCGCCCGTCACTGCTCCCGAAGATCGAATAGAGAATTCCTGGGGCATTGTCCCTGCGGGTTGTCCAGCTCGTCCCGCCGTCATCCGACTCCACGATTTCGCCCGTGTTCTTCTCTCCGCTTGGGTCGAATCCTCGTCCGCCCACCGCCCAAATGTGCTTGCCGTCGCTGGTGCTGAAAATTGCACGCAGGTCCGCAGTCGTGCCGCTCTGGCGCCCAATCCAGCTCCCGCCTCCGTCGTCCGATTCCAGGACCGTTCCTTCGTTTCCCACTGCCCACAGGTGTTTGCCGTCGCTCGTACCAAAAACTCCCCAAAGCTGGTCCGTGCTGCTCCCGCTCTTGCGCGCCGACCAGGTCTTGCCCCCATCGTCGGACTCAATAATGACGTTCCCCGCCGGGATCTCATCCACGCCGCCCACCGCCCAAACCCGCCTGCCATTGCCGGCCGCAAAAACTGAGTTAAGGTCATCGCCTGTAACGCTCATCTTCGTCCGATCTGCCCATCGCACCCCCGCCGGCTGCCAGCCGAGGTGCCAGGGCCGCCCGAGCTCATAGATGGCATACACGAAAAGCAGAAGCGTCAAGCCGCCGTTCACGACAGCCACAGCCAGGATCACCCAGATCCACCATTTGCGGCGATCGCGACCCTTCGGGGCCACAGCCATGCCCGGAGCGGAAATAGCCGGGGCCGGCGCCGGCGCCGGCCCTGCTGCCGCCTTTTCCTTTGTGGAATCGCTGATCCGTGCTTCGTCCGCCATGGATCCGTCCAATTCGCGCCACCAGGGTTGCTCCACTCTTTTCCAAGCCTTTGCGGAGACGGTGGGATGGCGAAACCGCCGGCTCGCTGACTTGTGGGTGGCCCTGGTCCCGATCTTAAGACCGGGGAAGCAAGAACGCTGACTCGCCGACTTGCTGATTCGCCGGCCCGCCGACCCGCGTTGCTCTATTTGAAAGCCGGGAGCGCGGCCCTCCCCCAACCTTGTCGAACCCCGCTCCCATTTCGGCTTTCACCCCCTAAATGCGCAGTTCGTCCCAAAAGGAGCTCAACCTTTTCGAAGATATTTTTCGCCCCGCAGCCTCAGTCCCTTAGTACCTCAGTCCCTATTTCCCTAATCCCTGGTCCCTGCTTTCTGTTCCCTGTCTTTTACACTCTATGCAACGACTATTTCCCGCGAAGGAACCTGATCTCTTGAGAAAAACCTCCCTTTTCGTCCCGGCCGCCGCGGCCGCGCTGCTTGCTTTCGTTCCCGCTCTCCGCGCGCAGAAGCTCCAACTCACGCCACCAACCCAAACGCCACAGGCGTCCGCCCCCGTCTCTCTCGAAGACCGCCGCAAGGCGCTCAACGACGTCTTTCACGACTACTGGGAAGACACGCTCAAACACAGTCCCGAGTTCGCCTCGTCGATCGGCGACAAGCGCTACAACGACCAGATCAGCGACTACTCGGTCGCCGCCGTCAACGATGCGCTGGCGCGGGAGCGGAATTTCCTGTTCCGGCTGGCTGCGATCGACCCCACCGGCTTCACTGACCAGGAAATCATCAGCCAGCAGTTGCTCATTCGCTCATTCGAGGAAGACGAGGAGGCTGCTGACTTCAAGGAGTGGGAGATGCCGGTCAACCAGATGGACGGCATCTACTCCTGGTACCCCCGCCTGGTGGCGCAACTCGACTTCAGCACGGTGAAGGACTACGACGACTGGATCGCGCGGCTGCATGCCATCCCACACGCCTTCGAGCAGATCACCACCAATATGTCCATCGGCATGGACGATCACCGCGTGCCGCCGAAATACCTCCTACAAAAGGCCCTCGATCAGGTAAAACAGCTGGCCGGCCAGAAGCCCGAGGACTCGCCGCTTGCCCTGCCCCTAAAGAACTTTCCCGCGTCCATCCAGGCCTCAGAGCAGGAGCGCATCAAGACCGAGACGCTCGCGGCCATCACAAAAGAAGTGCTGCCCGCCTACCGGCGCTTTGCGCGCTTCCTTGAAGTCAGCTACATACCGGCCGGCCGCGACAAGTCGGGCATCGACGCCCTTCCCGACGGCGCGAAGTATTACCAGTTCCTTATCAAGCGCACCACCACCACGGACCTCACCGCGGCCCAGATCCACCAGATCGGCCTCGACGAGGTGGCCAAAGACGAGGCTGCCATGCTGGTGATCGCGCAGAAGCTGGGCTTCAAGGACCTGGCCAGCTTCCGCGCCAGCCTCAAGGCCAACCCCAAAATGCATCCGGCCTCAGCCGATGCGCTCATGGACGCTTACCGGGGCTATTTGAAGCCCATGCAGGCCAAGCTGCCTGATCTTTTCGGCCGCCTGCCCAAGGCTCCATTCGAGGTGGTTCCGGTGCCCGACTACCTCGCCAAAACTTCGGCTCCCGCCTATTACGAGGCCGGCACGCCCGACGGCAGCCGTCCCGGACGGCTGTTTATTGATACCTATGACGCCACCGACCGCAACCTCTACGGGGTCGAAGACATCGCCTACCACGAAGGCATTCCCGGCCATCATCTGCAGATCTCGATTGCGCAGGAGCTCACCGACATTCCTCAATTCCGCAAGTACGGCGGCTACACGGCCTATGCCGAGGGCTGGGCGCTTTACGCCGAGCAGTTGGGTAAGGATGTGGGTTTCTACCAGGATCCCTACTCCGATTACGGCCGCCTGGAGGCCGATACGTGGCGCGCCATCCGCCTGGTCGTCGATACCGGCGTCCACTCCCAGGGCTGGACCCGCGAGCAGATGGTGAACTTCTTCCACGACCACTCCAATATTGATGAGCCTTCGGTCCAGGCGGAGGTGGATCGCTACATCGCGTGGCCCAGCCAGGCGCTGGCCTACAAGATCGGGCAGATGAAGATTCTGGAGCTGCGCGCCCGCGCCCGGAAGGCGCTGGGCGCCAAATTCGATCTGCGCGCATTCCACGACCAGGTCATTGACTCCGGAGCCCTGCCGCTCGGCGTGCTGGAGCAGCGCATCGACGCCTGGATCGCGTCGCAGAACGGCGCCTCGCGGTGAGAGCACGGGAAAGCACTCCGCAGCCGTGATATTCTTGCGGGTTCCCATTCATAGCGGTTCGTGGGGCTACAAATTTGCTGCCGCTGGCGGTCTCGCAGCGGATGGAGAGGATTTCATGAAGCGTACTCTTGTAGTGTTTGGCCTGATTCTGTCCTTTGGATGCGGGTTGCACGCGCAGGCCGCAGCCCCCGTGGATACCACGGTGTGCGACATCGTGAAGAAACCCGCTTCGTTCGACGGAAAAATGGTGCGCATCAAGGGCGTGGTGTTCGCGGGCTTTGATGAGTTCGCCATCAAGGACGCAGCGGATCCGAACTGCGGTTTCCAGGAGGACGCGATCTGGCTATCGTATCCTCCGGGAACCAAGGGCAAGGCCGGACCGATAGCGATGGTGGTTGTGCAGCCGGCGCATAACTTCACGGGCACATACAAAGCTCCGTCGCGTACGCCGGTGACGCTCGAAAAAGACAAGAACTTCAAGCAATTTGACTCGCTCCTCTCGCAAACGCACCAGAATGGCGCTGACATGTGCCTGGGTTGCACGCGCTACGAAGTGGCGGCCACGCTGGTCGGCCGGCTGGATGGCGTGGCCGATGCCACGCTGAAGCGTGAGGGCGGCAAAATCGTCGGCTTTGGCGGCTTTGGAAATATGAATGCGTATCCGGCGCGGCTGGTGCTGCAGTCGGTCTCCGACGTCACTCCCAAGGCAATCGATTTCTCGAAAACCGATGCCATCACCAAGGGCGATGTGATGGCAAATCAGGAGACGATGATGGGAGGTCCTCAGTCGTACGATCCCATAGCCGCGATGCAGAAGCTGGCGTCGGCGATGGGATCGGATCAGACGGGAAAGCAAATTCAACGCGCTGTGGCAGTTTACCCCAAGGGAAAAGAGCAAAACGGCGTCACCATCGCCTACACGCTGAGCAACGAGGCTTCGCCGGCCGACGAGGCGCCGGGAACGCATGACTCGCCTGACGGTGTTCTTTTCAACCTCAGCTTCAATCGCGACCGCATGCAGCAAGACGCGCTAAGCAGGGCCGTCATTCATATGGGCCAGCACGTGGCCGATTTACGCAATCCGAATTCCGGCGACGAAGAGGCTCCGGCTTACATTCTTGAGTATGACGGCTGGGGAATTACGGCGGTGGCGGCGGCGATAAGCGGGCAAAAGTACCTGACGCTGCCGGGGGGCTATCTGTTGTGGAACGTCGGCTGGGCCGCGGCAGACCGCCAGAACGATATGGATGCCGCGCTGAAGGATTTTCTGAGCAACGAGGCGCGATTGAGCCGATAATCCATTCGAATTCGGATCAAAAAGGGTCATCCTGAGCGGCGCAAAACGCGATCATTGCGGCTTGCGCCGGCTCTTACGCCGAGTTTCCTGCGAGCGCAAGATGAAGTCGCCGACTCGCTGAACACGTGATATTGTGCGCGCCGGTACGAGTATCCTGTGTGTAGTTCAAATCGGGTAGCGCGCGCCATCCCCCGGGCGCCCAAAATCGTTCGAGAAAAGAGGAAGAGAAAATGGCCGAGATTGCCGTTGAGGCGGCGCAGGCTCCCGCGCAGTTGCCCAAAGTGTCGGTAGCAGTGCTGGGCGCGGGCAAGATGGGCGGCATCCTGCTGCAGGCGTTCCTGAAAGAGAACCTGTTCGCCGCGGACCGCATTCACGCCACCGTTGGCCACGCCGAACGCGCCTTGGCGCTGAGCACGCAGTGGGGCGTGGACGTGAGCACCAACAACCTTGAGGCGGCGCGCAAGGCCGACCTGATCCTGATCGGCGTCAAGCCGTTTCAGGTTCCCGAGCTGATTGCCGAGATCAAGCCCGCGCTCACCAAGGCCAAGATGCTGGTTTCGTTTGCGGCGTCGGTCAAAACGCGAGCCATTGAAGAGGGTGCGGGCACCGACATTGCCGTGGTGCGCGCCATGCCCAACACGCCTTCGGCGCTGGGCGCCGGCGTGGCCGCGCTGTGCCGCGGGCGTTTCGTCTCCGACGCACAGATGGAGCTGGCGCAGCGGCTGTTTGAGACCGTAGGCCGCACCGTTCTTGTGGACGAAAAGCACATGGACGCGGTGACGGGGCTGTCTGGCTCCGGCCCCGCGTATTTGTACATCATTATTGAAGCACTGGCCGAAGCGGGCGTGAAGGTGGGGCTGCCGCGCGACATTGCCACGCAACTGGCCGCGCAAACGGCTTACGGCGCCTCGAAGATGGTGCTGGAGACGGGCTATCACCCCGCGCTGCTGAAAGACGCCGTGACCACGCCCGCCGGATGCACCATCGACGGCATTCTGGAACTCGAAGAGGGCGGGCTGCGCGTGACGCTGATCAAGGCCGTGATGCGCGCCACGGAGCGTGCGCGGCAACTGGCGGCAGGATAAAGACCGGGAATTGCGAACAGGAGGCATTCGCTTCGCAAAGGGGAGCGATGAAGTTCACGAAGGCGTAAGACGAACGCGGCACGTGGGAATGTGGTTGGCTCTCCTCCCCGCATGTCTCAGTTCGTTGGTTCTTTGCATACAGGCGGTTTCACGATTGCCTCGAGGCAGCGTCCCATTTGCGAGCGGCGTTCTTTTTGCGCGCGGCCTGGGATTGTTGGATCGTCGTGGCGGCCGCACCCGGCATCCTCCTTTGGATCGCCGGCTGGATTGTGGAGGGCTTCGCGAAGAGTGATCCTTGAACGTACGTTCCGGGCCCCGCGTTGAACCATTCCTATGCAACGCCCCACTTGGCTTCCCAACTACTTGCCGGAGCTCGACGGTCTGCGCGGCCTGGCCATCCTGGCGGTCGTTCTCTACCACTGCAATCCGCGGCTCAAAGGAACCTGGATCTACGGCGCCTCGCTGTGGGGTTGGGCGGGCGTTGCTGTTTTCTTCGTGCTTAGCGGGTTTCTGATCACGTCGATCCTCTTGGGCACGCGCGACAAGCCGCGCTACTTTCACAACTTTCACGCGCGGCGCGTGCTGCGCGTGTGGCCGGTGTATCTGCTGGTGCTGGTCGTGGTGTACCTCAATGCGCCGTGGTTCATCGGGCCGAGCGTGGGGGATGCCATCAAGACGGCGCCGTGGCTGGCCTACCTCTTCTGCGTACAGAATCTCTTCCATATCAATTTGCCGCCAGCTCTCGCGCCCACCTGGGCGCTGGCCATTGAGGAGCAGTATTACTTTGTCTGGGCCCCGCTGGTGCGCTGGCTGCGCCGGCCGTGGATGCTGACTGCAGTATTGGTTGCAGTGCTGGCCGGCTCGCCGCTGCTGCGGCTGCTCAGTCCTCCTTGGCTCACGCCAACGCACACGCTCATCCATCTTGACGGCATCGCCTGGGGAAGCCTGCTGGCGGTGGGCCTGCACACGCTCAACTGGCAGCGGCGCACGTGGATGGCTTTGGGCGCAGGCGGTTTTGTGCTGGGAATCTGGGCCGCAGCGACAGTGGCCGGGGGCACGGCCTTTCTTGATTCCGCGTTGGCCGTGGGATTCGCGGGAGCGATGCTCGCATTCATTGCCACCAGCGGTACGCACAGCCTGCTGCACCTGGCGCTGGCGCGCGGACCACTGGCGTTTTACGGGCGCGTGAGCTACGGACTCTATATGACGCACATTTCGGTGTTCATCTTCATCGGTGCGTTCGACCGGGCGATGGATCCCTACGGGGTACGGGGAAACCTCGCTGTAGTCGCGGTGCGGCTGGCAGTGTCAACGGCAGTCGCAGCAGCGCTCTGGTATGGATTCGAGACGCCGATCTTGAAGCTGAAGCGGCGCTTTTGACGCCCAGAGCATGGGGGGCCGAGCCGCCCCGGGTGCAGCACGCAACCATTGCGTTAGCGATGAGGACAACCTGGCCAGCAACAGGGCCTGCGCATTCCCTCTTTCAGCTCCGAGCAAACTCTTTCGATATGCTGCCTTCTCGTTTCCGGCTTCTTAACTGAGATCGTCCAGCAGATCCATTCGTTGCGCGCGAGCGGCGTAATGTCCTCCCACTTGGCTTGCGCAGCCGGGTCAGAAAGAAGAGCGTTTCGCAGATCAGCAGGCACGCGATGCACTACGCCGGTTGAGAGCTTTCCGGTCATGCCATAACTTTAAACTCGATGGCTTCGACCTTCCCGTGTGTGCCAAAAACCGTGGCGATCCTCTCCTACGAGCGGCCGACGATCACAAAAAGCGCGACAAGGAAGATGGAGGCGGCCAGGGCAGCCGACTCTTCGTGTCGCACCAGCCGAATGCCGGCAACCACCATCAGCAGCGCCAGGCCCGCGGCAGACAGCCGGATCACAATGTATTCCGGAGCCAGGCGGTCCGGAGCGAAGATGTCGGGCATGACGACTCCGAAGGCCAAAGCGATTTCAACGAGGCCGACGAGTGTCCGCTGAACCGGAAGGATAGTAATTCGTCCCTGGGTCCGGTCGTGCAGTGCCTGACCCAGCGCTGTGGAGCCAAAGAGCTTGACAGTTCCTGTGGTGAGGAAGATGGCTGCAAGACAGAGCTGCGCGATCCAGACCATGGTGTTCATCCCTGCTGACCTCCTGAATCTTGCCCGATCGCCGCATACGCGGCAGTCCGATTAGATGGCCCCTCTCGAAAGCAAGGCGAAAGGCAGCCTGAGAGTTGCAAGCCAGCCTTCGAATGCCCGAAACCTTCGTCCCAGGCCTTTCCCTGGATTCCGCGCCAGAGTAGGCGCATGGGTGTGAAGATTTTATAAAGATTTCTGGAGATCGTCTATTGACGTCCTGCTAAGCTGCACATAATTAAAGAATATTAAGCGTAATTGCACGAATGAATTATTCGTAAAGGAACAATAAAGGCGGAGCCAATTAGTGGGGCCAGCGGCCGACCAGGACAAACAGGGCGAGCAGGAAGGAGGCGATGGCGGGGACGGCCGATTCGCGGCGGCGGAAGTGGTAGGCGGTAGCCGCAATCATGAGCAGGGCCAGGCCGCCTGCCGCCATGCGCACCAGCAGATACTGCGGAACCAGTGCGGCAGGAGTAAAAGCTGCGGGCAGGATGACGCCAACGGCGCCGGCAATTTCAAGCAGGCCAATGAGGCGGCCTACCGGCGACGTGATCCTGATGGGAGCGGTGTGGCGCACGTCTGCGATGGTCCTGACGAGTTTGGAGTAGGCAAAGAGCTTGGCTGCCCCGGTGAGAAGGAAGACGACGGCCAGAACGATTTGACCGATCCAGATTAAGGTGTTCATGACGTCTAACCTGCCTTCCGGAATTCTGCTGCCCGCAGATTTGGCCCGGCATCGCTGATGACAGCCGCAAGCGATTGAACCCCGAAGCCGGAATCGCTGTCAAGACCTGTGTTGGAACTTGCTGTGCGGAGCCGTCCCAATTCGAATCAGGGTCGCTCTATGAATTAACAGTCAACGTTTCAGGAGTATGTGACTCTAATCACCAGATGCTTGCGGGCCGGCTGTTAGCCTTGACTCAGCACGCAAATCCCCTTTTGCGAGGTGCTCCTATGATCGAGAATGCCGCCACGATCGAAACCGCGAGCCAAGGCCCGTTGAACATGGAAATGCTGGCCAAAATGGACGCCTACTGGCGCGCGGCCAACTATCTCTCTGTCGGCCAGATTTACCTCAAAGACAATCCCCTGCTGGAGCGGCCGCTGACGCTGGACGATGTGAAGCCGCGGCTGCTGGGCCATTGGGGGACGACGCCGGGACTGAATTTTCTTTACGTGCAATGGAACCGCATCATTCGCGAGCGCGGCCTGAACATGATTTACATCATCGGGCCGGGGCACGGCGGCCCGGCGGCGGTTGCGAACACCTACCTGGAAGGAACGTATTCCGAGATTTATCCCTACATCGGACAGGACAAGGACGGAATCAAGCGGCTGTTCCGGCAATTCAGCTGGCCATACGGGGTGCCCAGCCACGTGGCGCCGGAGACGCCGGGCTCGATTCACGAAGGCGGGGAGCTGGGCTACTCGCTGGTGCACGCGTATGGCGCGGCTTTCGACAATCCCAACCTGATTGTGGCCTGCGTGGTGGGAGACGGCGAAGCGGAAACCGGCCCGCTGGCCACGAGTTGGCATGGAAACAAGTTCCTGAATCCGACCACCGACGGCGTGGTGTTGCCCATTCTGCATTTGAACGGATACAAGATTGCGAATCCGACGGTGCTGGCGCGCATTCCTCACGCCGAACTGGAAGAACTGATGCGCGGGTACGGCTATGAGCCGTACACGCTGGCGGGCGACGATCCTATGACGATGCATCAGCAGGCTGCGGCCGTGTTCGATACCATCTTCGACCGCATTGCCGCCATCCAGAAAGCCGCGCGGCAGGAGGGCTCAACGGAACTGCCGGCTTGGCCGATGCTGATCATGAAGACGCCCAAAGGCTGGACCGGCCCGAAATTCGTGGACGGCAAGCCGGTGGAAGGAACGTGGCGCGCGCACCAGGTGCCGCTGGCCGAGTTGCGCGAAAAGCCCGAGCACCTGCGCATGCTGGAAGAGTGGATGCGCAGCTACAAGCCCGAGGAATTGTTCGACGAGAAGGGCCGGCTACGCGCGGATCTGGCGGAGATTGCGCCCAAGGGCCGGCTGCGCATGGGCATGAACGCGCACGCCAACGGCGGGCTGCTGCTGAAGCCGTTGAACCTGCCGAGCTTCCGCGATTTCGCGGTGAAGATCGAGGGCCGCGGGCAGCAGGATGTGGAATCGACGCGCATCATGGGCCGCTTTCTGCACGCCGTAATGCAGGCCAACGTCGACCAAAAGAACTTCCGCGTCTTCGGCCCCGACGAGACGGCATCGAACCGCCTTGACGACGTGATCGTAGGAACGGGCAAGCGATGGCTGGAGGAAGTGCTGCCCGTGGATGAGCTGCTGTCGCGGACTGGCCGGGTGATGGAAGTGCTGAGCGAGCACCTGTGCGAGGGATGGCTGGAAGGGTATCTGCTCACCGGACGCCACGGCCTTTTCAACTGCTACGAAGCGTTCATTCACATCGTGGACTCGATGGTGAACCAGCACGCCAAGTGGCTGAAGACCACGCACGAGCTTCCTTGGCGGAAACCCATCGCGTCACTCAACTTTCTGCTCAGCTCGCTGGTTTGGCGGCAGGATCACAACGGCTTCTCGCACCAGGATCCTGGATTCATCGATCACCTGGTGAACAAGAAGGCCGATGTCGTGCGCATCTATCTTCCGCCCGACGCCAACACGCTGTTGTCGGTGACCGATCACTGCCTGCGCAGCCGCAATTACATCAATTTGATTGTGGCCGGCAAGCAGCCGGCGCCGCAGTGGCTCACTATGGACGAGGCGGTGGCGCACTGCACCACCGGGTTGGGCACCTGGCAGTGGGCATCGAACGACGCGGGCGGTCCCGAAGTGGTGATGGCCTGCTGCGGCGACGTGCCAACCATCGAAGCGCTTGCCGCAGTGACGATTTTGCGCGAGCGCATTCCCGATCTGCGCATCCGCGTGGTGAATGTGGTGGACCTGATGGCGCTGGAGCCACAGTCGGAGCATCCGCATGGCCTGCCCGACGAGGAATACGACAAAATCTTCCCGCCCGGCACGCCCACGATCTTCAACTTTCATGGCTACCCGTGGGGAATTCACCGGCTGACGTATCGCCGCCACAACCACGACAACCTGCACGTGCGCGGCTACAAGGAGGAAGGCACCACGACAACTCCTTTTGACATGTGCGTGCTGAACAACATCGACCGCTTCCAACTCACACTCGACGTGGTCCGCCGGGTGCCGAGGCTTGCGGCGCAGATCGAGGCGACGCGGCAGTGGTATTCCGAGGCGATTCAGCGCCACAAGCTGTACGTGGCCGAAAACGGCGACGATTTGCCGGAGATCAAGAATTGGCGGTGGAAGGTCTGAGAGGAGCGGAGTTAGCGATGTTAGCGGAGTGAGTTTGCGGAGTTGGACAGGGCTTCTGTCAGCAGCATGCTTCAACCTGACTCCGCTAACGCCGCTATCTACGCTAGCTCCGCTTTTTATTGAAAGGTCAGTCATTCATGTCTTCTTTACCGGTTTTGGTTCTGAACAGCGGGTCATCATCGATCAAGTTTTCTTTATACGAAGCAGGAAATGGCAACCGAACGCGGCTCTTCGAAGGAGCCGTTGACGGCATCGGCACGGACCTGGGCAAGTTCTGGATGAAAGATGCGGGCGGCAACAAGCTCGTGGACGAGGCGCCCGCTTTGCCCAATCGCTCGGTGGCGTTCAAGCTGGTTGCCGATGCGCTGCACTCGGGCAAATTCCCCAAACCTTCCGCGATCGGGCACCGTGTAGTGTGCGGGGGGCCGACCGTGCGCGAGAACCAGAAAATCACTCCGGCACTGATCGACGAAGTGGAGAGCTACGCCGACCTGGCGCCGCTGCACACGCCCATTGCCGTGTACATTATGCGCGAGGCGCTCAAGCTCTTTCCGGGTATTCCCAACTTCGCCATACTCGACACCTATTTCCACCGCACCATGCCTGAAGTCGCCACCCACATGCCGATTCCCGCCGAGTACGCGGCCATGGGGGTGCGGCGCTACGGCTATCACGGGATCTCGTACGAATCGATCATCTACCAGCTACAGCCCAACGTGCCTGAGAAGCTCATCGTGGCGCACCTGGGCAACGGGGCTTCGATCACGGCGATTCTTAACGGCCAGAGCATCGATACATCGATGGGCCTGACGCCTACCGGGGGTCTCATCAGCGGTTCGCGCACCGGCGATCTCGATCCGGGCGTGCTCATCTTCATCCTGAAGAAGATTGCCAACACGACGCCGGGCACGGCTGAGGCCGCAGAAAAACTGGACACCGTGGTGAGCAAGAAGTCGGGATTGCTGGGAGTGAGCGAACTCTCGAACGACATGCGCGACCTGCGCGATGCCATTGCCGCCGGCAATGCCAAGGCGCGGCTGGCTGTGGACAAGTTCACGTGGACGATTGCGAAATGGATCGGGAGTTTTGTGGCCGAGCTTGACGGGCTCGACTTGCTGGTTTTCACAGGCGGCATCGGCGAAAACGACATTGCCTCGCGCGCGGAAATCTGCGCGGGCCTGGGCGGATTGGGCATCGTGCTCGACGCAACACGCAACCATGTGCGCGGCGCGGCGGTGATCTCGGCCCAGAGTTCGCGGGTGACGGTGCGCGTGATTCCGCCGCTCGAGGACCTGATGATTGTGAACCACGTGGTAAGGCTGCTGGAGGAGTAAGCCGGCAGGAACCGCTCAGGCAAACCTTCGCCGGTTGCGCAGCACGGGAATGATAATCATGGCGTGGATGGCCACGGCGGCAGCAGCGCCGACGACGTGCATGGCGGGCGTGCCATAAGCGGAGCGCTGGACCACCACCAGACACCAACTGCATAAAGGCAGGAAGATGACGATGGCGCTGACAAGGCCCGGGTTGTAGCTGCGTGCGACGGCGGCTTGGGCCATGTGGATGACTGCATTGAGGAGCGGCAGGTAAATGGCGATGAGGGCGAGGCCGGGATTGACGCGCGCGGCCAGCCAGAACGCAACCACCATGACACCCCAGACTCCGGGGACGTTGATCATGAAGACAGCGGGCAGCGTGAGAACTTCGCGCCCATTGCCAAGCAGGCGGTTGACGAAGGCGCGAAAGCGGTCATTGTCGTGCTCTTCGTATTGGTGAATCATGTATGCGGGGAGGCAGAAGAACGCGGCGGCGAGCGTTGCCGGCCAGCTCTGAATGAAGAGCGGCGCCAGCAGCAGGAGCAAAACTCCGGCAAGAAAGCCACCGTAAACCCAATTTGCGATGAGCCGATGAATCATCATTCGCCTCGATGGTTTCAGGAATTCAGTGGGGCGCGTGGAGCCGCACACCACGCGCGCTCCGTCAGCGCTGCAATGCGGGAAGTATGCTGGCCGGAATGGTTTGCGGTCAAGGCTGGCCGACTGCGCAGAGCAACGTGGGATGCGCGCAACCGCACTGTTCTACACTAATGTGTTCGTCGGCTGAGAAATCATATGCCTGTGACTGCCTCTCCGGTGCACGCCCATCACGTTCCATCGCCTGCGCTGCGGCGGTTTGCGTGGGGAGTGCTGGCTTATTTCATTGCCGTGATTTTGTGGGGCGGGCTGGTGCGCGCCACCGGCTCGGGAGCGGGCTGCGGCGATCATTGGCCGTTGTGCAATGGGACCGTGATCCAGCATTCAGCGCGCAACGATACCATCATCGAGTTCACGCACCGCATCACGAGCGGATTGTCATTGCTCTGCGTGGTGGCGCTGCTGGCGTGGACGTTGGCCGCGACGGTGCGCGGCCACCTGGCGCGCGCGGCAGCAGTGGCCGCGGTGATCTTCACGCTGATCGAGGCGGCGCTGGGAGCTTTCCTGGTGAAACTGGGACTGACCGCGCAGAGCCGCTCGCCCCTGCGCGCGCCCTACCTGGCATTGCACCTGACCAACACCCTGCTGCTGCTGGCCGCGCTCACGCTCACCGCGCATTTCCTGGCGCGGCGCAGCGGTTATTTGCGCGGCAAGATCCGGGTGGCAGCGCCATTCGGAGCCACCGCGTCGGTTGCGGCCGTCCTCCTGGTCGGCGTCACCGGTTCGCTGGCCGCGCTGGGCGATACGCTGTTTCCGGCCAGCTCGCTGGGAACGGCTTTGGCGCAGGATTTTTCGGCCACCAGCGGCTGGCTGGTGCGCTGGCGCTGGACGCATCCCACGGTGGCGTTTCTGGCGTGCATTTTTCTGATCTGGCTGCTGGTGCGCGCCGCGCAGCGCAGTTCGCACTGGGACAACCGGGGACTTTCGGCGCTGGTGCTGGTTTTGCTGGCCGCGCAATATGGGCTGGGCGTTCTCGACGTGGTCCTGCTGGCGCCGGTGTGGCTGCAAATTGTGCACCTGCTGGGCGCCGATGTGCTCTGGTCGGCGCTGGTGGTGCTGGCGGCGCGGGTGATGCTGGAGCCGGCGGAAGCGAGTCAGCGAGTCAGCGAGTCAGCAAGTTAGCGACTCAAGCAAGTCGACGAACTCGAAACCGGGCGCGGCGATTTTCTTTCAGGCCTTTCGCAAGACGGCTGCGATGCTCCTGCGAACGGCAGGCTGTGCTGTTAATTCAAGACCTGCATCCAGCGCCGCATCGAGCTCAGTCTGGAACTTTGCCGGCTTCACGTGCCCAGCCGGTTCGGCGAACAGGAGGCGCGCCCCCGGCTTCAACGCGGCCGCTGCCTCAATGAAGAATGTCTCCGGCGACGGAAGCTCGTGGACCACGGCAAAAGCAAGTACGAAGTCAACCTTGCCCTCCAGATCGCCGATGCCGAGCGAGTTGGGCTGCGCGAGCCGCGTCTCAATCCGATCCGAAATTCCTGCCTTCAAGGCCCGCCGCCGTAGACTCTGCAACATCTTCGTCTGAATATCGACCGCAATCACCCGCCCCGTAGAACCAACCATGCGCGCCATGGGCAACGTGAAGAATCCCATCCCCGGACCGGGCTCCAGAACCGTCATGCCTTCGCGGAGATAAGGAGCAAGTATTTCCTCGGGCTTCTCCAGCCAGCGGCGCATGGGGCTGGCAAGGAAATACCCCAGCCACCACGGACACACGCGCTCTGCCATCGTGGATCCTCCTTTCGTCGCTACCTTGATGACGCCGGAGGCCTGAGAATATTTTTGCTGCAGCCGGCCGAAGCAAGTCAGCGAGTTAGCAAGTCGGCGAGTCAGCAAGTCAGCGAGTCCGGCAAGTCAGCGAGAAGGCCCCTTGCGGAGCCTTTTCTGTTCCGTGTTTCCTATTCCCTGTTTTGCGGCCAGTCTTCGAGGGCCGGATGGTAGTGGCTTTCCCAGCCGAGATAGCGCGCCGCCTCGTGCACCGACTTTGAGACGTCGCTGAAGTTGGCGGCCACGTGATGCTCAAAGCCTTCGCGGCAGATGTAGTGAAGCAGCTTCTGGAGTTGCGGAATCTCGGCCACGCCGGCGCCTCCGAAGGTCTCCAGCGGATCGTCGGTGAAGCGGCCGGGGCCGGTGTAGCCGCGTATGATGCCGCGGCGATCGTCGGTGGAGAAGCGCGCGTAGCTCATGGCGCCCGCTTTGACACGGCCCACGCAGGTGCCGAACGTGTTCTCCTTGCCCACGGTTCCGGCGATGATCTCCTGGTAGTCCATGCGCACATCCTTGAAGAAGTGCTTAGGGAGGTTGGAGCAGTGGAAGCAAACGCACTTGTTGGGATCGTTGCCGTAGTTGTTGTTCCAATCAAGCAGCGCGGAGGGCGTGCCGCTGGCCAGGGCGAGCATGTACATGCTGAGCGTGCCGGGCACGTCGACTTCGCAAGCCGAGGGAATCAGCTCGTTCGACATCATGCTCATGATGGTGCACGGGACGACACCGAAGAACTCCTCCATCGAGGTCCAGCACTGCACGGCGCTGATGGTGATGTGGGCCTGCTTCATCCATCCGTCGATGACCGCGCCCAGCTTGGCCATCTTCAAGAGCGCGGCGTCGGAGATGCCCGACGTGGTGACGTATTTCTTGATGGCCGCGAGTTTTGCTTGCGCCGCGTCGTCGTTGTCTTTCATGCGATTGATACGGCCGAAAATTTCAGAGAGGTCGATGGTCTCGATGGTGATGCCGCTGGTTTCGAAGATGCGCTCGGAGTAGCGGACGGTGTTGAAGGCCGTGGGGCGCGCGCCGATGGCGCCGATGCGCAGATTCTTGAGCCCCTTGACGATGCGGCAGACCTGCGAGAACCACTCCAGGTCGCCTTTGAACTCGGCCGACTGCACCGTCTCAGTGTGCAGCGTGGTGAGCGAGTACGGAATGCCGTACTGCATCATGTTGTTGCAGCAGCTCATCTTGCCGCAGAAGCTGTCGCGGCGCATCGCAATCGTCATGTTATCGGCGCGGTCGGGCGTGGCCTGGACGAGCACGGGAACCTTGAGACCCGAAAGCCGGATGGCATCCACAATGCCGCGCTCCTCGCCAAAGTTGGGCAGGGTGACGATGATGCCGTCGATCTCTCCGGCGTGTTTCTTGAAGAGTTCGGCGCATGCCTGCGCCTCGGCATAAGTTTCCACGGCGCCGAAGTGCGACTGCTCGGGGCTGAGCACGATCGGGGTCGCGCCCGCAGCCTCGAGGACCGAGATGATTTCTTCACGGCCCGTCTTGGCCAAATGGTGCGGGAAAAATCCGCGATTGCCTACGATGATTCCAAATGTCATCTTGCGCTGCGCTGCCATGTGCTTGCTCCTCTATTCGTTTGTTGATGCGTACGTCCCACTCAGTTGCGGCCGGCGTTACTTGCTGCGGCCGGGACGAAACTTGATCACGTAAAACAGCCCCAGGCACGCCAGCATTCCGCCCCACCACACCGGCGTATGCAATTGCTTGGCTAGTTCCACGCCTTGCGGATAATTCGCCGTGCTCCACTCCACCAACCCGTAGACAAGAATCAAGGCGCCGTAGACGACGAGCAGCACGCCGATGAAGAACCAGATCGGAATTCCGGAACCATGCATATGCTTCTAAGTCTCCCTCGCGATGCTGCGCGATCTCTCCCACTACCAGAAATAAATGTTGAGCGCCGCAAAAATGACGACCACAATGCCGGCCCAAAACCACTCCCGCTTGTAAAACGGCACTGTTTCTTCGGTCGGCAGCTTGGTGGCGCCGTAAACCAGGCCGTCCAATTCCGCCACCGGCCGCGGCCTGGTGAACAAACTGACGACGATGATGACGGTGGCTGTAAAGAGAAACGCCCACAAGGCACGAAAGACATTTTCGGCCATGGGCTTGGCATCGGGCGAAAGCGCCACGGTGGCCAGCGCCGAGGGAGTGACCTTGACCCACAGGAACAGACTGGCCGAGAAGATGATGCCTGAGAGCAGGCCGAGGAATCCGGCCAGCCGCGTGGCGCGCTTCCAGAACATGCCGAACAGAATGGCGCCGAGCAGCGGCGCGACAAAGATGCTGAACAGCGCCTGCACGTAATCCATGATGCCGTGGAACTGCTGGACGACGTAGGCGGCGACGATGGAGACCATAACGCCGATGATGATGGAAAGCCGGCCCACCAGCACGTAGTGGCCGTCGGAGCCGGTCTTGTGAATCAACGGCCTGTAAATGTCGTAGGTCCATACCGTGGAGAAGGCGCTGACGTTGCCGGCCATGCCGCTCATAAAGCCGGCAATCAGCGCGGTAATGCCGAGACCGAGGAGGCCGGGGCCCATGTAGCGCACCATCATCAGCGGCAGAGCCTGGTTGTAGGTGTGGACATCATCCTTGCCATTCAGGACATCGGCTTTTTCCGAGCCGCTGAGCTGTGCCTTGTTCATCGCGGCGTCGCAGCCGGGAATATCCTTGATCTGGCCTGCATTGCTGCCAACATCGTACCGTGCACACGCGGCGGAGGTTTCCTCGCCCACCAGTTGGCGGCGGCTGCCATCGGGATTCTGAAGCAGCACCAGGCCCAGCAAGCCGGGGAGAATCACGATGAACGGCACCGCCATTTTGAAGAACGAGGCGATGATGGGCGCCATGCGCGCGGCGCGCAGGTTGTGCGCCGCCAGCACGCGCTGCACCACCAGAAAGTCTGTAGTCCAATAGCCGAAGCTGATCACGAACCCCAGGCCGAAAACGATGCCCGTCCAATGCACGCCCATGGGGTTGGCGGCAAAGCTCCCGGTATCGCGCCAGAGATGAAGATAGTCTCCCGGGGCCATGGCCCCGCTTTGGATATTGCGGGCAATTTGCGCCTTGAGGCCCAACCACCCGTGCGCCTGGTATAACCCCAGGATTGGCACCAGCAGCGCGCCGCCCCAGATGAGCACAAACTGCAGCACTTCATTAAAAATCGCCGAGCGCAGGCCGCCCAGCCCCACGTACCCGGCCACCGCCAGCGAGGAGACGATGATGGAGAAATTCAGATCCCAGCCCAGCACCACCTTCATGACCACGGCCATGGCGAACATGTTGACGCCGCTCATGAGGATCATTTCGGTGGCAAAGGCGATGGCGGCCACGCTGCGTGCGTGCTCGCCATAGCGCAGGTTCAGGTAGCCGGGTACCGAGTGCGTCTTCGACACGTAGTAGAAGGGCATCATCATCAGGCCCAGAAACAGCATGGCGGGGATGGCGCCCACCCAGTACCAGTGCGTGGCCAGAATGCCGTATTGGTAGGCGGCGCCGGCCCAGCCCATCAGTTCCAGAGACCCCAGGTTGGCGCTGACAAAGCTCAGGCCCGCGATCCAGGCCGTCATCTCGCGGCCGGCCATGAAAAAGTCTTCGCTGGTATTGGAGCGGCCCTTGAGATAGAAGCCGATCCAGAGAACCATGGCGAAGTACACGGCGATGACGAGGATGTCGAGAGAACGCAGATGCGCGAGCGGCTGAGCGCTGAAAGCCAACAGCGCCGGCAACGAGTGAGGAAGGCCGGCGGCGATGGTCAGTGGGAGCAAGCCGTTCATAACGGTCCCTTAATCAACGCAGATGCGTTCGGCATGATGTGAATCGTTCGCCCTTAAGTAAATTGCTTTACTCAAGCATTTGTCAAGCGGGAAAGCCGGGCCGTCGGACGCCAGGAACTTGTTGTCAGCGATATTTCGCCTGAAACGGGGGGATGGAAGCTGGGCGCCAGGCCGCCAGTTCAGGCAAAAGGCCCCCAGGATTCCGCGCCCCGTTCCTCCTTTGCCTCAAGGTAGCGCTCATGAAGATCGCGCCAGGCCGGCACCTGTTCGAGCAAGCTGAGAGAAGAAAGGTACGCGGCATCCAGTTCCACATCGCGGTTGAGAGGCGAGGGATCGGCCTGGCTGGCAATGACGTCGGCGCAGTGGGCCGCGGTAAGAGCTGAAAACCCGGACTTGCCCGAGTCGGAAGGGAGGGAATGAAATTCAACCGATTCTACGATGGAGGGCGGAAGGCCCCAGATGCTGATGAGGTAAGCGCCGATTTGCTCGTGCGAACAGCCAACGTGCTCCATTTCGAGCGAGCGCACCGAGCAGGTTGTGGCGTCGATGCAGTCGAGCACACGGCGATATTCGTTGGGCATCTCGGCGAAGAGGACAATTTTGCCTACCTCGTGGAGAAGCCCCGCCGAGAAGCTCTCCTCCGCAATTGCCTTGTTGCCGTTTTGCGAGATCGCGATGCGCCCGGCCAGCCACGCCACAGCCAGACTGTGCTCCCAGAGGCCGGGAAGATAATTCGTCAGTGGCGAATTGCGGTGGAACCGGGAAAAGATGTGAATGGAAAGGGCGAGGCTGCGCACCATTTCGGCGCCGATGAGGGATACCGCCTCTCTGAGGCTGGAAACGCGGCCATGCGCGCCGATAAACGCGGAGTTTGCCAGCTGCAGAATCTTGGCGGCCATGGCGGCGTCTCTTGAGACGATCTGCTCGATGGTTGCGAGTGAAGTACCTTCAGCCTCTAAGGCAGCGGTGAGCTCATAATGGAGCGCAGGCAGGCTGGGAATGGCGCGCAGGCGCGAGGCGATGGACGCCAGCGCGGGATTGCGCAGCAGATCGCGGGCGGCAAATGCCTGGTGGAGACGGCTCTTCAACTCCTCGGTGTTGCAGGGCTTGGAGAGGAATTGATGGGCGGGCGCGATGGACCGCAACAGGGTTTCCTTGCTTGACTGGCCCGACAGAACGATCCTCACCACGCTGCCATAGCGCTCCTTTACCCGTTCCAGCAGTTCGGCGCCGTCCATCACGGGCATGCGGATGTCGGAGACGATGGCGTCAAAGGGTTTCTCCTCGAGCAGTTCCAGGGCAGCGCCGGGAGTATCGACGAATACCATCTCCCACTCGCTGCGCATGCTCCAGAGGGCGCGGCGTAGTCCGTCGAGAAGCATCTGGTCGTCGTCGACAAAGAGGATGCGTTTGTTCAGCATGGCACTGCCTCCGGAGCGGGCTGCGCGATAGGGATTTGCAGATAGAAAGTGGTGCCGACGCCGCTCTCGGTCTCAAACCAGATCTTCCCGATGTGCTTCTTGACCACCACGCTGTGAGCCAGGGCGAGGCCCTGCCCGGTTCCCTTGCCGACCTCCTTGGTGGTGAAGAACGGCTCGTAAATGCGGTGCTGGATTTCCGGAGGAATTCCCATGCCCGTGTCGGCGACGGCAATTTCTACCGACGGGCCGCGCGCGCGCGTCGAAATTGTGATCTTGCCTTTTCCATTGCCGCCGGTCTTTTCGCGAATGGTGTGTGCGGCATTCACCAGCAGATTAAGGAGAACCTGGTTGATTTCGCCCGGATAACAGACCACGCGCGGGAGCGCCTCATCGAGATCGGTGGCGATCTCAGCCGCGTATTTCCACTCATTGCGGGCGACGGTGATCGTGGAAAGGATGGCCTTGTTCAGGTCGGTTTCAGTCTTGTCGACGGAATCGGGATGCGAGAACTCTTTCATGGCGCGCACGATCCCGGCCACGCGGCGGGCGCCATCGAGGCTCTGGGTGATGGCGGAGGGAACCTCGCCGGCAATGAATTCGAGATCACATGCGCGCTCGGCCTGCCCCAGTTGTTCCATCAGGGACGGCGCAAGGCTGCCGCGATTGGCGCCAACCGCGCGGCGGTACTGATCGAGCAGTTGCAACACTTGTTTCCACGCATCCTGAAGGAAGGTGAGGTTGTCGGTGACGAATTGTGTGGGGGTGTTGATCTCATGCGCAATACCGGCGGCAAGCTGGCCAATGCCTTCGAGCTTTTGCGCCTGGCGCAATTCGCTTTCCAGCGCGCGGCGCTCGGTGATGTCCTCCTTGATGGCGGCGAAATGTGTGATTTGATTGGCCTGATCGAGGATGGGGCAGATCACAGCCGACTCCCAGAAGATTTCGCCGCTCTTTTTCCGGTTGCGGAATTCGCCGCGCCACTCCTTTCCATCAAGGATGGTGGTCCAGAGCGTTCTGTACGTGTCCGGGGTGGAATGTCCGGAGTTGAGAATGCGCGGGTTCTTGCCGATCACCTCATCGAAACCGTAACCCGTGAGTCGAGTGAACTTGGGATTGACGTAGCATATCGCACCGGCCCGGTCCGTGATCACGATGGAGTTCGGGCTCTGCTCGACCACGGTGGAAAGCTGACGCAGCTTGTCCTCGTTGCGTTTACGCACGGTGATGTTGCGAAAAGTCCAGATGCGGCCATAGTAGGTTCCGTCCTTGCCAAAGACCGGCGCCGAGTAACGGTCGAAGATGGCGCCGTCGCGGAACTCGATCTCGTCGCGAATGATTTCCGTGCGATCGTCGTATACGCGGCGCACGGTTGCAAGAAATTCTTCAGGGTATTTCACAAGTCCGAGAACGTGGCGCAGGAGCGGGCCATCATTGGGGTCGGCCTGGATCTCGGCGGGCACATGAAAGAGCTCTGCGAGCCGTTGGTTCATCAGGACGCGGACGCCGTTTTCGTCGACCACCAGGATGCCGTCGAGGGCAGCGTTTACCTGCGCTTCGAGAAACGCGGTTTTGGTCCGCAGTTCGATCTCGGCCTGCTTGCGGCGCGAAACATCGGTGGTCACGCCGTCGGCCAGGATCAGGCCGTCTTTCTCGTAGGCGCCTATGGCCCGGTTATGAACCCATATCCATTTCCCATCCTTGCGCTGGAATCGATACTCAATATCGAATGTCTCGCCGCGAGCAAAAACCGCCTCAACCGCCTGGCTAAAGCGGGGATGGTCCTCGGGGTGGATGCGGCTCAAGATCATGCCCAGTCCACCGGCGCGGATTTCCTCGCTGGTGTAGCCGCCCATCGAAACGACCTTAGGGCTGATGTAAACCATGCGGCCGTTCTGATCGCAGGTCCAGGAGACGTCGGGAAGATTGGTGAGCAGGCGGCGGAATTGAGCTTCGTTCTTGGCGAGGGCGGCGCGGGCGTGCCGCGTCGAACTGAATTCGGCGCTCATCCAGGCGGCAACTACTGCGCTCAAGATGAAAGGCGCCACGTAAACGTGCGCCTGAGGAGCAAAGCCCCAGGTATGGAGCGGCGGAAAGAAGAAATAATCGAGGACGAGCGGCGCGGCCAGGGCCGACAGCAGCCCTGCCCATCGGCCTGCGAGCCAGCCGGCGACGATCACAGCCGCAATGAAGACATATTCCGCGGAATGAAGAAGAACTCGATCCAGCAGCAGGGCAACCGGCACCGCCAGGCCAAGGAGCAGCGGCGGCATGGCGATGATAAGAACGCATTCCTTCAATCGGACCTTCATAAGAAAAACTCCGGCACGCGGGCGGGCGTTGCAGGCAGCCTCAAGGGAATCTATCGACAGGACGGTCGCGAGACTCGAGTTTTGTGGCGGATTGCCGATGAGACGGAGGGAGGGCGGGAGCGACAGCACGGCAAATTGCGCTGTGCCGGGCCGCCGCGCAAGTAGCGGGAAAGGCAAGCGGGAAGCGCAGGCGCGAGTGCGCGCATGGAGGAGACAGCGTGGACGGCAAGGTCCTGTTGGTCGACGACGAAGCCCCGGTTCTGGAAGGCTACCGCCGCATTCTGCATCGCGAGTTCCCGGTGCGGACTGCGATGGGGGCAGCGGAGGGCCTGGCGGCGATGCAGGTCGACGGCCCGTTTGGCGTAGTGATTTCGGATATGCGCATGCCGGGAATGAACGGAGCCGAGTTTCTGGCGCAAGTGCGCGAAAAGTCGCCGGCCACGGTAAGAATGCTGCTCACCGGCTACTCCGATTTGGAAGCCGCCATAGCCGCCGTCAACGAGGGCCGGATCTTCCGCTATCTGACCAAGCCCTGCCAAAAGGATGTGCTGGTGGAGGCAATCCGGAGCGGCCTGGAGGCATACAAGTCCGCGATTGCCGACAAGGAGGTTCTTCGTAAGGCGCAGCTGGTTGTGCGCTCGGTGGCGGAGTGGGATTCGGCTGACCTTTCTCAAGAAACCGGCTTCGTGGGATCTCTTGTTCTACCCGGACCGGAAGAAGCCAGGGAGTACCTAGAAAAGATCTTTCGCGGCGCGCGTCACGGATATGTGGTTCTGCTCAAGCTGACGTTGCGCAACATGATCGAAGAGCGGTACGGCGAGGAGGCGGCCGTTGATTATTTGAAGAACATGGCCACCACGATGATGCGCGGGATGGAGCCGGCCGACCGTCTGTTTCAATGGAGCCGGCAGGTACTGCTGATGTTGGTCAACCGGCGCTTGTCGCCGCTGGCCATGCGCCTGGAAATCGCCCGGCTCAACCTGGACAACCCGCAATTCATCCTGGAGGTGAAAGGAAGAAAGATCATGATCGCCAACTCGGTTGCCTTCGATCTTCTGCCCATCTCCATGTTCCCCACACTGGAGGAGATGTTCGACGCGTTCAGCGCCAAGCTGTTGGGGAAGATTTAGAACCCTTCAGGTTCGATCAGGACGCGGATGTGCCAACGACGAATCAGGATGCGCCACCCGGGCGGTGATGGGCAGCGTGGCTGTGGGCATGGTTGTGGTTGTGCGGCTTGTCGCGCAGGAAGCCTTCGCCCTTGGTGAGCCAGGCGACGCCGAAGGCGCCGAGAGCAAGGGCTTCGCACCAGAACAGCCAATGGCTGGAGTGGCGGCGTTCAATCACCGATCGCGCGGTGAAAGTGACCATCAGGATCATGCAGGCAACCATGATGAGGCCGCAGGCAGTGTAGACCCGATTCCGGTCGCGCTTGCGGCGCGTCAAGAGCCTGTCGGGCGATGTCCTGCGAAAAAGGAAGAGGCAGATGTAGGCCAGGATGAGGAACATGAGCGCGGCGAAGACCGTGTGGACGACGCCGGTATCGAATTCCTGCTGCGTGAAGCGGGTGAGGCGCGGGTTGAAGGAGGGGAAAAACGCCACGCCGAAGGCGCAAGCGGCGGCAAAATAGCCGGTGATCTCGTCGCGCAGGTCGTAGCCGCGCGAGAATGCCAGAAATGCCGCAATGGCGCAAAGACTGCCCACGTAAAAGTCGCGCATGGGCGTGAAGTAGTAGTCGCTGAGCGAGTGCTGCAACAGCGGGTGGGGCAGGTGGTGCTGTGGCCCGAGAAGGCCGGCGAGGAAGGAACCCAAGGCGAGGGCGAAGGGGAGCGCGAGGGCGATGAGACCGACAGCCCGCCGCATCGCGTAATACGACAGGACGACAGGATCGTTCGACGTGGAGCGAGGGCTCATCAGGTCTTCCGCGGACGAAATCCAGGAGAAGCATAGCGCAATCGGATGAGGAAGGCGCGCTGCCGGCATCGCATTTGTTCTGGACCTGCTTCGGATGGGCACAAGCTTACTCGTGCTTCAATATCGGCAGAATGAGCCTGGACTTTAGCCCCTGGCGAGCGATTTTCTTCAAGCCGGCCCGCCGCCCGGCGACCCCACGCCGGGCGAAAACGGCGTGCCGCAAGGACCATCGACACGCCCTGTGCCGCTCTCACAGAAAGCATTTCGCTCCGATTAGTCGCCCGTAGCCACCTCGTGCAGCCAGTTGGGGGCCTTCAGGAGTTCGCGGGGGCGCGGGCCGTCGGCAGCGCCGACCAGGCCGTCGCGCTCCATCAGATCGATGAGATGCGCGGCGCGGCCGTAGCCGATGCGCAGGCGACGCTGCAGCAGCGAGGTGGACGCTTTGCCGAACTCGAAGACCAGGCGCACGGCATCGTCGAACATGGGATCGTCTTCTTCGGCCTCGTCGCCCATTCCTTCCATGGCGGCACGCTCGTCTTTGGGCGATTCCAGGAAGCCCTCGACGTACTCGGCCGCGCCTTGCGATTTCCAGAACTCGACCACGGCTGCTGTCTCCTTCTCGCTCACGTAGGGAGCGTGCAGACGCATCAGGCGGCTGGTGCCGGGCGGCAGAAAAAGCATATCGCCGCGGCCCAGCAGCGCCTCGGCGCCGTTAGTATCGAGGATGGTGCGCGAATCGACCTTGGTGGCCAGGCGGAAGCTGATGCGGGTGGGAATGTTGGCCTTGATGAGGCCGGTGATGACGTCGACGCTTGGCCGCTGTGTGGCCAGAATCAGGTGAATGCCAACGGCGCGCGACATCTGCGCGAGGCGCGTCACCGATTCCTCGACGTTGGCGCGATCGAGCATCATCAAGTCGGCCAGCTCATCGATGATGATGATGAGGTAAGGCAGCGGTTCTTCCTCGCTCTCACCATTCTCTGGCCCAAAGAGTGAAAGCGCGGAGCCCTCAAACAATTTGTTGTACTGGTCGATGTGGCGCACGCTGCGGCTGGCCAGCAGCTTCAACCGGCGCTCCATTTCGCGCACTGCGTTGCGCAGCGCGTTGGCAGCCAGCTTGGGCTCCGTAATGATGGGAGTAAAAAGATGAGGAATCCCTTCGTACATGCCCAGCTCAACGCGTTTGGGGTCGACGAGAATGAGGCGCACCTGCTGCGGCGTGGTGCGGTAAAGCAGGCTCATGATCATTCCGTTGATGGCCACCGATTTGCCCGAGCCTGTTGAGCCGGCGATGAGCACGTGCGGCATGGAGGCCAGGTCGGCCGTCACGATGCGCCCATTGATGTCTTTGCCCATGGAGATCGTGAGCCGCGAGCGGGCGCGGGTGAAGGTCTCGCTCTCGATCACATCGCGCAGATGAATGGTCTCGCGCTCGTGGTTGGGCACCTGGATGCCCACAGTGCTTTTTCCGGGCATGCGCTCGATGAGAATGCTTTCGGCGCGCGTGGCCAGACACAGATCGTCGGCCAGCCCCGTGACGCGCGAGTACTTCACGCCCGCCTCGGGCTTGAACTCAAAGGTGGTCACCATGGGGCCGGGATTGATCTGCACCACCTGCCCGCGCACATCGAACTCAGCGCATTTCTCGACGAGAATCTTGGCTTCTTCGCGCAGTTCGTCTTCGCGGATGGTTTGCGGGCCTTCGCCGGCGCTCAGCAACGAGCTGGAGGGCAGCTTGAACCCGCTCACGCTTTTCGGGGCAACGGTCACGGAGCGAACATCGGCATCGGCGCGCTCATGGATGGCAATGTCTGCAGCGTGCCGCCCGGCAGGCTGTGCCGCGACCGGCTCGGGCCGGGCTTCCGGCCAGCGCTCCGGCGCGCGCTCAGGCGACGGCTGCGCACGCATGGGCTGCAGTTGCGCGGGCGCCGCTTGGGCCGTGGCCATCGCCGCAGCCGCCTCGGGTTCCAGACGCTCCCAGATGCTCGAGCGGCGCGACGTGACAGGAATTGCGGCTTCCGGCTCCTCGTCAGGATCGTGATCGTGCGGCCTGGGCTGCAGATCGGCGCGCTGGTAGGCGGGAATGTCGTCGAGCGGGTCCTGCTCAGGGGCGCGCCGGCGCTTGAAGAAACCAAACCAGCGATGGGGCGGTCGCTCGGGGGCCTCGTCGACTTGAGGGCCGGTGGCAGTAACAAGCTTTGGAAAGGGCACGGGCGGATTCCGCTTTTCGCGCACGGCCATCTCCTCAGCCGCCATGGCCGCAAGTTCTTCGCGCTCATCGCGCCGGCGCTCGCGCCAATCGGCAAAGCGCAGCCAGAATTGGGCCAGTTGCTCGCGGATCGTTGTCAGGCTCACAGCCGAGGCGAAGTAGAGTCCTGCGGCGGCCAGGGTAAGCGCCACCATCCAGGCGCCCTGCACGTTGAGGTACGCCACCAGCAGGCCGGCCATGAGCCGGCCCACGACACCTTCGATGGGAAGCACGTGCAGCCAGCGCCAGTGCCAAGGCAACAGACCAAAAGCCGCGGGCAGAAAAAGCAGAGCCAGCACCGCGCCGATCCAGCGCAGGACCGGCGAACCGCCGGGCCGTGACCGCATCCAGGTGAAGCCCACGGCACCCAGCCACAGGGGCAGCAGAAAGGCCGTCAAGCCCAGCGCCTGCAACAGCAAGTCGCTGATGGTGGCACCAAAGAGACCCACCCAGTTGTGCGCCGCGTAGGCGGCGGAGGCATCGGTCGCGGTGTTGAGCGAGGGGTCAGTGGCGCGATAGGTGGCGAGGGCGAGGAAAAGAAGCAGCGAAACCAGCGCCAGCACCATCCCCAGAAAGATGTTCAGAGGGCGGCTGCGCGTGGGCGCGAGAACAATGCGGATGGGCTTCATGACGAGGGCGGTTCCGCTCTCCTTGCCGCGGGTGGCCGGCGAAGCGAGCGGAGGGAGCGGATGGGGGCATTTGCAGAGACGAAATGCCGTAATCGTCCCAGAGCAACTTTCATTATCGGCGGGGGAAGGGTCAGGATCATGGCCAAACCCGGCAGGGGGAATCATGTTTACTACTCCCTTGCCCAGCCGGAAGCGGCTATAAGGGGAGCCCTTCGGAGAGCAGTGCCTGGATACAGCACATCAGGCCCTGGTCGTTGGTCAGAATCGACCATTTCATCTGGCTTGCAACTGCGCAGATCAAAATGTCCGTCGCTGCACACTTCAGGCCTCGGCCTCGGCAAAGATCAAAGAGGCGAACAGCTTCCTCATAGTGGGAGGTCGTTGCCGGAACCGGGCTCGAAAAGTCGGCTCAACAGCGGGGCTCAGTGGCCGATATACTTCGCTCCCCAGATGAGCAGCGCGCCGCCCAGCAGGATGCGGTAGATGGCAAACAGCGTGAAGCCGTGCTTGCGCACCCACATCAGGAACCACTCCACCACCCCCAGGGCTACGATGAACGAGACCACGGTGCCGATGGCGAGCACAATCCAGCCCTGCAGGTTCATGGCGACGTGCGGGGCAGCTCCAGCGCCTTTGCCCCCGTGGACTTCCTTGAGCAGATCCCAGCCGGTGGCGGCAATCATGGTGGGGATGGAAAGCAGAAAGCTGAATTCGAGCGCGGAGGGGCGGTCGAGACCGGCGAGCTGGCCGGCGGCGATGGTCGACATGGAGCGCGAAGTGCCTGGGAAGATAGCCGAAAGCGTCTGGCAGAGGCCGATCCAAACGGCCTGCGGAAGCGAGATCTCCTCAACATGGGTGGTGCTGGACTCGTAGCGCGTGCTCCAGACGTCGACGGCCCACATCACGATCCCACCAATGAGCAGCGCCAGCGCCATGGCCGTAAGGCTGCCCAGGTTTTTCTCGCTCCACTTGCGCAGCAGCAGCGCCGGAACCGATGTGCAGGCAAAAGCAATGAGCGTGAGAGAGATGGGGTGGGTGAACCAGTTGCGGTCGCCGCGATCGCCCTTGGGAAAAGTCCGCAAGAAATTGAGAATGCGTTCCAGAAACAAAATGCAAAGGGCAAAGATGGCGCCCACCTGGATGACAATGGTGTACATCTGCCAGTAGGCCACGTTCTGCAGGCAGCTCGCGTTGCCGGCGGCGCAGGCATTCTCGCCCAGCGGAATCTTCATCAGCGCTTCAGCGATGCGCAGGTGAGCGGTGGAACTGACCGGGAGGAACTCGGTCAGGCCCTCCACGATTCCCAAAAGAATGGATATGATATACGGGCTCACACAGCCTCCTCCAGCGGTTCCCGAGTTCCGCACCCCAGGGGCGCTGCAGCGCGGTGAAATGCCACGCTGCTCAAGCCAAGAGAACGCACGGAAACTCCGGAACCGGTTCGGCTCCCGTCCGGCGGCTCATGCCGCGCATCCAGGCTCAAAAACCGCGAAAGGGAGAAGCGATCACTCCTCCCGCTCGTTACCGTAGACAGGAACGCCTTGATCCAATTTGTACACTAAGGCGCCGGCCCGGTAGGTGAAATCCGAGTCGGCAAAGTGACTTTTCAACTGCGCCGCCACCGCACTGGCCCGGCTGTGGGCATCGCTGCTCTTGCGGTCGTCACCGGCGGCGGCATACATGTCGGTGAGCACGGCGAAGCGGTAAACGGCGTCGTAAAGCGCCTGCGCAGTGCGCGGCCCGTCGGGATACTCCTCCGCATATTTCAGATAGATATCCGCTTCCTTCTCAGGGCACTGGGGCGAGCCCTGCCAGTCGCCGCAGAGCCTGTTGTCGATCAGATCAAAGGCCGCCAGCGCCGCCCAGCGCGTGCGGGGATAGTACTTGATCACCTTCCTGAGGTTGTCCTCATCCAATTCCTGCCGGTAATAGGCTTCTTTCTCATGTGCGGAAGGCAGGGTTGCCGCGTCGGCCCGTTCCAGTTGCCACTGGATATCGGCCGCCCGCCACGCGGCTTCGGCCGCAAGCGGAGAATTGGGGAACATTTCCGCCAGCCGCCGATAGAGATCCCGGGCGTTTTTCGCGGCGTTGGCCGGCCCGCGCGGATTCGATGCTTCCGCCTCCTGTCCGGCCGCCGCGCCCATCAGAATCTGGTCGCCATTCGACGTCGTCTCCTCCACGATTCCCTTGCCCTGCATCCATCCTGAGATGGGCGGCGTGGCTTCGTCGCCTCCTACCATAGGCTCGTCGCGGTCGCTGTGCTGCTCCTCGATGTCGGTATTGGCGTAGACGCGCATCCAGGCCCCGCTCTTCTCGGCGACCACCATTTCGCGCCCTATTTGCACTTTGGTGACTTTTTGCGAGTCGACGCTGGGCGAAATGTAAAGCCAGGTAACGCGCAATACGGTTGCGCGCGGGCCGGCCATGGGCTTCACTTGCTGTTGCGGCTTCTTATCCGCGCGAAGCGGCAGCGCCACGCAGCACGCCAGCGCCAGCAGAACGGCGCCCCCGCGAATCGCAAACAAAGGCAACTTCTCCACATGAAGGATCATAGCCGACAATTCTCATGATTTAGACGATTCTTGAGGCGAATCGGGGTCACGTTCCTCTTCCTTCTCTCTAGCCCAGCGGTAGTTGCATTGCATGCAGCACCGGCGGTTCAAGCCGGCCGTCGAAGACGGCACGCAGCATCCCCCCAATGCCAGGGCCCCTCGGCGCGCAGCCTCGAGCGCAACCTCTGATGGCAACCCGTACAGAATGGGGACCACGTTGGATGAGCCGCATTGGGGACAAACCACGAGGACGCCGCCGGCAAAGTGTTCCTGGCCTGGCCGCGATCCACCCACGCGGAGCCATTCCTTCCAGAGCCGATGGCTTTTGCGCTGCTCGCGAACGGATTCGAGCCTTGCCCGTGAATTCCTCAGCGCCGATGCCAGCCAATCCACGGAACTACTCCTCATGCGCCGCCGCTCACGCTTCCTTTTCGGTAAGAACCTCGGCGAGCAGCTTGGGGTCGACATTGCCGCCGCTCACCACGGCCACGGCCTTGCGGTAAGGCGGCAGCTGTTCCGCGTGGAAGAGCAGCGCCGCTGTTGCCACCGCGCCACTGGGCTCGGGCACCAGCCGCGTGGCAGCCACGATGGCGCGCATGGCGGCGCGAATTTCGGCTTCGCTCACCGTGACAATGCCCTCAACAAATGCCTGGATGTGGGCGAAGTTGCGCACCCCCACGCTTTGCGTGCGCAGGCCGTCGGCGATGGTGCGGCTGGTGAGTTCCGCCGGCCAGGTCACGATGTGGCCGGCGCCAAAGCTCTCGGCCGTGTCCCCGGCCAGCTCGGGCTCGATGCCGAAGACCCGGGCCTGCGGGCAGAGTTGTTTCACTGCCGCGGCCACGCCGCTCAGCAGGCCGCCGCCCGAAACCGGCGACACCACCAGGTCCACGTCGGGCAGCTCCTGCGCGATCTCGAGCCCGCAGGTCGCCTGCCCGGTAATGATCTGCTCGTCGTCGTAGGGTGGAATGACGACGTAGCCGTGCTCGCGCACCAGTTCCTCGGCCTTGGCAAGCCGGTCGTTCGAGGCCACGCCCACGTCGACAATCTCAGCGCCCAGTGCCAGCGTTGCCGCGCGCTTGATGGCCGGCGCGTTCGACGGCATTACGATCACGGCCTTGGCGCCCACTTCCCGCGCCGCGTAGGCCACGCCCTGCGCGTGGTTGCCGCTCGAGTAAGTGATGACGCCGCGCGCAATCTCGGCGGGCTTGAGCTGCAGGATCTTGTTCGATGCGCCGCGGATCTTGAAGGCGCCGATGGGCTGCAGGCTCTCGGCCTTGAGCCAGATCTCCTTGCCCAGGCCGTAGCCTGACACGCCCGGAAACGCCGCGCGCACCAGCGGCGTTTTCATGGCGATGGGCGCAATGCGCTTCGCCGCCGCGCGAATCGATCCCACGTCCACCAGTGTCATTGTCCCCGTGCTCATGGCAGATACTTCTCCGGAATCTTTTCCGTGGCCGTCTCTGCCTGCCACAGAATCGAGATAATCTTCCACTGCCTGCCGTCAAATGCCGCCTGAATGCTGTTGATGCCGCGGATCACAGCCGGTGCATCCGGCGCCGGTTTCAGCTCGTACGTGCTCCAGAGGTGGGCGAGGTGGCCATAAGTCTCTGTTGTCACCTTCACCTGCTGCTCGCTCAACACCGTGCTGCCGTGCTTGCTTACCGCGTCAATCCAGTCGTCCACGGTCAGAATGTGGGGCGTCATCCCCCCATCCGGCGTGGCAACCAGCGGCATCAGCCGCGCATTCGGGGCAAAGAGAGCCCTGAAGCAGGTGCGGTCCTTGTTGGCCGGCCCGCTCACTCCCTCGTTGATTGCTTTCACCAGCAGGTCCAGTGTTGCAGTCGACGGGCACTCGGCAACCGGCGTGACCACCGCGCCCTGCGGCGATTGCGCGCCCGCTCCTGAAGCCAGCAATCCCGCATAAAGACCGAAGACAGCGGCAATCCATTTCATGCGGCGATTTTACATGGGCTGGCAGAGATTCAGCCGCAAAAAGGGCGGCAGCCTTAGGCCGCCGCCCTCTGGTGCGATCCCCGTGGTTAGAAGGAGAACTTCGCCGAAACTTGCAACTGGCGAGCGCTATAGAGATAGCTGTTGGTTCCGTTGGTGACGCCAAAAGCGCTCAGGCCGGTGCCCGTGTAGGGATAGATGCATCCCTGCAGCGTGGAACCGGTCGGAGCGGCGCCGCTCAGAGAGCATTGCAGGCCGGTGCCCGATGCTGAAGACCCGGTGTACGACGAGTAACTGCTATTCACACCGGAAATGATGGTGTGATTGACCAGGTTGAAAGCTTCGCCGATAAGCTCCAGCTTCATCTTTTCGCGGATGGGAATATCGCGCGTAATGCGGAAGTCGAAATCATTGAACCCGGGCATGGGAATGCTGTTGCGCCCGATCTGCGGAGGGCGGCCGGTGGTGGGCGAACCCGAGCCGGAACTGATGGCGCCGCCGAAGATGCCGCCGTCGTCGCCGTAGCTGGTGGCGCTGGTTGAGCCGCTATAGACGGTTCCGCTCATGCCCAGGAAGATGGGCTCGCCGGCGGTGGCAATCTCAGACCCTGAGAACGCGAAGCCGTCGACCAGATTCTTCATCAGCGGGTTGTCCATCATGATGTGCGGCTGATACATGAAGCTCATGGTAAAGCGGTTGCGGACATCGATATCGGAATTGCCGTTTTCGAGCCGGATGTTGTTGGGGTCGAGCGGAACGTCGCCGCCATAGAAGGTTCCGTTGGATCCCTGTACCTGATCGGTGTCGGATGCGTGGGCCCAGGTGTAATTGCCGATCACCTCGAGCCCATTATGGAACGGCCGTTTCACCGTCACCGCCATGGCGTTGTACCAGGTGTTCGCTACGCTGAAGCCGGTGTTGAAGGTCGCCAGCGAGGTGTTGCGGCGATCGGTGGGCAGATATACCGGAACGGTGATCTGCTTGATCAGGGTGCCCGGAGCGGACGAAGTTAACCCGCTAAGGACGTTGTAAGTGCGTATGCCATGTGGCGTCTGGCCGATCAGGTTGGAGTCGACGAACACGGGCAGCCTCATGCCGCGTGTGCCCACATAACCGACGCTCAGGGAAAGGCCGCCGGGTACAGCCTGCTCAACGGACAACTCCATGTCGTGGGTGTAGGGCGGGACGAAGTTGGGATCGAGCCCGTGGAAGCTCTGCGGACCAAGCTTGCTGGGGCCGTTGACCGCAGGGGCCGTGCCGCCGCTGGGATAGAGCGCGGTGGAGAGCGCTGGCCCGGTGGGCGTGAACGGCACATTGGGAAATTGCAGAGACGTGCTCGTAGAGGGCACCGTGGGGCAGGTGGAAGACGATGTACCGGTGCTGTTCAAGCAGCCGGTGTAGTTGTAATTGATTTGCACCACTCCGTTTTCCACGCGCATGGCGTAGTAGGTGCTGCCCTGGTTGAGCGCCGAGAACAGCCCATAGCCGCCGCGAACCACGGTACGTCTGAACGGGCTGTAAGAGAAACCGATGCGCGGCTGCACGCGGTCGAGAACGTTTTTAATGGTCTGCGTGTAGTAGGTGGAGAGCGGAGCGTAGTTGTTGTTAATCAGTCCCGGTGCGGGCGTGAATTGCGCATCCCAGCGCAAGCCTGCTGTGACGGTGAGTTTCTGGCTCACCTTCCAGGTGTCTTCGCCAAAGAGGTCGAACATGTTCATGTAAAAGTCGTCTTTGCCTTGTGTCCTGGGTTTGGTGTTCACCACGTCGACGGTCTGCACAAAGCTGCTGTAGTGGAACCCGGCATAGGGATCGGTATCGCCCGACTGTCCCTGGAACGCGTCGCGGATCCAGTCCTGAAAGTTGGCCCCCGGCGTGGACTCGCCATAGCTGTAGAGGCCGCCGCCCTGGTAGAGGTTGATCATTACTTCGTGCACGTTGTTGATGTCGCCGCCGAATTTGAGGCTGTGACGGCCCATCTCCTTGGAAAAGACGTCGGTGCCCTGAAAGCGGTGCTCGTCCGGTTCGGCAACGCGCGGAATCGCGTTGACCATGCCGTAGGCGTCGACGCCCATGCTCACGTAGGGCCCAGATGCATTCGCGCCTGCGGTTTCAAGGTCGCGGCCATACTGAGCATGAATTGAGTTGACGGCGGTGTTCGAAACCACCGTGGTCAGGCCGCCGATCAGGATGCGCTCGTGATAGCTCGTCGGGGCGTTGTTGCTGGGCGATCCGTTGCTGACGGTGTTGGCTCCGTTGTAACCGTAGGTCTTGTCGAAATCGACAAAGTCATAGTTCACAAAGGCGTCGTTCTTCTCGTTGATGTGATAATCCAAGCGCGGGAAGAAGAGGTTTTCCTTTGCGAAGCGCCGCGGCGCCGCGGTTGACTCATTGATCAGGAACTGGATGCCGGCCGTGCACTGAACGGAGGTAACCGTGCTCGGGCACTGCGTCGGCGAAATGATCGTGTTCCCGGAGTTACTGGCCGTGGCCGTCTCGGTAATGGTGTTGGTATCGGTGTAAAGAACCGCCCCCACCTGGCGGAAGCCGTCATAGGTGAAGAAGTAGAACAACCGGTCCTTCATGATGGGTCCACCCACACTGCCGCCAAATTGATTCTGCTGGTGGATCGGCTGGGTCAGCAGGAACGCAGCGATCACCGGATTGGGGGTGTTGTTCAGAGCCTGATACTTGGTGTACGGGTCGAGCGCGTTGAGACTGGGATAGCGGAGATACCAGAACAGGTCACCGTGCAGGCTGTCGGTGCCGTTCTTGGTAATGGCATTTACCTGGCCGCCCGCCGACTGGCCAAACTCGACCGAATAGTTTGACGTCTCGGCCTGGAATTCCTTAATGGAGTCGACCGAGTAAACGTAGGGCACGCCGTTGGAGCGGCCGCGCGCCTCAGAGAACAGCATCTCGTTATTATTGGCGCCGTCGACGTAATTCTGGTTGTAGAGGCCGCTGATGCCGTGGAAACTGACCAATCCTGTGGCCCCGTCCTGCGTGACGTTGGGAGTGAGCAGAACAAACTCGCTCCAGTTGCGCACGGCGACGGGGAGGTTCGCCACCAGCTGCGAATCGACGACCTGCGAGACCTCGGTCTTCTCGGTGTCAAGAATCTGGTTCGTGCCGGTAACCTCAACCGTCGTGGTGGCCGTGCTCACTTTCAGTGTCAGATCGATGGTGAGCGTCTGGCCCACCAGGAGGTTGATGCCTTTCTCCACCACCTTGCCGAACCCGGCCGCGGTGGCGTCAACTTCGTAGTGCCCAGGAACCAGGAATGGCGCCTCGTAAAGACCTGCCGAGTCAGTCTTGTAGTCGTGGGTAACACCGGTATCGGTGTTGATGACGGCGACGGCGGCGCCCGGGACGACGGCCTTGTTGGGGTCCATTACGGTTCCGTTAATGGTGCCTGCTCCTGACGTCTGCGCCTTCGCGACAGGGGAGGAAAATACAAGGCAGAGTGCCGTCATGACGAGCGCGGCGAGAATTCGCTGGAGACAGAAACTCGAAAGCTTCAACATTAGGCTCTCCTTAATGGGGTTGGTGGCCGGGATTGCGGGTCTTCGGAAGAAGAAACGCTGCGCCGCAGCGTCGGCCGGCATGCGGCATACGCAAGCTGCGGTTCCGGTGATCTCTTTTCTCTTCACCGGCAAAGGCGTCGAATGGTCAGCGCTGCAGGATTGCAGAAATTGAAACAATTTCCGAAGTGCAGTGAATGCGTAGAGCCTATCACACCGAAGCTGTGGATAACCCATCAATTTCCTGTGAAGAAATGGCTTATAGACCAGAGGCGCACAGCATACAGAGGGGCTTTTTTACTCGTATGCCAGCGCATCGATGGGATCTTTGCGCGCGGCCATCCAGGCCGGGTAAAGCGCGCCGCAAAGCGATCCCACGAAGCCAATCCCGGCCGCCTGGAGTACCCACCTGCCAGTGATCTCGAAGTTCATGGTAGGAAAGAAGTGTGACATCAACAAGCGCACACCGTAGGTTCCCGCAATGCCCAGGATCACGCCCGCGGCGGCCAGAACCGCAGTTTCGCGCAGCACCACACCCATGATGGTGAATTTGGACGCGCCCATCGACTTCAAAACTCCGATCTCGCGCGTGCGTTCCAGAACTGCCGTGTACATGGACTGGAAGATCACCAGGAATCCGACGATAACGGCAATGCCGGTGATGATTTCGAGCGAGAGGTTGAATCCGGGGATCTTGCTCGGCGTCATCTGGTCGAGCCAGCTGTCCACGGTGGTGAGCGTGTTGTTTTCAAAGCCGCGCGTGGAGCGGATTTCCTCCATCACCAGGTCGTCGTTGGCCGGGCTGTCGCACTTGATATAGAAGATCGAGGCCATCCCCGGGGCATCCACCAATTGCGCCATGGTCTCGAGGGGAATGAGCCTGCGGCCGCCTTTGCCCTGCTCCACGATGCCCGAGACGCGAAACGGGTGGTGATAAATCATCACCGTATCGCCCACCTGGTACGGCTTTCCGGTGGCTGGGTTCCGCACCTGGGCGAAGACAGCGTCGATGATGGCATCGTTTGGACCCTGAAACCTGCCGCCGGCCAGATAGACAAACGGCTTGAGCGCGTTGAAGCTCTCGTAGTCGATTCCGTAAAGGATCTCGACACTCCCGCTGGTGGCGATTTTCTGGATGGCCGGCGAAACCACCGTGACATGGGGCAGTTTCAGCAACACGTCTTCATCTCTGACCGGCATCGATGGACTTCCCAGGCCATTGAACAGGCTGGCGTTTGAGGGCAACAGCATCAGGTCGGCGCCGATGCCGTTGGTACGCCGATTCTGGTCGTTCAGCATGCCGGTGAAAATGGCCACGATGGATAAGATCATGATGACTTCAATAGCCACGGCGAGGACGCTGATAACCGAGCGCAAGGGGCGGTGCAGCAGATTGGCGAAGATAAGCTTGTTCATCGTGGAGCGCGGGGATTCGGGCCAAAAGCGCGGCCGGATTCCCATCCCTCAGGTTAGCAGCACGGCGAAGCCGGTCTGGAGATCGATGGCGAGGATTGTGTGGCCCCCACCCAGCCAGAAAGGCAAAGACCCGCCAAGGTCGGGACGCCCAACCTTCGGGAGCCCAGCCTGGCGCCCGTGTTGAAATGGGTTCGCAAGGGGCAAAAACCCCTAAAATCTAGGGGAAAGCCTTTGACCTGCGGTGAAACCCGGCTTATTTTGAAGTTAAAATTCGTACCTGGGCCTCAGGGCCCACCCCTTTCGCCGATGGGAAGCTTTGGAGAGGACCTGCGCAGGGAGCGGCTGGCCCGCGGCATTGCGCTGGAAGACATCACGGCAGTTACCAAGATCAGCCAGCGTCACCTGCTTGCGCTGGAGCAGGAGAGGTTCCGCCTGCTTCCCGGCGGCATCTTGAGCAAAGGCATCGTCCGCAGCTACGCCGGTGCCCTGGGCCTCGACCCCGAGGACTGGACGGAGCGGTTCCTGCAGGCCTGTAACGCGTCAGGCCAGTTGAACGATGACGAGCGCGGCTGGACCACCTTCGCCTCCAATGTCGGCAAGGCGCGGCTTCTCCGCCACGAAGCCGTCGAGGTGCGGCTGCGCTGGATCGGCGCTATCGTGCTGCTGCTGGCAGTGGGCGCGGCAGCCTTCCTGAGTTTCCGCTATTACGGCGAGCGCCAGGGCTGGTGGTCAACGCTGCTACCCATGCACGGACTTTCGTCGGGACTGCATGGCGCATGGGCTGCCACGCGTTCGTGGTTCGCGCATCTTTTCGGCCACTTCGGGCGCTAAGACAGGTTTCAGGTGTCAATGGTCGGGTGTCGGGTGCCAGCGGCTGGCCGCCGGCTGTCATCTCCAGCTCTGAGTTGTTTGCGCGATTGCGGTCATGACCAAATTGACGGGCGAGGGGTGCAGGTCTAGCATGGGTCACAATCTCCGATGACCTGGAACCGCGCCCGCGCTTGGGCACGGTAGCGTGCGTTGAGCGAGCGGATGAAGGCAACGAAGAGGGCCGGCGGCTAACGCCTTTTGTTTTCGTTCTTCTTACCAGACTCTGCGCCCCAGAAAGTCTATGGCTGACGTTTTTATTTCGTATGCGCGCGTTGACAAAGACTTTGCCCGCAGACTGCACCAGGGCCTGAGAGAGATCAACCGCGACATTTGGATTGACTGGGAAGACATTCCGCCCACAGCAGAATGGCGGAAGGAAATCTTTGCCAGTATCGCCGCCGCCGACAACTTCCTGTTCATTATCAGCCCCAGCTCCTGCGCGTCGGAGATGTGCCGCGAAGAGCTGGCCTATGCTGAGGCGAGCCACAAGAGACTGGTGCCGGTGGTGTATCGCCCCGTGCCGTTCCAGGATCTGCCGCCTGCGCTGGCGCGCATCCAGTGGATCTCGTTCAGCGACAATGCGTTCGAAAGCGCATTTCGCAGCCTTGTCGCGGCCATCGACACCGATCTCGACTGGGTCCACGCGCATACGCGGCTGCTGGTGCGGGCCAGGGAGTGGGAGGCGCGCGATCACGATGCGAGCCTGCTGTTGCGCGGCAAGGATCTGCTCGAAGCCGAGCGATGGCAGAGCCAGGCTTCGAGCCGTGAGCCTAAGCCTGTCGATCTGCAATCGCAATTCTTGTTCGCCAGCCGCCAGGCGCAAACGCGCCGGCATCGAGCCGTCCTGGGGGGCGTCATTGCCGCCCTGGCGTTCACCGCGGCGCTGGCAGTGTTTGCGCTTTGGCAGTGGCGGCAGGCCATCATCGAGAGAAACCAGGCCGTTTCGCGGCAGCTGGCGGCGCAGTCGATGCAAGACTCAGCAACCGACCTGGGCGCGGAGTTGAAGGACGCGGTGGCCGCGGCCCAGACCGCGCAGACGAGGGAAGCAGAGATCGCGCTGAACACCGCTCTCGCCAATCCGCGGGAGCGCTTCATTCTCCACCATGACGCAGAGGTGTTCTTCACCTGCTTCTCGCCCGACGGTAAACGCATCGTCACGGCCAGTGCCGACAGAACGGCGCGCGTGTGGGATGCCGGAAGCGGCCAGCTGCTGGCCACGCTGGCGCACAACGACAAGGTCAATTCCGCCGCTTTCTCTGCCGACGGCAAGCGTATCGCGACGGCGAGCCTCGACAGGACGGCGCGCGTGTGGGATACGGAGACGGGGCGGCTGCTGGCCACGCTCACCGGGCACACTGAGTTTGTTTACTCTGCCGTTTTCTCGGCCGACGGCAAGGGCATCGTGACGGCGAGCGCCGACAAAACGGCGCGGGTGTGGGACGCGGAAACCGGCCGGCTGCTGGCCACTCTCACGGGGCATGCGGATGAGGTCCGATCCGCCGTCTTTTCGCCCGACGGCAAGCACGTTGTGACGGCGAGCGATGACAAGACGGCGCGGGTGTGGGACGCGAAGACCGGCCGACTGCAGGCCACGCTCACCGGGCACTCGGGCGAGGTCAGTTCCGCCGTCTTTTCGCCCGACGGCAAGCGTATTGCCACAGCAAGCATTGATTTCACGGCGCGGGTGTGGGACGTGCAGACCGGCCGGTTGCTGAACACGCTCACCGGCCACTCTGGTTTTGTCAATTCTGCAGTCTTTTCGCGCGACGGCAAGCGCATTGCGACGGCGAGCAACGACGCCACGGCCCGCCTATGGGACGCGGAGACCGGCCGGCTGCTGGCCACGCTCACCGGGCATACCGCCGTTGTCGCATCCGCCGGGTTTTCTCCTGACGGCACGCGCATCGTCACGGCGAGTTCCGACAAGACCGCGCGCTTGTGGGACGCCGGCAACGGCCACCTGCTGGCCACGCTTACCGGGCACACCGATCAAGTCCTCTCCGCGGCATTCTCCCCAGACGGCAAGTGCGTGGTCACTTCAAGCTGGGACAAAACAGCGCGGACCTGGGATCTCGAGGATGGCCATCTGCTGGCGACGCTTACGGGGCGTGCCGATGCGGTCAATACAGCAAGCTATTCACCAGACGGCAAGCGCGTTGTCACGGGAGGCCTGATCGGGACGGCGCGAATTTGGAATGCCGAGAATGGTGATCCGTTGGCGGCGCTCACCGGGCACACCGGGCCTGTCTATTCCGCCGCGTTTTCACCCGACGGCAAGAGCATCGTAACGGCAAGCTGGGACAAAACGGCGCGCATATGGGATGCGGGGGACGGACATGCGCTGGCGACGCTTACAGGACATACGGCCATCGTAAATTCCGCTGCCTTCTCTCCGGATAGCAAGCGCGTGGTGACGGCAAGTGAAGACAATACGGCGCGAGTCTGGGACGCGGGCACCGGGCGGATGATGGCCACGCTTGCGGGGCATACCGATCAGCTCAGTTCTGCCGTCTTCTCTCCCGACGGCAAGCGCATCGTGACGTCAAGCTGGGACAACACAGCCCGGGTGTGGGATGCCGGCGACGGCCGGCTGCTGGTTACGCTGTCCGGACACTCCGGGCAAGTCCTCTCGGCCGTCTTTTCTCCCGATAGCGAGCGCATCGCCACGGCCAGCATGGACGGAACGGCACGGGTGTGGGACGCCGGCGACGGCCGCCTGCTGGCCACGCTCACCGGGCATACCAATCAAGTCAATGCCGCTGAGTTTTCACCCGACGGCAAGCGTGTCATCACTGCAAGTTCAGACAACACAGCGCGGTTGTGGGACGCCGGCAATGGCCAGCTGCTGGCCACGCTTGCCGGGCACAGCGCGCAGGTCAACTCCGCTCACTTCTCTCCCGACGGCAAATGGATCGTGACGGCCAGCGCCGATAGTACGGCGCGGGTGTGGGATGCCGGCGACGGCCGCCTGCTGGCCACGCTCACCGGGCATACCTACTGGGTCCTGTCAGCCGTCTTCTCTCCCGACAGCGAGCGCGTCGTCACGGCGAGCCGGGACGGGGCCGGGAAGATCTACATTGTGGGCTTCGATGAACTGCTGGCGCGGGCGAAGCAGCTTCTCCCGGCAGACTCCGGTAACTGAGGACGGCGGCAAGAATCGGCACAGGAGCTGCAAAGCGTTGCTTTTGCAAGGCAGATTCAAGCAGGCCGGCGGGGGCTTTTTGCTGTTGGACCCTGCGGCCGCATCCGATTACCATAGAACGTGGACTTTTTGAGGAGGATTATCCGTTGAGTGACCGTTTTTTGTTTACCTCTGAATCTGTGACCGAGGGCCATCCCGACAAGATTGCCGACCAGGTTTCCGACGCCATTCTGGACGCGTGCCTGGAGGGCGACCCCTACAGCCGCGTGGCCGCCGAAACGTTGACCGCGACCGGGCTGGTGGTGATCGCGGGCGAGATTACTACCAAGACCTACGTGGATTTTCAATCCCTGGTGCGGGGCGTTGTGGCCTCCATCGGCTACGACAATGCGGTCTACGGCTTCGACTCCAACACCTGCGCGGTGATATCGACCATCAATAAGCAGTCGGGCGACATTGCCCAGGGCGTGGATACGGGAGGGGCCGGCGACCAAGGCATGATGTTCGGCTACGCCACCGATGAGACGCCGGAGTTGATGCCCGCGCCCATCTCGCTGGCGCACAAGCTGGTGCGGCAGTTGTCGGCGGTGCGCAAGAACGGCCGGCTGCCTTATCTGCGACCCGATGGCAAGAGCCAGGTGACGGTGGAGTACGGCGAGGACGGCAAGCCGGCGCGCATCGACGCCGTGGTGATCTCAACTCAGCACTCTGAAGCCGTGAGCAACGACGAGCTGCACGCCGACATTCACAAGCACGTCATCGAAGCCGTTCTCCCTTCGAAATGGCTCGACGAGAACACCAAATACCACATCAATCCCACCGGCCGCTTCGTGATCGGCGGGCCCATGGGCGACACCGGACTGACGGGCCGCAAGATCATCGTGGACACGTATGGCGGCATGGGACGGCACGGCGGCGGCGCGTTCAGCGGCAAGGATCCGACCAAGGTGGACCGGTCGGCGGCGTACATGGCGCGGCACATTGCCAAAAACCTGGTGGCCGCGGGCCTGGCCGCGAAAGTGGAGGTCCAGCTTGCGTACGCCATCGGCGTGGCCGAGCCGGTGAGCGTGCTCGTGGAGACGTTCGGGACGGGCAAGCTGAGCGCGGCGGAGCTGACGGCGCTGATCCGCAAGAATTTTGCGCTTACGCCGAAGGGGATTATTGAGAGCCTGAACCTGCGCCGCCCGATTTACCAGAAGACGGCGGCCTATGGGCACTTTGGACGGACGGAGCCGGAGTTTACCTGGGAACTGACCGACAAGGCGGCGAAGCTGGCGGAGCAGGCGGGGGAAAGACAGGGAATTGGGACTAGGCAATAGGCAATAGAAAGCTTGAGCCGGGTGCCGGGCGCCCGTCCAAGCTTTGCGTGGGCGGGGTGCGCCTCATCGCGCCAGCGCTTCCTTCAGCCGTTTCCAAGACCGAACGACGTATACCAGCACTGCGATGTCGACGATCACTTCAACGAACGGCACATAGCCGCCCCAAAGGAAAAACCAATCCACTCCCGGGAAACCCCAGCGAACGTAGAGGTTCCCATACAGCACCAGCATATAGAGGATCTGCGCGATCATCGCCGCCGGCAGGAGCCTTAACCAAAAAGCCCTCCTGCGAAGAATGAGCGTGGCGCCGGCAACAAAGAGTCCCGCCAGGATCAAATCCAGCACCACGAAAGGCAACCAGAAGGAGTGGTCGCCAAGAGCATGGAAGGCGTACGCCTCCAAGCGCAGATTATTCGGAGTTGGAGCGACTCTGGCAAATACGTACGCCGTGTAAACCAGTCGCAGCGCCATCCCGCAGGCCCAAATCGCGATCACAATCAACGGCACTCCCAGGCGCCGCATGCCGACCAAATTGTCGATCGATCCACCCGTTTTCGCCGCGCCGGCCGCTTCCCGCGCTCCGGTCCCGTGCACGGATTCCACGCCGGCAATCCTTTCATCCTCAGCCGCTTTTCGTACTGTTTCGGCCTGTCTCGTGATGCGCTCCGCTTCATCCAGGCGCTCGCGCGCCTCCGCGTCCCGGCGCTGCTGGTCGGCTTCGCGTCTCCGTGCTGCTTCGGCCTCCCTCTTTGCCGTCTCGCGAGCCGCATCTTCAGCTTCCCGCTTCCTCCGCAGCTCCTCGGCTTCGCGCTGTTGTTTCAGCGCCGCCATCCTCGCGGCCTCGGCTTCCCTCACAGCCGCACCGCTTTCCTCGCGAATGCGTTTCGCCTGGCTCTTCAGCCCGTCAAGGATCTGCGCCCGCACCTTGGCCCACTTGGCCGGGCTCTCGGTATACTCGATCAACGGATCGGTGGGAACCATCTGGCGGTCGGCCAAGAAGGGGTACTCGCTCCAATCGCAGGGCTCAACCAGCACCGGGATCACGATCATCTTTCCTTCGGCGGCGCGCGCGGCGATGCGCGGCATTTCCCGCGTCTCAATGAACTCCGAGTTCAGGAAGTGCTGGCTCACGATCAGCAGCGCGATTTGCGACTGATCGATCTCAGCGTCGATCTCGCGCTTGTACTCGTCGCCGGGATGCAGCGCCTGGTCGAACCAGAAGCTCACACTCGACCGGCGCAGTGAATCCGCCAAAAACGGGACGATCTGATACGCGCAGCCTGCATCCACCCAGCCGCGATCTTCGCGCGCATAGCTGACAAAAACCCGAATCGTCTCAGTGCTGCTTGCCCCTGCGTTTTCCACTATCGTTTCCTCGCCCAACTCTTGGAATCCATCAACCGTGGATTGTCTCTATGCTGGTGCAACCGCTTGCAACCCAATGACCGTTTCGTCGCAGCGCGAACTTCGCGTCCTCGCCGCTATTGCCGATGAATGCGGGCGATCTCGCTTGCGTCACACAGCGACCGCACCTTGTGACGATTTTCCGGTACGAACATAGTAGCCCAACTCACCGCCTGCGGGTCCGCCCGGGAAGCTTCCCTGCCAGTCCCATCAGGTGTACTCTGGACCTCAGTACGGCAACACCCGGAGGTTTTCCCCCATGTCCACAGTTAAGCCAATTCCCGACGGATACCACTCGGTCACCGCCTACCTGATCATCGGCCACGGCCGGGCGAGCGAAGCGCTCGCGTTCTACGCGCGCGCTTTCAACGCAAAGGAAATGATGCGCATGCCAAATGCCGATGGCGGCATCATGCATGCAGAAATTCGGCTCGGCGATTCGGTCGTCATGCTGGCTGACGAATCGCCAAAAACCCAAGCCTTTGGTCCCGATCATTACGGAGGCTCGCCGGTCAGCCTGATGGTCTACGTTCCTGACGTGGACGCGACAACAAAACAGGCTGCGTCGGCGGGCGCCAAAATAATCCGTCCAGTCGCCGACCAGTTTTACGGCGATCGCACCGCGGGGCTGCAGGATCCCTTCGGGCATCGCTGGTATTTGGCCACACACGTACGCGACGTCTCGACGGAAGAGATGCAGCAGCATATGCATGCCATGGCCTCGGCGTGAACCTGGGTCGAGGAACCGACCGTTTCGGGCGGCGCTTTATTTGAACCGGTCTCATAAACCGGCTTACTCAACTCGCCTGCTCCGTGGGACCCGCCTTGTTGTTGGGTCCCATACTTGCTCAGGCCGGTGCATCGCCATTTATGAGACCGGTTGTAGAGCGCTGCCCGCCTTCGTAGATTAGAATGCATGCGGAAACACTTACGGACTTTCGTGAGGAGACGCATGCGCACTCTTTCTATCGCTTTATTGGTAATGGCGGCGGCAATGGCCGCGGCGCAGACCGGGGCCAATTGGAGCTACGAAGGACACACCGGGCCACTTGTTTGGGGCAAGCTCGACCGCGCCTACGAGGCTTGCGCCAAAGGCCACGAACAATCGCCACTCGACATTCGCAACGCGCATCTCGACAAGAACCTGCTGCCGCTGGAATTTCACTACGTGGCCGGACCCGTGACACTCGAAAACACCGGGCGCGGCATCGTGGTGCACGTCGATCCCGGCAGCTTCATGGTCGCGGATGGCCTGCATCGCTACAACCTGGTCGAGATTGACTTCCACCATCCCAGCGAGCACGCGGTAAAAGGCAAGCTCAGCGACATGGAAGTCGACCTGGTGCATCGCAGCGACGGCGGCAAGATGGCCATTATCGCGGTGCGATTGAACGAAGACCGCGGATCTCCCAACGCCTTGCTTGCGACGCTCTGGGATCACCTGCCCAAGAAGCCGGGCACATCAGCGAAGGTGACCGATATGGTGAGCGCGGGCGGGTTTCTGCCCGGCGACCGCGGCTACTGGACCTACATCGGATCCGAGGTGACACCGCCATGCAGTGAGGGCGTGCGCTGGTTTGTTTTTCAGGAAGACCTGAGCATCAGCCGCGAGCAGTTGCGGTTCTTCACCAGCTTTTTCCGGATGAACACGCGGCCGCTTCAGGATCCGCACGGACGCAAGATCGAAGCCAACGAATAAGACAGGAAACAGACAACAGGAAGCAGATTTTGTCTGTTTGCTTTCAGCTTCGAGCCTCAAGCGTTTAGGTGTTTGCTCCTGGCTACTGGCTACTCGCTTTCAACTGTTTTGTAGCGGGAGCTTTTGGCGCAGGGAAGCTCACCACCGGCGGATCGCCGAAGTTGATTTTGGCCGCGATGGATTGTTTGCGAGCGCCAACGACGAGCTGATTCTGACCCAACTGGATGGCGCCGTCGGCGATGGCGGCGTCGGCGGTCCAGCGGTCGAAGCGGCCTAGCGCGGCGGGAACCAGCTCGTCTTGAGAGGATTCGCTGGGCTGGTTGCCGATGGCCCCGCGCCGGCACTCGAAGTGCAACGAACCTTTGGCCGACGCGCTGAAATCTTCGCCCGTGTACCCCGACAGCTCCACCTTGCCGCTGCCGTTCAGCGGCCCTCCCGACCAGCGCAGGCCGAGCAACGCGCCGAGGGATGTGGCATTGAGTTTTTCGAAGTCGCCCGCGAAGGTGTAATCCGGTTTGTCCTGGTCGGTGGCCGGCTTCTGCAGCGATCCCGCGAGATGGACGCTGCCGCCAAACAGGTCGGCATCGAAGCTTGTGATCTCGGCGCTGTCCGGGTTGATTTTGATTTCAGCGGCGACGTTTTCGAGAATCACTGGTCCCAGTTCGAGCGAATCGGCCGAAACTTTGCCTTCAAGGCGCGGCCAGGGCGGCGCCGACGAAGGGCGGAAGCGCTCGATGAGCGTGGAAAGAAGCGTTCCCTTCTCTCGCGCGCCCAGCAGCGCGTTTTCAAGGGCCGCGGCGTCGAGGTCGGCGAAGTGCAGCGTGAACTGCCCGGGGCAGGGCTGCGGTTGGGGCGGCGCTGAAGGGCAGTCTGCAGGAAGCGTCAGGCCGGCGGTTCCCTTCACCGGTCCGTAGGTGAATTCCGCGGAATCCCAGCGGAGGTCGCTGTCTTCGACATAGAGCGTGGCCTTGTCAATCACCAGGTGGCCGGCCAGGTAGTCAGCCTTCCAGTTGGCATTTTGCACGGTTACGGTGCCTGTCAGGGTGTCGGCGCCGGGAATGGGAGCGAGGGCCGCGCTCGATTCGTCGGTCGCGGGCGCGTGGGCAGGGCCTGTTGAGGCCACTTCGACGACGTTGGCGAGTGGAATCTGCTCGGGAGGCAGCCACGCGCCTCCCGCTGTCAAGTCCATGGTGATGGGGTCGCCGGCCAGGGCTGAGAGCGCTGAAGTGACGGGAATGCCTGCCGCGCGTGCCAGCTCTCTGGCGCGTGCGAAACTGGCCTGCCCTTTGATGCCCACCTGGTAGCCGGAGAACGAAAGGCGCACGTTCACTGCGAGTGGGGCGGATCCACCGGCGGGAAAGGTCGCGGATCCAGCCATCGCCTGCGGCGAGCCCTGCGACGCGGCGACGGGCTCGAACGTCATCTTCGCGATTTGGACAGGCCGGCTCAGACCACCGCCCCTGAGGGCAAAGTTCTCCATGGTTAAGCTGCCGGTGAGCGGGCCAATCTGCTCAGCGTCAGCCTTGGGCGCATGATGACCGGGAGATTTCCCGGGCTGTTGCGGCTCGGCAGTGACCAAGACCGCGCCGTTGTAAACGATTTTTCCACTCACCGCTCCCCTGGCATCGAGATCAGGCGCAAGACCATTGCGGAGCGTACGCAATGCATCGAGCGCCGAGGCCACAGGAATACGATCCAGCTCGACGGTGAATTGCGAGGGCGCCCCTTCGCCAGGTTTTTCTCCGGTCACGTGCACGCGGCCGTCGCCAAGAGGCGAGTCGCAAGTGAGATTCTGGAGGCTGCGCTGCGCGTAATGAATGACGAAGCTGCAGTTGGCGTCGAAGTCGAGGGGCGATTGCGGAGTGAATTCGGCGCGGTGCACGTCGGCGGCGCGCAGGCGCACGGCGATCTGCGCGGCATCGGCGGTGCCGTCGAGATGCAGCTCACCAGTGAGGTCGCCGCGCCAGCCAGGGTCGGCGCCGGTGATGAGGCGCGCCAGCTGGCCCAGCCTCGCCTGCCGCCAATCGAGATCCACATGGAGCGGCATCAGGTGAAGCTCTGGAGCGCGTCCCACACTGGCTTCCATGCGTACAATGCCCGTCTCCTCCTGGAACAGGCTCACGTCGGTTCGCGCGGGCTGGCCGCGCAAGCGCACGCGCCATTCGCCATCGCTTTCCTGCCACAGGGAGAGATCGGCGTTGACCAGCGAGAACGGCAGCTTCTCCACTCCATTCTTGAAGTTGATGCGCGAGTCGGTGGCCTCGAGGTAGGGCAGGGGCTGTGCGCGGCGCGCGCCTGAAGGCGATCCGGTTTGCGCGGCAGCGGTGCGGAAGATGGGGTCGAGGTTCCAGCGGCCGGGCGCTGCGCGCACCAGATTGAGGCTGGCCTCGTCCACGCTGATCTTGCCGATTTCGAGCCGGCCACGCCACAGGGCAAGCAGCCGCAGCGAGGCAGTCACCTTGTTGGCGTGAAGGACGGGTTCCGCGCCATAGGCCGGATCTTCGGCGACGCTCAAATCGGAGAGCTCGAATCCCGGCCAGGGCAGCAGTTGCACCTGCACTGAAGAAAGCCGCACCGGCCTGCCCAGCGAACGCGCAATCAGCCCGGTGATCTGGCCCTTGTAGCGGTTGACGCTGATGAGCGGCGGCACCACCAGCACGAGCACCAGAATTGAGACCACGGCGAGCGCGATGCGCAGCCCGCCGTGCAGTCTTTCTTTGTTGGTGGCGCCGTTGGTCATGGGGATTCCAGGGACTATTTTAGAAGCCCGGCCCTCCGCTATCAGCATTCAGCCCTTGGCCGTCAGCTTTCAGCCTGGAGCCGGGCACAAGACGCGTCGAAAACGCGCCGGCGGATGGGCGAGGACCCGGCGCAAGCAATTATTCACCAAGTTCATCGAGAAGCCGCAAGGCCTCGCGGTTCACCCAATGATCCTCAGGAAAAGTGTGGCCCCACTCGGCAGGGGTTACATCGCGGGCTTCGTGCCAGTGCGGATTTTCGATCCAGTCAATAAATTTCCGTAGGCTCGCTCGCGCATTCTTGTCTGCCCCACGCTCAAGAAGGGTGCGCGCCATGGCAGCGTCGGGCCAGGGGCCGCAGACGACGGCGTTAAAGAGCGGCGTGTGCCCCGCAAATCCATCGCCATCATCGGCGGCGCGGGCATTGACATCGGCGCCACGCGCCAGCAGCCAATCGAAAATCTCGCGCTCGCGAAAATCAATGGCGACATGCAACAAGGTCGTGCCATCGATGGGCGTCCAGTGCAATCCTGACCGCCCATCCTTCGCGCAGCCGCATTCTGACGGATAGATCTCACGCAGCCTGAACCGGCGCTCGAACAACTGAGGATCGCGGCTGAGATGCTTTTCCAACTGTGCAATATCTCCGCGATGCATCGCCATCATGGGCGTGTCGGGCAGATTGTAGCCGCGGCCGGCCAACATTCCCAGAATCGCGTGCTTACCCACGGGGTTGCGCCCATAGGTCTCCAGCACCATCGCGAGCCCGGCTAACGGGTCGCCTCGCTCGTTCGTGAGCGGCGCGTCGAGATTGAGCAGGAACTCAAACCCGGCTGCGTTGAGCGTTTCGCAACAGCCCATGATGATCCCGGCCTTCGCGCTGGCACCGTGCGCGAGCAGCCACGCCGCGCATTCGAGCTGCCCCTGCAGCAGCGCGCGATCAAACGCGTGCTGGTAATCGCGCGCACCCAGTTCGGCACAGGCCTGAATGATCGCCAGTTGCCCCAGGTTGGCGGCATAGCTCATGGGCGGTCCCCAATCTCCACTCCGCACGGGGAGGGCAAGCATCTCTGGATGGGCACGCAGGATAGTGACGACAGCGTCGCGATCCGCACTGCGAATTGCCGCTTCGAGCACGGTGGAGAGGGAATGAACGGCGATGCGCCTCTTAAGCGCAGCCCAGTTCGAGAATCCGTATTCGCGCGCGATCACAAGCTGCACATCACTGAGCTTGAGGGGAAGAGCGAGGGCGCGATCCTCCGGCACATCCTTGAATTTCGGGTGGCGCCTGAGAATGCGATTCAGGGCTTCGCGTTCGCCCTTCCGGCATTCCTTCAGAAGTTGGCGAGCCTCGCGTTTTGGAACCTCAAGATGGGGCCGTGCAGGCAAACGTCTTGAAACTGTTGGCATAACCCTTCCTCCTCGAATACGCCCGTAGTCCGCACCTGTCGGGCAGGAAGTCAGGTCGAGTTGTTTGAATCGAGCGGCCGGTGGGCTCAAGCCCATTTCCGCGGACGGGATGCTTCCGGCAAGCATCCTTAGATTGCGCTATTGAAGTCGTTTAGGCAACAGAAATCGGAACTTCGGTCTTGCGGATTCGAAGATCGCGAAAAGCCGCTGCAGATTGCCCAACCGCGGCGGCGACCTCGAAATGACAAATGCGAGGAGTTGGAAGATCGGAGCTGGAGGCTAAGAGCCAGCGGCTCCATATCACCGCGTCAGGTGGAAGGTGCGGCTCCAGCGCGTGTCAGGGAAGAAGTGAATGATGACGTGGACCAGCCACGCCAGGCGCGCGCTCAAGCCGGTCTGTTCCAGGTCGGTCTCACTGGACTTGAAGGACCAGTAGTTGAAGAGCGGGCGGCCGACGATGTTCTGCCGCGGCACAAAGCCCCAGTAGCGCGAGTCAAGGCTGTCGTGCCGGTTGTCGCCCATCATGAAAAACATGCCGGGCGGGACCACAAGATCGCCGTCGACGATGTGGTTGGGCGCGTCCACCGCCCAGCTCTCGGTCTCGCCGCCGCTGGGACACTGGGCGGGCGGAATGGCTGGAAAGTCATCGAGATACTCGCGATCAAGCGCGGAGCCGGGATAATCCGATGCATCTTTCGGCTGCGGTTGCGCTACGCCGTTCACGAAGACAATGCCGTCGCGCAGGTGGATGCGATCGCCGGGGGTGCCGATAAGGCGCTTGACGAGAAAGAAGTATTGCGGCTTGCCCTCGGCGTCAAGTTCCGGCTCGGGAACAGGCTTGATGAAGACCACGATGTCGCCGCGGCGCGGCTCGCGGTAGCGCACCAGGGGCATCCACTTGGAGGGTTGAGCGAGGGTGATGCGATCGACCACGAGGTGATCGCCCACCAGCAGCGTGTTTTCCATCGACCCCGAAGGGATAACAAAGTTCTGCGCGAGGAAGTAGAGAATATAGAGCCCCACCACCAGCACCGAGCAGATGCTGGCGATAGCCTCGAATGGCGTTTCCTCCACCTTGCCGGATTTGGAAGCTTTCTCCTGACGGGTCTCCTCAGGTTCGCCTGCTATTCGCGTGTTTTTCTTCGTCATTCGGTTCGTCGCTCTTCGCTTAATTGAGGCAAGGCTGGTTTGGGCAATGAAATAGGCAACGCGCCGTCCGCGCGGCCAACCGGAAACTCAACGTACGACGCGAAAGATACGCTGCCAGCGCGCAAATCCGGCGATCTTCGCGACCAATTCCCGTTCGTGTCCGAGTCTATCATCCGCAGCCTGCTGCGCTACGGCCTGCGCGGCCTGCTCGCTTGGCAGGGTCGGGCTTGCCAGCGAGAAATAGATAACCAGCGGCCGCCCCACGATGGCCTGGCGCGGAACAAATCCCCAGAAGCGCGAATCCCAACTGTGATTGCGGTTATCGCCGAGAACGAAGTACTCGCCTTGCGGCACCACCAGTTCGCCGTCGTGCGTGAGGTTCTGCATCAGCCGCCACCATTCCGGATCGACCTGCCGCCACCAATCGGGATCGACTTCAATGCCGGCGGAGACGCTGGGCGGAAAATTGTCGCGCAATGGATTGGGCGGCGCAGGCTCGAAGAGCGCGTACGGCTCCTCGAGGGGCACGCCATTGATCAGCACCTGCCCGGCGGTGATGCGAAGCCGGTCGCCCGGGATAGCCACCACCCTCTTGATGAGCAGCGATGGTCGCGGGTGGTGAAATACGATGATATCGCCGCGCTCGACGTTGCGATAGGGCAGGAGCCAGCCGCCGATGGGGCCCGGCGGCGCAAGCACTTGCTTGTTGAAGAGCAGAAAGTCCCCCACCAGCAGCGTACGTTCCATGCTTTCAGAGGGAATGAGTGCGGGCTGCAGCACAAACGTGAGCAAAAACAGCGCCACCACGACGGTTTGCAACAGCGCGGCGAACACCTGCTGAAACGGAGGCAGGTGCTCGCGCAGGTGCGCCATGGGTCGCAGAGACGAATGCGGCGCCGCAGCCGCTTCGGCCGGGGCAGGAGTGGTTTCGGTGGGCGCTGGAGCGGCTTCAGTCATTGTGCGTGTTGCTCTTCCTCTTCGGGCGCCAAATCGGCGTCATGATCCAGATCCGACCCGCCGGACGCGCCCTCGCCCTCCGCAATCTTCAAACGGATGAGCGCGCGGCGCGCGGCATCCTGCTCGGCATGCTTCTTGGTGCGACCCATGCCGCGGGCCAAAGGCTCACCGGGGTGCGCAGCCTCGCCCTTCAGGCGGACCTCAACCAGAAAACGCTTGCTGTGGTCGGGGCCGCTCTCGCTCTTCACGCGGTATACGGGCGCGCCCGCGCGCGCTGCCTGCAGCCGTTCTTGGAGCGCGGACTTGTAGTTGCCCAAAGCGGCACCGGAGCGCAATTCCAGGGCCAGCCGCTCGGCGGCCTCGCCCATCACGCGCCTGGCCACAAAGGCGCGAACCGGATCCAGACCGCCATCGAGAAAGAGCGCGCCCATCACAGCTTCCATGGTATTGGAAAGCACGGTGCTCTTGCGGCGCAAGCCGCTGCGCTCTTCGCCGCGGCTCAGGCGTATATGCTTGCCCAGGCCGATCTCCTCGGCCACCTGCGCCATATGCTGGCGGCTCACCAGCCCGGAGCGCACGCGTGTCAATTCGCCCTCATGCCATTCAGGATGCGCGGCGAAGAGCGCTTCGGCCACCACCAGGCTGAGCACGGCGTCGCCCAAAAACTCCAGGCGCTCGTTGTCGCCGGCGGCCGCGGCGTCCATGTTCCCGGTCTCCTGCGCAAGTTCGTGGGCCAGCGAGCGGTGCGTGAGTGCGCGAATCAGCAGCGCGGGGTTGGTAAAGTTGTGTTCGATTGCGTTTTCAAGTTCTATGAGATTGGTTTCCACAAGCTCTCCGCCCAAGGCCGGCCATTCTTCGATCATCTAATCAAAAAACTGCTTTCTCGATTGGCCCTGTTCAGAGGTGAAAACCCCTTGCCATTTGGGCCCATCGGGACACGGCTGAACCCGCGCCGCGATACGGGGCGGAGTCTTGATCAAACTCGCCCTGTCTCCATTTTGACGGATCAGGGCCCCATACCGCTCCTGGGGAACCGCATCGATCAATGGAATTCGATGCAGTTTCCCCTTTCTGGAAGCGCCGATTTGGGGAATTATTGCGGCTTTGGTGGGCTGTTCTGCGCGGGCGGCCCGGGCTTGTTTTTTTGAGCGCCCGGTGCATCTTCATCCGCATCTTCGTCGCAACTGTGGCCTTTGACGGCGTAGGCCGTTTTCACGCCGCGCTCGGCGGCAAGGCGTGTATCCAGCTGGCCGTCACGGTTCGCCAGCGCCTCCTTGTACTCCGCCAGCGCCTGGTCGCGCTTGCATTCCAGGTCGTCCACGCGGCCCAGGTAGATATGCGACCACGCCAGCAGGCGCTGGTTTTTGCTGGTGGCGAGCGTGGTTTGAAACTGGGTGACCGCCGCGTCGATGGTTCTTTCGGCGTCATCTTCCGATTCGCCGGCATGAACGCTCATGAGGTCCGCGCGAGCGAGGATAAAGTGGGCGCGCGCCGCATCGGCTACCGAGGCAACGGTGTCCGTCTCCGAGGCAATCACCTTTTGCGCCATCGCGGTGGCCCCTGCCACGTCCCCGGCGGCCAGGCGCGCTTCAGCCAGGTCCAGCCCGGTGAGCTGCCGCGGCCTGCTGTGCTGCAAAACATCCTCGTCCGCCTGCTTGTCGAATTCCGTCTGGCGCGCGCGATGCGCCTGCTGGTCCACGTCCATGCCGTACACCATTTCGCCGATGGTGTCGGCCAGCCCGGCGGGATCCTTCTCAAACTGCAATAGCTGGTCGTAGAAGTACTGCGTAAGTACGTATCCCTGGCGCATGTCGTGCTGCACCTGGGCCGATTTCACGGCGTCGACCTTCTGCTGGTAGAGCTCGCGCTGGTGTTCGTAGATGGGCAACTGCGAGCGCTCGACTCCGGGCGGGATTTTGTACTCGGGGATGCCCGTATCCATGGTCCGCGCCTCGATGGCCTTGATCAGGCACTCGATGGTCAGCGCCACGGTATCGGAGCGCAATCGGAATTCGAGAGGCGCGTCGTGAATTTCCCTCAGGATGGGCTGCTCGCGGTCGATGGCGTTGGAGCGCGCGTAGAGCAGAGGATCGATCATGTAGTGCAGATAGGTGTGGCGCACGTCGGCCATGGGGATCTTGCCGTTGACCGGGGAAACCACCACCACGTAGTCGGTGCCGTAGATGCGCGCGTTCACGGTTTTGGGCGAGAGCTGCGGCTCAATCACCACGATGAAGCGCCGGCCGTCGTAAGTGGCCGCGGGCATCTTGAGGTAGAGGTTGGTGGACACGATCATCTTGGTCAGCGGATCGTGCAGTACGTCGATCTCGTCGTCATAGGTGCGGTGCGTGGTCAGCCAGATGCCGTGCAGGTCAGTGGCCGCCACAAAAGCGCGCAGGATAGGAAGAATCTCCACCACCTGGGTGGAGTCGGGCGGCATCTCGGTCAGGTCGGCGGTCAGCTCCAGCTCCGGCGGGGCCGTCAGGTAAAGCGAAAGCGAGATGTACTGCGCGATGTCGCGCTCGGTGCCCGTCATGCGGTGCTGGGCGATGTAGAGGCAGAGCGCGTCGCGCTGTTTGCGCGCCTCCTCGCTCTGCGCGAAGGCCTGATTCATCTCGTCGCGGATGTGCTGGCGCACCGGAGCGCTGTCGTCAAGGCCCTCGTCGTAGCCACAGGCGTTGAGCGCTGCGGCCATGACGAAAACCGGTTCCGCGCTGATAAGCGAAATGGTCGGCCCCGCGGGATCGATCAGCGACGGCGCCTTCTCGCGCGCAAACGCCGGCCCATTCGAAGAGCTTTGGCCGGAAGCGCTGGATGAAGAGGATTGGCCCAGGGCGGGCGTGGCGAAGAGTCCGGCGAAAGGAACCAAAAGAGCAGCAATTACGGCAAAAGGCCAGCGAAATCGATACGGCTGCATGGGAGAAACCCTGTCTGCAAGTCTATTTAGACGCGCAGCCGGGGTCAAACGGCAGCGGGGTAGGGGGATAGGGGCTCCCCAAAGTGCACCCCCCTCCCCGATCTCTTTTGCGCACAAAAACCGGTGCAATGACAGAATTCAATTTCCTGCTGAATTTCCGGCGCAAATGTTTATCAAATGGTAATGTGCGGCGGGCGCACACTGAGCGATAGGAATCCCCCGAATTCGCGGTTAAAAGCCGCGAGTCCGCTCATTCATTCGCGAACCAGGTCTCGTGTTCCGCAGTTTTGGCAACGGGCACGACTTTGCTTTTCACATCGGCGCGAATTCTTTCCACAGCAGCAGCGACCAGAAAGCTAGGAAACGAAGTTGGCCGTTTTGCGATATCAATTGCAATTGCTATCGGCATGGTCCCATCTTCAGACCCGGAAGCATAACGATACGAGTGAGGCTCGAAATTCTCGCCCTTCTTATAGCATTCTTCGATTTGTTCAAGATTTGGTTTCCAATCAGCCAAGCCAAATCTCTCCAGATCGAGCGCCTCCGTGTAGATGAAATTGCGAATTACAGGGTCTGCGAGCGGGCATTCCTTTAAATAGCGTTCATATAGTACACGAGCACCAGCAGGATTTGCTCTCAACATCAGGAGAGAGACAAAGCGATTGTCAAGTTGGCTCGGTAGGTGTTCAGCCTCTTCCTTATCGAAAGGCTCCTGCCGTTGTCGAGTCAGCCGTTTGGCCCTTTGAGCTTCGTTGAAAACCGAGTACCAAGACCAAGGATCGAGGCTCTTCAATAATTCGCTAATGGGATCTAAAAGCTCTAAGAGAGTTGACGTCATTGTCCACGTCATCGCCACTAATAAACAGAGTCTCAAATCTGAATTGGTCTTGATCGCCTCAAATTGTCGTTTCCACCACTTGGCGTTTCCGGAGCGAAGACGCGCGTATCGAACTCTTCTAACTAGCGATACCGACGAATCGAACAACTCCTGAAACTCTGAGCATTGCTCCGAATTCGAACGCACTCCAGCGGCAATATTCGCCAGTGTGACGAAACACCACTGATCTCCCCAAAACTCCCTTCCAAGCTCAATCAGCTGTTCCCATGGTGAAAGATCTGTTGCCCACTCTAAACTGGCCCTCTTAGACTCTTGTTCTGCCACTCTGGCTAATGCGACGCACTTTGCATGTGCCTCGTAACCTTCGCTCAGGGTTGTAAGCTGATCGGGCCATGTGAGCTTTGCAACCCGATGGCGGGCCTCGGCAACCTCAGAAAGAGAACGCGGCTGTCTGTCTTGAAAAGCGATTGAATACCTCGAAGCATCGACCGAATGGCTCAAGGCGTGCAATGCCGATTCAACCCGCCGTTGGGGCGTCGCAGATGCAGCGCGCGATAGAATTGCATCAACAGCTAAATTGAATCTTGCCTCTGACGATTCCAGGAAATCTGTTCTGCCAGCTCGGATGAGTATGGAAACAGCCCGCCGGTCACTGTCGAGTTCCAAATCCTTCATCAACGCATCAAGAGTGGCCAAATCGAGCGTTGGCAACACCTCTAACCCTCTCCCGAAATCTAGCCATAAGAGGCGACGATCTGGACTCGCCGCGGTGATGCGCTTAAGCCACTCATCCTTTAAATAAGGTTCATTTTCACTATTGCTTTTGATAACATCGACCAACTGCAAAGCAAAATCTGCGCCAACGTCTTCGTTCAACAGGTGAAAGCATTTTTGAATAAGTTCGTCCCGCCCGCATTTTGGCGGAAGTTGAATAGGACTGACACTACTTCTCAAGCGCCGAGTCCGTTGGGAGGCCAAGACGTACCGTAATCCCTTTGTCTCAAAGGCGAGGGTCACGATCTTTTGAATCGATTTCGGAGTCTGGGTAAATACCCAGTCCCCGAGCAATGTCGCCACAAGGCTTCTTGGATAGTCAATGAGATCGAATCCAGGAGTGCGAAGCAATTCTTCGAAACGATCGACAAGAGAAGGGAGTTCACCTTTGCTGTAGCAACCTGCATAGAATCTTGTTACGTTCAGCCAGTAGAAGTTCCGGCATATGGCGTCAAAGCGATCTGGTTTTGATCCCATTTGCTCCTTACCCGGCGAAGACTGAGGAGCAGTGTAGTAGAGATGACATGCAGCAAAGTATTCTCTGAGAGGTTGCACTTCGAACTCAAATGTGCCCTCAACTCGCGAGACGAGTGCAACGACTCGCTCGACCATTCCTTTGAAAAGCTCCTCGGTTAAGCTAGGATCGTGGCCTTGACGTACTAGGTACTCGGTGACCGTCTTTTGTAGTCTATCTACGGAAATGCTTGCACTGGAGCTACCTTGTTCCGCTTCACTGTGTAATAGCCAAGCAAGATAGCGGTGAATATTAATAAGCAAATCCCGATTATCCCGCACAACTGAGCTCTTTGCCGATTCTCTGCTAAAGAACAGATCAATGTAGTAATCGTAAAGTGCCGTCCGCTTATCAGGTAGTGATGTCCCTCGCGTGTGAATCAGGCTCAATAAGATTGCAAGCTGCATTGGATTTCGCGCGAGATCCCGTAGGTGAGGTTGATCAAGCTTCTCTTTCAGAACAGAGCGAAATTCCGCAGCTTGTTTGGAATCTAGTCTTCGCGCCCTCAGCCACCTGTCTGCATATTCAAGTATTAGAGGTCTGCTTAATGAGGCAAGCGTTAGATGCGGAAAGCGTCTATGGGGCATGCCTGGGGAATTTGCGAATGCGGCAGGACGACTTGTCACGATTACCTGTAATGATGCGGCGTTTTCTTCCAGCCTTTGAACAGCCCTCTCGATTTCATCAACCACCTCAGCTCTACGCGTCATATCTGCCACTTCATCGAGACCGTCAAAGACCAGCAAAACTGAGCTAATTCTCATTATTGCGATCAAATCATCAACCGAAAAGAGCGTGCCGCCTGAGTAGAAACTGATAAGTGCGGCCAAGAATGATTCAAGTGATTTCGACCAATTCGCTGGAACTGTTGTTTCCTCGAAATTGAATGGGTCCCGCTTACTTAGCCAAGTCGCGAAATCTCGGAGGTCAACCTTGATCGGAAATCTCAATGGCGAGGCTGCATGTTCTGGCTTTATGTCTCTTATTGCATCCTGTTCATCAAGCAGACGCATTCGATGAACCTGGCAAACATACTGAGAGATTGTAGATTTGCCCTGACCGGGTGCCCCTTCCACGACTACATGCGGCATGTTCCGCTGCATTGACCGGCTGAGTAGAACTGTGGCAGCCCCGGCTTGCTCGTCGCCTCTCACATAGCCACCGCTAATATATCCGGTTCGCACTTCCATCGTGAAAGGAACATCGATATCGACTTCCTCCAGCTCGGGTTCGCTTCGGCTGCGAGTGTCCGCAACGATCCGATGAAAAATATAGTATTGGGGCCGTTCAGCATGGGGATCTCGTAACGAGATAGGGACATCTATAAAGAGGTCAAGGAGCTTGTTTTGTAACTCCACCTGCTTAAAGCGAACCTCTTCGTCACCGTCATACTGAGTCCGCAAAAAGGCACGTAGTGTAGAGTTACGTCGCTCAATGTTTTCGTTTAGACCACTTTCGATAATTGCCCTCAAGAAGTCGGTACCTCTCATGACTTCGGGGTACGCCCATTTGATGTCCCAAGCAGAATCTAGGCGACGATTGATGTCATCGCGCCACCAGCACGAGGCTGGTATCCCCACCTTTGTCAGGATTGCATCGACAATATCCATCGACCCCACATCTAAGTGTGCGGTCCCAGGAACATTCGTGAGCAGACAAAAGCGCGAGGCTCCGCGCGGGATTAACTTTGTGATTTTCGGCAGTTCCTCGTCAATGATTCCGGCAAGCCACTTGTGAGGTTCTGTTTCTGCCAAAGGCTTCCTCGCATATTTGACTTGAAAAATCACGAATTTGCCTTCTGGACTGTCCAGAACATAGGAAATCGCATCACGACCTCCATCTGGTTGAGCAATTGGGAAGCACTGAACACGGGGGAACTCCTTCACCATTAGGGCTTGGCAAATCTGCTGGAAGCGTTCAGGACCAAGCTGCTCGAGCGGATAGTCCATCTGGAAACCTCAGATCAAAAGATGATCACATTCTACGCTTATGGCGAAGTGTCTCCTATCTGTTCAGTCCAGCGAGTTCGGCCAATGTCTGCCAATGTCTTGCATGAGGAATCCGCCCCTTACGAATGTCGTCCGCGTAGCTGTACGAAACGTTTAATTGCTTCGCTATCGATGAACTGGGTACAGAGCCTAGATTCGGCTGGATTCTGTTGGAGTAGAAATCGCTCGTGAGCCAACTTGGCTGATCTGATGGTTTCCAGTCGTATCGCGCTCGTGCGTTGATCTGCTGTGTCGCCGCTCTCTTGAGCTGCGCTTTGGGAGACTGAGCCGCAACCCTTCCAACTTTTGCAGCAGCCTCCGTGATGTGAGCGGACAAAATTCCCTTCACGCACGATTTGCAGTGAGAGGCGCGATAAGCAATCTCTCTCCCGCAACCGCGACAAAGCCTCTTGGGTTTGAAAGGTGAATTCGCTGCGGGCAGCGGATTCCCACCCTTCGCTTCTCGCTTGTGACGTTGTGTTAGCCGCGCGGGAATATTCAATGTACGTTTGCTTCCCGAACTGCCGATCTCTCGCGCGAACCACTCAGCAACGGGCGCAACTAAACGCGACCACGTCGGAGCGGTCTGGGAAAGAGCTGATGCAAACGCTGCCATCAAGCGACAATTCCCGTCGCGTTGCTCAAAGAAGTTGCTACGCGGCAAGGGCTCACGTCTCAGCCAGTTCAACACGAATGCATCGACCTGGGCGTGCCCTATCATGTCCACGACTATCCGGCGTCGATTGAGCCCGCGACCGGCGGATGCCGCAACATTACCGGCAAGGTGAACGATGACGGAATCGCGACGATTTACGCCATCACGTCGACGATCAGCCTGAACGGGGACAACGGCGCCGATCCCAACAAGGTGGTGAGAGTCACCGATCAAATCGACGCCGCCACGGCGGCAACGAGCGGCTACCTCGACAGATTCGTGACCGTTCGCTCGGCACGCGCGGGCGAAGCGTTTCGCGGCGTGGCCTGGGCTCCCGACGATGGGGACAGGTGGTAACTGGCAACCGCGTTAACAACCAACCAGGCTCCCCGTGCGAAAGCAGCGCGCGGGGCCTCGTTTCTGTTGAGCGCCGCGGCGAAGGCAATCCATGCGGCGATCACCGCGAAGGGATGACGCGAATGGATGCCATCATGCCGCTGTCCTGGTGCTCGCCGATGTGGCAGTGATAGACAAATTTGCCGGCCTCGGAGAATGGAATCCGGACCACGACGGTCGAAACCCGGCAGCGGCCGCTGCGCCACGCCGCTACCGTGCCGTCGCAGGCGTCACCTCCGTTGGGCAGCGCCACGTTATCCATGAGCTGGCCGGCATCGCCCTGCGGCGCATTCTGCGGGAGCACGTAGAACCTGGTCTGATGCATGTGGAAGTTGTGCGCCTCACCGGCCACGTTCACCAGTTCCCACTCCTCAGTGACCGGCGTGTTGCCGGGGCCGAGGGTGAGACAAACGCTGATCGACGACGGATCGAAGGGCGCAATGTCACGGAATGTGCCCGGCACGGGTTGGTCATTGGCATCGACCTCCTCGTAGCCGAGGCCGTAGGCGTTGCGATTCGAGGCAGGAACGCCGAAGAAGATGCGCCGCCGATGCCCCTGCGGCAGAGCCGCGCATTGCGCCCTAGCGGAAGCGGGATCGCCGTCGCCGGCGGCATTGGATTGCAGGGCGCCGGACGGCCGCGCGTTGCCGATGCGCAGTGTGGTGGGAACGGCCGAAGCGCGGGTTCTCGCTGTCGGTTCGGGCATGGCGCGATCTGGAGAAGGAGACTCGGCAACGGACGCGAACGCCTGAGCAACGGGCCGGACGTCGACGAGAGAGGCACGGGCCACGGCAGCGGGTCCCGCCGCCACGCGCGCCAGATCCGCCTGCGGCCAGCGGTCGCCTGCCGGGCCGGTAGCCACCATCTCGGTGAGCAGGGTTGCGGAATGGGGTTGCGGAGTGACCCAGATTTCAGCGCGCGCGCCGGGAAACATGACCAGGTGCGTGGCGCAGCGGGGCTCGGTGGAGAACGATTGCGCTGCCGCGCCCGGGCACGGCAGGGTGTCGGCTGCTTTTGCCGTCGCAGCCACCGCCACGGTGCCGTCAGGAGGGGCCAGCGAAGCGCCGTTCAGCGAGACGATCTGAAAGGGGATGGGAGCCCTGGTCGCGTCGTCGCGCAGGACGAGGTCGTAGGTGCGGCTGGCCCCGGCATTCACCACCCGCCACAGCTCTCCCGATCCCGAAGGCGCGGGCAATTGAGGATAGAGATCGCCGTTGATCGTGAAGTACCAAAGCCCGCCGGTATAGTCGGCGCCGGTGCTGCCGGGATGATGAGGTCCGCTGCGCACAGCTCCGGGCAGGGGGCGGCCCTCGTCGGTCCCGGAAGTGTTGCGCCCCTGGCAGTAGCCGTTGCGCTGCACATAGGCGAGATCGTAGGGTGCGCAGAATGTGGAATCCTCCTGATCCACCACCCGGCCGTCCCCCATCACCTGCATGTCCTTCAGGATGAGGTAGCGCTCAGGAATGGCTGAGCCGCCGCGAGCCGACACGTAATCGGTGACGCGGCCGATGGTGATGATTCCCGAAAGCCCTTCGGAGAGCTGGTTGACGTTGAGTCCGTGGACATGAGGGTGAAACCAGTAGAGGCCCGGAGGGTGATGGGGCGGGATGTAGATGTCATATTGAATGGGCTGGTCGGTCGCGGTCTCATCGGGGGACACCATGGGGGGCAACTTTCCTGCCGGGTAGCCGAGGACGTAGACGTAATCACCGTAAGTGCGATCGGAAGCGTCGGCCTTCCTGGGCTCAACAATCAAGCCATGAGTATGGATGTTGACGGGATTGGCAGCCAGCATCGCGTTCATCATGGCGTCGCTCGAGTGCGCATAGATGGCATCGTCCGGCACGGGTGGCAAGCGATTGACGAGCCGCATGCGCAGATGGTCGCCCGGATAGAGTTGCAGGCGGATGCCGCCGTAGGGAGCGAAGGTGCGGGCGTCTGCCGGGCAGTTGTCGTGGTGCGCCACCGATGTCGTGCAGATGGCGAAGACCCACGCCACAGGATGGCGGTCGCCAAGCGTGATGCTCGAGGGTTCAGCAATGACCAGCAGGTCGAGCAGGTGGTTGGAGCTGGTAAAGACGGGAGGCTCAGTTGGAGCCGGCTCGGCCGCAGCCGTGACCGCTGAATCGCCTGCCAACACAAAACAGCCCAGGCAAACGAACCCAGCCAGCGCCGCGACGGCACACTTCATAGCGATGAAGAGATTAGATAGCGCGACGCCGAGAGTGGTTGTCTACTCCATGTTGTTCCGAACATGATCTCATGCCATAAATGCGTTTCTGTCCCGGCCGGCTGCGGCATGGGCAGCGATTCAGAACACCAGCGCATCTAACTTGGCTGTCTTCATTCGCTGTCCTTGTACAGAGGAACGGAGTAGTCATGCGAACAGTTGCTCCCCCGAAATTTGCCCGCGTCTTCTGTTTTCTGACCTCCCTCACATTGGCATTAGCGCTCTCTGGCTGCGGAACCCTCTCGACTAATGGATCTCAAAACGGAGCGCCGCCCGCGACCCTTTCCTCCATCAATCACATCGTTTTCATTGCCCAGGAGAACCGCTCTCTGGATCACTATTTCGGAGCGCTGCGCCAGTACTGGGCGCAGAACGGTTATCCCGATCAATCGTTCGATGGACTGCCGCAATTCAACCCCACGTCGGGGATAGCGCCGCTGAACGGCCCGGCGCCGTCGCTTCCGGGGTGCAACTCAAATCAGCCGCCGCCGGCCGACTGTGCATTCGACACCAGCAATCCCATCACCTCGTACCACTTGCTTACGCAATGCATTGAGAACCCGAGCCCGGCCTGGAACGAAGGGCACGTTGACTGGGATTACAACGACCCCCTGGGGCAGAAAGCTGCCACGCTGAACGGATTTGTTTACAGTGCCGCGCACGATGCGCGCACCAACAGTCCGGCGTTTTATGACAGCAACGGCATCCGCGCGATGGGATATTACAACGGGAGCGACCTGAATTACTACTACTGGATGGCGTCGAACTTCGGCACGTCGGACCGCTTTTTCAATCCGGCAATGACGCGCACGCAATCGAACCGCGAATACCTGATTGCGGCAACGTCGGGAGGGTATGTTTATCCGGAGGGAACGGACGCCGCGGACTCGACGCCGCTGAAGCAGACCACGATCTTTCAGGAGCTGCAGAACGCCGGCATCACCTGGAAGATCTACGTGGACACGACCGGCAGCGGCTGCACCGGCCCGCCGTATACCGCGGCCTGCCTCATGACGCAGAGCTACATGCAGAACTTCGCCTTTGCGCAGACCATCATTTCGCAGTATCCGCAGAACATCGCTCCAGTTTCGCAGTACTTCACCGATCTGCAGAACGGGACGCTGCCGCAGGTAGCGCAGTTCGAGCCGCCTACGGATGCAGGCCTTGATGAGCACCCATCCACCGACGATGCGTCGCCCGAAAATATCCAGCAGGGAGCTGCCTGGGTTGAGTCGCTCGTCAATGCCCTGATGCAGAGTTCGTCGTGGAAGGACTCGGTGTTCATTCTGACTTACGACGAAAACGGAGGACTTTACGATCACGTTTCGCCGCAGCCCGAGGTGAGCCCCGATGGTATCAAGCCGGTGGATCTATTGCCGGGCGATGTTTGCACCACCGCAACCGGGCCGACTTGCGATTTTACTTACACCGGATACCGCGTTCCGCTGATCGTGATCTCGCCTTACGCGAAGAAAAACTATGTGTCGCACACGGTGGCCGATCTGACGGCGATTCTCAAGCTGATCGAGACGCGGTTCAATGTGCCGGCGCTGACGGCGCGCGACGCGGCGCAGCCGGATATGACGGAATTCTTCAATTTCAGCTCGCCGCCATGGATGACGCCGCCGAGTCCGCCCGCACAGTCGACAAGCGGGGCCTGTTACCTGAATCATCTGCCGTAATCCACCCGCAGCGTATCCAGAGTGCAGACAACCGAACTCACGGCCTGGCCTGCCACAACGCGGCATGGTCGCACACGTATAATCCGTTGAACGACGCGGAGCCGGCAGTTCACAAAATGGCTGTTATTGCGGTTGGCGACATCCACGGCAATCTGTCGGCCCTGGACGATCTTCTCGACCAAGTCGGGTCAGAGATCGGCAGCGGCGATACCATTGTCTTCCTCGGGGACTACATCGATCGCGGCCCGGACTCCAGGGGTTGTATTGAGAGGATTCTCGACCTCAGGCGAACAACGAAGGCTCAGGTGGTAGGAATCCTGGGGAATCACGAGCAGTGGATGCTCGAAACCAGCCGGGACTTCACTCGCCATTCCTGGCTTCTGGGCATGGAAGCAATTCCAACCATAGAAAGCTACGCTCCGCAGGCGGCGGCGGAAATCAGCGAGCGCCTCGCAGACCTGGGTCCGCGGGTGATTCTGGAAAAAGTCAGACTTCCCTATGAACTTTTCTTCGATGCCATCCCGGCAGACCACATGGCGTTCTTGCTTCGCCTGAGAACCTTTTTTCGCGTACCCGAAGGCGTATTTGTTCACGGCGGACTCGACCCGGCCAAGGGAAAAGCAGAAGCACAACAGAGCGATCACCTTATCTGGGGAGTCGATGGGTTCCCTGACCGGTACGACGGTGACGACACAATCGTCTACGGGCATAGAGATAACGCGGTTCTCGATGAAGGCGGCTGGCCGCACCCTCGAATCGTTGGACGAACCTATGGCCTGGACACCATCGCACACGGTGTGCTCACCGCGCTTAAGCTGCCGGATAGGACGATCATGCAGAATCGGCGTAAGTTCTGCACATAACGGGCATGCAGTTTGCCCGAACGTCTTTCCGCAACCTGTAAAGTCGTGCCCATTCAGAGCATCGAGCTGTTCGGAGACAACTGGCGTTGTTGCTTATCCCCGCACCGAAACGCCCGAGAACGACAGCACCGCCAAGCCGCGAACCGGCTGACCGAAAAAGCGGGCGGGCTCAAAGCGACTCAGCAGAAGCAAGCTCTCCACCTGGGAGCGGGTTGCGGCATCGGTGGGCCCGGAGATGATGCGATAGTCGTACACCTCGCCTGCGTCGTTCACATAAGCTTCAACGACCACAGCGCCCGAGATGGCCCCCGTCTCATTGCTTCCCGCAGCAGTGGAGTAATAGAGCAGATGAGGAGCTGTGGCATCGCCCAGAGGCTCGTCGGGGATGGCCTGTGCTTTTTCAGGCTGCGCGAGGACGGTTATAAGGAAGACGATCGTTCCCAGCAGCAGCACGGCGCTGGCAAAGCCCGCGCCAGCCTGCAGAAGGAACGGACCCACGGTATTTCTCCAGGCCAGATCGCATATGGTGAGGATGCTGCGCCGGGTGCGCGCCCGCTCCCGGCTTACAGCCACGCGAATGCGCAGAGCCAGGTCCGGCGGTTCCGGCAGCGGGCCCAGCCCCGCCAGCGCGGCCTGCAACTCGCGGAGGGACTTCCTCTCCTGCGCACACTCGGGGCATCCCGCCAGGTGCGCATTCATTTCCTGCATTTCTTCCCCAGTCAACCGGCCATCCAGGAATTCCGTCAAGCAAGTTTGCACTTCATTGCAGCCGTTCATCGCGCCTCCTCTCGAAGGGAGAAATCAATCCCGGCCAGCGCATCGGGCCGCGAGCCCGGTCTGGGCGCCGTCAGCAGAGCCCTCAAACAGGCGCGCCCGCGCACCAGCCGCGACTTCACCGTTCCCAGACTGACCCCCATCATCGAAGCCACTTCCTCATAGACAAATCCTTCAATATCGCGCAGGATCAGCGTGCTCCTGAAAGGTTCCGGCACCTGGCGCAACGCCCATTCCACCCGCTCCCGGTTCTCCTCGTGCTCTGCCTGCTCATAGGGCGACTCCGCGGGATCTACGAGCATGTCCTTCAGCAGCACCGGCCGTCCGCTATCCTTTTCCGCCATCTCCTGCTCGATGGGGATCTCCTGCTGCCGATGCCGCGCCCACCAGCGGCGCTGGTTCGACGCCTCGCGCAGCGCAATACGATAAATCCACGTGCGCAGCGACGATTCACCGTGAAAACCGTGGATGCCGCGAAAGACCTTGACGAAAACTTCCTGGGTCAGGTCGGCGGCATCGGCCGGGTTGCGCACCGTGCGCGCCAAAAGCGAATAAATGGGCTGATGGTAGCGCGCAATCAACCACGCAAACGCCTCCTCAGAGCCCGCTCGCAACTCCTCAACGAGAGCCGTCTCATCTCCGTGGAGCGCCAGCGCGCTGGCAACGTTGCCCATGGTGAGGTCCGCCTGCAATTCAGTGTCCTCCCAACGTTACCGCACTTCAATCTTTCTTTGCACCTGCCCCAAGCCCGGCTCCCGGCCAGATAGGAGCCGCTTGCCTCCGGTGTTCCAGCGGGTCTTCCTTTGAAGGGGGTCAAACCCCGCAAAATGTGCGGCATTGGGGGTTGGCCAGCGCCCAAAATGCCACACGCCCACCTTTAGTTAGACACCGGAACCTTCGCAAGTGTTCCCGGGTCACCCCGAACTTCCTTTTCAGTGTTACGAAAGTTTCTTCGGCGGTTATCGCATTCCCGGGCTGCGTTCAGACCGTAAAGACAATCCTGCGCCCCTTTTCCTGGCGGTTCCAGGCGGACTCAACGTCGGCCAGGGGCACCGGCTCCGGGTCGATACTCAGCCTGCCGGTCGCAGCCATCTGGAAGAGGGTAGGAATCGTGGCCAGAATCCGGTCGAGCCGCGCGGCACCAAAGCCGCTGCCCATCAGCGTCAGATCGACGCTGCGCAACGTGGCCGCCGGCAGAGTAATCGTCGTCCCGGCCATGCTGCCCACTTCAACCCAGCGGGTTCTATGCGTTGCCGCCAGGTTGAAGCCCTTGGCCAGCGCCTCAAGCAGCAGCTCCGCCGGCCGGCCCCACAAATAGTCGACCACAATGTCGATGCCCTTGGCGGTCTCGGCGGCGAACGCCTCGCGCACCGCATCCTCCGGCTGGCTGAGGGCCACGACCGCGTCCACGTCAGCGCCTGCGAGAGCGTCCACATTTCGTCCCGCAGCAATCACGCGCCTGGCTCCCAGCAGGCGCGCCGACTGCATGGCGAGTTGTCCGGCCACGCCGGTCGCACCCAGCACCAGGACCGTCTCGCCGGCTGCCAGCCTGGCACGTTCCATCAGCGTGACCCATGCCGACATCCCGGGATTGACAATTGCGGCGGCATGTACGTCGTTGAGGTTTTCTGGCAGCGGGATGCAAAAGTTGCGCGGCGCCGGGGCAACCTCGGCCATGGTTCCCCACGGCTTGCGAAAAAGCCCGAAGTACACACGCCTGCCTTCCTCGAGAACGCCCACGCCGTCCACGCCGGGCACCGAGGGTTCGCGACTGCCCTTGGCGCTGGCGTAATGCGCCCCGCTGGCCAATGCCTTCACGATGGGATGAAGTCCGGCGGCGCGCACCTTGACCAGGACTTCGCCGTCCTCAAGAACCGGATCGGGAAACCATTGGTACTTCGGCGGCTGGTTGGGATCAACGACGACGGCTGCCCGCAAAGGAAACGGCCTCCTCGAAATCTACAAGTTGTGATTCCGTCAGACCCGGTCGAGATTCTTGTACACGTCGGCGATGTTCGCATTCACATTGTTTTGCAAGGGCGGCATGGGGCCGTAATGCGGATTCGCGAGCTCGATGGTGTGCGCCAGCAAATCGCCGTAGCCGTTGGCCTGCATCGACTTGAGCGAGGCGATCGTCGTCTGCTTCTGAATCTCCTCGAGCGTCAGGCCAGCCTGCTTGCCCGCCTCCACTTTTTCGGTCAGCTCCTCAATGTAATTGCGCTGGCCCGTCATCACGAGGCGGTCGGCGCGCATGGGTCCGTGACCGCCGAGTATATGCGTGAAGTCGTCCTTCGCGAGTTCGTCGATTGTCGAGGGCCAGGCGCGCGGAAAGCCATCCCCGAAGTTCGGCAGCCAGCCGTGGCTCGCGTCCCCGGTAGCCACGGCGCGCCTCTGCGGGCAAAAGACAAAGACATCGCCGGCCGTGTGGGCGTGGCCGTGAAATTCGAGATGGAGATCGAAGGCCGGGTCCTTGAGCTCATAGCTCTTGTCGAAGGTGATAGTGGGCAGCTCCATCGTGTAGTGGTTCAGCTCCGATTGATAGGCCTGGAGCTGGGCGATCTGGTCAGCGCAAAAAGCCTTCTCGGCCGGATCGTTTGAGCCCTCCATTCGCTTGCGCAGCGCTTCGATGCGCGGCGGCACTGCGTCCAGCGACTCCTTCGCCCGCTGCTGCGCGAGGTCTGTCATCAATTGCTTCGTGGTCGAGCTGGCTATGAAGTCGATGGGGCTGAAGGCCTCGCGGTAAGCGTGATCGCCCTGCGTGTGGTCCCAGTGAAAGTGGGTGTTGATTACGTAGCGCACCGGCTTGGCGGTGATTTCGCGCTTGATCTGCTGGATGAGCGAGGCGGCGGCCGAAGGCTTGGAGTGAGCATCGACCACCACCACGTCGTGCGCGCGCACGAAGATGGCGGCATTGCAATTCACCTGCACCTGCGGATGCGCAAACGCGAAGAAGACTCCGTCGGCGGCTTTTTGCAGGTCAAAGAGATTGCCTCCTGCCGTGGGCGGAGCCGCGCTGGCCCACGCCGCGCGATGCCAGGCAAGCTCAAGCACCGACGCCCCGGCGAGCACGCCTCCCGTGAGCACACGCAGAAAATCGCGGCGCGAGGTTGGCTCTACATGGTTGTGCTGATCGGCGGGATGATGGCTGTGCGCGTGGCGGTGCGCGGGTTCATGCCGCGGATCGAAATGGCCGTGGCGATGAACGAGCGAGTCTGCATGGTTGCACATCTTCGATCTCCTTGTTTGTTCTGAGGGGCCCTTTTGAGCTGAAGCAATGGGAAGCGCCGGGTGCGGCCGTTTTTGGTTCGGCTCATTGTAGTCGATGCTTCGCGCGGCTGTCTGCGCGGCTACTATGAAACTGGAGGCGCCGCCATGTTTGCCGCCCATCCCATCGGATTTATCCATAGCCCCTTTCACGAAACGTCGGCCATTCCCAAAGGCCTTGGCGCCAGACACGACGCCGAGGGCGCCATCGAGCTGCTGCGTGAATTCGAGCCGGGACTGAACGACATTGATGGCTTCTCGCACCTCTATGTGATCTGGGAGTTCGATCGCGCCGACGGCTACGACCTGATTGCCCATCCGCCTACCGACGAGGGCCGGCCGCACGGCGTCTTTGCCACGCGCTCGCCGCGGCGGCCCAATCCAATTGGGCTGACGGTGGTGGCGCTGCTGCGCCGCGACGGCGCCACTTTGCGCGTGCGCGGCGTGGACATGCTCGACGGCACGCCGGTGCTCGATATCAAGCCGTATCTTTCCAGCGTGGCGGCGGAGAAGCTGCGGCGCGGCTGGCTGACGGAGGCGGAAGCACGCAAGCGCTGACCGTCGTAGTCCCCATGCCTGGCCGAACGGAATTCTGCAATTTGAGACGTATAATCACAGCGATTTGGCAAGTGGATTCCAACCCGGTGACATCATCTCCTACACGGAGATGTGTTCGACAGTTGGCGCAAGCCTTCAGCGCGGGATGAATTTTCGCCTGCAACGTAACGTTAGTGTAATTCTTATGAGCCTCAGGCCAGGTGCACCATACGCAGACCGAGTTGAGGAGGAAGGCCACGTCTTGATTTACGAGGGGCACGACTGCCCGAAATCCGCGGGCGAGCCTTATCCGAAGCGAGTTGACCAGCCGGAGTTCAACCCAGGTGGATCACGCACACAAAACGGTTTGTTTGCCGAGGCTGCGCGGAGGCATCGTGACCAGAACGCATCACCGGAATTGGTCAAAGTCTTCGAAAAAATACGGCAGGGGATTTGGGTCTATAACGGAATTTTTGAGTTGATCGATTACTGGACCGAGACTTCTGGTGAGCGCAGGGTTTTCAAGTTCAAGCTGAGACTCACCGGCCTGGAAGATCATCCCCAAACTTTAGCATTTGAAGTTGACTCCGAAGATGATCGCATCATACCGAGCGCAGTCAAGCTTGAAGTCTGGAGGCGCGATCAGGGGAGATGCCGCAAGTGCGGAACAAATCAGGGCCTACATTTCGATCACATCATTCCCTATTCCAAGGGCGGGTCGTCAAAAGATCCCGCAAATATTCAGATCTTGTGCGGCCGTCATAACCTCGAAAAACGCGACAGGATCGAATAGTTGCCAGCCTCTAAGGAATGCCTATGAATTTGTGCGTTTGCAGGCTCAGCCGCCATTGCGGATGATCGAGGCAGTAGCGCAGCGCGGCTTGTGTATTGGGTTCGCGATGGGGGCCGTCCATGGGTTGCAGGAAGAAGTGACGGAAGGCGAGGCCTTCGAACGCAGCCGGATCGGCGCCGGCTTGCGGATAGACGAGCTTGAGCTCATCGCCGCTGCGCTGCTTCAGCTCCGTTCCAGCCTTCGGACTCACGCAAAGCCAGTCGATTCCCGCGGGAGCGGCGATGGTGCCGTTGGTTTCCACGGCGATCTCAAAGCCGAGCGCATGGAGCGCGCCAATCAACGACGCGTCAAGTTGCAATAGCGGCTCGCCTCCCGTGCATACGACAAACTTCCTCAATGATCTGTCATCCTGAGCGAGTCTGCTGCGGGGCGGACGAGTCGAAGGACCTGCATCTGTTCTTCCCTGCGAAGCCTGCGACCACTTCTCGTCAATCGCTTCCGCGAGTCCCTCAGCAGACACGAACTTTCCCCCACCAGGCCCATCCGTATCCGCAAAATCCGTGTCGCAGAACCGGCAGATCGCATTCGCGCGATCCGGCTCGCGCCCCGACCAAAGATTGCACCCGGCAAAACGGCAAAAGACCGCCGCGCGGCCCGTCTGCGCGCCCTCGCCCTGCAACGTGTAGTAAATCTCTTTGACGGAGTACATAAAGACAGCTTCCAGCTGCTAGCTCCCAGCTTCTAGCTCATCGTGCGGAGGATGGGTTCGTCAACTAGCTGACGGACTCAGCGAGGTTGGCGGGGTTAGCGGAGTTAGATCGGCGAACAGCTATTAACTCATTGCGCCGGGGCGCATCGCGCGAACTCAGCAAAGAGAAGCTAAGAGCTAACAGCTAACGGCTATAGAGCGGATCTTCGATGCCGTTTTCACGGAAACCTTTTTGGCGCAGGAGGCACGAATCGCACTGGCCGCAGGGCGCGCCGCTGGACGAGGGATCGTAGCAACTGCTGGTCAGCGCGTAGTCCACGCCCAGTTCAATGCCGGTGGCGATGATCTGCGCCTTGGTCATGGCGATCAACGGAGTACGGATCTTCAATTCCTGGCGGCCCTCCACACCCGCCTTGGTGGCCAGATTCGCCATCTTCTCAAAGGCGGCAATGTATTCGGGACGGCAGTCGGGATAGCCGGAATAATCGAGCGCATTGACGCCCAGAAAAATGTCGCCCGCGCCCAGCACCTCGGCCCAGGCCAGCGCGTAGCCCAAAAAAATGGTGTTGCGCGCGGGCACATAGGTGATGGGAATGCCGTGGCTCATCTCCTCGGGCGCGCGACCCTTGGGAACATCGATGTCCGCCGTGAGCGCCGACCCTCCGAACGCGCGCAAGTCAATCTCCGCAATGCGATGCTCGGCCACGCCGATGGACGCGGCCACGCGGCGGGCAGCTTCAAGTTCCCACGCGTGCCGCTGGCCGTAGGAAAACGAGAGCGCGTAGAGCTCGTAGCCCTCAGCCTTGGCGATGGCAAGCACGGTGGCCGAGTCAAGGCCGCCGCTGAGAAGGATAACGGCTTTTTGCTTCACGACCATTCGGAGTCCTGCCCAACCTCGCTAACCCCGCTGCTACTTCCCATCTCCGCCCTTGCCGATGTCCATCGATGGCGGGATGGGGTTGCGCTCGTCGATGTAGGCGTCGATGCACTGGTCGAGCAGGCCCTTGGCCTCGAGGATAAATTCGACGGCGTCGCGCGCCGCGCCGTAACCGCCCGAGTTGGGCGTAACGTAGTGCGCTTCGGCCTTCACGCGCTCGCGCGCGTTAGCCACGGCAATGGCCAGGCCCACTTCGCGCATGGCCGGCAGGTCGATCACGTCGTCGCCCACGTAACAGATTTCGTCCAGCGCCGCGCCCGACTTTTCCATGATCTCGCGGATAGCCTTCATCTTGAAGGCGCAGCCCTGATAGATGAACTCGAGCTTCAGATCGCCGGCGCGCGTGGCCACGGTCTCGCTGATGCGCTTGGTGATCACGCCGCATTTGAGGCCGCCGATGCGCGCCAGCGAGATGGCGGTGCCGTCGTGTGCGCTGTAGCCCTTGGCCTCGACCATGGTCGCGGAGCCCACGCCGAAACCAATCGTCTCCTTGCCACGAACCTCGTCCAAAACCTTGCCGGCGGCTGACCCGGGGACGAGCCAGATGGTGCCGTCGGTCAAAACGCCGTCCACGTCGAAGAGAATGATTTTGATTTTGCGGGCGCGGTCTCGTGCAGAGGGGTTCATGAGTTGATTGTATCGGGGCAACGGGACGTCGCACCCTGGCGGCTAAAACGAGAACGCCGCGGAGGTGGAGCACCCGGCGCGACCCCTGGGGCTGACGCACGAGCACACGCGACAATGGAGGTATGGACCGCGAATCTGGCGCGCCGCCGCAGCCGCCGCCTGGCCTTGATCCCGAGGACTACTACTACGAGGGCCCCTACCTCGTATTCACGGCCGCGTATCACCTCAAGCGCGGGTATTGCTGCGGGTCGGGGTGCAGGCACTGCCCGTACCGCGGCGTGGAGGGTCTGGCGCCCGGGCCGCAAGCCGCGGAATGAGGCTCGAACCAGTCGCGCTGCCACCCAAATCTGCTCTGGCCGAAATGCGGCCGGGAATGGTATAACTCCGAAGCTGCGTCATCAGACAGCCCCAGACCTCCTGGAGGGTTCCCTGCTGCCGATGAGCGGCAAGCGAAATCGAATTCGAACTCGGGGAGGGGAACATGGGAATTATCCTTTGGATTCTGTGCGGCCTGATTGCAGGCTGGCTCACCGGGAAGATCATGAAGGGCTCGGGCTATGGGTTCTTCGCCGACATCCTGCTGGGCATTGCGGGAGCCTTCGTGGGCGGTTTCATCGCGCACCACCTCGGGCTCGACCCGGCGGGCAAATTCATTTACAGCACCCTGATTGCAATTGGAGGAGCAGTGATCCTGGTTGCAATTTTCCGGCTGATCAAAAAAGCCGCGTGATGCGATTGCCAAGATTGGCTGCGTCGCAAGTACGTAACGCCGGTATCCTTGCCGGCTGTCCTGAGGGCCTCCGGGCCCTCAGGAAGCGTTGGCGCTAGAGTCCGCCGGAGCCGGTTGAGGGCGACGCCGGCGGAGTGGCCGCTGGCGCGGAACCGGGTGCAGTTGCCGGCGTGGCGGGCGCTGCGGGCGCCGGCTCGCGCACCAGCACCGCGAAGCGCGGAAACGTAAAGCTGCCCGCGGCATCGTCGATCACATTCAGCTGGCACAGGTACTGCCCCGGCTTGAGACCGTTCAGCGGCACGTCGAGCTCGAACGAAACCGCGTCGCGGCCCTCCACGTTGACGGCCTTGGCCTGCACGATCGGCGTTTCGTACACCTTGGTCGCACCCTGGATCAGCTCCAGGCTGCTGAGCAGGTTGATTTCCGATTTCGGAGTCTTGGGCTGGTTTTCCGCAGCCTTTTGTTTGGCCGGATCGTAGACCTCGTAGAGCAGGTACATGTGCTGATCCTGGCGGAAGACGTGGCTGATGTTGGGCACGTACTCCTGGCCGTTGTGCACCAGCGGATCCTGCTTCTTGCTGGGCTCGCGCTGCGAGGCCAGCACGATGGAGCTGATCTTGAGCGGCGCCTTCTTCATGTCGGGCAGCGTAACTTCGGCAATAAACGAGCCCATGCGCCCGGTTTCGTTTTCGCGCACCACGAACTTGATCTGGTACTTGCCGGGTGGCAGGTCGAAGCTGGTGGTGTACTCGATGTTCTTCTGTCGCGCCTGCAACGCTGCGTCCAGCTTGAGGGGAACGGTTTGCCGTACGCGGCCCACGGGACGCTTGTTGTCGTCGATCACCGCGCCGATGATGTCAATGGTCGCCTTGTCCTTGTCGCCGCCCTTCACAAAAGGAATCTGCGAGCCGGGCACGACCAGCGAAACCGGCATAAAGAAGCGGTTGGCGTCGAGGCGGAAGTACATGGCGTCCATGTAGACGGCGATGTCGGTGGCGGGCAGGTCGCTGGCGAGCTGATCCTGCAACTCCTGCTCGCGATCTTCCTTGCCGGAGTGTTTGAAGTCTGCGGGCGCGTAGTAGCCCGGCCGGAACTCAAGCTTGATCCCCGGGCGGCTGGTCGTCACCTTCAAGTGACGGTACTTGCCGTCACGCGCCAGGTTGGTGGAGTGGAAGCCGATTTCGTAGTAGGCCGACGTGTCCTTCTGCACCTGCAGGAAGGCGGGCATGAAATCGTTGGAGTCGAAGAAGGCCTTGCCGCCGGTGTCGGATGAAAGCGTCGCCATCACTTCCTGCGAGGCGAAGTTCGCGTTCATGTTGTTCATGAGCGCGCCGCCGTTAAACCCGCTCTGCCCGCGCAGACTGCCCGTGGACGCATCGCCGAGCGGCCCGATGGCCTGCAAGCCGCGCGTGTCCACGCTGTAGATGGCCAGGTCGGCGCGCACCGCGGCGTTGATGGCAGCCCGCAGCGAAGCCTCGTTCTCGATGCCGTCGCGCGAAATGCCGCCCGAGAAGTAAAGCAACGACTTCTTCACGTTGATCCGCGACAGCGACTGCGAGATGGCGCGCAGCGCAAACAGCTCGCGGTCGGTGTTCAGGTCGTTGTACTCGCTTTCGTCGGGCGTGTAGCCGGTGGTGTCTTCCACCTGGTTCGAGTTGGCGTTGGCGCCCTCGGCAAAGCCCTGGCCCTCGGTGCCGTTGTACACGCCCACTTCGCGAATAAGCGCGTCCTTGTCGGCTGTAAAGTCCTGGTCGACGCTGAGCGTGTCGCCGAGCGAAACCAGCGCTACGAGGTCGGCGGGCTGCAACCTGGTTTTCAAAAAAAGCTGCGCCGCATCTACGCTGCGCTCCAGGTCTTCGGGCTGCATCGAGGTCAGGTCAAAGAACATCACGATGAGCCGGTGGTTGCGCAGCTCTTCGGGCTTGGCCACGACCACAGCTTTGCTGCCCGAAGGGCCGGCGGCCAAGCCGCTCACCGTAGCCTCGTTCAGCGGCGTGGCCATGTCGACACTTTCAAAGTCGAAGGCAGATATCTGCTGTTCCTTGCCGTCCTCGTAGATCTTGAAGTCGCTTTGCTTGAGTCCCTTTACCAGTTCGCCGGTTTTGGTGTCGCGCGCCACCACGTTGGTCAGCACCAGGTCGGCGTTGGCTTTGAGCGTGAATCCGCCCTGCGGGGTGGAGGTTACCTGGTTCCTTTGCGGCGGATTGCCCGCCGCAGGCGCGGCCGGCGTCTGGCCAGGATTTTGCGCGGGAAGCGGCGCCGGGCCGAAGGCAGCGAGCGTCAGCAAGGCAAGTGCTGCAGCAATTCCATGCGTCGATTTTTGCACTCGGCCCTTCATACGGTTCCTCAGGGGCCCCGATGTTCTTAAGACCCGCTTTCGGCACGACTGAAATCGTGCCCTTTCAAAACAGCGCCAGGTTCTATCTCCGCTAACACCGCCAACTCCGCTGCCTTTCAAAACCTAAACCTCGCCATGAACTGAAAGTTCCGCATCTGTCCCGCCGAAGTGACCTGGCCGAATTGGGGCGCGCCGTAGGTGGTGTTCACGCCCGAATACTGCACCGTATTGAAGACGTTGTTGATGGTGGCACGGATTTCAAGGCTGCGCGTTTCACCCATGCCCACGGTTTTTGAAAGCGCCATGTTGTTTCGCACTGTCCCCGGCGCTTCAATGGAATTGCGCGGCGCGTTGCCAAAGTAGTTGCAGAAGCCCGGCGTGTTCGAAGGTGGAGCGTAGGCCGCCGTATTGAACCACTCGTGCCGGCCTCCGATGATGGTCGGCGATTGGCCGGACACGAGACTCGGCCGCAGCGCGCCGGCATTGCCGCACTCTACACCCTGCGCGGTGGGCTCAAATCCCGGCGACACCCAGCCTCCGGTGGCGAAGTTGAAGCTACCCGAAACCGAGAAACCCTCGAGAATGTGTGCGGGCACGCCGGCTGTGATCCAGTACTTGTCGGGGCCGAAGGGCAGCTCAAAGAGATACGTTCCAGCCACCTGGTGGCGAACGTCGAGGCTCGAGTGGCCCTCCTGCGCCGCCACGTCCAGCCAGTCCTGCACCGTGGCGCCACCGCTGCTACCATTCACCGAGCTGGCGTCGTCGATGGCATGGCCGTACTGGTAGTTGGCGCCGAGGGAAACGCCCTTTTGCAGACGCTTGTTCACGCGTACCGTGCCCTGGTTCAATTTGTAGTAAGCTGCCGCTTCGTCGTAGTTGAAGACGAGGCCGCTGGGATCAGCGCACGTGATCTGCGTGGGTACGGTGCATGTGGTGCTCAAAAGGGCACGGGGGGCCAGCTTGACGTCCAGGTGGTTTGAGCGCGCTCCGTTATAGCCGACGTTCATCACGATGCCCAGCGGCAGGGTCTTCTGCACATCGAGATTCCAGGCCATCAGGTACGGCAGCCCATAGTTGGGATTCAGCGCGTAGTTGCCCACCGTGGCCGGAGCCGGAAATCCGTTGGCCAGAGTGAAGCAGGTCGCGGTGAGCGCGCAGGCAATCGACGGCGTATTTCCGACCGCTTCCTGGTTGGTCTGCTCGTTGGTGAACGGCGGCTGGTGCGCCATCGAGGTGGCGAATCCCGCATACTCGCCGACGGTATAGTTCATGCCGAAGCCGGCGCGCACGACCGTGCTCTTGATCTTCGGCACACGCCATGCGATTCCGATGCGCGGGGCAAAGGCCTTGTGCCATGGGAACACCAGCGAAGCGGGCAGGCCGTTTGCGCCGGAAGTTTGCTCGGTCTCGCTGGTGAAGCCGCCGTCGGGATTGGTGGCCACATCGGCGAGACGGCCGTATTTCTCTGTGTAAGGCGCGAAGAACTCCCAGCGCACGCCGTAGTTGAGCGTGAGCGAGGGCAGCACGCGCCAGTCGTCGAGGGCGTAGGCATCGTAGACGTTGTCGCGGAGGTAGCTCTTGCTAAGCGACGAGTTGAGCGTGGTGGATTGCGGCAGACCGAGGAGGAAATCGGCAATGGACGAGCCTGTGCCTGCAACGGGTTCCAGCACGCCATTGACGTTTTGATACTCCTCGGTGAACATGCCGGTGAAGGCGAAGCCGCCGGTGGCATTCGAGCCGGCGAGAAAATCGCGATGCACGCGGCGGTAATCGCCGCCGAAGCGCATATTGTGCTTGCCGTGAATCCAGCTCAGCACTTCCGACAGCGAAATCGTTTGCGCGGTTGAGAAGCTGGGCTGCGTGTCGCTCAGCCCTTGGATGCCTTCGCTGAGCGAGATGGTGGGCACGCCATAGTTGAGCGGCACGTTGTTGGGGATATTGATGCTGTCGGCGCCGGCGGGATTGTTGGAGGTATTAGTGAAAAAGTTCAGCGTATTGCTGGCGCTGCGGTTCCAGCTGGAATTGAAGATGCTCGTCACGCGATGGTAGCCGACGGTATAACCGGCCTGCAGTGAATAGGAGTTAGAAGCGCTTTTGCCCCCGAGTTCAGGAATGAAGGAGATGATGTCGGAGGCGGAGTGCCCCTGGTTGTAATTGAGGTTGATGCTCTGCCGCAGTCCCTGGTTCTGCGAGCCGCCGCGCCGACCGCCGCCAAAGCCTCCGCGCCCGCCCGGCTGCGTGGCGTTCGCGCCCAGGCTGCGGTTGTAACGCACGCCCGCATTGGTCATATTCGATTGCGCCGTTGTAATGGCGTGATAGTTGTAGCCGTCAATGGTTTCGCCGTTGGGCAATGGCTGGGGAAAGTAGGCGAGCAATGCCGCGGCCTGGGGCGAAATTGATTGGTAGGCGGCCCCCGTGGATGGAATCATGTTTGTGATGACGCCGCTGCACGTGTAACCGGAACCGCTGGGAGTCGCAGTCTGACCAAAGCCGCAGCCGGTGACCGGGTTGTAGACCGGCGGCAATCCCGACGCAGAAAAGTCGCCGTTCCGCTCCGCCGTCGTGGGCACCGTCTCGTTGAATTCACTGGGCGTGGATTGGCGTGTACCCGAGAGCGTGAGGAACACCGTATCCTTGCCGCTGGGCTTGGTCAGGTGCGGGATATACGGCGCGCTCATAAATGAAATGGTGAACTTGTTGTACCCGTTGACCGGCTGCGCTTCTGGTAAGCCGGTCAAATCGAACGGCTGCGCATTGAAATAAGAGGTGGTGTTGTTCCAGGCGATGGCGCCATGCGGCTGGCCGGGATTGAAGCCGCGGAAATTGCCGCGCCCGCCACCACCGCCGCCGCCGCGGCCCCCAAAGCCTCCGCCGCCGCCCCCGCCCGCTCCGCCGCCAAAACCGCCGCCGCCACCAAAACCACCGCCGCCAAACGCCCCGCCAAAACCGCCGCCGCCGCCGAAGCCTCCGAAAAGCCCACCCTGGCCGGCAAAAGCGCCTTGCTCACCCTGCGCCCCCTGGGCGCCCTGTACTCCCTGCGGGCCCTGCCCGTTCAGACCGCCCTGCACCTGGATGGTCTGCATCGCGTCGCGGAATCGGTCCTGATCGAGCCCCGCGAAAGCGCTCACCTGCCCGGCCTGCCCGGCAATCGCCACCGACTCGTCACTGAAGTCAGTATTGCCAGCAATCGACGGCAATGCCGCGCCACTTGCGCCCTCGGCCCCGGCTCCGGTGTCAATGTCCGAGGAGAGCGAGTTTTCCAGGTTCAGGCTTTCCGGGCCGTTGCCGGCCAACTGCCGTGCTCCCTGTCCCTCGCCGCCCTGTCGCGCACCCAATCCTCCGCCGGCCTGGCGCGCCGCCTGCTCCTGCTCCTGCTCGGCCTGGCGCGAGGCCAGAATCAGCTCAAAGTTCACGGCCTGGTCGCGGCTCGAAGCGTTCAGAAGCGCCTCCTGCGATCCTTGGGCGAAGGCTGCGAATTGGGTGCGGATCACGTAGCGGCCATTTTGCGGAATATTCATCGACCACGCACCGGTAATGTCGGTGGTGGTGGAGTAGCGTTTGCCGGTGAGCGTGTTTTGCGCGGTGACGGCGACGCCCGGCAGTGGAATCGTGCCGCTCTTCACAAATCCATGCAGACGCCCGCCGGCAACGGGTTGCGGCGCGGTCCTGGGGCTTGGCGGGGGCTGTCCAGTCTGAGGCTGAGGCGCCGCGGCTGGTGTTTGATCGGCCTGGGGCGCAGCGGCCTGTGGATTTCCGGCCGCAGCCGCAGGTACCGGCACGGGAGCCTGTGCGAAGGCAGCCAAACAGCCGGCCACAGCAATCCCCGCCGCACCCGCACGCCATGTTGCTGCCTGCCGCATCTGCGCTGCCTGACCCCTCTTGCTCGTATTCAGTCTGACGGGCTGCACATCGTTAAGGTTTACGAGGATTTCGCTTTACGGCGCGGCCGCTGTCGCCGAGCGTGGCGAACTTTGCGCTTGCAATCCCCGCGACGGCATGTTAACTATTATGCTAATAGTTTTCTAATAGCTATCGCACCAGGCAAGCCGGTGCGATTCAGATGGGACGGGAACGGGTATGAAGATCGGCACGACGATTCGCTCTTATCGGCTGCAGAAGGGACTTTCGCAGGGAGACATTGAAAAGAAAACCGGCCTCCTGCGTTGCTATCTTTCGCGCGTGGAAAACGGCCACACCGTGCCTTCGCTCGACACGCTGGCCAAGATCGCCCACGCCCTCGACCTGCCCATTGCGCAGTTTTTCGCCAGCGACACGCTGGCGCGGCAGATGAACGCGCAGAACCTCTCCGACGACGAACTGCGCTTTTTGACGCAGATCCGACGCTACTCATCCAATCTGAACGACAGCGACCGCAAATTGCTGCTGGCAATGGTGAAGAAGTTCGCGGCCACGGCCACGCGGTGATGCTGTTGCGGCTTCAGCTCTGCGGCGGCGGGATGTGGGCCACGTAGAACCCGAAAAGCACAAGCAGGATGACGATGCCCGCCACGGCCAGGCGCATGCGCGTGACAAAGACGCCGCGCGGCGAGCCGATACGCGGCACCAGCGGCGCGGCAAACAACAGGCCACAGGAGAATCCTCCGATGTGTGCCCAGTTGTCGATAAGAATGCCTCCGTGGAAGAGGTCGCCTCCAAAGTTGATGGAATAGCCGATGACAAGATTAATGGCCGCAAAATAGATCACCGACCGGCGCAGACGCTTGAGTTCGTAGGCGGGGACCGGCAGGCGCTTCGACTTCAACAGGACGATGAGCACCCCGGCAATGCCGAATACCGCTCCAGACGCCCCGGCGCCAGCCGGGAATAGGACCGCGCCGTTTTCGCGTATGGGCCACATCCAGCCGTGCCAGGTCGAAAGCAGATTACCTGCAGCCCCAGTGAGGACGTACGCCGCCAACAACCCCGCCCAGCCCATCAGTGGCTCGGCGAGCAGGCCCAGGTTCCACAGGCACCACATGTTGGTGGCCAGATGCAGGATGCCCACATGCACGAACATGGCGGTGAGAATGCGCCACCATTCCCCGTAGAACTGCACGTTGCCGGCGTTGTCGGCGCCCCAGTGCATGAGTTGATCCACGGTCGGATCCCACGCGCTGACACCGCTGAATAACATGGCCAGAAACACGCCGCAGTTGATCCCCACCAGCAGATAGGTGGCTCGGGCGGACATCCACCTGCGCCTTGGCCGGGGCGGCGAAGGTATGTATTGAGTGCCCGGAGGAAGGATTTCCGGCTGAGGTGTCGAGGGAGATGCTCCCATAGTTCCACTCTAAAGCATTCTGGGAGCCGCCGCGCGGCCCTTTTGCGGAATGGACATGGGCGCAATTTCGTGTGCATTTTCAGTGCGTTTCGCAGTGCAAAATCGTGCATGGTTGCGCGATGTAGTCTGTAGTTTGGTCCGCGCGCGGGTACCTATAGCAGCGGCGAAAAAGCGGGCGCGGAATTCTGAAAGAGAGAGCAATGACGAGTTCAGAAGGAGACGCTGCCGCGCCGGGCGCCAAGCCAATCCGCCGCGCGCTCTTGAGCGTGACCGACAAATCCGGCCTGGTGGAGTTCGCGCGAGCGCTGGCAGGCTTTGGCGTCGAGCTGATATCGACCGGAGGCACCGCCAAGGCACTGCGTGCGGCAGGGCTTCAGGTCAAGGACATTAGCGAGCTGACGGGCTTTCCTGAGATGCTCGACGGCCGCGTGAAAACGCTGCACCCGCGCGTGCATGGCGGCCTGCTCTACATCCGCGGCAACGCCGAGCACGAAGCCGCCGTCGCCGCTCACGCCATCAAGCCCATCGACATAGTGGTGGTGAATCTCTACGCCTTTGAGAAAACCGCAGCCGACCCCGGCGTCGCCTTCGGGCATCTCATTGAGAACATCGACATCGGCGGTCCATCGATGGTGCGCTCCGCCGCAAAGAACTTTGAAGATGTAGCGATCGTTACCCGGCCCGGCGATTATTTGGCGCTGGCCGAAGAGATGAAGACCAACGGCGGCGCCCTGACGCGAGCAACACGCTGGCGGCTGGCGAAACAGGCATTTGCCCTGACGGCGTCCTACGATGCGGCCATCGCCAGCACTCTTGAGCGCATCGGCGAGGCGCCCTCGCCGCAAGCTCCCGCCGCGCCCGATGAGTCGGAGCTGCCGCCGACGCTGCGCATCAACCTGCCCCTCAAACAGGCGCTGCGTTATGGCGAGAATCCTCATCAGCGCGCTGCGCTCTACGCCGGCGGTTCCGGCAAAGGCATCGCCGGCGCACGCCAATTGCAGGGCAAGGAGCTGAGCTTCAACAATCTTGTCGACCTCGATGCCTGCTGGGACCTGGCGCAGGAGTTTGAGGAGCCGGCCGTCATCATCGTCAAGCACACCAACCCCTGCGGCGCGGCCACCGGCGCCACGCTGCTGGAGGCGTACCAGAAGGCGCTGGCCAGCGATCCCGTCTCGGCCTTCGGCGGCGTCATCGGCGTCAATCGTGAGGTGGATGGAGCGGCCGCCGAAGAAATCGCCAAGCTCTTCGTCGAAGCCATCGCCGCCCCCACCTTCTCTCCCGAGGCGCGTGACCGCTTTTCCGCCAAAAAGAATCTGCGCCTGGTGGAAGTGCAGGCAGCCGAGCCCGTTCCCGTGGTTAAACAGGTCTCGGGAGGGTTGCTGATGCAGGACGCCGACACCGGCCGGGTGACCGAGTCGGAGCTGAAAGTGGTCACATGGCGGCCGCCCACGGCCGAAGAACTGCGCAGCCTGCTCTTTGCCTGGCGCGTCTGCAAGCACGTGAAATCGAATGCCATTGTGTATGCCCGCGATGGCCAGACGCTGGGTGTCGGCGCGGGGCAGATGAGCCGCGTAGACGCGGCGCGGTTTGGCGCCATGAAAGCCGTGCTGCCATTAAAAGGCTGCGTCGCCGCCTCCGACGCTTTCTTTCCCTTCCCCGACGGTCTTGAGGCCGTGGCCCAGGCCGGCGCCACCGCAGTCATCCAGCCCGGCGGGTCGGTGCGCGACGATGAGGTGATTGCGGCGGCCGATAAGCTCGGCCTGGCCATGGTCTTCACCGGCATTCGCCACTTCCGGCACTGATCCGCGCCGAAACTGCTGCGCCCCGCACCCGCAACTTACACAAAAGAGTTAGCCGTGCCGCAAAGGGAGCGAATTTCGCCGAATTTGCCGCGCACTTGCGACGAATGACGGGTAAAATCGTCTTTAGATACAGGCAGAGTGGCTCAGCACGGCTGCCTGCGCCACGTAATCGGTTTCTCCCGAACAGTTGCCGCTTCGCTGGCTGAGAGCGTAGGGAATTCCCTGCATGATGACCAAGCACTTCACATCGCCGACCTTTGGGGCCAGTTTGGCCGCTGCCTTCCTGCTTCTGCTGCCGGCGGCCAGCCTTTGCGCGCAAGGCGCCCCCGCGGCAAACACTCAGCCCGCCCCGGCCAAGACCCAGCCTGACGCGGCGCCGGCTCAGCCTGCCTCACCCGTCAAGGTCGTGCCGGAAACAGCGCTCGGCAAGCAGAACTCGACCGGCGAGCCTGACCGCTCCCTCGCCTACTATCACCTCGCCTTGGCCAGCGTCTACGAGGATGACGCCATCTCAGAAGGCCGCACCGACGAGGTGAACCAGGCCATCGAGCAGTACAAGCTGGCCATCAACGCCGATCCGAATTCAGCCGAATTGAGCGATGGCCTCGCCGACCTTTACTTTCGCGCCCCCGGCCACATCCACGATGCCGAGGTGACGGCGCGGCAGGTGCTGAAAGACCATCCCGACGACATCGACGCGCACAAGCTGCTGGGCCGCATATACCTCCGCCAGCTGGGCGAGGGAGAAAACGGCGGCTCGTCCACCGCGCCCTCCGACCAGGTTCTGCGGCAGGCCATCTCCGAATTTGAGAAGATCGTCGCGCTGCAGCCCCGCAGCGTTGAAGATCGCATGGTGCTGGGCCAGCTCTACAGCGTCAAGCACGACCAGGCAAAAGCCGAGGAGCAATTCAAGATCGCCCAGGCCATCGAGCCGGAGTCAGAGGATGTGGTGCTGAATCTGGCGCGGCTCTACGCCGAGAGCGGCGACGTGCAGCAGGCCGTGAAAGCCATCGAAGCCGTTCCTGAGGACGGGCGCACGCCCAAGATGGAGTTCACACTGGGCGCGCTTTACGACCAGTTGAAGCAGCCCAAGGACGCCATCGCCGCCTACCAGCGCGCGGTGGATCTGGAGCCCGGCGACACCGAGACCATGGACGCCCTGGCCCAGGCCTTGCTGAACAACGACCAGCTCGATGAAGCGCTCAAGGAATACAAGGAGCTTGCCGAGGCCAACCCCGATAATGCCGAGATCCTGGTGCATATCGGCGAGATCGAGCGCCGCCAGAACAAGTATGAAGATGCGCTGGCCACCATCCGCAAGGCGCTCAAAATCGACTCCAATTCGCTCGAAGCGGGCTATAACGAGGGGCTCCTGCTCGACATCCTGGGCCGCTTCGACGAGGCCGTGCAGGCTTACCAGCAGATGCTCGATCAGCCGACCTCGCATGACAACAGCGCCTACCATGCCAACGGCGCCTACACCGACGAAGAGAAGAACAACCGCAGCATCTTCCTGGAGCGGCTCGCCTCGGTGTACGTCGAGCAGAACAAGATCGACGATGCCATTGCCACTTATCAGAAGATGATTGACTTGGGCGGCAGCATCGCGGTGCGCGGCTATCAGGGAGAAATTGATGCCTATCGCGGCGCCCACGAGTTTGACAAGGCGCTCGAGGCGGCGCGCAAGGCCGCCGCTTCCGATCCCAAGGACCGCGACCTGAAGCTGATGCTGGCCGGCGAACTGGCCGAAGGGCACCCTGATGACGCCATCGCCCTGACCAAGGGCCTGCTTGACGGAGCTACGCCCGACGAGCAGCGCGGCGTGTGGTTTGCCATCGGACAAATGGACGTGAGGCTGCGCCGTTGGAAGGATGCCGAAGATGCGTTCGACAAGGGCGCGCCCCTGGCCACCAAGAAGGAAGACCGCACCTATCTCTTCTTCCTGCGCGGAGAGCTGGCCGAGCGGCAAAAACACTATGACCAGGCCGAGCAGTACTTCCGCCAGGCCCTCGACATCGACCCCCAGAACGCCATGACCCTGAATTACCTGGGCTATATGTGGGCCGACAAGGGCGTCAAGCTGCCTGAGGCGCTGAAAATGATCCGCAAGGCGGTCGACATTGAGCCCAACAACGGCGCCTATCTCGATTCGCTGGGCTGGGTCTATTTCAAGATGGGTGAGTATGAGCTGGCCGAGGACAACCTGCGCTCGGCCGTCAATCGCACCCAGACCGATCCCACCGTGCACATGCATCTCGGCGATCTTTACGAGAAGACCAACCGCATCCGCCTGGCTGCGGCGCAGTGGGAGCTCTCGCTGGATGAGTTCGCCAAGTCGTCTCCGGCCGATGTCGAGCCCGGCGATCCCGGCAAGGTGCAGAAGAAGCTGGAAAACGCGCGCGTGCGGCTAGCCAGGGAAGAAGGCACCGAGGGACAGGTCAAGCCGGAATAGTCGCGGCAAAGTCGTCTGTCACGCCGTTTTTCACTCCATTCGTTGACCGTTTCAAGTAGACTCGCGGCAATGGCCAGCGATTTTGAAGCAGCCTTTGTCCAATTGAAGGGCGTTTTCGAAAAACACCTCTGCCGGCTCGCGGTCAAGCAAGATACGGCCTTGGTCTACGACCTCGCTGCCCGCACTCCATCGCCCCTGCCGCAACACAAGGGGCACCCCATGTGGTTCGGGGCGGTGCGGCGAGGCAAGGCATATGTCAGCTTCCACCTCATGCCGCTGTACATGAATCCGCCGCTACTGCGGGCCGTGAAGCCAGCCCTCCGGAAGCATATGCAGGGCAAAACCTGCTTTGGGTTCAAAGGCGCTCCTGCCCCTGCGTTGCTTGAGAACCTCGAGCAGCTGGTCGAGGCGGGGATCAACGACTGGGCTCAGAAAAAATATCTCTGAGTCCGCTCGGCCGCGCCCGAGCGCTACTGCGCGTGCGCCGTGGCATCGGCCAGGTAGCCGTCGACGTTGCTTTTGTCCACCAGAGATGTACCGGTGTCGATGAACGCCGGGTAGGGCGCGAAGGTATCGGAGCTGAAATCCCTGGTCAACTGCGCGGGCGGGTAGTGGAAGATCTCGTCGAGAGCCTTCAACCCCACATAGCCCATCGTGAAAGGCTTCTGCACCACCGTCGCGTCGATCACTCCGTCCTTGATTCCCTGCAGCGTATCGGGATTCACGTCCCACGCCACCAGGACGCGACTGGCATCGCCGGTCCGCTTGACGGCATCGGCCACCATCTTGCCGGTTGCCGAGTCAAGGCACACGAACGCGTCGATCTTCTTCGCTCCGGTCTGGGCTACGAGTTGTTGCGTCCTGTCGAAGGCGATGTGCGGATCGCTCTTAATGTCGATCACCTCGACGATCTTGATGGCAGGTTCGCCGGCAAACACGTCCTTGAAGCCCTTCAGCCGCTCCTCCTGGTTGGGCTGGCCGGCAATGGTAAAGAAGACCACATTGCCCTTGTTGTTGAGCCTCTCGGCGACCCTCCGGCCGCCCAGCCGCCCCGCTTCAAGGTTGTTGGTGCCGATAAAGTAGAGCCTCTTGCTCGCCGCGGCGTCAGAATCCACGGTGATCACGGGAATTCCTGCATTCACCGCCGCATCGATCTCCGGTCTCAACACGGCCGCGTCCGAGACCGAGATGAGGATTCCGGCCGGTTTGGCCGCAACCGCCTTCTGCAACTCCGCCAGTTCGCCCTGCGGATCGTAGGTGTCGGGCCCGGCCACCCTAACTGTCACCTGATACTGCGCCCCCGCCTTCTTGAACCCGGCTACCGCCGTTTGCCAGTAGTTGGTCGACATATTGCTCGCCACCAGGTAATAGACCTCATTCTGCGAGTGCCTGGCTGCGCACCCCGGAATCAACATCGCTGCCAGCGCCACGAGCGCCAGAGCCATTCCCTTCACTGGTTTCATGCTTCCCTCCCCTTGAGGCCTGAAAAGCCGCCGGGCACAGCGCTCCCGGTTCCGTGTCTCCACCGGCCCGCGAAAAATTCCGGCAGGATACTACTCCCGCGTAGGCTCTGTTGTCCATCCGATCACACATGCAAGCTCGTTACGCAAACCCGCATCACTGCATATCGTGACCTGCGCCACTGAGAACAGCGCTCCCCCCATGGATGTACCCTTTTGAGATATAACCAGACGGAGACATCTTTCGGGCCCGCAACGCGCGGAGGATATCGATGACTTCGTTGAAGACTCAATTCATTGCCCGCCTCCCCGCCGCAATCGCAGCCGACGGCAGCGCGGGGTATGAGCTGGCGGCGCGCGCGCATCCCGAGCCTCCGCACCCCTACCGCAGTCCTTTTTCGCGCGACGCCGCGCGCATTCTGCATGCGCGCTCCTTTCGCCGGCTGGCCGGCAAAACCCAGGTGTTCATGCGTCTGCCCGCCGAGGGCCTGTCGGACCATTTCCGCAGCCGCCTCACCCACACCCTGGAGGTGACGCAGATCGCGCGCACCGCCGCCGGCGCCTTGGGCCTGAATGTGGAACTGGCTGAGGCTCTTGCCCTGGCCCACGATATCGGTCACCCGCCCTTCGGCCATGCCGGCGAAAAGGCCCTCGACGGCGCCTTGCACGATCACGGCCTCAGTTTCGACCACAACCTGCACGCGCTGCGCATCGTCACCTGGTTTGAGGAGCGCTATCCCGCCTTTCGCGGGCTCAATCTTACGTTGGGAGTCCGCGAAGGCATCATCAAGCATTCGCGCGACTACTCCGTCGTGAAGCACCCCGAGCTGGCCTCCTATTTCCTGGCAAGTTTTCCCCCGCTTGAAGCACAGTTGATCGATCTCGCCGACGAAATCGCCTATCTGACCGCCGATCTCGACGACGGCCTCGACTCCGGCATCGTCGCGCTCGAGCAGGTGCGGGCGGCCTCGCCGCTCTTCTGCGGTATCCACGACGCGGTGACTGCCGAATACCGCGCGGCTGCCCCCAAGGTTGCGGTCTATGAGACACTGCGGCGGATGCTGAATGAGCTCGTTACCGGTTTGATTGAGGAGACCGCGGCACGCGTGATCGTGCGGGGAGCAACGACTCTGCAGGATATCCGGCACGCGCCGCGAAGACTCGTTGGCGTGAGTCCCGATATGGACGCGGCGCGTAAGGCCCTCAAGGCATTCCTCTACGCAAACTTCTATAATTCCTCGGGCCAGGAGCAGGTGCACGCCTACGCCGAAAAGGTGATTGGCGATATCTTCAAAAACCTGATGGCTGATCCCAAGCAACTGCCTGAGGACCACCAGGCGCAAATTCACTCTGAGGGGCTGGCGCGCACGGTTGCCGATTACATTGCGGGCATGACCGACAGTTACATCGTGCAGTTGTGGGAGCGGACTTGCACGGCGTGATCTATTGCACCAACCCCTGCGGCCGCAATCGCCGCAGTTCCAGCGCGCATTGCACCGCATTCTGTGCAGCCAGCCGCAGATTGTCGGCGGCAGCCCACAGCCACAACCGCGAGGAGAATTTGGAATTGCGCCCCATCGGCTCCGGTCGCAGGCGCAGCAACACGTCGTTCTGACCGGTGGCGGCCAGGTTCGACGGGGAATCGGTGTCGTCGAGAATCAGCTCCACATGCTCTCCGCTCAATGCCTCTTCCAGCACCAACGTCTCCACTGGCCGTTCCAGTTCCACGGCAATTGAAAACGCGTGGCCGTGGAAGACAGGAGCGTGGATCGCCTGCACCAGAAGCGCCGGTCCCCGCCCTGCGGTGAGCGCCTCATATTGGCGGCGGATGCGCACCTCCACCCCCGCAAGGCTTACCGCGGCGCTTTCTCCCATGCCGCACAGCAGGTTATACGCAGCCTGCGCGTCATACACCGCCCGCGGGAGCGACTGGAAGCTGAGAAGGCTCACCGTCTGCTGGTGCAATTCGTCCATGGCGGCGCGGCCAAACTCGCTGGCCGGCTGCAGCACGGTGGCGGCCGCGAAACGCACCGGCGCGGCGTGTTGCAGCCGGTCCATGAGCAGCGCCAGAGTAATTACCGCGGGGTGCGCGGGCACAACGGCGGGCGTAAACAGGTCGACGGCGGCGGCTTCGGTTCCCAGCCACGGCGCGCGCACCAGCACGCCGGGCTCCTGGTCCAGCGCTCCCGAAAGATCCAGAACCGTTGACCCGGCGCGAAGCGCCTGCCGCCAATAACGGCGCGTAAGCTCCTCAGTGCCGCTGAAAAAAGTGAAATCGGCGTGTGCAAAGGCTTCCGAGCTGATGGCCTCGATGAACGTGACCTCGTCACCCACCTGGTCGAGCTGGCCCTGCGCGTCTTCCTCGTCGAGCAGGGCGAAGTTGGCCGAGGCCAGGGGCGACTCGGAGAGAACATCCTTCAACTCCCGGCCCAGCAGGCTCGAAGCCCCGGCAATGGCAATCTTGTACACAGGCGTCCTTTGCGAGGAAAACGGTAACGGGTTCAGCTGCAACGTGCCCGAGTGGAGATTCTACATTCTTAACGCAGGATGATGCGCTAGCCTGGAGCTGATTGCATATCCGGTTTTGAAAGGGCACGGCTTCAGCCGTGCCGTAGGGGCCGGATCAATACCGGGGCTTTAGCCCCCGAGGGACGCTTTTCTCCTCTCGACCATTTGTGCAACAGGGTTCTAGTCCGTAAACCGGTGCCCCAGCGATTCCTGGTCGCTGGAATTGCCGGAAACGGCCGCAGGTGCCGGCCGCCGGCGCCTCCTGCGCGACCACCCGTAAGCGGCGCGAGCCCAAATTCCCGAGAACATGTAGATCAATGCGGCAACAAGCAGCGCAACCTGCGAGAAAAAAGCCACCAGGCAAAATATGACGGCAAGCGGCAAGAGCAGCTGAAAAGGATGGCGGCGGGAAAAGCTGATTTCCTTGGCCGACCAGAAGCGCCACGTGCTGACCATGAGGAAACCGCACAGTCCTACCAGGACCAGCCAGGGAACAGCAACCCACCACGCTTCCACGGGATAGGCGTTGAAGAAATGGACCGTAGCGGCCACCAAGCCCGCGGCGGCGGGAATGGGCATGCCCACAAAATACTTACGGTCGGGCCGGCCCGGGTTGCGCGGCTGCGCATCGTGGCTGATGTTGAAGCGCGCCAGCCGCGAAGCACCGCCAAGAAGAAAAAGAAAACAGATAAATGCCCCGGCATCGATCAAGTCCTGCCGCAGTGGTGCACGGATCGTATCGGGAAGGAAATGAAAGCCCCACACGAAAGCCAGCAAACTGGGCGCCAGCCCAAAGGTGATCACGTCGGCCAGCGAATCGAACTCCTTGCCAAAGTCGGTCGTGGTGTTGGTCATGCGCGCGACACGGCCGTCGAGCCCGTCGAAGGGAATGGCAAGAAGAATGGCGATCGCTGCCCAGTCCAGGTGCATCGCCGCGTTTCCGTTATCGCCGATGGCCTTGATGGTTTGCGTGATGGCAAAGTAGCCCGCCCCCATGCTTCCCGCGGTGAACAGTGAAGGCAGCAGGTACATGCCGCGGCGAAATCGCGCGCGCCGCTTCGCCTTGGTCAGGGCAGGATCGGCGTGGTTCATGCCCGCCCTCCCCAAGAAACGGCCTCTGTTTCCGCCGGCGCGTCTTCGTGGGCGGCGCGGACAACCGCCAGCACGCTGCCACCGCCCTTCACCCGGTCTCCCACCTTCACCCGTAACTCGGCGCGCGCCGGCAGCAGCACATCTACCCTGGAGCCAAACTTGATGAGCCCCACGCGCTGGCCGCGCGCTACCCCCTGGCCCTCCCTGCAGGTGAAGACAATGCGCCTCGCCAGCAGCCCGGCGATCTGCTTAAAGGTGACTTCAAAGCCCGTGTCGGCGCCCTGCCCCTGTATCGTCACCAGGTTCTGCTCGTTGCGCTCGGCCGAAGCCGGATTCATGGCGTTCAGGAACTTGCCCTTCTGGTACTCGACGCTGCTCAGGACCCCGCCGATCGGCGCGCGGTTTACATGCACGTCAAAGACGCTCAGGAAGATGCTGATGCGCTGGCGGGAGCCTTCGGGGGTGGTGATCGTCGCGGTTTCTGTTACCTTTCCGTCACCGGGAGAAACGATCAATCCATCGCCGGCCGGAATGTTGCGATGCGGGTCGCGGAAGAACCACAGGAAAAAGGCTGCCAGCACCACCGGGACGGCGGCCAGTATCCAATTGCCCGTGAGCCACTTAAGAGCCGCGGCGACCGCCAGCAGGCTCAGCCCGTAGATGTAGCCGTCGCGCACCATGATCCCCAACGATTATACGGTCAATCGCGTTCCAGGCTCGGGAATTGAGATTTTCATCGAGACACAACAGACACATGCCACCGCACCGGCCAGGTGATGGGCGATGGAGCCGCTCGGACGGCGAGGCCCGGCTTATGCCACGGCTGGGGCGACGCGGCGTTCCAACGCGAAGATCAGGTCCTTGGCGTGCAGCTTCAGCTTCTTCAGCCTGATTTCCTCGAGCTGTTCGTCCTCAGTGAGGTAGGGCTTCTGAAGCAATTCTTCCAAACGCTGAGCGTAGCGGCGATGTTCGGCATGCAGGCGATCGATCTCTTCGCCCAGCGTGGAACCCTGTACTTCGTCCATCAAGCACCCCCTTTGGGCACGGCGGCTAATTGCAGGCGAACCGGCGCCGCCGATTTTGTCAGAACATTTACATATATCGCCGGGCTGGGTAAGTCTGCAAGCGGGAAAATCACCGGAGGTAATCCCCGGCTGTGAAAATCGGGTTGCCGGGCGAGGTTACCAGGGCCCTGACTGATCATGGATCATCGCTCAAGTGGTCATCCCGAGCGGAGGTCGTCCACCAGCTGCGGAAGGCCGGAGTCGAAGCATCTGCACCTGGACATCGCGGGCTACGATTCAGTTTGACCGGAGCGCCATTTGCACCGCATCTTCAATGGGATCAGCGTAATAGCCACGGCGCAGGCCGGTCTGAACAAACCCAAGCGAGCGGTAAAAGGCAATGGCCGGCTGGTTCGATGCGCGCACTTCGAGCCAGATTTCGCTTGCGCCTTCGGCGCGCAGGTGGGTGGCGAGCGCCGAGAAAAGCCGGCGCCCCACCCCTCGCCGCCGGCTTTCGGCTGCAACAGCAATCGTCTCCAGTTCAGCCTGCGGCAGCAGCAGACTCGCAATCGCAAAGCCAGTCAGGCTGGCCCGACCATCCTCAGCGATCAGAGCAACACGACGCGGGCTCGACTCCATCCTCAGCGCTTGCCGGTAAGCCGACTCCGGCCATTGCGGCGCTTCCGGCAGCGCTGCAGCCAGCTCCACCACCCGCTGCAGGTCCCCGGCGGTCATGCTCCGGATCTGCGTGCTCGCGCCCTCCGCATTCACGCTTTCTTCGACCTCGTTCCGCCCGTTTGCTGCGTCACTTCAGTGCCAAAAATCTCGGCATCGGAGCGGCGCAGGTAGTGGCCGTCGAGCAGGGCCGGGTCAATCGCTGCGCCCGCAACCAGCCGCCCCTCGCCAAGGCGGAGGGCGTCGCCGGCGAGCGGAGCGGGCGTGCGAACCAGTTGCGCGCCGGGCCATGCCGACGCCAGCAAGGCTGCGGCACCGTCGTCGCACACGGCCACACGGAGCGGCGCCGCTTCGGCGGCCGCCAGCTCACTTAGGCCGGCGAGAAGCTCGATGGGGTTGGAGCCGCGGCGTTCGAGCCGCAAGTACACTTCGCCGCGATGCGCATCGAGAGCCGACGAAGGCGCTCCCGCTTTGCGCGCAAGCACCTCGAGCCGCGAAACCGCGACCACCGGAATCCGAGCTCCCTCGGCCAGGCCCTTCACGGCGCTGAGCCCCACGCGCACGCCCGTAAAGCTGCCCGGCCCGTTCACGGCGACGATGCCGCCCAGATCGCGCAGCTCCACGGCGGCTGTTTTGAGCAGCTCGGCGATGGCAGAAACCACCGTCGCCGAGTAGGTTCGCCCGGCCAGCTCGATTTGCCCGAGAATTTCAAGATCGCGGCCGGGCAGCCGCCCCAGCGCCACAGAGCCCGATGGGCCGCAGGTGTCGATGGCGAGAATCAGGGAAGCGAAGGGGGCTCGCGGTTCCGGCACTGTCGCTCCTCACACCGCGGCCAGCGCCTGGTCGAGGTCGGCAATCAGGTCGTCCTTGTCCTCGATGCCGATCGACAGGCGGATGCGGCCCTCGTTGATGCCCATCTTCTGCCGCACTTCCTCGCTCACCGACCCGTGCGTGGTCGTTGCCGAGTGCGAGGCCAGCGACTCCACGCCGCCCAGCGACTCGGCATTGAGGAAGATCTTGACGGCCGTCAGGAACCGCGCCGCCTCCTCGCGCGATTTCAGCTCGAAGCTCATCATCGACCCGAAACCCTTTTGCTGCTTCACGGCGAGATCGTACTGCGGGTGATTCTTCAGTCCCGGGTACGCCAGCTTGTGCACCTTGGGATGCGTCGACAGGAACTCCGCCACGGCGCGCCCGTTTTCTTCGTGCTGCCGGATGCGCACCGGGAGCGTCTTGATGCCGCGCAGCACCAGGAAGCACTCGAACGGCGACATCACACCGCCCGCCGCCTTCTGCACAAACAGGAAGCGATCCTTGTGCTCGGGCTTGGAGCCGATGAGCACGCCGCCCAGCCCGTCCGAATGGCCGTTCAGATATTTCGTCGTCGAGTGCATCACGATGTCCGCGCCCAACTCCAGCGGCCGTTGCAGCGCCGGCGACAGAAACGTATTGTCGACGCTTACTTCGATGCCGCGCGCGTGCGCGATCTTGCATACTCCGGCAATGTCGGTCAGCACCATCAGCGGATTGCTGGGCGTCTCGATGTGCACCAGCTTGGTGTTCGGCTTGATGGCCTTCTCCACGGCCGCGAGGTCGCTGGTGTCGACGTACTCGATCGCGATGCCGTAGCCGCTGACAATTTGATCAAAGAGCCGCACCGTGCCGGCATACACGTCGCGCGAGCACACGACATGATCGCCGGCCTTCAGCATGGCGACCAGCGCGGCGATGGCCGCCATTCCGGTGGTGAAGGCGTGCCCGCTCGTTCCGCCTTCGAGCGCCGCCAGCGCCGCCTCAAGCCGGTCGCGCGTGGGATTGCCTGCGCGCGAGTAATCCCAACCGCGGTCGGCGCCGATGCCGGTCAGTTCGAAGGTCGAAGAAAGGTAAACGGGCACGTTGACCGCGCCCGTCTGCGGGTCGGGATGCTGCCCGGCGTGAACGGCAAGCGTTGCGTACTTATACTGGGACATGGTTAAGCTGTTGGCTCTTGGCTCCTGGCTTCTAGCTTATCGTGGCGAGCCTGCAGCCATCGAGCCGGTCAGGTCGCGATTTGAAGCTGAATTGTGAGCCCAACACTGCCGCCAGGTTTTGGCTGAACGGTCATCTGCATGGGGCCGAATCCGTCCCTGCTTATGCGCAAGAAATGGGTCGTGCCAGCTCTGCTCCTGCGAAACGCAAAACGGCCGTTTTCATCGCTCCTTGCTGATTTCCGAGCCCGTTTAAATGTCTGATCGCAATCCTCGATCAGGACACCCATAACCCTTGCTCCCGTCGGATCGAGAACAACCCCCGCCAGTTTTTGGGCCTCGAAGGGATGATCGAAAGTAATCAACACAATCTGCACTTGCGGATGCGGCGAAACAGCAAGCATCAGCAAGGAAATTCCAACCGCTCGCGCAAGTCGCAGCATGGAAACTCCCGAGCGGGATCCTGTTACCCCGCAAACTGGCTTCGGTACACCGCCTTGATGTGCGCCAGCCGTTTGCTCATGGCATCGAATTCCTCATTCAATCCCAATTCCCGGGCCAGCCCGATGGCGTCGTAGTAATAATCCTTGGCATCGCGGTAGCAGGAATTGACGTCGTGCTGCGAGTGCACCTCGTACATGTCGTCGTAGGCCTTTTCGCCCATGGCCTTCAGGCGCGCCAATCGCTCCAACTGCGTTTCCTGATTGGTCTCCTCAGCCATGCTCGCTCTCTTTCGGGACGTTGCGTGCCCTGGCACTGCTCACCGTTTGTTGCGCGGGTCGTGCCCTCGTATTTCCGATCTCAAATTTCCGGGCTATTTCTGCACTTCGGCCGTTTGCTTGGCCGCCCGCACCACCGGGAAATAGCCGGTGCGCGTCCGCACCGTCAGCTTGCCCGTTCCCTTGGTTTCGGCCGTGACCTCGATTTTGCGGAATCCCGGCACCGTGGTCGGCTTGGTGGAGCGGTAGCCCAGCGTGTACTGGCTGCGAATGTCGCGCGCCACCTCGGCGGCGATCTGGTCCACCTCTTCCATCGACTTGGGGAAGAACGCCATCCCGCCCGTCTCCTCTGAAAGCGACCTCAGCGCCCGCTGCGCGTGTTTCACCTCGGAGCGGCTCATCTCGTCGCCAAACAGCAACCCGATGGTGTAAATCACCGGCCCCGAAAGCTGCTGCACGCGGTAGATGGTCTGCTCCAGCGTCAGGCTCGAGGCATTATCGTCGCCGTCGGTGATGATCACCAGCACCTGCTTGGGCCGCTTGGCATCCGCAGCCAGCTTGTCGGCTGAGGCCACCACGGCGTCGTAGAGCGCCGTGGCCCCGCGCGACTCGATGTGCGACAGCCCCTCGCGCAGCTTCTTCGGGTCCGACGTGAAGTCGGCGTCAATAAATGCCTCGTCGGAGAAATTCACCACAAAGGCTTCGTCCTGCGGATTGGAGGCCAGGATCAGGTCGAGCGCGCTCTTGTTCACCGAAGGCCGCTTGTGGTACATCGATCCCGAGTTGTCGATCACCAGTCCGATGGAAACGGGAAGGTCGGTGTGCTGGAAGCTGAGCAAGGTCTGCTTCACGCCGTCTTCGAAAACGGTGAAATCATCTTTGCTGAGGTTCTCAACCAGCTGGCTGCCGTTGAGCACGGTGGCGTTCAACACCACCTCTTCGACGTCGGTGTGCAGCCGGTAACCCTCGCCCTCCTTGCGTATCTCGCCCGTGGGCGCCGAAGGTGGTGTGACGTCGGGTGAGCGCGCCGGATCGGTATCTTGGGTGAGCGCAGGCGCGGGCCGGGTCTGCGTGCTGCCGGCAGTCGCAGGCGTCTGCTGCGCCTGCAGCAGCAGCGCAGACGCGGCCAGCATGAGAAGAAATACGGCGTTATTGCAACGGCGCATAGTACCCGGT
>Ga0335078_10000173_pt1 | contig 109560 bp, 83 predicted proteins | sample Lox_Sample_32_FD_206711 | JGI IMG/M metagenome (GOLD analysis project Ga0335078, IMG submission 206711) | Soil microbial communities from Loxahatchee National Wildlife Refuge, Florida, United States - Lox_Sample_3.2 | ecosystem: Environmental > Terrestrial > Soil > Wetlands | place: USA... | reverse complement strand
CACACCCACGCGGACCACATTCTAGGAATCGACGATCTGCGGCCGCTCAGTTACCGGCATAAGCCCGACAAGCTGCCGCTGTATGCGCGGCCTGACGCCGCCGCATTTCTGCGCAAAATGTTCAGCTATATTTTTGACGCCGACTACAAGTTTGGCGGGCTGCCCCTGCTGGAGTTGCGACCCATCGACGGTCCCGTGGACATATTCGGAGTTCGCTTCGATCCCGTGGTTCTGATTCATGGCGAGACCCAGATCTATGGCTACCGTTTTGGCTCGGCCGCCTATTTGACCGACCACAGCGAGATTCCCGAATCGTCGTTGCACCAACTCGAGGGGCTCGACATTCTCTTTCTCGACGCGTTGCGCCACAAACCACATCCGACGCACTCGACGGTAAAGGGCTCGCTCGCGATCGTGGACCGCGTAAAACCGAAGCGCGCGTTCTTCACCCATATTTGCCACGATCTGGCGCACGAGGCCACGAACGCTGCATTGCCTCGTCACGTGCGGTTGTCTTATGACGGGATGAAGCTAGAATTTGAGATCGGGGGCCGCTAATCAGCTGGCCGGGGGGGCCACTGAACGGGGAATCAGTTTTGACGATCACTCGCCACAGCCATTAACCACCGTCCCCATGCTCGTTTTTCACAAACTCGACGATGTTCATCCCGATTTCGGGCCCACTCTTGTGAGCGTGGGGAATTTCGATGGCGTGCATCGAGCCCACTCCCACGTATTGGCGGAGATCGTTGGGCGCGCTAAAGCCAGTGGCTCGAACGCCGTCGCGGTAACGTTTGAGCCGCATCCGGCCCGCATTCTGCGGCCGGAGTCCGGACTGAAGCTGCTCACGCCTACCCCTGAAAAACTGCGCCTGCTGGAGCGCACCGGGATCGACGCCGTGCTGCTGCTTCCGTTCGCTCGCGATCTCTCGCTTATGACGCCCCGGCAATTCGCGGAGCGCATCCTGAAAAGGAAGCTCCATGCCCGCGAAGTCCACGAGGGATACAACTTCCGGTTCGGGCACAAGGCAGCCGGAGACATGAACCTGCTGGCTGAATTCGGACGGGAAATGGGATTTGAGGTGAAGGTTTATCCCGAAATGAAGTTGCGTGGCGAAAGCGTTTCGAGCAGCCAGATTCGCCGACTCCTCGCCGAAGGACGGGTGAGTCGCGCGCGCCATCTGCTGGCGCGGCCTTTCTGCATTCTCAGTACGCCGGGACGCGGACGCGGTTATGGATCGAAATACACGGTACCGACCATCAATCTCGCGCGCTACGAAGAACTCGTGCCGAAAGACGGCGTGTACGTTACCTGGACACGCGTTGGTAGGGAGCGCTTCGATTCAGTCACGAACGTGGGCAATCGCCCGACTTTCGGCACAGAGTTGTTCGCCATCGAGACGCATCTGCTGAACTTTCATCCCATCGAGCTGACGCCGGAAACGGAAGTCGAGATCTGCTTTCTGCAGCGCCTGCGCGACGAGATCAAGTTTCCGTCCGTCGAAGCCCTGCGCGAGCAGATTGCGCGCGATGTAAAGAAGGCGCGCCGGTATTTTCATCTATTGCAGAAAGCCACCGGCCCGAAGTAGAAGTATTCCGCTAGTGGGGCAGATAGCCAAATTCCATGGGAAGTTTGCCGTCGACGTGAACGACATTGACGCTATTGTCGATGGAGTGAACATCAATCAGACCGATGGCTCCAGGATCTGCTTGTACTTCCCGCAGCACATCGGCGTCGGTGTCGACGAAAATAATCGAGTCTTTATGAGCCGCGAGATACGCCTTCCACTCCGCCGCGGACATTTTGTTCAACCGCTCCAGAGTCTCGGCTTCGCCGACTGAATCTTTGTGAAGCACGAGGACAATATTCTTGCCGTCGGGCCACTTCCTGACTTCCTGTCGCACAATTTTGGCCAGGTGAGCCGATGTCACGTTCTCGATAGCATTTTCTTTATTAACCACCACGGCGGTATGGTGCGCGAAGCATGGCGTAAGGCATGCGCAAAGAAACGCGAGCAGATAGATCGTGGAGCGAACTCTCATAACAGGCCTCGAAGTGCTTTCTCAAATCTCTCTTGGGGATAGGGAAAGCCTAGCGGACTACCCGCCGTCTAGTTGTCAAAAAGATGTAAGTCGGCGCACCGAGGTAACTCGTCGATAATGGGCTTAGGGCCGGCTTTCCTGCTGCCTGGATTGACAATTCCGCTGCCGGCTTTACAATCCGCCAGGCTCCTGAATCCCGCATGGGCATCGGTCCGTTTCAACTCATCGCGCAGGCGACTCCCGGCCAGCGGCGCACGCTTCTGGCTGCGGCTCTGGGGTGGGCACTCGATGCCTTCGATGCCATGCTTTATTCCCTCGTACTGGCGCTGCTCATGCGCGATCTGAGCATGAGCAAGACCGTTGCCGGATCGCTGGGAACGCTGACGCTGCTGGCTTCCGGGCTGGGGGGCGTGTTTTTCGGTTTTCTCGCGGATCGCATCGGCCGCAAACACGCTCTGATGGCCAGCATATTGACGTATTCCATCTGCTCGTTCGCGTCGGGCCTAGCCACCAGCATTGCGATGCTCGCGGTGGCGCGGTTCTTCCTCGGACTAGGGATGGGCGGCGAATGGAATACCGGCGCGACTCTCGTGGCCGAGACGTGGCCGACGGAATTTCGAGCCAAGGCGCTCTCGATCGTGCAGAGTTCCTGGGCACTGGGCTTTGCTGCGGCCGCACTCGTGGCAGGTCCAGTTTCGCGATACTTCGGATGGAGAGCTGTATTTTTTGTCGGGGTCCTGCCGGCGATTGTCACCTTGTGGATCCAAAGCAGCGTGCCCGAATCGGAGATGTGGAAGGAGCATTCACGGACCGCCGATAGCCGAGACGAAAGTCGAGAGGAGAGTTCGCTCTCTACGACGGCCATTTTTCGGCCACCGTATGTAAAGCACACGTTTGCTTTGCTGCTCTTCAACTTCTTCGCGCTGTTTGCGTGGTGGGGACTATTCACGTGGCTCCCGCCGTATTTGTCGCTTCCAGTGGAGCAAGGCGGGCGCGGCTTCGGCATCATGGGCATGACAACACTGCTCGTGGTTCTGAACTTGTGCGGCATGCTTCCCGGCTACGCCAGCTTCGGCTGGATCGCCGATTCTATCGGTCGCCGTAGGGCCCTTTTTATCTATATGTTGTCGGCATCTCTTCTGATTCCACTTTATGCGATAGCGCGGGCGCCGGGTACTCTGCTGGTGTTGGGTACGCTGGTCGCGTTTTTTGGAACCGGAATCTTTTCGGGATCAGGAATCGTCGGCAGCGAGATCTTCCCTACGGCGGTGCGCGCTCGTGCTCTCGGCTTCACTTACAACGGCGCGCGCATGATGAGCGCCCTCGCTCCGCTCGTGATTGGCCGTGTCGGTCAGACCAGAGGATTGAGCGGGGCGTTTTATCTATGTGCGGCAGGATATCTGCTAGCGGCGATCATGACCACGCAGTTGCCCGAAACCAAAGGGAAAAAGCTGGAGTGAAGGTGATGTTAGAGACTCAGCGTCACCGCTGAAAATGCCGACAGGACCTAAGGGTCAGCCGCGTCGGCTAGCGCCGCGGGATGACCAGGTCGCGGTCCAGGCGGATTTCCAGGGCGGTTCCCTTATCGAGGACAAGGTCGTGCCCGGATTCGAAGGCCGAGAGCGCCGCATCCGCCGCGCCGGAACCCGCTCCGTTCGCGGCCCCTCGCTTCCCCCCGGCCCGTGCACCTTGGGCCGCCCCGTCTCCGGCGCCCACAACCACGGCTTCCGCGATCTGTTCCTTGCTCAATCCCTTCCGTCTCACTTCTCCTTCGTCACTGACCCGATCTAATCCATGTTCGCCGGGCACCCCGGTAACGGTGGCAAGAAACGGCCGCCAGCCGCGAGCCGTTTCGATCTCGTCAAAGCTCAAAAGGAGGCGCGTATGTAGCCCCGGCTCGACGGCGCTGATGTGCCCTTTGATCTTTGCTCCAGCGTCGAGAGACGTCCCATTCGCCGCGAGAACCGGCTCCGCGAGGCGGGCATGAAAGGAATCTCCTGCCTTCGCAGTACGGGTATCGAGGCGGTCGGTCAGTTGGATCAGCGCGGTACTGCCTTTCCCAATCGCGTTGGCAGGCGTGGGAGACGTTTCCTGGGCGACAACCAACATTGGCAGCAAGGCGGTGCATGCGATTACAGTTGAATAAACGCGCGAGTGGAAACCAGAACGGAACATGGAAGTCTCCTTCAATCAGACGTTGAGAGGGATTGTATTCAGCAGTTGGGTGGGAAAAGTGTGGAAATCGCTGCCTCGTGGGCCGGAGGCATGCGGTCGCAAGGCGTAGTCCGAAAGGATTGTCGTCGGCGCTCTCGCGCGCAGCTTTCGATTACTCGTCAGCGCCGGGACCAATGACTGCCAGAATGTCGACCGGAATACCTCGTAAGTGGACACGGTCGCCAGTCGGGGCTGCGACACCCTCCGCTGCCGGCAACATGCCAATCGCCCGATTTTTTCCCGATTGCTTCGCCTGATTCAGTCCGCGGTCGGCGAGGGAGAGAACCTCTTCGTAACTCAAGCGGCGAGGATCGTTGGGAAACCAGGGGAAGGCCGCCCATCCCATCGAACAGGTACGGTAGATTGTCTCTGCCGTGTCGCCCAACGCGAACGGTACATCGGCAACGGCGGCGAGAACCCGTTCTGCCAGCAGCTCTGCCTCGCCGCGATCAGTGTAGCGTGACACGATGAGGAACTCCTCACCACCCCAACGCACCAGAACATCGGAATGGCGAATGGAGGAACTGAGGCGGCGCGACATTTCAATCAACACCTTATCGCCCACATCGTGTCCGTAGTGGTCGTTGATTTCTTTGAAATTGTCGGCATCGATCAGATAGAAAACCAGATCACGCGTATGCAAGTCCTGACTGTCAGCATGGGATCGCAGCGCCTGGCTGACGTCAGCCTCGATGGTTGCGGAGAAATAGCGGCGGTTGCGCAGCCCAGTGAGCGGATCGGTGAGGGAAGCTTCCTGCAGCACGTCGTTCGTGCTTCGCAATTCTCGATTCAGACGATGATGCTGCAGGAAAAGAAGGAACGCCATGACGAAGACCGTCGCTAGAGTGATCAGCACACGAAAACGCACCGCACGCTCCGGCAGGCTTGCATCCAGCATGGCGTATCCGGCGACGATTGGTAGGGAGAGCACCGCCATCATGGCCAGGTTTGCCATCCAGGAGCCGTACGATTCGTCGGCGGGAGTCTCGGGGGACGGCGAGAGCCGGCGTCCAGACAAAGCAACCAGGATAAACACGGCGAAGGAGGCGCCGTAAGGCACGTCATACCAGCTGCCGGTAAAGTAGACGTTTTTCTCGATGGCACGATTAATGACAAAGAATGTGACGGCATTAAACACAATGGCGCCGCAGAAATATGCGTAGAATGTCTTCCAACGTCCCGAGCTTTGCCGCCAAAACACGACGAGAACGCACGCCAGCAGCACGCTCTCAGCCATAGAAAGCACATCGAAGTTCCGGTTATACACATCCAGGTTCGGGGAAACGTACTGCCAGCACACGATGAATGATGCGTAGATGTAAAGCCACCAAAGCAGAAGAAGCAGGAAATCCAGCACCCCCAGCCGCGCGGTGCGATCGGGTGGCTGCCGGTGCGGCCGCAATAGCAAGCCGGCGAACATTGGAGCCCCCGCCAGGAACAGCAACGCATCCGCTGAGCACATAGCCGGCATTTTCTGCCGGAAGATCAGGTCGTAAATGATCCAAACCAGTTGATCTCCAAGCCATAGCGTCCAACCCACGGCCTGCAGCATCCAGAACCAGCGGGTGCGGCCCCTGCTGGCCAATGCCTCGCGGGCAAAAGCCAGCAACGCCCCGAGCAGCAGCAAGCCGGTCACGATGTCGCTGGCCGCGGTCAGCGCAAACCCTTGCGGCAACGTGGCGCAGGCGGCGATCAGCACGACCAGCAGAAACACGGCTGTCCCCAGAAGAATTTTCGATGGGTTGTGACCGATCAAACGGTTCCACCTTCGCGAGCGGATTTAGCCCTTGGCCCCTGTGGAATACGCGATGCGGGAGATCTGCGCGTCAATGTCTTCTCGCAATCCCTCCCACAGCGTTTCAGGCATCTCGAGGAAAACCTTGACGACTTCCGGATCAAACTGCTTTCCGGACCATTTCTCGATCTCCGCGCGTGCTGCCGAAAAGCTCTGCCTTGGGCGATAGGGCCGGTCTGACATGATTGCGTCCAGGGTATCGGCGATAGAAAAGATGCGCGCCCCCAACGGAATCTCCTTGCCTCGCAGTCCTCGAGGATAACCAGTCCCGTCATAGCGCTCCTGATGGGAATAAACAATGTCGCAGGCCGACGCCAGAAAAGGGATCTTCTTGACGATCTGGTAGCCCTTGTAACAGTGCTCCTGCATGGTGGTGATTTCGTCGGGCGTCAGCTTCCCTGGTTTCCGCAAGATCGCATCCGGAATGGCCATCTTGCCAATGTCATGCAGGAAGGCGCCACGCGCGATTGTCAGAATCTGTTCCTGCGACAGCCCCATGGCTTTCGCGATCGCAATAGTAAAGGCTGTCACCCTCCTTGAGTGACCCTCGGTTTCCGCATCCTTCAAGTCCAGAGCGTCACCCAAGGCCTCGAGTGTGATGTCGTAAGACCGTTCCAACTCGCGAACGGTTGCTTGCAATTGGTCGGTCCGCGCTTTGACCAAAGACTCGAGATTGGTCTGGTAGCTGCGATTCTCCACCTTGAGGCGCCGATTTTCGAGGGCGCGACTCACGGTGTTGAGCAGTTGCTCGCGCTCGAACGGCTTCAATAGATAGTCATAGGCTCCGTTGCGAATCGCCGCCAACGCGACAGAAATGTCGTGGACGGCGGTCACCATCACGACGGGCATGTCGGGGTATCTTTCCTTAGTGCGTTCCAGCAGCCCAATGCCGTCCAGGTCGGCCATCATCAGATCTGACAGCATCAGCTCGAAATCTTCGCCAGAAGTAAGGACGGCGAGCGCTTCCATGCCGGAAGCGGCTTGTTTGCAGGAGTATCCAGCAGTGCCAAGCATGGAGGCAACGATCTCCCGAATCGGTTCCTCGTCGTCGACGACTAGTATTCGGTCTGGCATGCGAATACACCAAAGTCTATTGGCGATTGTAACCGTTCTACGAGATGCCGAAAGTAATCAACCAGGTCCTGAAACTCCATCGAGAAAACGCCCGAGCATGATATTCAAAAGCAAGGAACACGTATGTTCGCAATGCGATGAGTGCTTCCCTCTGGTCGATCTGGAATACGGCAGCCGGGCTTGGCATCCCCAAGCCGACAGTGGCAGAATTTGCCCTGCTGATTCTGCTGGGTGGTTTTCTGCTCGCGCTGCGCTCGTTTCGCGAGGGCTACCTCAAGATCTGGATCCTGGGTTGGGCGGCGTTAATCGCGGCGCGTCTTGCCGATCATTCCTTCGCATCCAGGATTCCCGCACCCTTCGATTTAGTGGCTGTGCAAGCGACATTCGTTCTCGCCACGGGATTGCTCGCTGGAGCCGTCTTACGTTACATTCGCAGCCGCGATTTGATCGTTCCCCTGGCAGTCATAACGCCGGTCTTGGTCGGATTTGCAGGCGCGAGAGTGCTGTTGTGGCCCGATTCCCTGCCGTTGCGGGTGGCTGTCGAAGTCGGCTATCGGATCATTCTGTTGACAGCCGCAATCGGGCTGCTGCGCGCGCGTCGCGGCCGCTGGGAGCCTGCTGCGTGGCTTCTCGCCGTCTCCCTGCCGTTGCTGCATCTTTCGTGGCCTGGCTTTACCGATCGCATTCCGACGAGCGCATACCTGGCGGGTGAAATTGCGCTCGGTCTGAGCATGTTGCTGATTGTCTTTGACCAGGCGCGAATGCGCGCTCGAAAGCTGCTAGCGGTGCAGACGCTCACCGGCAGTGTAGCCTGCGCGCAGCAATATGGAAATGTAGTCCAGTCGGCAGTGGAACAATTGCAGCGCTTGATGCGGGTGAAAGCGGCATGGTTCCGACTGGTCGAGAGTGATCATCTGGTTGCGACGCACGCTGTTGGCCTCTCGGCCGATTTCCTTCGCGACGCCGGCCTTGCGGAGATTACGGAAGAGGTCTCGAAGCTGTTCGAAAAGGCCGAACCGCGCGTTACCGGGCGTGAGGGTGCCAATCCCGAAGCTGCTGGCCTTCTGGCCGCGGAAAAAATTCGCCAAGTCGTAACGCTGCCAGTATTAGGGAACAAATCTCCAGTTGGCTTGCTGCTCTTGGCCAATTCCGGAACGAGGAAGTGGACCGAGGAAGAGCTTGAGTTCCTCGCGACTTACGCGCGGCAACTCGCCCTCGCCGTGGAAAACTTCCGCTTGCTGGAGCAGGTACTGCGCTCCCAACGGCAGTGGATGAATACGTTCGATTCGATCCACGACATCATCCTGGCGCACGACGCGGATTATCGCATCATCAAAGCCAACCAGGTTCTGCTCGATCAACTCGGCCAGGCAGCCGCAGACGTCATCGGCAGCACCTGCGAGTTCGCTTTGCCTCATACCTACGGAGAGTGGACCGGTTGCCCCTACTGCACCATGGGCGGAGACGAAGACTTCGCCGAGGGTGCTGATCCATGTTTTGGCGGCTTCTCAGTCGTCTCGACCTCTTCCTACACCGAGCAAGGCAGCCCCCAAAAAGGGATCATCCACGTTGTCCGCGACATCACCGAGCGGCGCTCGGCCGAGCAGAAATACCGTCTGCTTTTCGAACAGGTGCAGGAGGGCGTCTACGTTGCCACGCCCGCTGGCCGCCTTCTCGACTGCAACGACGCCTTTGTGCACATGCTCGGCTACAGCACTCGCGAGGAACTGATGCTGCTGAATCTCGACAACGAGATCTGTGTAGATTCACGCCAGCGCGAAACATTTCATCGCGACATCGACGCCCACAATTACGTCCGCAACTTTGAAGTCACACTGCGCCGCAAGGATGGCACGCTGTTGCTGGCCGTCGAGAGCAGCTTCGCCACGCGCAATGCCGCCGGTAACATTGAACGCTATCAGGGTTTCGTTCTTGACATGACGGAAAAGCGCCGCGCCGAAGACGAAATGCGGCGGCGCAATCGCGAACTGAATGCCCTCAACGCCATGGCTGTGGTGGCGGCGCAATCCTTCGATCTTGATGAGATTTTGAATCTTACGCTGCGCCAGGTGGTCACCCTGTTTGGGGTTGAAAGCGGCTCCATGTACCTGTCTGACTCCGATGGCCCTATCTACCGAAGACGCGCGGCCTGGGGTCCTGGGAGCCGGGAAAAGAATCACTCGGCAGAAGTCTCGTTCGCCGAAGGCTTCGGCGATCTCGTGATGCGCTCGCGCGCCGAGGTCATCACAGCAGAATATCTGCCGCACCTTCCCGCGAATGTCAAAGAGTTCCTCCGCTCCGACGCGGACCGCTCGTGGATCTGGGTATTGTTCTGGGGAAAAGACGCTCCCGTCGGACTCATGGGCCTGTGCAGCCATTCCGGCTACGAGTACTCCGGTAACGACGAGAATCTGATGGTGGCGATCAGCCGCCAACTTGCCACTACGATCGAAAAAGTTCGGCTCTACGAAGAAACATGCCGCGCCTACGAAGATCTCCGCAAGACGCAGGAACAGCTGCTGCAAAGCGAGAAAATGTCGGCGGTGGGCCAGTTGATCGCAGGCGTGGCGCACGAGCTGAATAATCCGCTCACCGCCATTCTCGGTTATGCCGAGCTGTTGGAGAGCGAAGGGCTGAACAACCGTGCACAGGATTACGTCAGCAAATTGTTCAAGCAGGCGCAGCGGACCCACCGCGTCGTACAAAACCTGTTGTCCTTCGCGCGACAACGCAAGCCGCAGCGAGAGGACGTCGACATCCGCAAGGTGCTCGACGAGACCCTTGCCTTGCGCGACTATGATCTCAAGATCAACAACATCCGCGTGGAGCGCGATGCTCCAGCTGAAGCCGCCATGGTGGTTGCCGATCCTCATCAGATCGAGCAGGTATTCCTGAACATCATCAACAATGCCGTCGACGCTATCCTTGAAACCGGGCGCACCGGCAAGCTCAAGATCCGTATTGAATGCAAGAACGGTTACATCTCCACGCAGTTCACCGATGACGGTCCCGGCATTAAGGATCCCAAGCGCATTTTCGATCCCTTCTACACGACGAAGAGCGTGGGCAAAGGTACGGGCCTCGGATTGAGCATTTGCTACGGCATTGTGAAGGAGCATGGCGGGGACATCACCGCCAACAATGCCCCCGAAGGCGGCGCCATGATTGAAGTGAGGTTGCCGGCAGCCGTAGTGGCCAAGATTGAGGAGGAACCCGCGAAGCCCGCGCCTCGCCCGCATGACGGAGCAGTGCATGGCCGCGTTCTGCTGGTGGAACCGGAAGAGGCCGTGCTCGAATTTGAACGCGATGTGCTCGCCGGCGCCGGTGCTACGGTGGTAACGGCCAAAACCAGTGAAGACGTCAAGACCCGTTTGCTCTCTGAGCCTTTCGACGCCGTCATTATGAACGGCAAGATGCCGGGCGAGTGGAACAGCCGGGAATCTTATGCTTGGATCAAGACGAATTGCCCCGGGATGGAAACTCACGTCCTGTTTACCTTCTCGAATGGACCCGAACAGGGGGAAGCGCGTTCATTGCTGCAGGAAAACGACGTTCCCTACCTTGTGAAGCCGTTCGAGGTGGGCGAACTCATCTCGCAAGCCCGGCGTCTGCTGCAAAAGGCGCAAGCCGCCGGCGCTGGCGCTGGCGCCGGCTAACCGCTCCAGAATAATTCAGTTTTTCCTCGCTTTTCCTCCGCTCTTGATGCGCTAAACTAGCGCTACCGTCCATGTCTCAATTCGTTCACCTGCACCTGCACACCGACTATTCCCTGCTCGACGGCGCCTGTGACGTGGAGAAGCTCTGTCAGCATGTGAGCGAACTCGGCATGCCTGCCGTCGCCATGACCGATCACGGCAATATCTTTGGCGCCGTACATTTCGTCAATGCCGCGCACAAGCATGGCGTCAAGCCAATTGTCGGTTGCGAGCTCTACATCTGCAAAAAAGACGACCACAACATCGAGCGCACCCCGCCTGAGGGCGACACCTACAATCACCTGCTGGTCCTGGCCGAAAACGAGGAAGGCTACCGCAACCTAGTCAAGATCACCTCCGAGGCCTCCTTGCACGGCTTCTATTACAAGCCGCGCGTCAGCAAACAGTTTCTCTCCGAGCACTCCCGTGGACTGATCGGCCTTTCCGGATGTCTGAAAGGCGAGGTCGCCGAGCGCTTGATGGAGGGCAACTACGACGCCGCTCGGTCCTCTGCATCGACGTTCGCCGAGATTTTCGGCAGAGAAAACTTCTATCTCGAAATTCAGGATCAGGGTCTGGAAATGGAGCACCGCATCCATCCGGGCCTCTTCCAGCTGGAGAAGGAGCTCGGTCTGCCGCTCGTCGCCACCAACGACAGCCACTATCTCTGCGAAGACGACGCCCACGCCCAGGACGTCATGGTCTGCATTCAGACGGGGAAATCAATCCGCGATACCGCCCGCATGAAGTTCGAGGGTACGCAATTTTTTGTCAAGAACTACGACGAAATGAGTCGCGTCTTCAAGGACTCGCCTCAGGTTGTTGCGCGCACTCTCGACATCGCCGAACGCTGCAGCCTGCGTCTCGAAAAAGTGGCCACGCCGTTTCCCCAGTTCGAAGTGCCCGACGGCTACACGATCGACAGCTACTTCGTCCACGTCGCGCGTGAGGGTTTCGCGCGCCGCCTCGACGCGTTGCGACCCTTGCATGATCAAGGAAGACTCAAGCATTCACTCGCCGATTACGAACAACGTCTGGAGCGCGAGCTTGCCATCATCCAACAGATGAAGTTTCCGGGCTATTTTCTTATTGTCTGGGACTTTATCCGCTACGCCAAGGAGCGTAATATACCCGTCGGTCCCGGCCGTGGATCGGCCGCTGGCTCACTCGTCTCATTCGCGCTCGGCATCACCGACATTGACCCGCTGCAACATGAATTGCTCTTCGAGCGCTTTCTCAATCCTGAGCGCGTGTCGATGCCCGATATCGACATCGATTTCTGCATGAACCGCCGTGGCGAAGTGATCGACTATGTCACGCAGAAATACGGCCGCGATAATGTGGCCCAGATCATCACTTTCGGAACGATGGCGGCCAAGGCGGCGATCAAAGACGTTGGCCGAGCAATGGAGATACCCTACGCCGACGTCGATCGCATCGCCAAAATGGTGCCGACGCAGCTCAACATAACGCTGGAGCAAGCTATTGAAGATTCGCCGCAGCTGCGCGAAGCCATTGAGAAAGACGGCCAGATTCGCGAATTGTTTGAAACCGCGAAAAAGCTGGAAGGCCTGGTGCGCAATGCGGGAGTCCACGCGGCCGGCGTCGTCATCTCGCCGCGGCCGCTCACCGACCTTGTTCCGCTGCACCGAACCAAGAACGACGAAATCGTGACCGCCTTTGATATGGTCGCCATCGAAAAGATGGGCCTGTTGAAGATGGACTTCCTCGGACTGACCACACTCACGATTCTCACCGACACTTTGAAGCTGATTGAACAGACTCGCGGTACTAGGCTGAGCTTGGAAAAGATTCCGCTCGAAGACAGCGAGACATATCAAAAGGTCTTTCACCGCGGTCTCACGTCCGGTGTCTTCCAGTTCGAGTCGCATGGCATGCGCGATGTCCTGCGGCGCTACCAGCCGAATTCTATCGAAGATCTCACCGCTCTCAACGCCCTTTACCGCCCCGGGCCGATTCAGGGAGGTATGATCGACGACTTTGTCGACCGCAAGCATGGCCGCAAGAAGGTGGAATACGAACTGCCCGAGTTGCAGCAGATCTTACAGGAGACGCTCGGCGTGATCGTGTATCAGGAACAGGTGATGCAGATCGCCAACCGCCTAGCCGGCTACTCGCTCGGGGAAGCCGATCTGCTCCGCCGCGCGATGGGCAAGAAAAAAGCCGAAGAGATGGCTCAGCAACGTGAGCGCTTTGTGGAAGGCGCCGCGCAGCGGAAGTATCCGCCAAAGAAAATCGAGAAGATCTTCGATTTGATGGCCCAGTTCGCCGGCTACGGCTTCAACAAATCTCACTCCGCAGCTTATGCCTTACTCGCCTATCACACCGCCTATCTCAAGACCCATTACCCCGTGGAGTTCATGGCGGCGCTACTCACGTCGGTGACTGGCTCAACCGACGACGTCGTCAAATACATCAACGAGTGCCGCGAGATGGGCATCGCCGTCGAAGCGCCCGACATCAACGTCTCCGCTGCCAACTTTACACCGCACGGCGAGTCCATCCGTTTCGGCCTGGCCGCGGTGAAGAATGTTGGCGGCAACGCCATTGAATCGATTGTCGCCGCGCGCAAGAAACTCAGCCGATTCAAATCCATCTTCGAATTCTGTGAGAACGTCGATCTTCGCCTCCTCAACAAACGCGTGCTCGAATCCCTCGTCAAGAGCGGTGCGATGGACTCGCTCGGCCGCAGAGCCCAGCTTATGGCGGTCCTCGACAAAGCCATGGAGCAAGCGCAGAAGGCGCAGCGCGATGCCGAGTCCGGACAGCACGGCCTGTTTGGGGTGTTTCAGCAGGAAGAAGCTGCCGCGGCAAATGACAAATTGCCGGATGTTCCTGACTGGGACGAGCACATGCGCCTCGCCGCCGAAAAAGAAATCCTCGGCTTTTTTATCACCGGCCACCCGCTCGAAAAGTACAAAGACAAACTTGCCGACCTCCAGGCACTGAATACAGAAGAAATCGGATCGATGAAGAACTCCACCGGCAAAGACGAAACCATCGTCACTGCCGGGATCATCAGCAACGTCCGCGTACTGAAGTCGAAGCGCGGCGACTTCTACGCGCAAGCCACGCTTGAAGACATGGCCGGGTCCCTCGATATGATCGTTTTTCCCGAAGCCTATAAACGAATCGGCGATAAGGTCAAACTCGAGGTTCCGGTACTGGTCAGGGCCGGTGTCCGCATTGAAGAAGGTTCCAATCCAAAAATCACCGCCTCTGAAATCATGTCGCTTGAAGAAGCCAAAGTTCCCCTGCCCCGCGCCATTCGCATTCGTGTTCCATTAGAGACTTCGCAAGAGACCACGGTCGACGACCTGCACGCGTTGTTTTTGCAGCGAAAAGGCGAAGCCAAAGTCTTGTTCGACGTGGAACGCCAGGGCGATTTCATGGTGGTGATGGAGGCGGAAGGCTATAATGTGCTTCCGGACCGCAACTTCATCGCCCGGGTCGAGCAGTTGTGCGGGCGCGGAAGCGTTCGCGTCATCAGTTAAACAGGCATGGCCGCGACAGAGAAAAATCAGCAAGAACTCGAGCAGATTGAACGCCAGGTCGCCGAGATGGAGGCAGTCGGTGCCGATGACGCGACTCTCCGTCAGATCGCGAAATTACAAGACCGCATCGAAACGTTGAGACGAGAGATGAACGCGCCGCCCACTGCCTGGCAGAAAACTGAACTCGCCCGCCATCCTCAGCGTCCGCAGTCGCTCGACTACATCGAGCGCGTTTTCACTGATTTCAGCGAAGTTCACGGCGACCGCGGCTTCGGCGATGACGCAGCCATCATTTGCGGCATGGCTCGCTTCCACGGTGAGGAAGTACTCGTGGTTGGCACGCAAAAGGGACGCGACATGAAGCAGCGCGTCTACCGCAATTTCGGGACACCTCATCCGGAGGGGTATCGCAAGGCAATCCGGATCATGCAGCTTGCCGAAAAATTTCGACGTCCGATCTTTACTTTAGTCGATACGGATGGCGCCTATCCTGGCATCCATGCGGAGGAACGCGGCCAGGCAGAAGCGATCGCATATAACCTGCGCGAGATGGCGCGGCTCGAAGTGCCCATCATCGCTACCGTGATCGGTGTTGGCGGCAGCGGGGGCGCTCTCGCCATCGCTGTAGCCGATCGCGTGTTGATGATGGAAAACTCGATTTACTCGGTCATTTCTCCAGAGGGATGCGCCGCTATCATGTGGCGTGATGCCACCAAAAAAGAGCTGGCCGCCGAAGCCATGCGCATTACCGCCACCGACTTGCAGGAACTTGGCTGCATCGATGACATCGTGCCCGAACCCGAAGGCGGAGCCCATCGTGATCACGAGGCGGCCGCCAATCTGCTCGACGCCAGCCTCCAGAAGCATTACGCCAAGCTCAAGAAGATTCCCCCTGCCGAATTAATCGTGTCACGATATAATAAGTTCCGCAGCATCGCCCAGTTTTTCCGGACCGAATCCTGAGCTCGCGCGCCCTTCCCCCTTTTCAAGACAGGTTCCTCTACGGTGCGGGCGAGCGATTCGCCGCGACAGGCCCGGCGAGGCCGCCGTATAATGAAATGTTCTGCTTCTGCACTCCACAAAACCGTGGGCGATTGGGTTCCGCCCGCTAACTGAAGGAAGGTGTTGGGATGGCCACTACCGATGTCACGCCCCGGGAATCGGCCGGCGGCGTGGGGCGCAAGCGGATCGTCAACGACATGAGCATTCAGGTCGCGACGGTCAACGGCTCGGGTTCGCAAAGTTCAAATACAGTTCTTCTGCGCAGCATCTTCCAGATGGGCGTACCGGTCTCCGGCAAGAACATGTTCCCCTCGAACATCGCTGGCCTGCCCACCTGGTACACAATTCGCGCCAACAAAAACGGTTACATCGGCCGCAAAAAGGAAATCGACTTCCTGGTGGCCATGAATCCCGAAACCGCGCAGGAAGACACCATGTCGCTCGCGGCGGGCGCATCGGTCCTTTATGACGAACCGCTGGCGCTGCACAAGCTCCGCAATGATCTGATTTTTTACTCCGTTCCCTACGACAAGCTCGTCGCCGCCGTCTGTCCTGAAGCCAAGCTGCGCAAACTGGTCAAGAACATGGTCTACGTCGGCGTCGTCGCCAATCTCCTCACCATCGAGATGGCCGAGGTAGAGAAGGCGATTCGCAAGCAGTTCGCGAAAAAAGTGAAAGCCGCGAATCTGAACCTCGCGGCCGCCCAGGCCGGATTCGATCATGCCAAAGCAAACCTTGAGAAGCGCGGCGCCTTCTATATCGAGCGCATGGATAAGACCGCGGGCAAGATCATTATCGACGGCAACTCCGCCGCCGCGCTCGGCTGCATGTTTGCCGGCTGCACGGTCGTAACCTGGTATCCCATCACCCCGTCGTCCTCTCTGGTCGAGACGATGATCGAATACATGAAGGAATATCGCATCGGCCCCGATGGCAAAGCTACCTTTGCGATCGTTCAGGCCGAAGACGAACTTGCCGCCATAGGCATGGTCATCGGCGCTGGATGGGCTGGCGCGCGCAGCATGACCGCGACCGCCGGTCCCGGCATCTCCCTCATGTCGGAATTCGCCGGACTTGCCTACTATGTCGAAGTTCCCGGTGTCATCTGGGACATTCAGCGTGTCGGACCGTCTACTGGCTTACCCACACGAACTTCACAAGGGGATATCCTTTCGACCGCGTTCCTTTCACACGGCGACACCAAGAACATCATGTTGATTCCCTGCTCGGTTTCCGAATGCTTCAGCATGGCCACAGAGGCGTTCAATCTGGCCGAGCAGTTTCAGACACTGGTTTTTGTCATGTCAGATCTCGACCTCGGCATGAACAACTGGATGTCCGATCCCTTCGAATACCCCACCACGACAATTAATCGCGGCAAAGTGTTGAGCAAGGAAGATCTCGACCGCCTCGGCGGATTCGCCCGCTACAAAGATGTTGATGGCGATGGCATCGGCTATCGCACCCTGCCGGGCACCTCTCACCCCGCGGCCGCTTACTTTGCCCGCGGCAGTGGCCATAATGAGAAAGCGCAGTACAGCGAGCGCGCTGATGATTTCGAAAACAACATGGAACGCCTCAACCGCAAGTTTGAGACTGCGCGCTCTTTCGTACCACGGCCCGAGATTATCAAGGGCAACAATGCCAAGATCGGCATCATTGGCTACGGCACCTCGCACTGGGGCATCACCGAGAGCCGCGATCAGCTGCGCGAAGAATACAAAATCGAAACTGACTATTTACGCCTCCGCGCGTATCCCTTTACCCGCGAAGTGCATGCCTTCATCGAGCAACACGGGCGCGTCTACGTCGTGGAACAAAATCGCGACGCGCAGATGCTCAGCCTGCTCAAGCTCGATGTGAAGCCGGAGTTGATCGCCCGCATGCACTCCATCGCCCACATCACCGGGCTGCCGCTCGACGCGCGGTCCATCACCGACGAATTGACCACGATGGAAGGCAAATGAGCAGCGTGGCAAACGGGAGCATCATCGCAGCACGGGCTCGTCTGGCACCCACAGCGCTAAAGACGACGACTGTCGCCCTCCTCCTGCTGGCTTGCTGCCTCGGTCAAGACAGAGGAGGAAGCGCTCCAAGCTATGCGTTTCAAATAAGCAAAATCCTAAGCAGAGAGCGGCTTTCAGGCTCGCTGGAGTATTGGGGTGTTTGCGGCCGCGACTTCTATCCCGATCTTCCTAGGATGGAATCTGCCTGGGGGCAGGAGGTCTCGTCGGTCGACGAGATTCGCGCCATGTTTGCAGTCGACAGCATGATGCAGGTCACCCAAGGGAGAGACGGAAAGGTTCGGATGGTGGAGACGGATGTTCCCGACGATCTGCTTAATGTCAAAATTCACCACCTTGTTTTCCCTGTTGACTATTTCGGCCCGCACTCGGCAATGTGGGCCGTCCTCAAAACCCCCGAAGTGCTGAACTTCAGAATTGAGCACAACATTGGGCCAAAGGCCGATTGGGGACCGGGCTTCGCGTTTGAGGGCCCGCTCTACAAACCCAGCGTACTGGGCGAGTTGAACGATGTGACTGTAGCTGAGGCGCTTGATTACGTGGAGCAAACTTACGCTGGATTTTGGTTCTACGAGAACTGCAAAGATGCAGATGGCGCACGAATCGTCCATTTCGGCCTTTATATAAACCCGCCGCCAGCGCCTCAAGGGCAGGCTAAGCACTGATTGTGAAGATTTGTCTTCATCGAGATTTTTCTAGGGAGAAGGTAATTAAATGTCGACTAGGAGTGTTGAGCCCGGAGCAGCAACGCCTGGACCGAAAACGAACCGTATTGGCCTCACCGTCATTGAGTACAAGGGTGGAAAAACCACACTCTGCGCCGGTTGCGGCCACAACGCGATCTCCGAGCGCATCATCGAGGCCATGTTTGAAATGGGCGTCGAGCCGGAATTCGTGATCAAGCCCAGCGGAATCGGCTGCTCGTCGAAGACGCCTGCATATTTTCTGAATCGTTCGCACAGCTTCAACGCCGTTCACGGGCGCATGCCCTCAGTCGCGACCGGCGCTTTGCTGGCAAACCGAAAGCTCGTCTGCATCGGGGTTAGCGGGGACGGTGACACAGCCTCAATCGGCATCGGCCAGTTTGTTCACCTCATGCGCCGCAATCTGCCCATCATTTACATCATCGAAGACAATGGGGTCTACGGCCTGACTAAAGGCCAGTTCTCTGCAACCGCCGACCTGGGCTCGAAACTGAAAACTGGCGTGGTGAACGACCTTCCGCCCATTGATACCTGCGCGCTTGCCATTCAACTCGGAGCCACATTCGTCGGCCGCTCTTTCTCCGGCGACAAGCGTCAGTTGAGCGCGATGTTGAAAGCCGCCATCGCCCACAAGGGCACCGTCATGCTCGACGTGGTCTCGCCCTGCGTTACCTTCAATGATCACGAGGGCTCGACCAAATCGTACAAGTACGTGAAAGATCACGAAGAGATTCTCCAGGAGGTCAGCTTCGTCCCGCACTTTGAAGATATCGATGTGGAGTACGATCCCGGATCGACCGTCGCCGTTACCATGCACGACGGCTCGCGCCTGCACCTGCGCAAGCTGGAAGAAGACTACGACCCGACTGACAAGATTCGTGCCATCACTCGCCTGACCGAAGCCCACGATAAGGGGGAGGTGCTGACTGGAGTCTTCTACGTCAATCCTACGGCGCCGAATTTTATCGAGATGCTCAACGTCGTCGAGCAGCCGCTGGCCACGCTGCCCGACTCCTTGACGCGGCCCGGTAAGGAAGTGCTCGACGCCTGCATGGAAGAACTGCGCTAAGCAGTGGCGGGCGCGCACGTGAAAGCGCGGGACGAGAGCCCGTAAACTCTCGGGAAGCTATTGGCGTTCAAACACAAAGACATTCGGCTCGTGCTGGCCGACCGGTCGCACCGTCCTGGTCAATGTCTTGAGGTCGGGAGATAGCTCGACCTGGATCATCCTTGTTGTCTTGCCGTTGGTTCTGTCGGTGATCTCCAGAGTGCGCTCGTCCACCTGGCGTGCCGACGACGTGGAGTTTTGTGCCGAGCCGCCTGCATTCGGATATTCCTTGCCGTCGAATTTCACGTTCCGCGTATCTTCCGGGGAGCGAATGAACGAAAGCCCGGCTCCCTCATAGGGCCGGATCCGAAGCAGGAACGCCTCGTCCATCGTCATCGTGGCCTCCCACGTCCCCGCAAAACCCTTCCCGCCTGCCGTTCGCTTGTACAGATAGTTCACGGTAGACGACCCATTCGGTCCGAACTCCGTGTAGTTATCGGTGAGCGTGTTGCCGTCCTGAGAAAGCTTCCAGTTCCCAGTGAGGAGCGTGCGGCCATCTTTCTTGCGTACTACTTTCCAGGCGTCAGGCCCCTCGACGGCGACCGATAGCGTAGTGCCTGCGAGGCCAGGCTGATCCGTGCCATCGAGCGCGATCTTCTCAGGGTTCCCCCCGCCAAAATCGAAGCCGTACTTGTTGCCGCCGAAGCTCTCCACTTTCATCACGTCGATAAACTTGCTGCGAGACGGAATAAGCTTCCAGGTTCCGACGAAAGGATTGTCAGCCGCCCATAACGCACCCGCGGCCAGCCATGTCGCTGTCAAGAGTTGAAGATTGCGCTTGAACATGGAACCCTCCATGCAGCCTGGTTCTAGTCCGACACTGACGGCGGAAGTGGCCTACGCGGTTTTTCTTTGCGCCTCGCCAGTATGCTCGGGATTTTCCCCCGGCTCCGGAAAATCCGTGTCGGCATCTTTCAGCATTGGGTCCTGATCGCGGTGCCCGAGCTGTCGTTGCAGCCCAATATTTCCGGGAAGCTTGTGGTCTTCTGTCTCCGTGGCGCCCTTCCGGGTATCTTGATCCCAATGAACATTCCTCATGATTTCACCTCGTTCTAAGAAACTGAGCGGCACGTCGAGAAATAAAAGAGATGAGAGCCGCCCCGTCTGCACCAAGTTTATCCCTGGCACTTTAGGAAGGAAATAGCTATAAAGTAGGGGAAGTTCGCCGGAGAGAAAGTATATGAAGCGGTTTTTGTCCGTATTGCTCTTGTTGATCGGTGCTCTCTCGAGCGCCTTCGCCCTGTCAGCCACGCCCCATGCTTCCCTCATCAGGGCAAAAGCCACTCACCCGCCCGTCCACCGCCATCACGCTCACAAGGCTGGTAAGCACCACGCTCGCAGACATCACCACCACGCCGTATAAGCCATCAAGAAAACAGCGGTGCGGACGGCTAGTCTGCTTGTGGGATAGAACTCATCGCGCCGACGTCGAGACCCCAAGCTTGCGCAGCCGTTCGCGTGCCTGCAAAGCTTCCGGCGTGTGCGGATAACGCTGAATTAAGTGCCTCAATTCCGTCACTCCGTCATCCTGCTTCCCGAGTTCGACTAAGGCAAATCCCTTCTTCAGCTGCGCTGAAGCCGCCTTGTTCCCGCTCGGAAAGTTCTGGAGTACCTGGTCGTAGCTTTGCGCCGCCTGCTGATAGTTTCCTTGCCGGAACTGAATCTCCCCGAGATAGAAATAGCAATTCCCGGCCAGATCCGTGTTGGGATAGAACTTCAGATAATCGGAGAATTCCTGCGTCGCCAGATCATTGTTCCCGCCGTTGTAGTCGCGCAAGGCATTGTTGTAGAGAACATCCGGGGGTGGTGCAGCCGCTGCCGCTTGTTGCGCCGCCTGTTGGGTGGCCTGCTGTGCCGCCAGACTCTGTTGCGCCGCCTGCATATCCTGCAGTTGTTTCACGACGTTGGACAGACGCACTTTGATCTCGTCCATGGTGTCGTTCAGCGCCTGAATCTGCCCCGACAGCTGGTCCGTCTTGCTGCCCACATCACCCTGCTGCTTGGCTAGCGTCGTTTGAAGAGCCGTCAGGGCAGACGCGACTTTGTTCACAGCGTCGGTATCCTGCTCGACGAGATTCTTCATAACGCCCATGCGCTCGTCGAAGCTGCGCTGCATCGCCGTCATCTGCTCTTGCAGTTGCTGCACCTGCGTCTGCAACTGCACCATTTCTTTGCTCACCGCCCAGGCCGGGGCTGTTCCCAGCCAGAGCGCCGCCAGCAACCCCAATCCAAACGCGCGTTTTAGTTTCATAGACGATTCCCTGAAAACCCTATCTTAGATGCCATGATTGTCCCACAGGAAAGGAGGATTCCACAGAGAAAGACCAAGCCCGGAACCGGAAGACACAACCGGCTGAGCCGTCACAAGGGATTCCGCAGGACAATCTCCGCGCACACCAATGCGCTTGCCCACGACTGGAAAACTGAGGGACGCTGACAAGGCGTCCCTCAGTCCATGATCACTTCTGGTAAACGAAGTGTCCGCGCCGGTTCTGCTGCCAGCAAGCTTCGTTGCTCTCAGTACAGAACGGTTTTTCTTTGCCGTAGCTGATCGTCTTGATCCGGCTTGCGCTGATGCCTGCCGTCGTCAGCTCGTTCTTCACAGAGCTGGCGCGCTTGTCGCCCAGCGCCAGGTTGTACTCTGTCGAGCCGCGCTCGTCGCAATGCCCCTCAATCGTGAAGCTGATATTGGGGTGTTGCGTCAGGAACGTCATATCCGCCTGGATCGACTCCCGCTGATCGGCGCGAATGTCCGACTTGTCGTAGTCAAAATAGATGTCCTTGATATTCTGACTGAACAAATCTTCATCCGTGACGCTGGGTGGAGGTGGCGGTGGTGGCGGCGCCTGGGTTACCGTCAGCCGGGCGGTAGCATCCTGCGTTCCGCCAGCACCTTTGGCCGTCAGATGATAGGTTGTGGAATCGGTTGGCGACACGCTTTGCGAGCCGTTCGCCTGCACCGCGCCGATGCCGTCAATGGAAACATCGGTCGCATTAGTCGTCTGCCAAGTTAGCGAAGCCGACTGTCCAGCCTGAATACTGGTCGGACTCACCGAGATGGACGCCGTCGGAGCCGGCGGTGGTGGTGGTGGTGGCGGCGGAGGCGGAGCTGCTTTCTTCTTGCAGGCGCCCAGCATCAGGACCGCGAAGACTGCGACGATCAACAGAAACCACTTTGCCCTTGCTTGCTTCACTTTGTTCCTCCTGCGACCGCGAGGCCTTGCCTCGTGGTCAGACGAAGTGTATTGATTATTTCCAACTCCAGTTCGGTTGCGTATTGCGTCCGGTAAACGTCAATTGCTGAACCTTCGTTCCATCCGCCAGCATCGTCCAGATCTGAAGACTTCCCGAACGATTTGATTGGAAAACGATATGCCGATTGTCCGGCGACCACGACGGATAGTCATTGCGGCCGCCATCGTGCGTAAGTTGCACCCACTGCTTGCTGGCGATATCCATCAGGTAAATGTCGGACGCACCCGGTTCCCCCGTCCCATACCTGCGTACCCATGCGAAAGTGAGAAACTGCCCGTTGGGCGACCAATTCGGCGAGACTGCATACCCCTGGTCGGTCATTCGCTGCTGGTTCGTACCGTCGGCTTCCATCGTGTAAATCTGTGGAAGGCCGGTGCGTCCGCTGACGAAGGCAATCTGCGCGTTCGTCTTGCGGTTCCACACAGGAGCAACATCGGGACCCTTGGCCGTCGTCATCCGATGTAGATTACTGCCGGAGGCGTCCGATACATAAATCTCCGGTTCACCAGCGCGCGATGACGAAAACGCAAGCTTGCTTCCATCCGCGGACCATGCCGGTGACAGATTCGTTCCGCCCATGTGCGGAAAACCTACCATCCGGTTTAGTTCGAGTGAGAACATCATGATCTCCCACCCGCTCCTGGTCAGAGCACTGAATGCCACTCGCGAACCATCCGGAGAAATACGCGGTGAGAGCGCAATCGAACCCAGATGTGTGATCTGATGTTGATTCGATCCGTCATAATCCATCGCCCAGATTTCCTTGTGGCCGCTCCGGTCGCTAACAAAATAAATCTGGCTCTCCGCAATTCCCGCGATTCCGCCGCCGAGCCGGAAGATAATTTCATCGGCGAACTTGTGCGCCATCAGCCGTGCTGCGGCATCGCTGGCCGTATCGACGTACTGCTTGCCCAAAATCTGCGGCGACTGGATGTTCTTGACGTCGTACAGCCAGCCCTGCACCGTGAGCTTCCCGCTGGCAACCCCCAGGTTTCCGAAGGCGAGCATCGCGGCATTCGGAGGGGGCACATTCCACGCGAGAAAATTCACCTCAGGCGGCTGCCCCGGCACCTGCAAGGGATAAAAGCTTTTTGACACCAGTTCAACCACGCCGGAAACGTCAAGATCATTCCACAACGTGTCGTTGAACGTCTTGAGCAATGCGGTATTCTGCGGGTCCGTGGTCGAGGGCTTGAAGTCAGGAACTGCCAGCCGGACTTTTTCCACCCCCAGGCTCGTACCGGTCTTGACCCAGTCCTGCGCGAGCACTGCGGGGGAAAGCAGGGAGCAGGTGAAGGCGAGAGCCGCCACAACTAACAGACTTCGGCGCTTCCCTGGCCGTCGCCCGAAACTTGATCTGGCGCTTTCGTCCATCCTTGAGGGGGAAAAACGTATTCCGTACGACAATATCGTATCCCGATACTTATTGCTTTGCAAGGCTTTCTCTTTCACCGGCATCTTCCGCTGGTAACCAAAAGTGCTAATACTTGTTTCTCGAAGCCGTTATCCCTGTCCCTTAACTGCGCCAGCAACCTGCTTTATCGCTTGTAATCGAACCAATACTCGACTGAAATCTTGTTTCCCGAGTAATCCGGAGGCAGCGGCCCGAAGGTGTCGATGCGCTGCAGCGCTCGCACGGCCGAGATATCCAGCGAGGGTACCCCACTCGATTGTTCGATCTGCACATTTGACGGGTGTCCGTCGCGCGCCACGTCGAAGGTGATGTACACGCGCTGCGCCGATGTGATTTTGGGATCGACTTCATACTTCAGCCAGTTCTCTGCTACTTTCTGCTGAATCACGTGGACGTACCACGCGTACTTCGTACCGAAATCCCCACCCGAGCCGGTGATTCCAAATCCACCCTTGGCACCGGCAGCACTGAACGTTCCATACGGGCCGCTGACCGGCCCACCCTCGCCAAAGGCCACCTGATTCGTTTCCTCTTCTGGCTCCGGTTGCGGTTTCTCCTTGGAAACCGTTTCCTGCTTCTTCTTCGGCTTTATCTTCGCGTTTTTCCCCTGAATCTCAATCGCGTCCGCTTCTTTCTGTTCGATTTTCGGCTGCGATTGGGTCAGCCCCTTCGATTGGTTGGCCAGCACATTCTTCGTCTGGGCGGGGTTCGCCGGCAGCGGAATCGTACTCACCAGCGTGGCGCCGATCGCTTCCCCGCCTCCGCCAGCACCCCAGGTATCGCCGGTTCTTCCCGTCAGAATGGCCGAGAAAATCAACAAGAAAGCGGTGATTCCTACATGCAACCCGGCCGACCACGCCAGCGCGCGTCCCCAGCGGTCGTGCTCGAAATAGATATCAGCGTTTGCCCGCATTTTGCTCGAGTGGCTGCGTAACAATGCTGACGTTGGTAATCCCGGATTGCTTCACCGCATCCATCACCGTGGCGAAGGCGCCAAAAGGCACATTTTCATCGGCTCGCACGAAAATAAACTGGTTCCGCGGATCTCGAATCCTCTGCCGCAACTTTGTTGCGATCTCATTTATATTGATGGCGTCATTGCCCAAAAAGACACGCTGATCTTTGTTGATCGTAATGACTAACCGCTCCTGCGTGATCTCCCGCACCGTTCGGGTTTTCGGTACGCTGACGTCGATCCCCGATTGGAGCACCGGCGCCGTTACCATAAAGATGATCAGGAGCACCAGGACCACATCGACCAGGGGAGTGATATTGATGTCGGCGAGCGCGGTCTGTGTGCGTCCATTCGTGGTCGTAAAGGCCATCAGCGCCTCACATCCGCGGGAACCTGTGCCTGGCTGTTCTCGACAGCGTTGAGCACTTCGAGAGCAAAATCATCGCTGCGCGCCGCAAACTCGCGAATCGACGCGCCAATCAGGTTGTATGCGATCACCGCCGGAATCGCGGCCGCCAATCCCGCTGCGGTTGTGATCAGCGCTTCTGAAATGCCGGGCGCGACCGCGCGCAGGGTTGCCGCTCCCGCTGTGCCCAGTCCATGGAAAGCATCAATAATGCCCCACACGGTTCCGAACAACCCAATAAATGGCGTGACCGCCGCGGTAATCGCGAGCCAGGGCAAATTCCGCTCTAGCCGCGTGATCTCTTCCGATGCTCCAATCTGCATCCCGCGCTGGATCGACACCAGATTCCGCAACATGCCGGTTGTAACGGCCTGCCGCTTGTATTCCTCATAGCCGCCTTCGAATACTCCAACCAGCGGGCTCGGCCGGAACTGTTCCGCGACCGCAGCAATATCCTGCAGGCGCTGCGCCTTGCGAAATGCGCGCACGAAGCGCCCGCTCTGCGCGCGCGCCCGCTTCAGCAGGCTCCATTTTGTGAGGATGATTGCCCAGGAGATGAGACTGAACGCCAGCAACGCAAGCAACACCAGCTTGGCCACCGCGCCAGTGTTCGAGATCATATCGACGATTTCGCCGCCGATGAACACTACTAGCAGGGGGAAAAATTGCATTGGGTTTATGGAGAACGCCTTTTTTGATTATAGATGAACCCGCTCGCACTCTCTTGCGGACGTACCTGATCCGGCAACGAAATTTTCGGCGTCAAGCTATCGCGCAAATCGCGGATCGCTGTTGGTAAACGAGAATTGCACGTCCATCGAATCGAGGTATGGCGAATCCAGCGGCGTAAAATGCAGCGCTTTGACCTCGAACGCCACATAAAATCCGTCAACCTTGATGATCCGTTTTGCCTTGATCGGCACGGGCCCAAAGGGATTCGGATTCAGCCACCAGAGATTATTCTTGGCGTCTGCCGAAGGTTGCTGGTCCGCGACCAGGACGTTCTTGTAGATGCTGTGATGCAGGTCGCGCAGTCTCACGACCCACGATGTAACCCGGATGTCTCCCTCCGGAATCTGAGGAGCAATCGTGAGCTCGTAGCGATCGTTGCCAGCCGAATCCTGGATCCGCTCGCGATAGGTCGCGTTGTCCGGCGTAAGCTTGGCGTCGAATCGATCTTCAATCACACGCGTCGCGCCTTTGCGAAAGCTCTCGGCATAGACAGTCGGCGGCGCGGTCTGCGCCGGCGATGTCAAGGCGAACAATGCCACGCAAATCGACAAAAGCACAGCTGGTTTCATCGCCGGTTAACCACCTCAAGGCCAGCCCCGTCTCGTAACCCCGAGCTTCGATGCTCAATCATTCTCAGGCGCTCACAAAGAACGCGGGAAGCACGGGCGCTGTTTCTCCCTAGTCGAAGCACGCTAATCCATAGCCAGGGCCTCAGAGCGGCAAAAATCGCAAATTGCCGCTCCAGGAGCTGGCCGTGCGAATCGATGAACCGTTCCATCGATGGCAAGCTGTGCTCCGTTTCGTCCGAGACTACTTTGATGGCCGCAAATGCCGCTCCTCCTGCTTCGGCCGCCGTCGCGACCGCTGCCGCCTCCATGTCGACTGCCTGCGCCCCGTAAGAGTCCGCCAGTTTCTTCTTCTGCTCTGCCGTGGCTACCGATTCAAAGCTGACAAGCAATCCCTCGCCGCAGTTCATTTTTATGCTGCTGCCGTCGCTCGCATCGATGATTCGCGCTGGTTCGACGATATCCCCGACTCTCAATCTCTTATCGAGAGCGCCGGCAAATCCCACGGAATAAATTATCTTCGGCTGATATAGGGCGATCACCGCCTGAGCGCTGCGTCGCGCCGCCTCTGCCCCGATCCCCCCGCAAACCAGTACCGTCTCATTGTTCTCAAAGAATCGAAACTTACGACCTTCGTATTCTTTCTCGCTGACGTGCCACTTCTTTGTGAGCGGACGCACTTCGCGCTCCAGCGCGGCCACAATCGCGACTCTAGACATAGCCGTTGCCCTTGAACCACTCGACGGCGCGCCGCAAGGCCTCTTCCACCGGCACGATCTTCCATCCCAGCTCGCGCTCCGCCTTGTCGGAACTGGCAAACATCTTTTTCTTTCCCATGCGTACCGACTCGACCGTGGCACGCGGTTCGCGCTTCAGGATGCCGCCGGTAATGGCTTCGTCGACCAGCCCCGCCGCGAAAGCAAACACGTAGGGCAGCTTTACTTTCGGGGATGGTAAGCCTGTGATCCTGCCCAGTTTGTCAAGAATCTGCTTCAGCGTCAGATTCTCCCCGCCCAGAATATAGCGTTCTCCGGACTTTCCGTGCTCCAAAGCTGACACGTGCCCGCGCGCGCATTCCCTTACATCCACCAGATTCAATCCCGTTTCGACGTATGCAGGAAACTTGCGCTTGAGGAAATCCACCACGATGCGTCCGGTCGGCGTTGGCTTTACATCCTGTTCTCCGACCGGTGTCGTCGGATTCACGGTCACTACGTGCATCCCGCTGCGACCGGCCTCAAGCGCGATCTGCTCCGCCATGAACTTCGACCGCTTGTAGTGACCGATCATGTCGACCAACGAAACCGGAGAATCTTCATCCGCCGGATGCCCACTGCCGTTGAAGCCGATCGTCGCGACGCTGGAAGTGTAGATCACGCGCCGCACGCCGTTGCTGCGCGCCGCTTCGAGAATGGCGCGTGTGCCCTCGACATTCGAGCGGTACATTTCGTTCGGGTCCCGCACCCAGAGCCGGTAATCAGCAGCCACGTGAAACACGGTGTCGCATCCCTCTATCGCTTTTTCGAGGGAAGCTGCATCGCGCAGGTCGCCGACTGCGGTTTCGGCGTTAAGCCCCTCAAGATTTCTCAGGTTGCTGGTAGGCCGGACAAGAAGGCGCAACTGCGCGCCTTGCTCGATGAGAGCACGAGCAACGTGAGAGCCAAGAAATCCAGTTGCGCCGGTGACGAAGGCAAGCATTGAAGATTCAGAATTCAGCAGTCGCAATGGATTGTCAATCAGAAGTAACCGGAAGCCGTGCCTTCTTCCTAACTGCGACCACCGCTCTTCTGCGGATGTGCTTCAACCCCGGGCACACGAGAAAACTTCTGGATACCCGATTTCCGTAAAGCAAACCGTGTGCCCGTCGGGATCGAGGTGAAACCCACAAGGGAGTTCCTTGTTTAGGTTATATCCAAGATCAATTGGCTTGCTCCAATTCTTCAAAAACGTCGCCGGCAACTTCTCGCGCAGAAAGCGCGTGTCAAATGGGGACCCGGCTCGGATTTCGGGATCTTCGTTGGGCCGGCCGATTAGCCCATCTTTCCGTGCGGATCGGAACCATATCTGCCCACGCTTCGCGCTTTCCCACGGTGGGCAATTACACGGATTTACGGCTGTCTAATTGCTTTCCTTCTCCATCACCTTCTGATATGTCGTCAACGCCAGCAGCGGGAAATACTCACGATACAAGTGATACATGAGATAGAACACGCGCGGGAAGCCAGTTCCCGTGAAATAATCCTCATCCCACGATCCATCTTTCTTCTGTGTACGCAGCAAATATGCGACGCCGCGCGCCACCGAATCGCTACGCGTGTCGCCTGCAGCGAGCAGTCCGAGAATCGCCCACGCTGTCTGCGAGGGCGTGCTGTCGCCTTGTCCACGAAGAGTCGGATCATCATACGACCCCACCGTCTCGCCCCATCCGCCATCGGAGTTCTGCACCATGCGCAGCCACTCCGCGCCCTGCTGGATGCACGGCTCATGCTGGTCCATTCCCATCGCATCGAGCCCGCGCAGAACCAGCGCCGTTCCGTAGATGTAATTCACGCCCCAGCGTCCGAACCAGCTTCCATCCGGTTCTTGCTCCTTACGAATAAAAGCAATCGCCCGCTTCACCGCCGGATGAGTCTTGTCGTACCCGTACGTCGCCAACATCTCGAGAATCCGCCCGGTGATGTCTACGGTCGCAGGATCAAGCATAGCGTTGTGATCGGCGAACGGAATGTACTGGAAGATCATGCGGTCGTTGTCTTTGTCGAACGACGCCCATCCCCCGTTCTTGCACTGCATCGAAAAGATCCAGTCAATCGCTCGCTGCACCGACTCCCGCTGGTACCTCCCGTTGGGATGCTCCACGCGGCTCAGAGCCAGACAAACCATTGCGCTATCATCCACATCCGGATAAAACTCGTTATTAAACTCGAAGTACCATCCTCCCGGCTGTCCCTGCTTGTTCTTGACCTTCCAGTCGCCCACATTGCGCACCTGCTTCTGCAGGATCCAATCCGCACACTTCACCATCCGCGGATCGTTGACCGGTACTCCGGCCTCACCGAGCGCGAACAAGGCATAGGCTGTGTCCCACACCGGAGACATACAGGGTTGCATGCGGAACGTGTCTTCTTCCTCAATCCCCAGCTTTTCGAACTCATCCATCGCGCGGATCACCTGCGGATCGTCCAGCGAATATCCCAGGCACCGCAGCGCAATGATCGCGTTCATCATCGACGGATAGATTGCGCCCAACCCGTCGCTCATCTCGAAGCGGGCCAGCATCCATTTCTCGGCGCTCTTCAGCGCGACCGAACGCAGCGGCCGCACGTGCACACGTTCAAACCAGTGCGTAATGCGGTCGATGACCAGAAAGAAATTCCGCCACGAGATCAGCTTCTTTGCCCAATGCAGGTGCATGCGAGATTTCTGCATCCCGCCGACGAATAGTTCCTCCACCCCCATTTCCCGGGGAATCTTCTTGAAGGGCTTCTTGGCGTAGCAGATCGAGAGCGGCACCAGAATGGCCCGCGACCATGACGAAATCTCGTAGATGTTGAACCAGAACCAGTTTGGAAACAATACGATCTCCGGCGGCACGGCCGGAACTGCGTCGTAATCATACTGCCCGAAAAAGCAGAGATAGATCTTGGTGAACGTATTGACTTCGGTGACTCCGCCCATCTCCAGAATTTTTTTCCGGGCGTGTTGCAGCGCGGGATGATCGGCCGTGTACCCAGCCAGCTTCAACCCGAAATAGGCCTTCACTGAGGCACTGATGTTCGACGGCCCCGCCGCGTAGATACTCCACCCGCCATCTTCGTTCTGGTGCCGCAAAATCCAATTCGCCGCCTTCTGGAATCGCTCGGCATTCCCCGTTCCCAGCAGCGTGTGGAGCAGAATGTAATCCGACTCGAGCGTCGTATCCGCTTCGAGTTCGCCGCACCAGTACCCGTCTTCGTGCTGCTGCGAAAAAAGATACTTCCGCGCAGCCGCAATGGCACCACCGACACGGCTAGCCAGTTCCTGAATTTTTCCGAAGCGAAGTTCTGGGTTCGAACCGAGAGACGCGGAGGCTATATGAGGCTCAGGGGAGTTGCTATCCATTCATCACCTTGTTGACAGCCTTGTCATTCTGCGACGAGACGAGCGTTTTCTGGTCGCCTAGTCAGCCGAAGCGCTAGCCGGTGCGGCCGCAATCGCCTCCACAATCTCGGGAGGCAATCCAAAACGCACATTCTCCGGCATCACTTCCAGTTCCTGCACGTTGTCAAATCCCTTGTCTCGCAGGAACGTCACCGTTTCTTCCACCAGATGTTCGGGCGCCGAAGCTCCGGCCGTCAGAGCAATGGTTTTCACACTCTTCAGCCAATCTGGCTCAATGTCGTTGCAGCTATCAATGAGATGCGCGTTCGTGCCAAGGTTGCGCGCTACCTCGACCAACCGGTTTGAGTTCGAGCTATTCTCCGATCCAACGACCAACAGCAGGTCCGCCTCCGACGCCACCTGCTTGACCGCAACCTGCCGGTTCTCGGTCGCATAGCAAATATCCTGGGCGGCGGGCCCTTTGATATTCGGAAACTTCTTCTTCAGCGCCGCAATAATGTCTTTGGTCTCGTCCAGGCTGAGAGTTGTCTGCGTAAGATAGGCAACCCGATTCGGATCCGGCACGCTCAGCGCCTTCACCTGTTCCGGTGATCCGACGACCTGCGTCACTAGCGGTGCCTCGCCGAGCGTTCCAACTACCTCGTCGTGATCCTTATGCCCGATCAGAATGAGTGAATAGCCTTCCTTGGCGAACTTCACAGCCTCTACGTGCACCTTGGTCACCAGGGGGCACGTCGCGTCAATGACCCGCAATCGCCGCCGAGCGCTGTGCTCCCGGACCTCCGGCGAAACTCCATGCGCGCTATAGATAATCCGCTCGCCGTTTGGCACTTCGTCTTCACTGTCGACGAAGATCGCGCCCTTCCCCCGCAATTCTTCGACCACGAAGCTGTTGTGGACGATCTCCTTGCGTACATAGATCGGCGGCCCAAATGCCTCTAGCGCGATGCGCACCACGTCAATCGCCCGTACCACCCCCGCACAAAACCCACGCGGTTTGAGCAAAAGTAAAGTTTTTCTGTCCGTTCTAGCTGTTCCTGGCATTGAACCCCGCTTATCAACAACCACCACAAATCCCTACCTTCAGGGTACACGATCCCCATTCTGACAATACCAGTAAACTACCGGAAAGAACCGGGATGGTCAACGTAAGACATAGAAACAGCGGGGATTAGCACCGAGTGGTTGAATTCGGGCTTCGAACTGTCCTGCCTGCCAGAAGTGCTGCCAGAATTTACCGCAGAGCCCGCCTCGATTCCAGCCGTGCCAGCGTCCTCTCGCAGATTTCGTCCGGCGCGCCAGTCGCGGCCACATGCACCAGGACGCCAAGCTTTTTGTAGAAGTCAATCAGCGGAGCCGTGCTTCGGCCATAGCTCTCCAGACGCACCTTGATCGACTCCGGCTGGTCGTCTTCCCGCTGGAATAACCTGCCATCACAGCGATCACAGCGATCCGCTACCTTTGGCGGTCGCTCTGTAACGTGATACACCGCTTTGCACTTGTCGCAGGTCCGCCGTCCGCCGAGCCGCGCCACGATTTCACCAAAGGGGAGTTCATAGTTCACTACAGCTGTTAGATCCAGCCCTTCACTGTCCATCAACTTCTTCAGTGATTCGGCTTGCCCCACGGTTCGGGGAAATCCGTCAAGAATGAATCCACCTCCGCAATGCAGGCACTCGCTTCTCTCCCGCACCATTTCCCACACCGTGGAATCCGGGACAAGTTCACCCCGGCGCATGTATCCCAGGGCTTCCTTCATGGCGGGACTCTGCTCGCAATCGCTTCTGCTCGCGGCCGCCCGGAAAACGTCCCCCGTCGATAGGTGACAGGCTCCCAGCCGACGGTTGAGCAGATCAGCCTGGGTGCCCTTGCCCACACCCGGCGCCCCCAACAGAACGAGTCGGCAAGGCGACTGGGCATTCTTAGGCATAGGCTCGCAGCGCAGCGCAGGCCCCCGCAGCCATCGAACTCGGTCATTCTTCGGACTCATTCCTGGAATTTATGGGAGGCTCGAATCCTTGGCTGTGACAGAAATCACACCATTGCATCCCCCAAAGCACAAAATCGCCCGCCGCTGGCTCTACCCTGGACATAGCCCTCTCGTGCCACCCTCCCCCCACCCAGTGCCATTGTGATCGCGAGCGCGCTGACGCACCATATTGGTGTCTTTCGGCGGACTCCCAGGTCAGCCATAAAATGCTAGAGCTTAGCCCCAAACCGACCGGCATTTCCCAAAATCGGGAAACTCGCGACAGCAAACAGCCCCGCCGCCTGCTGCTGGCCCTGGTTCTTCTGCTGATTGCGTTTGCTGCAGTGGTGGTGAAGGACCGAGATTTCTGGTTCGGGGCGGACGATTCGGCTGATGCGGACCTGGCCGGGCCCGAAATTCCTCGCCGGGAAGCAGTAGAGCCGATTCCGGCCACGACCGATCAAGCTGCTCCGGCACCGGTCGCCCACAAACAGCTCTCGGCAAGAGCTTCTGCCAAACCTAAAGTTGACGAGCAGAAGGAAACCGAGGCGAAGGCTGACGAGCAAAAGATGAACGGTAACACCGTCGTCGCCCGGACCGTCCTTCCGCCGCTGGATGTCGAAGTCGTCGCCGGCGACAATCACCGCACGATTCATCCCGGCAGCAATACCACAAAGGTCGAGATCACTCACAGCGGATCGTTCGTGCTTCCGGCCACCAATGCCGCCGAGCGCGAGCCCCTTTCGACCGCCTCGGCCGTGCCTCAGACTTCCTACCCACTGCTGGCACAACACATGAACGTCCAGGGATCGGTGATATTGCAAGCTCTGATCGGGGCAGACGGAATCATTGAGAATCTGCACGTGACGAGTGGACCGGCGATCCTGGCGGCAGCCGCTCAACAAGCCGTGCGCGAATGGAAATTCAAGCCAGTGCTGCAGAATGGCCAGGCCGTCGAGACCAAAGCCCAGATTACGGTGAACTTCACGATCCGAGTAGCCGATTCGTCGAAAGACCAGATCGCCACCAGCATGCCGCTTCGGTATTCCTACACTTCCGAGCGAGCGTCCCGCTGAACCTTCCTTGACCTTCGCGAGATTCGACGATGTCCCTACCCGTTCGCTTTGATCATCTGCTCGGCGTGCTTGCGCGAGGTTTCTGTGAGTTTCGCCCCGCTTAGCATTCTCGCGACCTCGTCCGTACGCTCTTCGCCCTCCACTGCACGAATGCGGGTGCGCGTCCGGCCGCCGGATTCCTTCTTCTCGACCACATAGTGATGATCTCCGAAGGTCGCAATCTGCGGCAGGTGTGTCACGCATAACACCTGGTTTGATCGCGCGAGTGATTTCAGCTTCCGGCCCACCGCCTCTGCGGCGCGCCCGCCGATCCCTGTATCGATTTCGTCAAACACCAGCGTTCGCTGGTTTCCCCATTTCTCGCGGCCTTTGCGAGAAGCGGGATTTTGCGCGCCCCGCTTCCCCGATGCGCTCGGATCAGCCGCTTCCACACTCGCCTTAAGCGCCAGCATCACCCGCGACAGTTCTCCACCTGACGCAATGTGCTCCAGCTGCCGCAAGGGCTCGCCGGGGTTGGTCGAAATCATATAGACGACTTCATCAATGCCCGACGCGCTCCAACTCGCTTCCTCGTCCGCACTGGTAAGCTGCACGCGAAACACCGCCTTCATCGCCAGGTCGTTGATCTCGGCCTCGACCAGCTTCTCCAGCTTGCGCGCCGCCTCGCCTCGCCTCTTCGACAGCGCCCGTGCGGCCTGCAGATATTTCGTCGCCGCGGCAGCCAGCTCCGCCCGCAACTCCCGCAGGATCTCATCTTTGTTTTCCACCTCGGACAACTTGCACGAGACCTCCGCCCCAAACTGGATCACCTCCTCCAGCGTCGGCCCGTACTTCCGTTTCAATCGATCCAACACCGCCAGCCGATCCTCCACCTGCGCCAGATGTTCCGGCGACGCGTGAATCCCTCCTGCATAATCCCGCACCGTCGCTCCAACGTCCTCCACGCTGATCCTGGCCGTCTCCAGGGCCGCCAGAGCTTCCTGAAATCTCGGCTCGTACCGCGCCAGCTCTTCAACCTGCTTTTGCGCCGCCCGCAGCGACGATGCCGTCGACGCGTTGCCTTCATAAAGCAAATCGAACGCATTCATGGCTGCGTTGTAAATCTTCTCCGCATTCGCGAGCACGCGCTTTTCCGCTTCGAGTTTTTCATCTTCTCCGCTCTGCGCTCGCGCCTCTTCGATCTCCCGCTTCTGGAAAGTCCACAAATCCACCAGCCGCAGCCGGTCTTGCTCGCCGTGCTCCAGCTCTTCGATCCGCATTCGAATTCCCTTCCACGCGGTGAAGGCCGTTTCTACCGGCTCAACCGGGCTGCCTGCAAATGCGTCAATCAGCTCCAACCGCGCCGGTCCATCGAACGACAAAATGGATTCGTTCTGGGCATGGATCGTCGCAAGATGCGGTGCCAGCTGCCGCAGCACTGCCACCGTCGCCGGCTGATTATTCACGAACACCCGACCTTTGCCACCGCCCGCAATCTCCCGCCGCAAGATTATCGACCCATCGTCAGACTCATCCAGCCCGTTCCCCTCCAGAATCACGCTCAGAGGTTTCTCCGCGGCACCCTCAAAGACCGCGGATACGACCGCTCGCTCCGCGCCAGCACGAACAATCTCGCTCGATGCCTTTTCTCCCAGCAGCAGGGCCAGCGCGTCTACAAGGATCGACTTCCCCGCCCCGGTCTCGCCCGTCAGCAGGTTCAATCCCGGCGCAAACTCCACCGCCAGGTTGTCGATCACCACATAATTTTCGAGCCGCATCTCAATCAGCACCAGCGAACCTCAAGGCTGAAGTTTTGCCGCAGCATAGCATGAAAACCGGTGACAGTACCTCGCGGTCAATCACACGCAGGTCGCACCCAGTGCATCTATGTAGGAGATGCCCAGCGGACGCCCCTGGCTCGATACCGGGATTGGATACTGGCCACTGGGTACGGGCGGCTCACTTCGCATACAATATTCATAGCCATCCGCAACCGGAACGAATTGGTGTCTCGTATCATCTAACGCTACTTATGGCCATTGCCGGACCGTACCCGGTCGAAACCGACTCGCCCTCAATTCCCGCAACCATGCAGGCCGCCGTCTATCGCGGCATTAACGATGTCCGGCTTGAGACCGTTCCCGTCCCCCAGATCGGTCCCGGCGAAATGCTGGTCCGGGTGAACTCCTGCGGCGTCTGCGGCACCGACCTCAAGAAGATTTCGACGGGCTCCCACTCGGCCCCCCGCATCTTCGGACACGAAACCTCCGGCACCGTCGCTGCGGTCGGCGAAGGCGTCAGCGAGTACCGAACCGGCGACCGCGTGATGGTGTTTCACCACATTCCCTGCCGCGAGTGTTTCTATTGCCAGAACAAGACCTTCGCCCAGTGCGCCACCTACAAGAAAGTCGGCTGCACCGCTGGATTCGAGCCATCCGGCGGCGGTTTTGCCGAATACGTCCGCGTCATGGACTGGATCGTGCAGCACGGTACCGTCCGGATCCCCGACGCCGTCAGCTTCGAGCAGGCCTGCTTCGTCGAACCCGTCAATACCTGCATGAAGGGCATCGAGGCGCTGCGGCTCCGCCGCGGCGAAACTGTTCTAGCCATCGGCCAGGGTGCTATCGGCATAATATTGAGCGTATTGGCCAAAAGAGCGGGCGCCACCTTAATTACTTCCGATTTGTATCCCGAGAGGCTTAGAATAGGATCAACCTTCGGACTAGACCTTACAGTTGATGCTTCGCAGACAAACGTAATTCAGCGCGTCCGCGAACTCACCGAAGGACGGGGTGCCGACGCGGTCATTCTTGCAGTCGGCGGCAATACTTTGATTCGCACCGCGATGGATGCGGCCCGTCCCGGGGGCAGGATATTGCTGTTTGCACAAACGCAGCACGGGGAGGCCATAATCGATCCTGCGGCTATCTGCGTCGATGAGAAAACTCTGGTGGGCTCCTACAGCGCCTCCGTTGACTTGCAACACGAATCTGTCCGTTTTGTAATGGACTGTGAGATGGATCTGGAACGGCTGGTCAGCCATCGATTCCCGCTCGCTGAGTGCGGCCCTGCGCTTGACCTCGCCGCTCATCCGCAGCCTTCGTCGATGAAGATCTTGATTCAGCCCGGGGATGGCAGAGCGGCCCATTAGAGCCTGCCCTTGGCCGAGCCGAAGGGGCCGCGTTAGGAGCTTCGCAAACTCGGGGGTTTTGTCCCTTGAGGGTCGTACAATTTAAGAGGAAACACGCAGTGAATGGAAAAATGACCGCTGCCGTCCTGTACGGCAAAGAAGATCTCAAGATCGAAAAAGTACCCATCCCTCGTGTCGGGGAAGGCGAAGTTCTGGTCAAGGTTCAGGTCGCTCTCACTTGCGGCACAGACCTCAAAGTCTACCAGCGAGGCTACCATGCCCGCATGATTGTCCCTCCGGCGCTATTCGGCCATGAACTGGCCGGCGTTATCGAGGAGGTCGGCGCCGGCGTCAACGGCTTCAAGAAGGGCATGCGCGTCGTCGCCCTTAATTCCGCTCCTTGCCAGATGTGCTTTTACTGCTCCAAGCATCAGGAGAATCTCTGCGAAGATCTGCTCTTCAACAACGGAGCCTACGCCGAGTACATTCGCGTTCCCCGCCGCATCGTTGAAGCCAACATGCTCGTCATCCCGGCCAACGTGAGCTTTGAAGACGCCGCCATGACTGAGCCTCTGGCCTGTGTTCTTCGCGGCCTGCATGAAACCGGTGTAGAAATCGGCGACACCGTCGCCATTCTCGGCGGCGGACCCATCGGACTGATGTTCGTTCAGGTCGCCCGCGCGATCGGCTGCAACGTGATTTCGGTGGTCAAGCGCGACGGCCAGGTGGAAGCCGCCAAGCAAATGGGCGCGCATGAAATCATCCAGACCACCAAGGTCACCGACGTGGTCGAAGCCGTTCGAGCTCTCTCTCCGCAAAAGCGCGGTTGCGACGTCGTCATCGAGGCCGTCGGCAAGCCGGAGGCATGGGAGTGGGCCGTCGACATGGTCCGCAAAGGCGGAACGGTTAATTTCTTCGGCGGATGCGCCAGCGGAACCAAGGTGCAGCTCGAGACAAATCGCCTGCACTATTCCGAAATTACTTTGAAAGCGACGTTCCATCACACACCGGAAACGGTGCGGCGAGCCTTCGGGTTGATCGCGGCCAAGAAGATTCGTCCCACCGACTACATCACCGGCGAGGCGCCCCTGTCGCGCCTCCAGCAGGTTTTGCGTCACATGCTGAATCGCGGTGGCGACATCAAGACCGCGATTATCCCCGGCCACTGACTCGTAATGCAGGATGCGGGGATTTGTCATCCTGAGGGAAGTGACCGGTTCGCAACCGCGAGGCGGTCAGGCAGTTGACTGATCCCTGCGCCTCTGCTTGATGTTGAGCGCGAGCGGAGCTTCTCCGGACGTACTCGACTGGTGGAATAGATTCGAAGCCGCGAACTTGTGATGACACAACTTGCCGCCGCCAACTCGCCGCTCGGCACATCAGCCGCATCAGGCTGGAGCCGCCTTCCCGCCGCTTACGCCATTCCCGCGTCCGCGCCCACGCTCGCCGAAGCCCGCGAATACTGCAGCCGGTTGGCACGTTCGCATTACGAAAACTTTTCAGTTGCCACCTGGTTTCTTCCTCAACGCCTGCGACAGCATTTCTACAATGTCTACGCGTACTGCCGCATCTCCGACGATCTTGGCGACGAAGTGGGCAACGCCGCTGCCTCTCTCGAACTCCTTGACCAGTGGGAGTCCGAACTTGACTCCTGTTATGACGGACATCCCAAGCACCCGGTCTTCGTGGCTCTCGCCGAGACTGTCCGCCAGTTCGACATCCCGAAACATGAGTTTTCGGATTTGCTCACCGCCTTCCGTCAGGATCAAAGCGTTACCCGTTTCGAAACTTTCAACGACGTTCTCGCCTATTGCCGTTACTCTGCCAATCCTGTCGGCCACCTCGTTCTCCATCTCTGCGGATATGGCGATTCTGAGCGCCAACAGCTTTCCGACTACACCTGCACCGCTCTGCAGCTGGCCAACTTCTGGCAGGATGTCAGCGTCGACTACACCAAGGGCCGCATCTATCTCCCGCTCGAAGATCTGCGCCGCTTCCGTGTCTGCGAGCCCGATATCGCACAGAACCGGAACACTCCCGGTTTTCTCTCCATGATGAAGTTCGAAGTCGAGCGCGCCCGCGACTGGTTCCGTCAGGGCTTGCCGCTCATCTCGAAAGTAGACCGCGAGTTGGCCGTTGACCTCGAACTCTTTACCCGCGGAGGCCAGGAAATTCTGCGCGCCATCGAAAAACAAGGCTACGCCGTGCTGGGAAATCGTCCAGCCATCTCTAAGCCGCGCAAAATGGCTTTAGTTGTCCGCGCCGCGCTGGGCAAACTGTATTCAAACTTCTCTTCTACAGATGCGCGCAGATCAACCCCGACTGATCGACTGAAGATCGATCAAGATAGAGATCGAGATAAGGGGCTATCCGCGTGAAACCGTGGGCACCCGTAGCGAGGAAGTTTCTTGTGACGGAGGTAGATCAACTGTGAGCGCAGGCACGCAGCAGGTCCCTATACCGTGGAGCCCCGCGCCACCCCAGCTGGTCATGGCCTATTCCGTCTGCCGTGGCATCACCCGAACCGCTGCCAAGAATTTCTATTACGCCTTTCTCGTCCTGCCACGGCGCAAACGGGAGGCTCTCTGCGCCGTCTACGCCTTCATGCGTCGCTGCGACGACATCACAGACGACGCCACGCTGACTCTTCCCGAGCGCCGCCAGAAGCTCGACATCTGGCTCGACGCCCTACACCGGGCGCAGCAAGGTCAACCCACTGACGACGCCATCCTGCTCGCCTTGACTGATGCCCAGCGCCGCTATCAGATTCCCGCTGGCCTGCTCGACGAACTCGCCCATGGCACTGCAATGGACGTCGAAGAAACTGACGTCTCCGGCGAGCCGACAAGTGCCGGTCTCACCGTCCAGTACAAGACCTTCGAAGGCCTCCGCCTTTACTGTTATCGAGTCGCGTCCGTGGTAGGCCTGGTCTGCATTCACGTCTTCGGCTATCGCGATCCCGCCGCCGAGCCGCTGGCCGAGCGTTGCGGTCTCGCATTTCAGCTGACCAACATCATTCGCGATGTGAAAGAAGACGCCGCGATGGGCCGCGTTTATCTCCCTGAAGAGGATCTCGTAAAGTTCAGTCTCTCCGCGACTGACCTTCTTGCAACCCCAGATCCCACGCGTTTGCGGCCGCTACTGGCGCTCGAAGCCGATCGTGCGCGGCAGTTCTACGCCTCCGGCGAAGAGCTGATTCCCTACGTCTCCGAAGACAGCCAGCCCGCGCTCTGGGTACTGGTCACGATCTATCGCAGACTGCTCGACAAAATCGCCGAAAAGCAATACGACGTCTTCACCGCTAAAGTCGCGCTGAGCCGCTCGGAAAAGATGCGCATCCTCGCAAAAGGCTTCCTGAAGCGAATCCTGTAAAACGCCCGCCCCCTCGGACCGGGGATTCTTCAAGTCGCGTTTGCTGGTGCGCACGCACATTCCGCTGCGTTAGCCCGAAGCGCGTTTTCATCGGCGCGCGGAGGGATCAAACGCGAATCGCAACCGAACGCAGCTCCTTAGGTAAACTGAAATGAGTTGGACATCACTCATCTAAAGTCAAGAGTTGACGCCTGACAATTAACACATGACCCAACCCACACTCACCGTAGCTGTCGCCGGAGGCGGTTTAGCCGGACTCGCCGCCGCCTGCGCGCTTTCCGACATCGGCTTCCGCGTCACACTCTTCGAGAAGCGGCCGTTTCTCGGAGGCCGGGCCTCTTCCTACGAACATCCAGGCACTGGTGAAATCGTCGACAACTGCCAGCACGTACTTTTCCGCGTTTGTACAAACCTCATCGAGTTCTACGAACGCATCGGCGCCGCCGGCCAAATTCGCTGGTTCGATCAAATGAACTTCATCGAGCCCGGCGGACGCACTTCAGTCCTGCGGTCTTCCTTCCTTCCCGCTCCCCTGCACACCGCACCCTCTTTTTTTCACTTCCCTTTTCTTGGCCCTGCCGACAAGCTCTGCATCGCGCGTGCCCTGGTCCCGCTCACCCTCACCGGACAGCACGACAGCGGCAAATCATTTCAGCAATGGCTTGACGCGCATGACCAAACACAAAATGCCATCCGTCGCTTCTGGAACCCGATCCTGGTTAGTGCCCTAAGCGAAGAACTCGATCTAATCTCGATTTCCGCCGCCGCGCAGGTCGTCCGCGAATCCATGAAATCCCCTGCTGCCCGTCAGATGGGAGTGCCGATCGTTCCCCTCACCGATCTCTACAACGCTGCGGGAGATTACGTCCGAGCTCGTGGTGGCCAACTCAATTTCCGTCAACCGGTAGAGCGCTTCAGCGCCGATGCGTCACGCGTGGCTCTCCATCTGCGCGAGTTCACGGAAAGTCAGCAGCATAACTCCGAGGGTGCTCCAGCTGCGTCAGGGCGTAGTCTGCAGGACCAGGGTGTGGACTTTGATTTCCTCATTCTTGCGTTGCCCTTCGACTCTCTCGCTCGCGTTCTTCCGGAAGATCCCGCGAGTGCATCCATTCGCGAGCAGCTGACCCACTTCGAGACGTCCCCCATCACCGGCATCCATCTCTGGTTCGACCGCCAGATTTCCGACCTCGACCACGCCGTGCTGCTCGACCGTACTATTCAATGGATGTTCCACAAGTCCCGTTTGCAGCCCATGCGCACCAGCGATGGCGCGACCGCCGGCAGCTACATCGAACTCGTCGTCAGCTCATCCAAGACACTCATCGACAAATCCCGCGCCGAAATCGTCGACCTCGCCCTTGGCGAAGTCCGCGAATTTTTCCCAGCTGCCCGCGCCGCCAATCTCCTCAAGTCCACCGTGGTCAAAGAGCTCAACGCCACCTACTCGCCACGCCCGGGCATCGACGCCCACCGACCCGCCGCAACAACTGCCTGGCCCCGTGTCTTTCTCGCAGGTGACTGGACCGCTACCGGCTGGCCAGCCACGATGGAAGGGGCTGTCCGCAGCGGATATCTCGCCGCCGAAGCCCTCGCCCGTGCCGCCAAATGCGACCATCCCCGATTCCTCTCGCCCGATCTCCGCGCCACCGGGCTCATGCGCATCTTCTCGCAGCACCCTTGATCCGCCTCAACACAAAAAATCCCCATCCTGTCGCGACTGCGACAAGATGGGGCTAGTGCCAATCACCACTCACCTATCGTGGCGACTACTCAAACATCTCTACCGTCCCAACCCTTTTGCCATGGCCTTGACCACACTCCCATTGGCGTCGTCGTCTTTTACCGCCCAGACATACGCGCCGCCCAGGCCGTTCAAATCGATGTACAACATCTTCGCGAACGCTGTCGAGGGATTGTCATACGTGTAGAAGGTCCCCGTCGTCGCATCGTACATCGTCACCGCAACCCGTTTCGGATCGTAGTAGTTGCTGTACCCATTTGCCGCCAGCGCCTCCAGCGTCCCATAAGTCGCCAGTCCCGGAGTCAACAGCGTGTCGCATCCCGGAGTGTTCCCGCTCAGGTCGGTACACAGGCCCGTCCCATTTGCCAGCGGCACCGGCGAGGGCCCCGTCGAGTCCTGGTAAAGACCGTGATTCACATTCGGTACGCCAGTCCATCCCGCACCATACAGCGGCACCCCCATGGTGTATTTCTGCCGGGGCACGCCTGCCGCCAGATAGGCATTCACCGTGTCGTAGATGTCCAATTTCTGTCCGTATTCCGGATCGGCTTTCGAATCGAAGAGCGGCGACGCATCATTGGTTTGCGTGTCCCAGGAGCCGGCATAGTTATAGCCATCGATTGTAATGAAGTCGACCTGCTTCGCCGCATTCTTCAAATCGATGTTCACATAGTTCTGCGAACCCGCAGGCCCATCAAACGACATTACATATTGCTTGCCCGTCGTCTTGCTCAGCGCATTCAACTGGTTGCGGAACTCTTCCAGCAGCGCGGTGAAATGCTGCGTGTCGCTCGCCGTCGGAAACTCCCAGTCAATGTTGAATCCATCAAACAGCCCGGGGGCTGTAATTCCCGCGGCGATGTTGCCATTCACAAACATATCGATACATGACGCGGCCAGCGCCTTCCGCCCGGATTCGGTACCCGCCGCCGTCACGAAGGCAGCCGTGTTCGCCGCCGATGCTCCTCCAATCGACATCAACACCTTCAGGTTCGGATGCAGTCCCTTCAATTGCTGAATCGCCGCAAAGTTTCCGTAAAGCGGTCCCGGATATGCCTGCCCGTTCACGCTCGGAAGATACGGCGTCTGATAATCCGCCCATGAGTCCGCAATCACGCATGCCGGTGTCGGCGTCGCCGTCACGTTGGCGAACGCATAGATCAAGTGGCTCAGTTTGTCGGCAACGCCGTTCTGCTGCAGGTTGGCAATGTTGTAGCCGGCGTAATAAATGCTCCATTCTTCAAAATATCCACCCAGAATTTCTTGTTGTGCGAATGAAGGTACCGCCAGTAGAAGTGTCAGCAAACCGAGCAGAGCAGCTCGGCAGGAGTGCGAGAAAGACTTGTTCGGCATTGGGAGTGCCTCCACAGCGGGAAATTCGAACGCGCGAAGTATAGTACTCTATAGCACATATGGCAATATATTAATTTGGCGTAGGGATGTGCAAAACAGGTCATATAGTGCTATATCGCACTTTCACCGAAATTGACCCCGTCCAAGAATCCCGCTAAGAACAGAAAGGGCGCCGGAACGTTCCGGCGCCCGAGGAGAGAAACTCCCTCAGTAGCTCATCGGCCCCTTCGACGCGGGAACATCCTTCGAGGTCATGTCAAACGTCAGCATGAAACCGTTCGTTCCCTTGAACTCAAATGCTTTCGGGCCCTCGCGATAGGTCTCCAGTTCGTTGGGCATCATGACGAACCCGTCGTTGCGAGGCGTCCCCCAGTACTTCACGTTCTTGAGTACCGCGGGTTCATCGGTCATGCCCGGAAAGCGCTTCAATTTGATTTCAGCCGTCTTGCCCCCATTGAGCGTCGCGTGAGCCTGGTCCTTGTCAGAGGTCCAGGTATCGATATCGCCTTCTGCGGTCTGGAATGACTTCCATTTCACTGGAAAAACATTGCCCAGAATCTCACCCAGCGCCTGACGTTGCTCGGCCGTCGTGCCCTTGTCGAACGTCGCCAAGACCCACTCCATCTGACCCTGCGAGAAATCCCCACCCAAGTCCCCGCTGAGCCAGAATTTCGCACCGGCGAGATCCGTATTGCCGTAATGGCCCTTGTTCACCTTGTACGCGTTGTTGAACTTGCAGAAGTGTTCTGTCTTGCCGTTTTCGTGGTGTGCCGCCGGATGCGCATTGAAGTAGCAGATGCAGAAGTGTGGACAACTGCACGCCTCGATCGCGGTAGCGTTGATAGCCCAGTCCGCAGTCGGCGCCGAGGAATGACCAGCGCTGATGCTGAGCAGGGCGACAGCGACAAACAAAGCTATTCGGTGCATAGAGCACCCCCCATGACGCGAGAGTATGAACTCCGGCGCCTTGGTCTGCAAGACATTTCGATTTGGATTGAACGGACCGAGGAAATGAACTCAGCCGGCGAGCAACGCTACCCCTGCCGCCACAAGCACGGCGGCGATCCACCGCCGCCGATCAACCTTCTCATGCAAGAACACTTTCGCGGCAAATGCATTCCCGATGAAGGTCAGCGACGCCGCTGCGGGCGCGACCAGACTGACGTCTCCCCAGGAGAGCGAGAACAGCAGGCTGAAGAAGGCGACCGCCATCGCCATCACACCCAGAAAGAAATTCGGCTTGCTGAGAACCTTGCCTACCACACTCCACAATCCGGCGCGGCGCCACAGGGCGTGCACGTCCCCGACCTGCTTCATGGCGCGCGCCAGCAGAATGTCGCCGACCACCGATGCCAGCACGATGACTAAGATCCCACCCCAGGTATAAAGCTGATTCATCGTTCTGCTCCGCTGGCCGCCGCGGTTGCGACCACTTGTTCCGTTTCTTCAGCGTGATGCTGGGAAGTGAGCGCCGGACCGCCCGCCACAAATCCCACTCCCCCGGAAATCAAGGCAATTCCCAGCCAGCGCAGGGGACTGACATTCTCGTGCAGCACAAACCGTGCCGCCAGCGCCAGTAGCACGTATCCCAACGAAGTCGCCGGCAAAACATACGTCAGGTCCGCCCACGACAGCGCGTTCATGTACGACGCAAAAAAGGCGAGAAGCAGCACAATCCCCGCCGCGACCCAAGGATTGGTTAACGCAACAATGACGCTTGCTAAATTGTGGAGGGAGATGTTGCCGGCTTGCTTCATCCCATGCGAAAGCATGGAGTCACCCGCCGCGGCAAACACGGTCACTCCAGCCAGTACCAGATACTTGCGAAAGGTCACTTAGAACTCAGGTTCAGGGTTCCACAATTTCACGGTCCCCAAGACGCCAGCGGATTCGATACGGAACTACCGGAAACCTTGAAAGGCAAAACTCTGAAATCGCCGTTGTTACGCCTTCACCGGCTCCGCCGCAGCCTGCGCGTGCTTCTTAACCATCTTGTTGCGCGCCGCTCGTAGCTTCAGGAATGTCTTTGCCTCTTTGTACAACCGCTTGCGTTCGTGGCCGTCAAATGCAGCTTTCCTCAGAATGCGGAACACCGCCTTGGGACGGAAGTAGTACTCATCGTAGAAACGATGCACCGCCGAAAGAATCTCGTCCGCTGGCAATCCGGGATACTGAATGTGTGCCAACTGATGGCCACCCTCATCCACCATTTTGTTGTCGCCGACGATAAATCCGTTCTTCACTGCATAGTCATAAAGTTCGGTACCGGGATACGCATGCGCCACCGAAACCTGAATCGTTTCGACGTCGAGTTCCTTGGCGAAAGCGATGCTGTTGTTAATGGTTTCGTGCGTCTCGCCAGGCAGACCCATGATGAAATCGCCGTGAATCACCAGCCCGAGTTTGTGGCAATCCTTGGTGAACTGCCTCGCCCGCTCGATGGTGGCGCCCTTCTTGATGTTCTTCAGGATCTGCGGGTCTCCTGACTCATAACCGACGATCAGCAGCCGGCAGCCGGCTTCCTTCATCGCTTTCAGCGTTTCGAAGTCCGTCGTGACTCGCGACGTGCACGACCACGTCAGGCCCAGCGGTTTCAGCTTGGCGCACAATTCAATCGTCCGCGCCTTCTGGATGTTGAACGTGTCGTCGTCGAAGAAAAATTCCTTCACATTTGGCCAGTGTTCTCTTGCCTTGGCCATCTCGCGGGCCACGTCATCCGTAGACCGCTTCCGCCACGGATGTCCGCTCAGCGTCTGCGGCCACAGGCAGAACGTGCACTGCGCGGGACAGCCCCGAGTCGTGTACAGCGACACATAAGGGCTCAGCAAGAAGGGTACGTTGTAGCGGGTAACATCGAGATCGCGCTTGTACACATCGGTGACGTGAGGCAGCGCGTCCAGGTCCTGAATCTGCGGAGCGTCGGGATTGTGCACGACCTTTCCGTCCTTCAGGAACGACACCCCGGGAATGTCGGCTAGGGGCCTGCCTTTCGCGTAATCGGTGACCGAGTAGTCGAATTCTTTGCGGCAAATGAAATCGATTTCCGGACAATCGCGCAGAGATTTTTCCGGCAGCACGGTAACGTGCGGTCCCACGAACGCAATCTTCATGGTGGGATTTGCCTTTTTAATCGCTCGCGCCAGCAGGATGTCGCCCGGGAATCCCGGAGTAGAAGTAAACAACACCAGAAACTCGTAGTTTTTGGCGATGTTGATGGTCTCTTCGCCCGATACGTGATGCGACGGCGCATCCAGCAAACGCGCGCCCTCCAGCATCCCTGTCGGATACGCCAGCCATACCGGATACCAGAAACTTTCGATTTCGCGCGTGGCCGGCCAACGAGACCCTGCGCCCCCGTCGAAGTTTTCAAACGAAGGTGGATTTAGAAACAGTGTTTTTAAAGACATAAGTAGAAGTACTTTTATTCTAGCATCTGCCGGGTTCTGGGGAGCCTGGACCCGTGTTTCTGCTGATTCCCCCGGTTTCCCCGAACGCGATCCCTATCCTTCCAATGTATCGGCTTCCGGCCTCCAAGGAAATACGATTGGGGTAAATGTCAGGATGGCATCAGCGAAAAGCAGAAAAGATGCCGCGAATGGAGACTACGGGGATAACCCTTAGCGGTCGATACAGCTGAGTCTATTGGGCTTCGTTGGAGCCGGGAAGACGGAACGAGACGCCTTGCGCATCGTTGGCTTTCATCGTTGCGGCTAGATCCAATTCGCTCAGAGGAATCTTCTCGGTGTGTTGCGGAGCGAAGCTCCACAGCGTCTGCCCCACGACGGCATAGTTCTGGATTTCCTGCTTGTGCTGATCGCGGAAGACCAGAATCGTGTCCGGCATCATCGGCACGCCCTGCTGTGCAGAGGCATCGGGCGCGGACCGGGGTCGCAACGGCGGACGGGTATATAGATCCTGATCGCCGTCCGCTTCTTCCTGCCGCCTCATCTGCTGCTCTTCCAGACTCTGCTGGTCCATCTGGTTGGCGATGGCCAGGTTCTGATCGTAGTCCTGGTCATACGAGGAGTCGTCACCCCACAACCACGGATCGTAGTAACCCCACCACGGATAACCGTAGCAACCATAGCCATATCCGTAGCAGTTGTTTCGAAAGCCATTTCGGCCGTAGGTACGAATGCGAACTCCGTTATGTAAGAAGGGACCGCGAGAAAAGTTGCCGTGCGCTACACCACGACCAGAAAAGCTGTGTGCCGAAAAAGAAGGGGAATGAGAAAAACTATGCGAGGCGCCGAATCCGCCGGAAACGTGGCCGCCGCTGAAGCCCGCATGACCGCCGCTAAAACCAGCGTGCCCCCCGCCAAACCCGCCACCACCGTGGCCGCCGCCACGCTGCGCCCAAACGGGGACCGTCAGCATGAGCGCAAACGCCGCGATGGAGATCAGGCGACGCATACAGGTTCATTATAGGCCGCTTCGCCGGCCCGTCCAAGATTTATAAGGGCTTGAAATGTCTATCACATACGCCAATCGGTGGACTCCAGCCTACAATCCTGCGCCAGATTGAGGTCGACACGCCACCAACTTAACTCATCGACGACACCAAGGATTTCGCTGGCGCATCCAACGCGCGGGATGTCGTAAGCTATAAGAAGCGATCAAGAGACGACCAACCGTAGAGGCTGAGGAGAACATCTCGTGCGCTGCGCCCGCTGTGGCAACGAAAATCCGGAAACCAACCGCTTTTGCGGAATGTGCGGCGCCACTTTGCTGCAGACTCCCACGCCAGTCGCGGCCGGGGAGAGTGCCGCGGCGCAAACCTCGACAGCTGCGGCGGTCCCAACTTCTCCGCCGCCTGCTCCTCCCGCTCGACCGGCGCCAATCTCCGAACCCACGATTAGCGGACCCTCGTTCTTGGGATTGAATCAGCCTGAACCGCGCAAACGCTCGAGCTTGAGCATAGACCCGCAGTCGGCTCCTACCTCGCGCAGCTTGGATTACCTGCTCGATGATGAGGAAGAACCAAGGAGCGGCGGCGCAGGGAAATTCATTCTGATTCTCATCGCTCTTGCCCTCGCTGTGGGCTTCGGCTATTTACGCTGGAAGAATCAGGGATTTGCCTGGTTGAACCCTGGGGCAACCAAGCCTTCGGCGACGCAAACTTCCCCCGGGCCTGATGCGGAAACCGCAGCAACTCCCACTGGCTCCCCCAACGCGACCAATGTCCCGCCCGCGGCGACGGCCAATCCGCCGGGTGTGGCGGCACTGCAGCCGACGCCGGGTTCGCCTGCGTCGTCGCCAGCTTCGACGGCAGCACAGTCTTCTCCCGCTGCATCTTCCGCCACTGCCGGCACTATTCCTCCGGTCGCTCCCGTTTCCAACGCTCCAGGCAGTGCGGGCGTCCCGCCCGCTCCTGTGCCCGCGACCGGCTCAGCGAGCTCGGGTGGCGCCACGAATTCCGCGAATTCTGCGGCGACGCCTCCTGCGGCTACCTCAACGGATTCCAGCGCCGCTGCTTCCGACACGGCGCCGCCCGACAAGCCAAAACCAGCGCCGACAGAGGCTCCTGCGAAACCTCCGGCCGCAACCAAACCGGCGCCACCAATCGACCGCGTTGCCGAGGCGCAGAAATATCTCTATGGACGCGGCGTCCGGCAGGATTGCGATCGCGGGCTCCGAATTCTGAAGCCGGCGGCCGATCAGGCGAATCCCAAGGCGATGATTGAAATGGGCGCCCTGTACGCCGCTGGGCTGTGCACTCCTCACGATCTGCCGACCGCGTACCGTTGGTTCGCTCTGGCGCTGCGGAAAGATCCCGATAATCAATCGGTGCAGACTGACTTGCAGAAATTATGGGGCGAAATGACGCAACCGGAGCGCCAACTGGCAATCAAGCTGAGTCAGTAGGAGTTCTCGACGGAACCAGATTTTTTCGTTTCGCAGCAGACGTGAATCCTGTGCGGCCTTGCCCGTCAGCAATCCGACGGGCTCTCTGCATACGTATTTTCAAGAGGAAGAGAAATAAAGCGTTTGTCGAGCGCCGAACGACAAGGAATTTCGCCGGATCTGGCAACGGTGACGGCCATGAAGTCGGGCGACCAGAGCGCCCTGGCGGAGCTCTACGACCGCTATTCTTCGGTCGTCTATGCCGTGGCCTTACGCATACTAGGGGATGCAGGAGCGGCGGAGGACGTGCTTCAGGAAGTCTTCTTGCAGCTCTGGCGCAATCCGGCGGCCTTCGACGCAGCCCGCGGAGCTTTGGGAGCCTGGCTGGCTGTCATCACGCGCAACCGGGCGATCGACGCGCGGCGGCGACGTCGCCCAGAAACAGATATCGAAGACGTCATCCTGTCGGTGGCGCCGGATCTGGCAGGCGAAGCGGATCGGTCTCGCGCGGCAGAGAAAGTACGCGGCATGCTAGCAATGATGCCCGCCGCTCAGCGGAGTGCTCTCGAAATGGCTTATTTTGAGGGAATGAGCCATTCGGAAATTGCGCGAAAGACAGGAGAGCCCCTGGGAACGATCAAAAACCGGATTCGCAGCGGGTTGATCGCGTTGCGAAAGGCATTCGGAGGGTGAGAATCATCATCCCCTTCTCGCAGAAACAAAGCACGAGAGATAGGCCACCAGGATTTACGAGGGCTGGAATTTTCAGATGAGTGGGCACGAACAATTCGGCGAAGATCTCGCGCTCTATGCGCTGAACGCGCTCGAGGGTGAGGCCCGCACGGATCTGGAGAAACATCTTTCCAGCTGCCCCACTTGCCGCTCTGAACTCGCGCAACTCCGCGGAGACGGCGCCCTGCTCGCGTTCTCTACGCTGGGGCCCAGGCCTCCGCTCCGGGCACGTCAACGCTTGCTGGACGCCGCGGCCAGGGAGGGCGCGCCTCAGGCCACCAGCCGTCCAGCGAGACCGCGCGCAACGGCGCTGCCAACGCGGCGGTCGTGGTGGGGATGGCTCGGCTGGGCCGCGACGGCAGCCGTAGTCGTCTTCGCGGCGTCGTTGTGGAAAGAGAATGCCGCTTTGCGCCAGATTCTGCAGTCTGCAAGAGTGCAGGCAGTGCAGAATGTGCGAGAGTTGGAAGACCTGCGTAGGATTGCGGCTCCGGTCCTTGCCCCTGAAGCGCAACGCATCACACTAGTCGCGGTAAGAACTCGCCCCCAACCCCAGGGGAAGGCATTTTATTTGCGAAACCGCAGCAGTCTGGTTTTTGTGGCGAACAATATGCCCTCGCTCCCGCCGCAAAAAGCCTATGAACTCTGGTTAATTCCCGCGAGCGGCGCCCCCATTCCTGCCGGCGTCTTCAAGCCCGACGCGCACGGAAGCGCAACGGTGGTGAATCCTCCGCTGCCCTCGGGAACCGAAGCCAAGGCCTTTGCGATCACCGTTGAGAACGAAACCGGTGCCACGTCGCCCACAATGCCGATCCTGATGATGGGCACCGGAGAGTAGCAGTCCCATCTGACTGAGTCTGCGGCGCATCTAACTCTCATGGAATTCAGACTGCCGAGAATCCGAACCTGTGCATTGGCGTACATGCTTTGCTTGGCTCTTTGCGCTGGCGCAGCCCAGCAGTCGAGTGAGACCGCGACTCCGCACTCGCGTTCGATCGGAATCAAGCAGAAAGCCCCGGGCGTCCCAAATTTTGGCGAGGTTACTCCGAACTTGTATCGCGGCGGCGAGCCGAGCTACGACGGGCTTGCAACTCTCAAGTCGCTGGGAGTTGACGTCGTCGTGGACCTGCGCGGCAGCGCGAATCAGAGCGAGAAAGCGGAAGCTCAAGAGATGGGGATGCAATACATTTCAATTCCTTCGCACTGCCCCTTCCCGGGCGATGAGCCCTGGGCGAAGTTCCTGCGGGTTGTGCGCGACAATCCCGATAAGAAGCTGTTCGTGCACTGTCGGCTTGGCGACGATCGCACGGGCATGGCCGTCGCCGCCTACCGAATGGCCGAACAGGGCTGGTCGGCCGATGAAGCCATGAACGAGATGCAGACTTTCGGCTTCACCACGCTGCATCGCGCGATTTGCCTCGGGATGGCGTCATACGAAGCGGGCTTTCCCGAAAAGCTGAAGACCAGCAGCGCCTTTAAGGATTTACAGCCACCCCACGACGCAGTGCCGACCCCGAAGTGATCTTACTGCTGCGGGGAAGGGGAGCTTGCCGCACGCTGCAGTGGAACCGTAAGCTCCTGTTTCTCACCCGGGGAGAACGGCCCGATGCGCACCAGTTCAGACGGTTGATATCCGGGCGCGCGAACCTGAATATCAACGGGACGCCACGCCGACTAAAATCCCTTTCACCGGCTGACCTTCGTGATCGACAACACTTCCAATCAGGCAGCCGGTTTGGGAATACATCTCGTGCGGCCACAAGAGTGCTGCTAGAGCGATGGCCGCAGACCGAATCGCTATACCAATGGAAAGCCCGGCAAGTGCTCTATAGGCCATCAAGAAACCTCTACGTGGAGAAACGGGTTTAGTGCCGCTCGCCGACGGGAGCGCGATCTTCGTAGGTGCCTATTCTACGCTTCGATCCTAACCGCAGAAGTTCTTCGCGCAGCCGCGGATGCCGCTGCGTCAATCCCAGATAATGCATTTCGCTTGCGCCCGCTTGTGCGCGAATGATTCTGGCCACGTCCTGTTTCTCCTGTCGCGACCATCGCCTCAGATCGGGAATCAAAGCGAGCACCAGCGCCCAGTTCTCCAGCGCTTGCCGCTCCGCCGCCCTCCACCGCGATAAATCCATCTCCAGACGACGGCTCACCTCGTCAACCGACGCGCGCCGCAGGCGCTGGCTGTCTCCACCAAACGTACGAGCCATACGGCGATTCACGCGCAGGCCGAGATTGCGCGCCGAAAACCGGTCCCAGGCTCCGCGCTCGCTTCCCCGCAGTTCGTAGAAAACATGCGCTTCGGCAAGAAGCTTCAGCGTTTTCTTTGCCGTGCGATATTGCGGGTTCGCCGCGATCCTCCTCTCTTCCCTTCTGGCGAGCTCTTCGAGATCATTCCGGCCCGAGCGAAATCCGAGTTTGCGGTAGAACCAGAACGCGCCGGAATCGAGCGCTTCATCATTGTTCTGTCCGATCTGATACGGATACACGGAAATCGTCTTCGCCCCTGTAAGCGCGCAGAGGCACCGCAGCGCCTGCGCGTAAATCCACGCGGTCTCGCCCTGCCGATACGTGTAGAACGTGTTGAATCCCACCTCGATCCATTCGCAAAGGCCAATCGCTTCGATGTAGTTGACGGGAACGCCGTTCTTCAACGTAAATCCTGCGACGTAGGCACGCAGGGGCAAACGCCGCGCCGCAGGCAGGTTCCAGAAATACATGACAACGCCACGATCCAGATTTGCGCGCACGACCGAACTCGCGTCGCCAAGCGTCGTCCCGTAGAGCTCGCGGTAGCGGACGAGCATCACTTCTCGAATCCTCTCCATGACTTGCTCGCCTTCCGGGCGCTTAAGTTTGACGAGGTGTGGCGCAGGCAGCGAGAGTTCCTTTGCCAATGAAACTTGGCTGCGCGTGATGAGCGGCCCTTCGTGAAAATACAAATGGCGCGGGCGAGTCCAGTTGCGACTGCGCGAGATCCTGAGATTTCCCAGATGCCAGCGAATCGGAATTCGCAATGAATCGTAAAGCTCGGCGCGTTCTCGGCTGGTGACCGGCAATTGCTCGAAGCGGCGAATCAGCCACTCCAGTTCCCGTTGGCCTGCTCGCGCCACCTCGAGCCAGCGCCGCCAGGGAATGTTGGCTTCGACATCGGCATCTTCTCTGAGCAGCGGAATGAGGCGAGGCCACGTGTTTCCCATTGCGCGCTCGGCCTGAGAATCATCCCAATAGTCTTCCCATGCGATCTCGACGTTGCGGGGAATGCGCCGCACCAGCCAGCGTGCGGCCTCGAAGTTCAGAGTGTCCAGCATGGTCGTGCCCGCGACCCCCGACGTGTCGAAGTCGTCGAACACGTCCATGTCCCCGCCGCTTGCGCGAAGCTTTTCGATGCCCTCGTGGAATCTATTCAGTATTCCTTCGACCTGACGCACTACGGATGACGATTGCGCAAAGGCACGGAGAAAAAGCAGGCTTTCGTGAAACCGGAGCAGCGATTTTGGATCAGAGAAGCTCTGCCGCGACAGTGCGCCGACGATTCTCCCGGTTGCCGCGGCTGCACCACTGCCAAAGCGGCTCTTGCAAGCTTCGAGGGTTGCGAGCTGCGCGTCGAGCGTTGGAGGCATTTCGATTCCGGCTGGTCAGTGTAACGCATTCCAATCGGAGTTCCCGACCGCGAACAGGACCTTGAGCCATAGTCGTCAACTCTTCGCCTATCGCTCAAGCCGCAACCGCACAAGCGGAGTTCGAGCGGGTATATCATCGTAGAAAGGGGTGTCTCATCTTTTGCGAACAAGCCGATCTGGAGTACGGGAATGGCTGCGATTCATCTCACGGTAAACAAACACGATTACACAGTTGATGCCGACCCTCAGACCAGCCTGCTGACCGTGCTGCGCGAATATCTCGATCTGACAGGAAGCAAGTACGGTTGCGGAGAAGGTCAATGCGGCGCATGCACAGTGCTGGTCGACGGAAAAGCGCAGCGTTCATGCATCACCAAGGTCGGCAGCGTCACCCAGAAACAGGTCACTACGATTGAAGGCCTCGCCAGCGGCGGCCACCTTCATCTCGTACAGGAGTCCTTTCTTGACGCGGGCGCCATGCAGTGCGGATATTGCACTTCGGGGATGATCATGTCAGCCGTCGCGCTGCTGAAGCGAAATCCAGCGCCCACGGAAAGCGACATCATCAGCTTCATGGATGGCAACATTTGCCGCTGTGGCACCTATCCGCGGATCGTGAGCGCGATCCAGCGGGCGGCGAAAGCGGCGGCTCCCGCCGCAGCCGGAAAAGGAGCAGGGCGATGAGAGAAAACGCGATCCTGCAAGTTCCCTTGGAACCGGAACGATACGAGCTCAAAGCAACTGCTCCATACTGTTTTGATCTGGACCGCCGTGACTTTTTCAAGTTCCTCGGAGCGGGAGTGTTGATCATTTCCGTTCTAAAGCCCGCCCTCGTCGCGCAGGAATCCGGCGGAAGCGGACGCCGGCGAGGCAATTCCCTACCCAAGGAAATCGATGCCTGGTTGCACATTGGAGAGAATGGCAAAGTCACGGTGTATACCGGCAAAGTCGAGGTCGGACAAAACATTCGCACGTCTCTCAGTCAGGCTGTCGCGGAAGAACTGCATGTCCCGATTGCGCGAATTGAGCTGGTTATGGGCGACACTCAGCTCACTCCATTTGATATGGGCACATTTGGAAGCCAGACGACTCCGACGATGAATCTGCAGCTTCGAAGAGTAGCCGCCGCCGCCCGTGACACGCTTGTGGCTCTGGCGGCAGCACAGTGGAAAACCGATGTCGAGCACCTTGTAGCCGACGACGGGAAGGTGAGCGATCCGCAGACCAATCGTTCAGTCGAATATGCCGCACTGACCAAGGGGCAACAGTTGACGCAATTGCTTCCTGCAGAAGATCCGTTGATTCCGGCAACGCGTTGGAAAGTTGCCGGCCAATCGACGCTCAAGGTGGATGGCCGCGACTTTGTCACCGGAAAACATCGTTACCCGTCGGACCAGACATTGCCTGGTATGTGGTACGGGAAAGTGCTGCGCCCGCCGTCGTTTGGCGCGACCCTGGTTTCGGTTGACACGCAGAAGGCGGAGCAGATGGGCGGCGCGAGCATCGTTCGCGATGGCAACTTTCTCGGCGCATCTGCCGCGACTACGGAACAGGCCGAAGCCGCGATCGCCGCTATCCACGCCGAGTGGAAGTCGGAATCACAACCCTCGAGCAACGACCTGTTTGCTTATTTGAGGAAGAATGCGAGCGAAGGTAAGGATCCGACGGGGGACGGCGATCGCATCGACACCGGCAACGTCGATCAGGCGTTGGCGGCTGCGGATCATCGCCTGCAACAGACGTACACCGTAGCGTATATCGCCCACGTTCCGCTCGAACCACGCGCGGCGCTGGCCAAGTGGGATGGCGACAACGTAACAGTATGGACGGGAACCCAACGCCCATTCGGGGTGCGCGGGCAACTGGCCGAAGCGTTCCGGATTCCGGAAGACCAGGTGCGCGTGCTCATGCCTGACATGGGTTCAGGATACGGCGGCAAGCACACAGGAGAAACGGCGATTGAAGCGGCGCGGCTGGCGCGCGCGGCGAAGCGTCCGGTGAAAGTTGTGTGGACGCGGGAGGAAGAATTCACGTGGGCGTATTTCCGTCCCGCGGGCGTGATTGACGTGACATCCGGCGTTCGCAACGACGGAACGATTGCGGCTTGGGAATTTCACAACTACAACTCTGGTTCGGCGGGCATTCGCACCTACTACGACATTCCGAACCAGCGCATCGTGTTTCATGAGACACAGTCGCCTTTGCGCCAGGGATCCTACCGAGCTCTGGCTGCGACCGCGAATCATTTCGCGCGTGAGTCACATATGGACGAACTGGCGCACACGGTGAAGATGGATCCGCTGGAGTTCCGGCTGAAGAATCTGAAGGATGAACGGCTGCGGGCGGTGTTTCAGGCCGCGGCGAAACAATTCGGCTGGGGAAAGACCCGGGCGGCCGGACAAGGATTTGGAATGGGTGGCGGATACGAGAAGCTGGGAAATATCGCGACATTTGCTGAGGTAAGCGTCGATCGCAAGTCGGGCGAAGTGAAAGTGGTGCGCATAGTCTCCGCCTTCGAGTGCGGGGCGATTGTGAATCCCGACAACCTGCGCAATCAGATTGAAGGATCGAACGTGCAGGGATTGGGCGGAGCGCTGTTCGAAGCCATTGAGTTTGAGAACGGCAAGATTCTCAACGGTAGAATGTCGGAATACCGTGTGCCTCGCTTTAGCGATGTTCCGCAGCTGGAAACGGTTCTGCTTGATCGCAAAGACATTCCTTCGGTGGGCGCGGGCGAGTGCCCCATGATCGGACTGGCTCCGGCAGTCGCCAACGCAATTTTCGACGCGAGCGCTGTGCGTTTACGCTCGCTGCCGATGGTTCCGGATGGGCTGAAGGCGACGGCTCAGAGCGCATAACTCAGGTTGTTCCGTAATCCCTCCTCACGATCCCTTGCTGGCGAATGCGTGGGTTAGAATCTGGGGTATGAGAGTGCCAGGTTTCTGGGTTGCTGCCGCTTGGCTGCTCAGCTCGATCGTTACTCCCGCCCAGACTCCCGGACCATCCAGTTCCGACGCGCCGACTGCCGCAGCGGCTCAGCTGCACTCCGATCTTGAGCAGGCTGCGGTCGCGATGCACAACGGCGATCTTCCCACCGCAGAGGCCGCGCTGAGGCGAGCTTTGGCCATCAATCCCCATTTTCTGGCAGCGCTGAACAATCTGGGTATTGTGCTCTCCCATGAGGGCAAGCCGGCAGAAGCGATCCCTCTGTATCAGGAAGCACTGAAGGTTCGTCCCGGTGACCTGGCGACCAAGCGCAATCTCGCGGTCGCTTATTTCAAAGCTCAGCAGTATCGCTCGGCGTTGACGTTCCTGCGGCCGATGGTGACGACGAATCCCAAAGATTTTCAGATCCTCGAACTCACCGGCCTGAGCCTGTTTGCGCTGGATCGTTATGCCGACGCGGCGAAGTATCTGGAACGGGCGAATCAGGCCGATCCGACTGATGTGGAAACGCTCGATATGCTCGGCAAAGCCTATTTGCGGATGAAGGACTACAAGGCTCTCACGGATGTTTTTGCCCGCATCATGAAGATCAATCCGAACTCGGCCGCGGCCCACGTGATGATGGGGACGGCGTACGACGAGATGTCGAATCGCGCCGACGCCATCAAGGAGTACGAGGCGGCGGTGGCCGCCGACCCGAATTTTCCCGGCGCGCATTCCGGCCTCGGATTTCTCTACTGGCGCCAGGGCGACGCCGATCGGGCGGAAAAGGAAATCCGCACCGAGCTGCAGCATTTCCCTACTGATCCCGTGGCCAACTGCATCCTGGCGCAGATTCTGCTGAACAATTCTCGGCTGGATGAAGCCGACTCACACTTTCGTGCTGCACTGAAAGTAAACCCTCGTTATGGGGACGCTTTGTTCGGCCTGGGGAAAACGGAGATAGCACTCAAGCACCCAGAGGCTGCGATTGAACCATTGCGCAAGGCGGTCGAACTCGATCCCAATCATGCCGAAGCCCACTTCGTGCTCGGCACCGCCCTGCGCCAGTCGGGACATGCGGCCGAAGGCGTCCGCGAGCAAGAAATCTCCATCGCCCTGCAGGAAAAGAAACGAAAAGAGGCGATTGAGGAATCCGAAAGTAAGTAAGGCGTCTCCTGATTCACCCGAATCCAAAACTTCAGGGCAGTATGCGTCGAAAATAATAAGGAAAAGGGCGCACGCTTGTTGGCGTGCGCCCGGAGAGGCGTTTGTCGAGGAAACCGGTTAGAACCTGATTTTCCCGCCCAGCTGCACAGTTCGAGGATCGTGCCACCCGTTCACCGAACCGAAAGCGCCGTCGTTCACATTGGTATCAATGGAACTGGGGTTTCCATGATTAAAGGTGTTGAACGTCTCCAGCCGCAGTTGCAGGCTGACGCGTTCGCCGAAGCTAAAGTTCTTGATCAGCGACATATCCCATATCTGAAAACCGGGACCAAGCAGAGCACCCGGGCGTGAGCTGCCGAAGTGACCCACGGCTTGGGCGAATGCCCCTGTGTTGAAGAACTCAGATACACTTTTCGGCCCGTGAGGATCCCCGATCTGATCGGCACGGATGGAGACGGTGCTGCCGCCCATCCCAAGGCCGCCAGGATACAGCGGACACGGAGCAGTGGAACAGTAAGGCGTTGTGTTAGGAGTTGTCACCAGCGACCATGGATCGTTGCTCTGTGTAATGATCTGCGATTGCCCGGATTGGATGGTCGTTATGCCTGAGAGTTCCCACCCCCCGAGTGCGTAGCCGGCCGCACTGTGGTTGTTCTTAAAGAAGGGGAAATCATACACGTAGCTCATCACGAACATCTGCGGAGTATTGAGCACGGAAGCCCCATAGCTCTGCTTGAGATCGTAGCTGTCGTAAGCGGCAAGCGTGCGATCATAAGGATTTGTGGTGAGCAGTTTTGACCATGTGTAGGCGGCGCCAAGCGTCAGTCCCCTGCTGAAGCGGTGGTTCAGTGACGCCTGCAGAGAGTTGTAGTTGCTGGTATATATGGTGGCACGGGAAGTGATCGCCCCGAAGCCCAGGTAAGGCGCGAACGCATTCTCATACACCTCAGGATTGGCCAATCGCGTCGCCACGGTCGGTTGATTCATGTCGACATCACCCAAGAGATGGGTACCCTTGGTACCGACATACCCAACTTCGAGGACGGTGTTGGGCAGGAGTTCGTGTTGCACCGATAGGTTGTAGTCGGTATAGCTCGGAACCTTGAAGGCAGGTATTCCGGTCGTGGTAAGACCGACGGGAGAAGTGGGGTTGGCTCCGCTGGTGCCGGCCGTGAGCGGAGCGTCGAACAAGTTGTTGCTGGAGGTTGAGGTGTTGTTCTTTACCGTCGTCTGCACGAGCGGCGGATCGTTGAAAGCATTCTGCTCCCAGATGCCGTTGAGGGTGCGGTCGTAGAAGATGCCAAAACCACCGCGCACTGCCCACTTTCCGTTTCCGAACGGATCATAAGCCAAACCGAGGCGCGGTCCCCAATTGTTATTCGAACCGGGATTGACGCGGGAGCCGTAAGGAGAACAGACCGCCAGCGGTGCGACGGCTTGACCTGCATTGCACGCCCCCCCGGTGGGAAGGATCAAACCATTCGCATAGGTCGCCGCATCGGCGCCAGCAGCGCTCATGTTTCCGCTGTTTGGATCGATGAGAAGCGCAGCGCCAGCCGCCGCACTGTAGAGGATCGGATCAAAGTTTACGAGGGTGTTGTTGCTGTCGGTCGGCGACGGGAAGTAGCTGTAGCGAAGGCCGAGATTCAAAGTCAGACGTGGATTAACCTTCCAGTCATCTTGCACATATGTTTCGAAATTCAAGTAGCGCAGGTGAGGAACAGTGTCATGGTTCGCCTGGCTGTAGGAGTCGGCCTGCCCGAGCAGGAAGTTGGCAAATGGATCGTTGGAATTGTTTTGGTTACTGAAGCTGAAAGAAGCGGCTCCGCCATCACCGTTCTCGGTTTTCTGCATCCACATCGCGGTAACGCCGAAGCGGATCGTGTGATTTCCATGTTGGATGGAAACATTGTCGAAAATGTTGCGGTCTATATTGCGCTCGTGGTATGGCGCGCTGCCATTGCCCAGACCCGTAAGTCCCGTGATGCTGACGTTGGGCGCACGACCGTATGGGTCCGGAGTCGCGGTGTTGTTGGTGAGCTGGCTGGTGAAAGCGGGCGAATTTGCAATCGCGCCGGTGAGATCCGAATTGATCGCTCCCCAAGCATCCACGAATTCAACTTCGTTCACTACTCTCGGATTGATAGTGGCCGTCGCATTAATCACGAGATTGCGGCCTGGAGCGTTGATCGACGTCGTTTCGACACCGGGATAGTTCCCTCCACCCCAGAGTGAAAACGGAGCATTTTGGGGTACGACATCTTCCATGTAGCGGGCATAGACGCGCAGTTTGTCGCCGACATTCTGGTCGAGGCGGATGATGTCTTGCCGGAAGTTATTCAGCTCGCTGTAAGGGGTAATCAGCTGGTTTCCGGCGGCATTCGGCGGGTTCGTGACCATGAAGGTGTTGAGATAGGCGGCAGCGTTTTGGCTGTAGCAGGTGGGGCTGATAGTCCACGTTTCGCTAGAACCCGTCCCAGCTGTGGTCACACAGCCAGCTGGAGCGACGTTGATAGCCGTGCTGAACACGCCGGCAAGTTGTGACGGCGAAGGTACATTGATGGTGTTGGTTTCCGGCAGACTTGCTTTGCGCCACTCTTCGGACCAGAAGAAGAAGGTCTTGTTCTTATCGGGATGGTAGACCTTGGGGACGAAGAGCGGGCCACCGATTGTGAATCCGTAATCGTTGTAGCGCTCGATTGGTGTAGCGTTCGCACTGGGGGCACCGCCGAAAGCGATGGCTTCGCGGTCGCCAAACGTATTCGCGTTGTAGAAGTTGTTGCGATTGAATTCGTAGGCGCTGCCATGGAACTGACTGGTTCCAGATTTGGTAGCGACCACGACTTGACCTCCACCGCTGCGTCCAAAGGCAGCGTCGTAGTTGCTGCGCTCAAGAGTGAATTCTTGAATGGCGTCGATGGACGGGGTGTTCAGGAGGGTTCCGTTGGAACCACTGTCGTTGATGTCACCGCCGTCGACGGTCCAGTTATTGGCACCGGTGCGAGCGCCGTTGATGGAAATCGAAGTGTTGTTCTGCAGGCCGAAGCCGACTTCGTCGGGTAACTGATTGGCTACTCCGGGTTGCAACAGCACCAACTGCTCGAAGTTGCGGTTGTTCAGAGCCAGTTCGCGAACCTGGTCGCCAGTGACAGTGCCGGATTCCTCGGCGGTGGTTGTCTGGATGGCGGTGTTCTCCGCCGTGACTTCGACGCGCTCGCTGACCTGGCCGGTTTTCAATTGCACATCCAGCGTGTGCTTTTCGGCAACGTTTAATATCACGTCATTGGCCACGAAGGTCTGGAAGCCGGCGTTGTTCACGGTGACTCGGTAGTGGCCGGCAGGAAGATTCGTGATATTGAAATTGCCCGTGCTGCTCGTGGTCACAGTGCGGACGTCTGCGCCAGTGTCCTGGCTGTGCACGACTACGGTGGCTCCCGACACGACCGCGCCACTCGAATCGGTTACGGTGCCGGTGAGCGTTGCTGCCAACTCTTGAGCCAGACCGGCCGCGCAAAAGGTTACGACAATTAACGCGAGGACCGAGAGAGACGAAAATAGCGTCCGCACACCACATCGCAGACCCTGAAAATAAGCTGATTGCTTCATCACGCAGCCTCCTAAGCACGCCTTCAGGCGGATCGCACAAGAAGTGTCGGCAAACCGCTCTAGTACAATCCGACTATGCTATATAGCACATGCACGATCATGGTCAAGAAGAAAATGCAGGATTTATAAAAATCGTGAAAGAGGCCGATTTATAGCCGCTCTATATCACCTGGGCTTCCCGTTTCGGCCAAGCTGGACGGGAGGTTGCGGGATTGGATCCCAGAATCTGTGGAAAACTTGTGATTACCATCACAAAATAGGCTTCACGCGAACTCTCGCGAATTCGGATCATTGCCTGAAGATAGAAAAAAGTGATCTGCTCTATAGCAAAAATGGCAGGCCGATAGGCTTGCCCGACCGGCGCTTCACACTTTGAGCTTTACATGCGGCTGTAATTGAGCTATATAGCACAACGAGAGGCTGCGGCGGCAAACGCCGCTACACCACGATTTGGTACGCTGAGGGCCCCGCAGTATTGGGCGGAAAGTCCATCTCATGGCGGGAAATCATCGCAACGGAACGCCGGTATACAAGCGGATCCAGAACTCGATCCGGAAGCGGATCGAGTCTGCCGAGCTGAAACCGGGGGATCTGGTCGCTTCTGAACGGGAATTGGCCAGAACGCACAAGGTCAGCTTGATGACAGCCCGCCACGCGCTGGCGGGCCTGGAACGCGAAGGCGTCGTGGAGCGGCGACGCGGGGCGGGCACATTTGTCTCTTCACCCAAGATTCACTTCAACAAGCTGATGAGCTACACCGAGCACATGTCAAGCCGTGGGCTGAGCCCGCGGTCTCGGGTGCTTGTCGCCAAGATCATTGAGCACGAAGCGGAAGTTGCGGCGCGATTGGGGATGCCTGCCACCGGGGCGCTGGTGAAGATTGAGCGTCTGCGGCTGACCGGAGAAGAGCCCTTTGCGCTGGAGACGTGCTATCTGCCGGCTGGGGACTTTTCTGCTCTCGTGAATGCTCCGCTGGGAAGGACATCCCTGTTCGGGATGTTAAAACACGACTTTGGTGTCGAGTTAGCTTATGCGGACGAAGAAGTGGACGCGACTGCGGCCGAGGCAAACATCGCTGAATTGCTGGCCGTTCCGCGCGGTGCGCCGGTGCTACGCATTCGCCAGGTGATCTATTCCACGAAGGGCAAGGCGACGATTTACGCGGTAGGCTTCTACCGCTCCGAGCGTCACACACTGTTTATAAGACGCTTTCGCTAAGCGTCGTCACTGGCCGACGAGACGCGCAAACGGCGAAACATACGCTTCCAGAAAAACGAGGAACCCTACCAGAGAGGCCAAGGCGATGCTATGCCAGAAGACGTAACGCAGGATATCGCCCTCGTGTCCATACCATTCCGTGGCCGTGCTGGCGACGACGATACTCTGCGCATCGATCATCTTGCCCATAACGCCCCCAGCGCTGTTGGCCGCTCCCATGAGAATGGGAGAAATTCCGATCTGCTGCGCGGAAATCTTCTGCAGGCTGCCGAACAGCACGTTGGAGGAAGTGTCAGAGCCCGTGAGGGCAACTCCCAGCCAGCCTAACAGTGTTCCGAAGAATGGATAGAGATGCCCGGTACGGGCGAAGGCAAGTCCCATGGTGGCGTCGACGCCGGAATAGCGAGTGAGGATGCCGAGTGAGAGCATGGCGGCGATGGTCATCAGCGAGAAGCGCAAGTGCCAGACGGTTTGCCACCACGTCGCGACCATCTTGGGCAGCGAGAGGCCCATGATGAAGCCGGAGATGATTGCGGCAACGAGGATTCCTGAACCGGTGGCAGAGAGCCAGTTGAAGCCAAACACGGCCGCTTCGGCGGTGGGTTTGGCTGCCACGGGAGGAACGCGCTGCACCATCTTGTTGAGCCCGTTCACTGGAATCTGCGGATTGGTGATCGCGCTGGGCAGCGGGTGCCAGCGAGTCATAAAGGGGAACACCTTTTCCGGAGTGTTCATGACTTTTCTGCCGGTGTAAGTCCCCCAACAGAAAACCAAAATGCTGAGAACCAGCCACGGCAGCCATGCCCGGATGACTTCGGCGCGGCGATAGGCATGTGTCGCGCGGGCGGCGCGTTGCTCGCTTTGCCGGTGTGCCTCATGGCCCCAAATCCGGCGCGGATGCCAGATTCTCAAGAAAAAGATGAGGCAGGCCGCGGAGCATAGGGCGGCGATTATGTCGGTCAGCCATGGGCCGTGATAGTTGGAGACGACATATTGCGGGACAGCGAAGCTGATTCCGGCGACGGCGATCGCCGGCCAGATTTCTTTCATCCCTTTGAACCCCGCGTATGCAGAAATCATCCAGAACGGGACCAGCACCGAGAAAAAAGGCAGGATGCGGCCGATCTGTGCTCCGAGAGTGAATTCGCTGTACCCCGTAACGGCGGCGAGGGCGACGATCGGTGTGCCCAGCGCGCCATACGCTACCGGCGCGGTGTTTGCTATCAGGGACAAGCCGGATGCTTCCAGCGGCCTGAAGCCCAGGCCGATGAGCAAAGCGGCGGTGACTGCGACGGGCGTTCCAAATCCAGATGCACCCTCAAAAAATGCTCCGAAAGAAAAAGAGATCAGCAGGAGTTGCAAGCGTGTGTCCTGCGTGATGCCGGTCATGCTCTGCTGCAGAACTTTGAAGCGACCGGTGGCCAAGGTCATGCGATAGAGAAAAATGACGTTCAAGACAATCCAGCCGATGGGAAACAACCCGTAGCAAGCGCCATAAATCGCTGTGATGCTCGCCATCTTGAGCGGCATGTGGAATATGCCGAGCGCAATCGCGATTGCCGTCATCAATCCCAGAAATGCCGAATAGTGCGCCTTCATGCGGAAGATGGCGAGGGAGCCAAGAAGGACGATCACGGGCATAGCCGCGAAAATGGTGGAAAGCCACCAGTGCCCAAACGGATCATATCCCTGCGCCCACGGCTGGCCCGGAGAACGGCCCGTCCAGGCAGAAATGAATATGGCAGCGGCCACCAGCACCATCAGAATGGAGGGGAGACGCGTCGAGCGTCGCGAAGCGGCAGCACTTTGTCCTTCAGTCATAATTGACCTACGCCCCCGCCCTGAACTGCTGCCTTTCGGAAATAGGAAAAGTTAGAGCGAAAACGATGGTTAGAAGCCCCGGTACAATCGCTGACCTCCCATCGCAGACCCCGCGGGCCGAGCAAACTGCGGGCATGCCTCGTTCCGAGAGCCGGAAGGCTAGCACAGGCGGGGGCGTGGGACAAGATGGGCCGGCTGCGCTGTGGAAAAGTGGCCGATGGGGACTTCCGTAATAGCACTAAAGTGCCATTTGCGGAGCCCAATTCCTGAGTCTAAAATCCCCTAGCATATCGACTCGGGGTGATGTGGGTTAATCCTCGAGTAGTCAATTAGTTCCCCCTAACAGCTAGACGAATTCTGATAACTTCGGCGCCAGACCCGGGTTTCTTCACGCCAAACCGCGTAGAACACCGAGAACTCGTGCCAACTCTGGGGTGGGATAACGCATGGCACATCCTGTTTCTCTTTCCGAAGCTTCGCAGCAGATTCGAGTCTTGGCGGCAGACAGCAACCGCATGAACAATCAATTGCTGGCCGATGCGCTGATGCGCGACAACCGGTTCCGAGTGCTGGAGGGCGAACCCACAGCTGAGGCCATTGTGTCAGCCGCAGAAAAGGAAATGCTCGACATCGTGATTCTCAGCCCCGTGCTGGAAGACGACTCCACTAAGGGCTTCCGAGTAGCGCGGCAACTGCGCGCCGCGCGCCCGGAAACCCGCATCATTATCTTGCTCGACAGCTGCGAACGCAGCGCAGTAACGGAGGCATTCCGCTCCGGCGCTCGCGGAATCTTCTGCCGCAACGAATCCTTGAAGTCGCTGGCGAAGTGTATTTCCTGCGTGCATGACGGGCAGATCTGGGCCAGCAGTCGCGAATTGCGCTATCTGCTGGAGGCGTTTTCCGAGACGATGCCAATGCGGCTGGTGGATGCCTCTGGCACGTCGATTCTTTCGCGCCGCGAGCAGGATGTGGTACGTTGCGTGGCCGAAGGCCTTTCGAACCGCGAAATCGCGACGCGTCTGCATCTCACCGAACACACCGTGAAGAATTATCTGTTCCGCATCTTCGACAAACTCGGCGTATCCAGCCGGGTGGAAGTCGTTCTCTACGCGTTCAGCGTGGATCGTCCCGCTTCGGTAGCGCATGCCTCGGGAGCAATCGCGGAGGCTCCCACGCGCGGACCCAGGCACAAAGCGGCATCTGAGCCGGAGGAAATGACGCGGCGCCATCGGCAATCGATGACCGGAGGACTGGCTGTCGACAAAGAAAGCCGTCGGGGCGTTCTGGTCTAGACCTCCGATTCGCCCACAAGTCGGCTGCCGAGGCGAACTCGATGCAGCGCAGAGTTTAGCTCTGCGGACTATCGTACAGCCGATTTCCCTACCCGAGTGCTGTTGTTGACGCGGAAGTCCAGTGCGCTTTCTCGGCCTGTTCCGGCCGAATTCCCGAAAACATACACCAAGCGGACTACGCCTCTGAGGTGCACTTCTGTGACCTTTCGGAAGGCCTTTCCCTGTTGTCTTCTAACACTGGGCGCGACGGCTTCTTTTCCGTTCCGGACTGCCCGCCAAGTTAGGCTCGAAGGCCAATTTCAAGAGGTGTATATGTTCGCCCAGCCCTCCCCCAACGGGCAGCCGAAGATTAGCGCGGCCCACTTCGCTACTGTTCTGATCTTCATATCTTGCTGTAGTTCCTTATCGTTAGCCGGCACTCTTCAACTACAATCCGATGCTCCCAACGGCACAGTCGGGATTGCCTACAAGACCATCCTGACGGCGACCGGGGGTACGGCTCCCTATACCTTTTCTGCAAGCAATCTTCCGGCAGGGTTAACGATCAATCCTTCCAACGGCACAATCAGCGGAATGCCGCAAACGGCGGAACTTTACTCCGTCAACGCGACCGTGAGCGACGCCGACAGCAACCACGCCTACGCCACTTTCGGACTTCTGATTTCGAAATCCGGCACAGTAAGTGTGACGCTTTCACCGGACACGGGCACGCTGGTTTCGGGCCAGCAGCTGCAATTCTCAGCAACGGTTTATAACTCGTCAAATCAGAAAGTCACCTGGAGTTGTTCGAACGGCACGATCACGAGCAATGGTCTCTACACGGCGCCTTCGGTGAACGGCGGCGTCTGGAGCTTCCGGGTCACGGCAACGAGCGCAGCCAACACCGCGAAATCCGCGGGCACGATCGTTCTGGTTTCACCGAATGTGATTCCTTTGGCGATCACGACGACTTCCCTGCCGCAGTTCATGGCCGGGACTTCCTATTCGCAATCGGTGAACGTGACGGGCGGCAAGACTCCGTATCACTGGAGGGTGACCAGCGGCGCACTCCCGGTGGGCTTTGCGCTGAGCAACAGCACGGGAGGACTCGCCGGTCTGAGTTCGCAAACGGGATCATTTGGCTTTACGGTACAGGTCACCGACTCATCGTATCCCACTCACATGACGGTGACGCAGTCTTACACCTTGCTGGGAACGAGCGGCCTTGAGATCACCACGACGGCGCTCCCGCAGATCACAGCCGGCGACAGTTATGACGCGTCCGTTGCGGTATTGGGAGGCACAGCACCATATAAATGGACTCTCAGCACGGGCAGCCTGCCGTCTGGTATTTCGCTGAACAGCGGCACGGGCGTGATTTCGGGAACCACACAGCAGACGGGAAAGTATCCGGTGACAGTCAACGTGACGGATTCTTCGTCCCCGGCGCAGAGCGCCAGCCAGCAATATTCCGTACAGTCCAACGCGGCGCAAAGCGGGGTCGCCGACTTTTATGTAGCGACTGACGGAAAAGACACGTGGAGCGGAACGCTGGATGCCCCCAATGCAGGCAATACTGACGGTCCGTTCGCCACGATCGGACGCGCTCAGTCGGCCGTCCAGGGCATTCTGGCGAATCCCCAAGGGCGCACAAAGACGATCCAGGTGATGGTGCGCGCGGGAATGTACTATTTGTCCGCGCCTCTGAGTTTCACTTCTGCCGATTCTGGAACGGCCAGCCTGAAAGTCAATTGGGCGAATTATCCGAACGAAACTCCGGTGATCAGCGGAGGTATGCCGATCACGAATTGGACCCACGGGAGCGGCAATCAGTGGACCGCGACGCTTCCCAGCGGCACGCAATATTTTGAGCAGCTTTATTACAACGGCCAGCGCAGACTGCGGCCGCGGTTGGGGGGCTCGCTAGGCACTTATTATCGGATTGCCGCGACCGTCTACTTGCCGGGATCGTCGAGCGGTCCAGCGCCGGATCCGAACTGTAATGTGTATATCTCGGGCTCGGGCTGGGAATGCTTCGACCGCTTTGTCTACAGTGCATCGGATCCGATCAGCGGGTCATGGACGAACCTGAAGTCCCCGTATCCACAGGGCGATATTGAACTTTACGATTTCGAAAGGTGGAGCGCTCCGGAGCTGCGGATCAAGTCGATCGATACCGCGAACCACATCATTTATATGACGGGACCCACGCAGCAACTGGACTTCTTCCACGGGTTCCTCGCCAACCACCGGTACTTGATCGAAAATATCAAGGATGATCTCACCCAGCCAGGACAGTGGTTTCTCGACCGGTCGAAGACTCCTTGGACTTTGACGTACCTGGCGAACGCGGGTGAAAATCCGCCCACCGATACGGTGATGGTCCCGCAAGCGACGCAGTTGCTCGTGGCTATGAATCTCCAGTACGTAACGTTCCAAGGGCTTACCTTCGAGCATGACAACTGGACAGTTCCGGCGACCGGCTATCAGGCACCCACGAGCGACCAAACCGTCCCAGGCGCGGTTGGTTGTTACAACTGCTCATACGTGACGTTGAATGGTGTGACCATTACCCAAATCCAGGGCGGCGGCGTGGAGTTCTTCACCAGCAACTTGTCGTCTACCACGTCGCACAATACCGTCGAAAACTCAGCTTTGTACGACGTGGGAGCATACGCCATTCGCTACGGCCTGCTCGCGGTTTACACCGACACGGACGCCAACGTCGCGCAATATGGCACGTTTGAGAACAATCTGATCAGCGGGTTCGGGCGCATCGTGCCCAGTGCATTTGCCATCACGCAGGGTGACGGCCACGATAATCTCTACACCTACAATGAGATCAACGATGGATATCACGGCGGGATTCATATCTGCGCCGTCAATTGCCCGCCCGGCTCACAGAATTCTCACGGCGCGTTTAATAACGTTTCCTCTTTCAATCTCGTTTACAACCTGGGCCAGGGAATCACGTCCGACTTTGGCGGCGTTTACTACAACGTGGACACTTCCGCCACCGGGAACCAGATTCTGAATAACCGGGTGCATGACATCAGCGATGCTTCGGCGCTGGATAGTGACGGATATGGAGGCCAGGGAATCTATCTGGACAACAACACCTCCAACACCCTGGTGCAAAACAATCTCGTCTACCGCGCCTCGGCTTCGGCTTCCGCTCAGACCTGCGGCCCGACGACGCCAGGAAGCTCGAATACGATCGTCAATAATATTTTTGCCTACAGCAGGATGGGGATTAAGCAGGAAGGCTGTGGCCCGGCCACTTCAGGCGTTCTGCAGTTCAGCTTTGCGAACAACATTGTCTATTTCGACCGTGGCCGTGTGCAAGCTGGATACGTAGTATGCAGCGGCCACAATTGCCCGGACATTCAGAAGTACTCCAGCAACATATACTGTTACGTTCCCGGAACGCAGTGCTCGCTTCCGACGAATGAGTTCTACACCACGAATTCAACAGGGAAAGCGGGAACCGGTCAATGGTATGCGAGCCTGTCGGCCTGGCAGAGCGGAACGGGAGAAGATGCGGACAGTGTGGTGCAGAACCCGGGATTTTCATCGCCCGCGTATCCGGATGATAATTACACGCTGAAGGAGTCTCCGGGCGCGGGATTTGTCGTCTTCGACACCACTCTGCCGGGACGATCCAATCCGGTGATTCCAGCGGTGACCGTGGCTCCTACGTTCCCGACGGCATCATTCGATCCGGCAACGGATTTCTAAACGCTGCAGTCTGAACCAGCTGTATCCGCACGCATGGCGCCGATTCCTCTCACGGGGAGTCGGCGTCGGCGTTTGCGGAGGCCGATTTACTTCGCGGCAGCACTGCCACTCTCGAGCAGGACTGGCTTGGAGCCGATGGCAATCATTCCCGCAACGGCAGAACTACTTCCGTTGAGATCGCGCAGTCTCGTGAAGGCCTTGTCGGGCTGGTAGGAAGACGTCGCGCGGGTGTCGTAGGAGTGCGACGCGTTCCAGACAATTCGCGCCTGATAACCGCCGGGACGCGTCAGATCGCAGGTCCAGACGTCGCGGTCGCCGGAACATGGCTTGCTGAAGGTCGCACCGACCAGCCAGTTGTAAACCTGGCCGTAGGCGATGCCGGCCTTATAGGTTCCATTCGACGCATCCCATAGCCCACCCCAGGCTTGCGGGTTCGATCCCATGTCCCACATATACCAATACGCGCGCTGCACGCCGGCGGACGCTTGCAGAATGAGCCAACGCGCAACGTAGGCGGCTTGCGCGTCTGGATTGGGCATTTCACCGTTCGTACCCCAGCCGCCCTCGGTTGCCCAGAGCGGCTTGCCTGCCATGCCACCCTGCTCCATCAGCGATCGAATGGTCGCGATCTTGCCCAACAACGTGTCCGGACATTCGGGAGAATGTCCGCCGTGCGGGCATCCGCTGCCTTCAAAAGTTTCGGGAAATGGAGCGGGATTGATGCCGTGCGTGCGCGCGGCATAGGGATGGAATGCGACGGCATCCGGGTAATTTCCATACGGGCGATAGGCGACGAGAAAGTTCCTGAACCATTCATCGTAAGAACGGCTGTCGCCGTTATTCTTGGTATCGCCCGACGTCGCAGCGGAAATGTCGGGGGTCAGAGTCACGCATGCCGCGCATTGCGCTTTGACGATCTCGACCATGTCCGAGCACATGCGAGCGCTCTCGGCATAGTTCCCGATCCAGAAGCCGTCGAGGTTCGGCTCGTTCCAACAGGAGAAAGCGATGATGCGGCAACTCCGGTACGGGGCCTTGCCGCTGCAGACGTGATCGAGCAGGCTGGTAACAAATTCTTTGAAGGAACAATCGGTGGTCGTCGTGCCTTTTAAAGGGCCTTCGCAGGCGGCCGAGGTCATCAGGTCGCGCGGCGGAGAGCAGTCCGGCTCACCCCGGTTGGGACCGCAACTGGATCGTGGATCGCGAGCCGCCCACTCCGGCGTGCGGCTGAATGTGTACATCACGCTGACGTGGTGGTCGCGGGCAGCATCGAGCCAGTAATCGAGATTTCGCCAGTTGTAACGGTTGCGGCCCTGCTCTTCCAGATGGACCCACGTCGTCAGATTACCCAGCATGCGCAAGCTGCCAAATGGAACCGAAGGCCATGGCGTGCTGGCACGGTTGATGTGCATGCCAAAAAATGCGGGCGGGATGGGACCGGCCTGAAGCGTTGATTGGGGCGCGGCGGAACTCGCCAACAACAGTGTGATGATGGCGCTTGCGAGCAGAGCTGCCGAGGACCTTGGCATGAGCACTCCCTTCCCTATCTTACCCCCGGCACACGAATCGGCAGCGTGGCCGAGGCGGTTCGATTGAATTCTCAATTGGCGCTTAAAGGGCTTCGTGTCTAAAACGGAAAAGGCGCGGCAGCCACTCGGACTGTCGCGCCTCAATGAACGGAAATCTTGTCCTTCGCTATGCGATGATTCTGGAAATGGGAGCGGTCGATGCATCTTCCCGAATCGGGGCGCGAGCCGCTACAACCGGGGCCTTCGTCAGCAGAAAATTGTCCATGAACAGGGCATCGATGCCCGAGCAGGCATAACTGCGAATAGCATCCAGCGGACTGACTACGAGCGGCTCACCAAACAGGTTGAACGATGTGTTGAGCAGCATGGGCGCGGGCGCTTGTAGTCCGAAACGCTTCAGCAAGTCCCAAAGCGCGGGATTCGCTTCTTTTCTTACCGTGTGCAAACGCACTAGATTTCCCGGGAGAACGAAGCCATCCAAAAGCGATTCTGTTCCGGGGCGAACCTGGGCTAGCGAATTCATCGACTCGCACAGGCGGGAGCATTCGAAGAATCGCGGAGCGTCCTCCGCGAGCACGGAAATGGCGAAGGGGCGAAACCACTCGCGATGCTTGATGAAATCGTTGAGATTTTCTTTGACGTAAGGCGCCCAGGGCGAGGCGAGTACGCTGCGATTCCCAAGCGCGCGCGGACCAAATTCGGCCGCTCCCTGAAACCATCCGACGATCTTCCCCGCTAGCAGAAATTGCACTGCCTGATCGGCCTGGCGTTCGCGCATCACCTGGAAGGAAGAGCGCGCTTTGCAATTGTCGAGAACGTCTTTGATTTCGTGCCGCGAGTATGCAGGGCCCCAATAAGGGCTAAAGGCAGCCGGGATTCGTTGTGCGTTCTTCTGCTGGTGATGCAAGTAGAGAGCGGCTCCCAGAGCCGTTCCCGAGTTGCCGGGCGCAGGCGGCACGAACACATGGTCGAGGCCCACTCTCCGCTCAACGGACGCCACGAGTAACGTGTTGTTAAACAAGCCGCCGGAAAGACATACGTCTTGAATGTCATACTCCCGCCGCAGGGTGTCGAGAACGTCGGTGATCTTCTCGACACAGATTTCGTGGACCGTTGCGGCGAGGGCCCGACGTTGTTCGTCGCTCCAATCGGCAGCCGCCTTCGGTAAGCCGGCCTTCTTCCAGAACTTGGCTGAGAGCACGAACCTTCCGCCGACTCCATGATCGAGATAGCTGGCATCGAGCCGAAGCGAACCGCGACCGGATTTGCGCAGCATCTCGTCAAAGACCGTGCGGTAGAGCGGTTCAGCGCCGAGGCTCAGCCACTGGGTTTTATGCTCATCGGCGCGTGGTGTAAATCCGAGAATCTCGGTGATCTGCGAATAGAGCCAGGCGAGCGAGTGAGGGTAACGGATATCGCGCAGTTTACGGAGCCGCGTTCCTTCGCCGATGGCCACCATGCCGGAACGGCCGTCGCCGTCTTCATCCATGGTGAGGATGAGCGCACGCTCGAACGGAGAGAGGAAAAAGGCGCTGGCCGCGTGGCTGAGATGATGCTCGACCTGAACAATTTTCGCCGGCGCCGAACCCGAGTAATGCCGGAGCACACGAAGCTGCCCTAATTCCCGCGCCAGTCGTCCGATTTCGCCCACCTGAGAGTAACCCGCTGAAACCGGATCGAGTGGAGAAATTCTGGCGCCAGCCAGGGATCGGCGCATCCACCCGCGCAAAGGCGAGGTCGCGACCGCGATCTGGTCGATTTTTTCCCAGCCTCCAGCCGCTTTCAGACAAAACTGAATGGCCGCCATAGGCAAGCCACGGCTGTCTTTCTGCCGCGACAGCTTGCTTTCTTCGACCGCGGCGCGGATTCCGCCATCCTCAACAAGCGCGGCGGACCTGCTATGGGCAAGGGATGAGAGTCCGAGAATACGCATAGTGCCAGTAATGGAAGTGGCGGGGGAGAAATTGACGTTCGTACAAAGCTTGGTTGAGCTTCGGGGCAGAAACCAGTCGCTGAAACGGAGAGGCGTCGGGCTTAGTCGCCGTCTCCGACAGCAACCGGATTGGCGTTCAGCCGATGCAACAGGGGGCTATTCTGCGAAAGAAATTCGAGGTGACCGCACTGTGGGCATTCGAGAACAACGTTGCCGCCCTGCGAACCGTAGGGGAGAAAGGTGAGCTTCGTAAAAACGTAACTGTGAATTTCGTGCTTGCAGCGCAAACACTGCACGCCGCTGGGAACGCGCGCCGCAGGCTTCTTCTCCATTTGTGAAGGAGCGGAACGGCTGGTTTTCTCTGTGGTCGATTTTTCCATGCTCATGCCAGTTGTCCTTCCAAAGACTCTACCGCAGGGTAGCCCAGCCTGACCAGCAACTTCCCGACATGCTGTTGCACAAGTTGAGACTGCTGCTCGGTGAAAGTGGAGCGCCATCCTCCGGCGGAGCCGCTACGGATGAAACGTCCATTCGCCGACGCTCGCTGGGGATTTGCAGCTTCCTTCTCCTTCATTCGGGCCAGCGAGTTGTTTGCGATGGCGGCGGGGATTCGCACGCGAACTTCCGGCATTCCCACAAAATCCGCGATCTGGCCGAGCTGCTCTTCCGGTCGCTCTTTGAGCTGTTCGAAGTTCACCGTCAGGATTTCCGCGCGGCCCGATTCGGCGGCATCCATCCACGAAGTCGCATGGTCGCGCCAGGAACCGAACGGATTCACTCCCGCGCCCAGGAAACGCTCGAGATACGAATCGAAATTATCGCGCGTCAATCCGAGCGCTTTTTGATAAGCGAACTCGGAGAGGCAGACATCCCGGGGATCGCGCACGAGATAAATGGCCTTCTTGTACTCGGGGCGGAAGACCTCGTGGGTCTTGATGAGGCGCCCATTGGCCGGCAGCACACCGGCACCGGTCGAGTGCCTGCCGACATCAGGCAGCATTTCGTTGGTATTCGAGAATCCGGAAGCCTGGCCAGCCAGGATCTCCAGCAGCATGAAACGCAGCCATGTACTGCCGGAGCGAGGATAGGAGCCGACAAACACGTCAGAGGGACGGAAACCGCGATGACGCGCCCAGACCAGCGGAACGCGAACCGGCGTTTTGGAAAGTGTGTGACGAATTTTGCGAAGAGTGGCCATGACTGGTGGTGGGAGGAGGATGAATTAGTGGCGCGTTGGAACCTCCGAGAGCGCGGCAGGTTCTTGAGTCTTCTGCTCGGACGAATTCCCAGTCCTGGAGCCGCGGTATTTTCGCAGCCATCCAATCGGGGCGTAGCAGTAGACCCATGCCGTGAAGCGGTCGAAGGCACGCAGCACCCGGTAATGTAGTCCATCGAGGGCGCGCTCCAAAGCTCCGACAGGGTCTGCATCGCCGTCGGTTTCGGGATAGCGCGGCCAAACCCCCTTCGATTCCTTTTTCCAGAATGCGACGTAGCCGGCAATCTTTCTCTGGAGCTCGGGCGATAAGACCTCTTCTCGCGGCGCGTTCAGTTCAATCTTTGTGCTTCTTACGCCAGCGTGCTGCGGTGCTTCGTAGATCGCGGAGCGGTCGGCTTCGTCAAGAGAAGTCATGCGCGCATCGAACGAAATGTTGAGGAAGGAACAGATTCCCGTCATCACCGCTTCCGGCGATTCGATCATCTCCTCATAGTGAATCTGGTGCAGCGGAATGCCAAGTCGCTCGAGTGCGTCGCATTCCCGTTTCATGCGCCGGTAACCAATCAGGGCACGATGAGTAATTCCGCGCTTGGCAAAGAACGACGAGCCGCGGCCGGCGCGCACGATGCTGCGGCAGGTATCGGCCAGGTCGCGCCAGATCACGACGAAGCGCGCATCAGGAAACTCCCGCGCCAACTGCTGCAGGCAATCAAAATAGTTGGGAGACTTTTCGCCGTAGAGCGCCTTGCAATTGCATTGGCCCGCGTATTGCTGCCACACGAGCGTGGCGGCGGCGGGGTAGCTCAGGGTTTGCGAAGGAAGCGTTGAGGTGTCGATATCGTGGCGACTGAGAGCCGAGTTCCAGAACTCCCAACGCTCCAGCCAGTCCGCTTTGGTCGCGCCGTTGCGAAAAAGCGAACGCAGAAGAAAAAGATCGCTCTCGTAGGTGAGAGCGATCTGCGGATGCTGGTTCAGTAAGGTGTAGAGCAGGGACGTGCCAGAACGCCAGATACCAACCACAAACACGGGCCCGGAACGTGCTTCGTTTACCATTTGTTTTAATGTCGTTCGATCTCTGCCTACCACAGCAAGAGACGGAAGGCGGCGCGAGCCTTCACCCGCGCCTCCCATTAATCTGCAGCCTTAGTCTCCATCCACGCCGGCCAGTTCCTGTACCTTGACGACCTGCGACTCGATCCAAGGATACGTAATGCGGAGGCCCTGATCGAGCGAAATCGAAGGCTCCCATCCCAAAACTTTGCGCAAGAGCGTATTGTCGCTGTTCCGGCCACGTACCCCTTGCGGTCCGGTGAGATTGTGGCGCTTGTTGATACGTTTCCCGGCGATGCGAGCGACCATATCCACCAGACCGTTGATGGTGACCAGTTCGTCGGTGCCGAGATTCAGAGGTTCGCGGAAGTCAGAGGCCATCAACCGCATCAGACCTTCCACGCAGTCATCGACGTACATGAACGAGCGAGTCTGCTCGCCATCACCCCAAACCTCGATCACGCCGCCGTTGTCGGCAAGAGCGACTTTGCGGGATATCGCCGCCGGCGCTTTCTCTTTTCCGCCTTCGTAGGTACCGAGCGGGCCATACACGTTGTGGAAGCGAACGATGCGGGTCTCGAAGCCGTAGTCCTTGTAGTAGTAGCGGCAGAGCTCTTCGGCGAAGAGCTTTTCCCAGCCGTAGCCAGGTTCGGGATCGGCGGGGTATGCGTCTTCTTCCTTCAAAGGCTTCACATCCGGATCTTTCTGCTTTGCCTGGTTGTACACGCAGGCTGAGGAAGAGAACAGGAAGCGACCAACCCCATTCTGGCGGCTGGCTTCGAGCATTTGCGCATTGATCAGAATGTTGTTGCGGCTGATGTCGGCATGATTGGCGGTGATGTAGCCGATGCCGCCCATGTCAGCGGCGAGGTTGTAGACTTCGTCGATGCCGCCGCGAGTAGCGAGCAAACAGTTCTCCATTTTGCGCAAATCAAGAAGCTCGAACTGATCGGCTGCGCTGGCTTCGTACTCGGGACTCTTGATGTCGGCGCCGCGAACCCAGTGCCCTTCCCTCTTCAAACGTTTGACAAGGTGATGGCCGATAAAACCTCCCGCGCCCGTTACGAGTATCCGTTTTTGCTTGGTCATGAACTGGTCTCCTGGTCTGCTTCTGAATTCGGCTTCCTACTGAATTCACAACTGTGCGGCTGCAACTCGCAACGCTGGGGGAAGGGGCTTCGGGAGGGGTTACCTATTCAAAAACTCGCGGCAGTAGATGCTCCATGCAAACGGCCCACGCAAATTTCGATCCGTTGACGATGTAGCGCTGCCAAAGCCGGCCGGGCTCGGCGCAAAGACGGTAGAACCATTCGAGACCGTTTTCGCGCATCCAGGCGGGTGCCTGTTTGAGACGGCCAGTATTCAGATCGAAGGCGGCGCCGACGCCGAGCATCACGGGCACTTTCAGCTTCGTACGGTGCGCGTACATCCAGCGCTCCTGCTTGGGAGTGCTCAGGCCAACCCAAAGAACGTCAGGGCGCGTTGCCGCGATCCGGCGCTCGACTTCTTTTTCTTCTTCTTCGGTCAGCAGCCGGAATGGCGGGCAATACGTGCCGGCAACCTGAATACCGTGCCGTTCATGTTCCGTTTTGGCGAGAGCATCGGCCACACCCGGCGCGCCGCCATAGAAAAAATGACGATAGCGAGAGCCTGTTTGCTCGCAGAATGTTTCCATTAGCTCGGGACCGTAAACGCGGCGCTGCATTTGGCGGAAACCTTGCAGGCGGCCCAGCCAAACCAGCGGCATCCCGTCGGCGACCACCAGGCTTGCCGCCTCAAGTACCGGTGCGAACTCGGGTTCTTCGCGCGATACCGAGACGCCGTGCATTCCAGTCACGGCAACGTAGCGTGCGGGAGCACATTCTTCACTGCGTGATTCCAGAATCCAGGATTCCAGCAATCTGACGGCATCCGGAATCTGCACGGCGTCGACCCGAACGCCGAGCACGCGATAGCTCGGTATCGCGGTTTGCACTTCCGACATGGCGACGGTGGACAGGTCTTTGCTCCTGGATTGGGTCGTGACTAGTTTTTCTCGATGATGAAGTTCTCGAGCACGAGCGCATCCATTTCGCTCTTCGAGAACGTGTTATACGCGTTCTGCGGCGTGTTGACGATGGGCTCGCCCTTGAGGTTGAACGAGGTGTTCATCACGACGGGAACACCAGTCGCCTGGCCGAACTTCTCGATCATCTTGTAATAGCGCGGGCTCTGATCTTTGAAGACGGTCTGCAAACGGCCTGTACCATCCACGTGCGTGATGGCGGGCAGAGTGGCTTTCTGATTTTCTTTCACTGGAACGACATAGAGCATGTAGCGAGCCGGGGAGTGTGTCGCCGCGTTGGGAAGTTCGAAATACTTCTCCGCGCTCTCCGCCAGCACCGACGGTGCAAACGGACGATACGGCTCCCGGAATTTGATCTTAGTATTGACGATGTCCTTCATGTCCGGATTGCGCGGATCCGCGAGAATCGACCGGCTGCCAAGAGCCCGCGGCCCCCACTCGAAGCGGCCCTGCGCCCAGCCGATCACTTTGGCGTTGGTCAGATGGTTTACGACGGAATCCAGCAACTGGTCTTCGTTGTCGTAGTGCGTGTGCTTGATGTTGTTCTGCCGGAGGAAATCTCCAATTTCGTTTTCCGAGTTGGCGCGGCCCCAGTACGCGTGCTCCATCCGGAAATTGCGTGGCTTGCCGAGCAACGTGTTGTAGGCCCAGAGGGCGGCACCGAGAGCGCCACCGCCATCGCCTGCGGCTGGCTGCACGTAGAGATGCTCAAAGCCCGACTCCTTCAAAATACGCGTGTTGGCCACGCTATTTAGCGCCACTCCACCGGCCATGCACAGATTCTTGAGGCCAGTACTCTGCTGCAGATGTCTCGCCATACCCACCAGGACTTCTTCCGTTACTTTTTGAATGCTGGCGGCAATGTCGGCATAGTGCTTGTTCAGCTTCGACATTTCATGAAAGTTGGCGGGAGGGGCACCGAAATATTTCGGAAAGCCGGTTTCTTCGGTGAAGAACAGCATCTTCTCCGGTCGCGGATCGCCGAATAACGCGGCAAACTTGTTGTTGTAGGTTCTGTCCGTCGAATGGTGGAAGCTGAAGTAATCCATGTTCAGCGAGAATGATCCGTCGCCGTTCTGCTGAATCAGTTTCCACACCTTATCGACGTACTTGGGCTCGCCGTACGGCGCCATGCCCATGACCTTGTACTCGCCTTCGTTGACTTCAAATCCAAGAAAAGCGGTGAAGGCACTGTAAAGAAGGCCCAGTGAATGCGGAAATTCAATCTGCTTGTTGATGCGGACCTGGTTGCCTTTGCCTACACCATGGGTTGCAGTCACCCACTCGCCGACGCCGTCGACGGTAAGAACGGCGGCTTCTTCAAAGGGCGAGCACAGGAAGGCACTGGCCGCGTGCGACAGGTGATGCTCGCTGAACAGAAGTTTTTCCTTACCGATTCCGAGTTCGCTCTGCAGCGTGCCCGCAATCCAGAGCTTATCGACCATCCAGGTAATCATCGACTCGCGGAAGACCTTGTAGGACTGCGGATAGGTCTGCAGCGTCATCATCAGAATGCGATCAAGTTTGCGGAACGGCTTCTCGAAAAAAACGACGTAGTCGAGATCGTTTCCTGTGATGCCGGCTTGCTCCAGGCAAAACTTGATGGCGTTCTTCGGGAAGTCGTAGTCGTGCTTCTTGCGCGTGAAGCGCTCTTCCTCCGCGGCGGCGACCAAAACTCCGTCGTTGAGCAGCACTGCCGCTGCGTCATGGTAGTAACAGCTGATCCCAAGTATGTACATAAGCTCCTATTGTTTCCTCGCCCAATCCATGTCGTAGGCCTCAGTGGGATGATCCAGCCATTGCTGGGGGAGCTTCTTGATGCGTAATGGATCGCTGAACCAGCGTGCCGCCAAGCCAAAAGGCAGCACCAGAACCGCGTAGAAGATCGATAGAATGACCCGCGCCTGGAAGTTTCCGATCTTATGGGCCAGAGCCTTCCATGCCTCCCAGGCCCGTTTGTAGCTACTCCACGCCCCGCCGACCCCTTTGAATAAGACGAGGACAGCAAAGATCACGACCGCTCCGGCCGCAACAATCGCCAGCAACTCCAGCACGTGCCTGAGGAAATTCACTAAGTGCGCCATTTTTCTTGGTTGCTCCTGGTTGATTCTCGGGCTTCAACAGCTGACGGAGAGCCCCTCAATGCACTGGCACGGATGAAAACTGCCAGGAAGGCATCTCCCGGACCACGGCTTTCTTCCGGGCCGCCTGCAGCAGTCGTTCGCTGATAAAAACCAGCGAGAATAACACCATGAATGTTGCGTCGGGACGGCTGCCGAAGGTGCGGCTGACCAGGCCGTTTATCAGGATGTCGAGGTAGACGGCGAAACATCCCACGGCCCAGATATGCAGCAAATTATCGTGCTCCACGGCCCGCATCACCAGAACCAGGTTGCGGATGATCCAGTAATGCAGCATCAGCATCACGAACAGGCCGATGAGTCCGTTGTTGTACATCACTTCGAGAAATCCGTTGTGCAAGTGCCCGGGCTGCCAGGCAACATTGATTTTGTAGGCGAGGAAGCGCGACGACATGAAGCCGCGGCCCAGGAACATCTTTGCTTTGATGAGTTGCCAGCCCGCCGCCCAAACGTCGGCCCGGCCCGTTACAGTCCCGACTTGTCCGCTCCCGATGTAATACTTCAGGTAAGAACCAAGAGGCGTAAAGGCGATCGCCAACGAGCCGACTACCAGAATGACGAGCAGGAATCGCGCCGCAGCCTTGAACTTTCCCTGGAGCATGAAAAACACAAGCGCGCCGAAGATGCACCCTAGAATGCCGGTCTTGCCGGCCGACAGCAGCATGACCACCATGCCGATCGCCATCAGCATGTAATTCACGCCGCGCTTTCCAGATTGCAAAAGAGTCAGCGAGTAAAGCACGAGCAACCCCGCGTCCACCGACATCATGGTCGGCGCGGCACCAACGTCAAATAGTCGGCCAGTTGCGAGTGCGTCAGGATCCGCGAACAGGCGCACCATCGGAACCAGTATCAGGAATGCAAATCCCCACTGACTCACTGCGAGGAAAGCGCGCATGTCGTCGCGGTCTTTGATTTCCCCGTTGCAGGCTGCCAGCAGCAGAATCGCGAGAACTAGCTTGATGATCCAGGCCAGCGAAAATGCCGGCTGCTCTGCGTAGGCGCACGACAACAGACAGACGATTCCGAACCAAGTGACCCACTTATAAGATCCGGTGAACAGCGAGCGCAGGTAGTGGCTTTGACGCGAGGTATAGAGGAGGAAAACAAACAGTACGAATACCCAGATCATCGCCTCGGAATAAGCGCCGCTCGAGATGTTCCCTTTTTCCGCGTCTTCGGTCACGTACGAGAAAACTTCTTCCGATCCCAACAATACCCACCACAAGGCAAACACCAGGTTCCGGCCGCGCAACTCGACGCGCGGAGCGGTCGCCATCACGATGCCCATCAACCCGAAGAAGACCACGCCCACCACGATGATGGAAATCGCCTGGTCCGAAGAAAGCTCGTCGAAAACGGCCAGTACGGCAGCCGTAAACAGCGCCACGCCCGCGATCCAGATGCCCGGACGCAAGAACGCCGCCACCGGGCGCGAGGCCGTCTGTTTCACCGAATTCAGCGGAGATGCAGACATGTTTCTGTTGAATTACTGCGCCGTGCCTGAAGGCACTGGGCTTGAGTTAACCACGTTCACCGGTTGGGAAGAACAGGCCTGCGAATAGGCCGGTAAAGTACGAATTAGATTGTAGAGCTGATCAGCAATCATCTTGTGTCCCGCCGCCGTCGGATGAACCGGATCCATGTAAAAATCTGCGGGCGGGTTCGCCTTCAGCGCGTCGACCATATTCACGACTGGGACATGATTGGCGGCCGCGAAATCCAGCATCGCCTTCTGAAACGGATGCAGGTCGTTTGGCTGCTGGTCTTTGCTCGCCAGCACCAACAGCACTAACTGGGCATGGTGTGTCCGTGTCTCGTCGAGACTCTCCTGCAGGCTGGCGGTTACCGCGTTGACGTCGAGATTATCCATGCCGCCGAGAGTGTCGAGCGTCCCCGCCATAAGCATGTGCCGCATCTTGTAATAAACGACGCGCCGCAGCAGGTCTTCAATCACGAAGTTATAAATCGCGCTGCGCCGGATGATCGACTTCATTTCGACCTGGCGCAAGAAGCGCGCGCGCGCGGCTCCCTGCAATTTCGGGAGCCTCTCAAAGTTGCTGTTGAAGCTGTAAGCGCGAATGACGATGTCCGGCTGAAATGTCGGGTCTTCCTCGACCTCTTTCAATTTCTCGCCGACCAACGCGTTCGGATAAGCGTTCACTCCAGCCGAGACCGACAGAAACTGCTCGCCGGGACAGCGATCCTGGTTTAGCTTCTGTCCAAGAATTGCGGCGTAGGTCGAATTGTCATCAACGCCCCAGCCCTGCGTCGCCGAGTCGCCGAACGCCATGATGCGAAACTGGCCTTTTTGCTTGTGCGTGAGATCGGAGGCGTACCGGAGACCCTGATCATTAATCGTGATCGGCAAGTGATTATCGACGGTTACCGTCCGTCCTGGCTCCGGAACCCAAAGCAATTTGTCGTCCGGACGGTAGATCGTGTAGTTGCCGAAACCGAAAAGGCGCAGCACCAGTTCGAATGCGATGCAAACGCCAACGAACCAGGCGACGCCCCTCAAGAACCCGTGCTTCTTTTTCGCGGTCACTTCTACACTTGCCATGTCGTTTAACGTTCTCCTATCACAACTGAGTGGCCTGAAACACACCGTGTGATTCGCGGCGGGCGCGGCGCGGATTCCGATCCTAGAACATCGTGTAGATAAACGGCGCGAGCGACGAGCTCTGCGCGACCACGATAAGCGCGCCCAACAGGAACAGTGTCAGAATGATAGGCAGCAGCCACCAACGTTTCTGGCGTCCGAAGAATCCGAACAGTTCGCCGGCGGTTTGCAGATTTCGTGCGGTGGTGCGTATCCACTTCATGTTGGCTCCTTGGGAATTGAAAGCGTGGGTCAGTGAGTGATCGGCTGTAGCATCAATGACCGAACGAAGCAAGTCAGTAGTGGTTAAGCGGCTCCAGAGCCTCTTAGGACAGCGGGGATGGTTTTGAGGAGAATCTGAAAATCCAGCAGCAGCGACCACCGATCGATGTACTGAAGATCAAGTTCCATCCACTTCTCAAACGAAATGGAACTGCGGCCGCCAATCTGCCAGAGGCAAGTAATGCCCGGTCGCACGCTGAAACGGCGGCGTTGCCAGTCCTCGCTGAAACCTTCGTAGTCGCGGATGGGCAGCGGACGCGGTCCCACCAGGCTCATGTGGCCTTTCAAGACATTGAACAGTTGCGGCAACTCATCGATGCTGGCCTTTCGCAGAACTCTGCCAAGAGGAGTAATGCGTGGGTCATTTTTGATTTTAAAGACCGGTCCGCTCACTTCGTTGAGGTGCTCTATTTCCTTCATTCTCTTTTCCGCGTCCATCACCATAGTGCGGAACTTGTAGATCCCGAAGTGGCGCTTGTTCAGTCCCAGCCTCTTCTGTACGAACAGGACTGGCCCTGGCGAGGTGAGCTTGATCAACAATGCCGTGATCACTAGAACTGGCGACAGCAGCACGAGCAGGATTGCCGAGACGACAACGTCGAACACCCGCTTCATCACAACCGGCCATCCGTCGAGACTGCCGCTGTAGTGAGTAATCAGCGAGTCGCCTTCCACGTCCTCCACGCGCGCGCGGGAGATCTTGCTATCGAATAGCGTGGAGACGAACCGAAGAACAATTCCCTGCTCTTCGCAGACTGCGGCTACCTGCGACGCCAGCGAATGCATGGAGCGCATCGGCAGGGCTACGACGACCTCGTCGACTACATTGCAGCGGAGATAGGAAAGCAGCCCGTCGAAATCGCAAACCCGCTGGTAGCCCGCTTCCGCAAGTTCGTTCACACCGTGCCAGTCTTGATCGACGAAGCCCTTGATCCGATATCCGAGCGTCTGGTTCGCGGCAATCTTGCGGGCAAATTGCAAAGCCCGCGGATTGCTGCCGACAATGATGACGTCGCGCAGATTTCGTCCATGTAACCGGGCCTTCCGCAAAATGCTGCGCATAACTGCGCGGCTCGCCAGGGTGATGACCGTGACAATCGCCCAGAAAAGCACTAGGAATTCGGGCGTCACCAGTGTGATATGTCCCACGATCGCCGCAACCAGAATCAGGAACGTTCCCAGCGTTGTGGCCTTGAGAATATCGAGCGTCTCGTCCCATTTATTGGCAAAACGGCGGGACGTGTACATGCGGAACAGCGAGAGAATCTGGTACCAGACAATCAGCAGGACTACGAAAATAATGAAGTTCCCGATCTTTACCCGGAGGGCAAAGAATTCCGTCAAAGATACCCGGGCTTTCTGGGAGATGATCGCCGCGGCTACGCCGAACGACAAGATCATGGTGACCATGTCGAACAGCTTCATCGAGTTCAACAAAAACTGCCGCCGAAAGTGACCCACCGTACGACTCCTCTGGGATTGCGTGAGAACGACGCTGGAAGTATCGGGGGAACAGAACTGAGAGAAAGTGAAACAGTGCCGCGAGTGACGCTACATCGACCGCAAAATTAGTCGCCGTCGTGTGGCTTGCGTCCGGAAGCGACTTCATTCATAGACTGGCTGAAGCTCTGCAATTGCATGGCAATCTGCCGCATATAGGCCTTGGCTTCCGCCGGGCTTAGGGGCACCCGCTCCTTGAATGGGTTACTGCGGAAACCCTTGGAGCTGCCATTGCCTTTGTAAGGTCGGACCCCAGGGATGGAATCGATCGACAAGGCTTCGGCTGCGGTCCGCTCCGAATAAATCTGAGCCGCTCCCGGGCCGTACTCGGGCGAACTGGCTACCGTTTGCGAGGTGTGCACACTGATGTCGAGATCGGCAATCACCTCATCCACGACTTCGCCATCCACCGTTCTCTTCTGGAGAGCGCAGGCTAACGATAGACAGTTGAAACACAGGTTATTGATGTTGCGCGGAATGCCGCCGGTGAAATCCGCGACCCGCAGCATCGCATCGGGCGTGAACATCGGGCTGCCTTTGTAACCGGCCGCACGGAGGCGGTGCTGGATGTACTCCTGCGTCTCTTCCAGGGCCAGCGGCTTCAGGCCGGTAATCTGCGAAACGCGCTGACGCAACTGTACCAGACGCGGCTTAGCCAGCTTGTCGGCGAGTTCCGGCTGGCCAGCCAGAATAATCTGCATCAGTTTGGCGCGCGGCGTTTCGAAGTCAGAGAGCAGCCGCACGGTCTCAAGGACTGAGGGCTCCAGGTTCTGCGCTTCGTCGATGACAACAATGAAACGATTCCCCGCACGGGCTTCGCGGAGAAGGTGCTTGTTGAACTCTTCGTGCATCCGCACGAAATCCTGCTCCTCAGAGTCGTAACCGAGCTCCGCCAGCAGGAAGCGCATGAATTCCCGGGAATTGCATTGCGTCTGAAACAGGAAGGCGGTGCGGGCGGAGGAGCGGAACTTTTCCAGCAGGTGAAACAGGAGCGTCGTTTTTCCCATGCCCGGAGGCGCGACCAGCCCCAAAAAGCCGCGACCCGTCTCAATGCCATAGATCAGCGACGCCAATGCCTCGCGATGCGATGGGCTGAGGTACAAAAAGCGGGGATCTGGCGTAACCCCGAATGGCTGTTCGCGCAATCCGTAATAGCTTAGAAACATCCCCGGTTCCTCTTTCCCCTGAGTTCCCTGTTCTCGCTCGTCCCTGCTAGATTACTACTGAACCCCGGCGTCTTGTGACTGAAACGCCACCGCGGCCTCTGCCGGAACCGCTGTCGCCCGGCCGTTTCCATTGCTTCCCGCTCCGCTGAGCGGAACCGCTGCCAACACCGGAATCTTCAGCTCCGAAAAGACTTCCGATGGCGTCCGGAACGACGAATCCAGGTATTCCCGAGTAAAGACCAAACCAACGCTCACCGCCAACGCCAGCAACAGACCGACCAGCCCGAAGACCCAAATTTCGCGCACCGGCGAGATCGGGACGGTGGGTTGCTCGACGACGGCAACGTTCAGAATGCGGGTTCGATCGAGCGCTTCTTCGATGCGCGCTTCTTCGCGCTTATGCAGATAGAGCAGATAGTTGTCTTCGTTAGTCTTGGCTTCGCGCAACAGATCCTGCTGTAGCAGGCCATTTTCCTCGAGCTTTTGCGCTCGTGACTGATAAACACCCACAATCGCCTGCGTCGCGGCCGCGCGTGCCTGCAGAGCACTGTAGTCCGATTTCGCCTTGGCGAGTTCTTCGCTGATCCAGGCATAGGTCGGGTTGCGATCGGTGGTTTGCTCACGCAGCGGTTTGGCTTCTTCCGTGGCAATCGCAGACCGTGTATCGCTAATCTCCTTGTCCACTTCCTGCACCCGGCGGTCTTCCGGTTTGAATTTCGTGAGTAGCTCTGTGCGCTTGAGTTCTAGAGTCAGCAGCGTGCTCTTCAACTGCTGCTGAACCGCGCCATCGTCGGCTTCGCGAACTGATGTGGTAAGACGATCCGGAGTGCTGCCTGCCTGCTGTTCGAGATTGGCAATCTTTTTTTCCATCGCAACCATTTCGGCGCGAGTCGACTCCAGGCCGGCGGAAAAGTCGTTCAGCTTCTGCAGCGTGATATCGCGGGCAACCTGTGGGGCAACGCCGCCCTGTTCCTGCGAGAACTTCCTCAACTGCTCTTCCGCCTGGTCCAGATCGTTCTTATATCGCTTGGTCTCTTCGTCGAAGAACTCCATCTGACCGGCAGGCCGATGGATGGCAACGTGTTTATCGATATAGGCGTTTACAAGATTGTTGAGAACCTGCGCGGCGTACTTCGCATCGTGGCCCGAGTACGTGATTTCAATGACGTCGGTTTTCTTCAGCGGCTCAACCCGCAGATGAGAGCGCAGTTTGTCGGCAGCCTTGGCAATTCTCTGCTCGGCATTGTTGCTCGAGCTGAGAAAACTCAGCCAGGAGGTTCGTTTATCCAGTCCAGAGTCGATCACCGTTTTGCGCAGAACGTCCTCGCTCAGGATCAGGTCAGCTTCGGAGTTCAGCTCTTCTTCGGTCACTTCTTCCCTGACCTGCATGCCATCGCTCTTCTCCGCCGATACGACCGGGTCGACGCGCTCCCGCTTCACCAGAATCTGGCTGACAGAGTCGTAGGTGGGTGGAACCACGAACATGGCTACGATGCTGCCCGCGAGGATTCCGCAGAAGCACAGCACGAACGCTCGCTGCTGCCGGAACCCGATGGCCAGCAGATCGCGAAGCGTAAAGGTGAATGCCGTCGGCGCTGCGGTCGTAAATTCTTGTTCTCTCATCTCAATCTCCTGTTGTTGCCAGCCGAAAGGTTGCCGGCTGAACCAAGGGGAAGAAAGTCACGATCGTTGGTCGAGTCTTAGTGAGGTGCGTAGATCTGCGAGTAGGCGCCGACGCCGGTCGACGGCAGAAAAGCCTTGATCTTCGACAACGCGTTCTTCGGCACAACCACGAGATCTCCAGGATGCAGTGTGGGATCTTCGTGCAGATCGCCGGCTTTCTGCATCGCCTTCACATTGAAAATCTTCGCCGAAACCCACTGATCGTCTACTCGCCGGAACAGCAACACCTGCGAATGCTTCGCACTCTCTGTGAATCCTCCGGCTATCGCTACCGCTTCCGCCAGGGTCACGGTTCCCCGCATTTCATACTTCCCCGGACGAGCAACCTGGCCGTCGGCAAAGAAATAGGGTTTCTCGAAGTCCTTGAGCGACACTGAGATCATGGGATCGTTCAGGATCTTCCCGTACGCAGTCCGCAGCGTCTGGGTCAGCTCGGGGACGGTCTGGCCCTCGACTTTTAAATCGCCAACTTCCTTCAGCGTTACAAAGCCGTCGGGTTGCACGGTCAAAGTCTGATTGAACTCGGGGCTCAATTCGAACGAAACGTCGAAACTGTCGCCGGCAGCCAGGCGATACCGCGTGTCTCGCTGCTGCAGCTGCGGAATGCTGGAATCCTTGGACGTAGGTTTGGTTGCAGAAGCCTGATCCGCAGCAGGCTGCTGATTTGCTTCCTGACCACGTAGCAGAGGGACGGTCGCTAGCAGAAGAAATGCCGCTGCCAAGCCCGCTAATCGCTTCATGAACTGACCTCCGGAAATCATTGCCTGGATCACACCTGACTTTATGACGGACAAATCAAGAAACACTGATAGATCGAAACTTTCTTTCGGAGGAGTCGTGCAAGGATACCAAAATCCCGTTCGCAGAACCCACAGTCGCATTTCGTGAGTTACAGGCTGCCTTTCCGGGCTGGCGTGTCTGCAGTTTGGCGAGTGACACAATAACGCCGGGTTTGTTCCCGGTTACGGTGGGTTTACAACCTCGGAAGATACCGGAACCGGTTACAGCTCCGCCCTCTGAGTCACATTTTCGTGACTCCCATCGCAACAGAAACAACTGGAACTGCCAAGGTGGAAGAAAAGCCACCTTGCCATTTCAGTGTGCGATGACTCACTTTTCGGGGGAGTTAGTGACGCTTACGTGCAACCGGGCCGAAAAAGCTTGCCCCAAGTGCAGCTAGGTTATCGGGGACTGCATATTCTTGCAAGTGGACAAAAGCCTTACTGACAAAAGACTCTAGCCGCCGGACTACGTCTTTTGGTATGCCAATATGTTATTTATTAACATATACTTACACGACATACTGCAAGCTCTTCGGGACCAGATTTGCCCCTCAGAAGACCGCCGTTTCGGGTTGATCGCGGCCAAGTTGGCTTATGGTGATTCTGGCATTTCCACCGCGTCCAGGCATGCCCGCAACGTTTGGGCCACGGAGTTCACGTTCGGCTCGTCAAACATATATGCGTGATCGCCGGGCACACGATGGAAATCAATTGCGGTTGCCAGATTTTCCCATCCCAGCTTGAAATCAAAATACGGGCTCTTCGGCCACTCGCTGGACTGCAAGAGCACGATCTTTCCCGGATACGGCTGGGGCTCGTAACGGCTAAAAGCCGGATGAACGATTGAATCCGAATTGCGGAAGCGGTCGTCGGTGTGTCCCCCGCGGTCGGTATTGAGGCGCCAGGTGATGCGCTCGATTTTGCGGCGGGCCTCATCCAGTCGATCGCGCAAGTATGACGAGGTATCGCCCGCATCCATCCGCAACAAATTCGACAAGTGGTACTTGATGCGAGCCGTGTAGCGCCCGTCGCGGAAGGGATTCTTGTAATACGCATGATTGTGGGCGTCGATCATCGCCACCAGCGCGACGGTCTCATTCTGCCGCACCAGTTGCTGCGCCATTTCGTAGGCGATCACGGCATTCACGCACAGGCCCGCTAGGTAGTAAGGGCCGTGCGGCTGCACTTCGCGCATCGCGGCGATCAAGTAGGAAGCAATGTCTTCCAACCGATAGGGCGCTGCCAGCTGGATGCCGTCGCCGTAGGGCAGGTCGATGCCCAGCATCGGCCTGGCAAGCCCCAGCTTCTGCGCCAGCAGGCGAAATCGCGGGCCGCCCCGCACCCAGAACAACGGTGATAACGAGCCTTTGGGCTGCAACAGCACAATCGCGCGGTCGCGCAATGATTGGCTGGATAAGTGTAAAGACTCCGCCATCTGCGCGATCGTCGGCGACTGAAACACAAACGCCAGCGAGAGCGATTTGCCAAACTCCCTTTCGATTCGGCCCAGCAGTTTGGCTGCGAGCAAAGAGTGTCCACCAAGATCGAAGAAGTCCTGGTTCACGTCGTCACTTTGTGTTTTCAGGACATCTTTCCAAATCGCGAGCAGGCGCTTCTCCGCTTCGTTCCGCGGAGCCATCGTCTCTGCGGACAAGGTTTCAGGAGAAACTTCCAGGGCTGCCAGTTTTTCGCGGTCCATTTTTCCGTTCGACGTTCGCGGCAACGCCTCCAGGAACTGGAACGCCGAGGGCACCATATAAGCCGGCAGGCGGGATCGAAGGAAAGTGCGCAACTCGCCGCCGGAAACGGCTTGCCCCGCGTGACCGACAAGAAAGGCAACCAGCCGGAGGTTACGCGAGTCTGCAATCACGGCTGCCTCACGCACTCCGGGATGCTGGGCAAGCACACTCTCAACCTCTTCCAGTTCAATTCGCAGTCCACGAATCTTCACCTGTTGGTCGAAGCGCCCCAGGAATTCCAGGTTGCCGTCGGGCAGTCGCCTCGCCAAATCCCCGGTGCGGTACAGTTTCGCCTCCGGCTCCGACGAGAAGGGATCTCGCACGAAACTTTTCTCGGTCAGCACCGGACGATTCAGATAGCCCTGCGCGACACCCGCGCCGCCAACATAGAGTTCCCCGGGCACACCCGATGGCACCGGCTGCGCGTGCCGATCCAGCACGTAAAGTCGCACGTTCGCGACTGGACGTCCGATGGGAACGGAATTGCCTTCGCCCCCTGGATCACACTCAAACACGCTGCTCCATACCGTCGCTTCGGTCGGGCCGTATTCGTTGATCAGTACGGTCCGCGGCAGCATTTCATAGTGAGCATTCACCAGCTGCCGCGGACACGACTCACCCGCCACGATAATGGTGCGCAACCAAGTCAGGCTCGCAACATCGCCTGCATCGAGAAGCTCTGCGTAGAGACTGGGAAACGTCAGCGTGTGCGTGATCTTGTTCTCTGCAATCATTTCCGCCAGCGATTTCGCTTCCCAACGAAACTCCGGCGCAGGGATGACGAGCATACCGCCCGTCGTCAAGGTATGGAAGATTCCAGCCACGGAACTGTCGAAAGCATACGAAGACAGCAGCAGAAAACGCTCGGGTCTGTCTTCGTAGTAGCTCAAACGGGCATGATTCGAGTACGCCAGGTTGCGATGCGTCACCGGCACGCCCTTCGGAGCGCCGGTCGAGCCCGAGGTGTAAATGATGTAGGCCAAATCGTCGAGTTCGCCTTGAACGGCTGTGGGGCGCGAACTCTGCCTGCTTTTCAACAGCGCGGTTCGCATGGAAACCGCCGGCACCTTCCCCGACAGCGCTGCCTCACGAACGTCGCTATCTGTCAGCAGCAGCTTGGCCCCGGAATCGTCGAGAATCAGATGCAACCGCTCCTTCGGGTTCGCCGGATCAAGCGGGACATACGCTCCTCCAGCCTTGAGTACGCCCAGGATCGCGACAATCATTTCCACCGAGCGATCGAAGCACAGGGCCACAGGAACATCCGGTCCAACTCCGTTGCTTTGCAAGTAGGAAGCCAGTTGTCCCGCCTGCTCTTCGAGCTGGGCATAGGTCAGATCTCGTCCGCCGCTGCGCAACGCAATGCTGTCGGGAGCCTTTTGGGCCTGCCTGCGGATCAGTTCGTAAACCGGGGCCGGCGTGAGCGGTTCGGCGGTGTCATTCCACTCGACCACAATCTCCTGCCGCTCGCCCGCTGTCAGAAAGGGCAATTCGCTGATGGGGCACGCCGGATTTTCCACAATTGCCTTCAGCAATGTGTGCCAGTGTCCGCACATGCGGGCAATTACATCTCCATCGAACAACGCGGTGTTGTAAATCAGTCGGCAAAGCAGACCTTGGTCGCGGTCATCGAGCACCATGCAGAGTTCAAACTTGGTGGCGCCCGTTTCGACCTCGATGCAGGTCACGTCCCACTCTGCGGAAACCGGCGCCATCGGCGGCTCCAGGGAGAACAATACCTGGAACAGCGGGTTGCGCTTCGCGTCGCGCCCGGGCTGCAACTCTGCCACCAGCCGATCGAGTGGAACTTCGTCGTGCGAGAGCGCATCGAGAGTCACGCGGCGCACGCGCTCCAGCAGTTCGCGAAAACTGGGATCGCCCTCGAGATCGGTGCGCAACACCACCGTGTTCAGGAAATAGCCGAGCAGATATTCACTGCCGGGATAGCTGCGCCCTGCAGTGTTGCTGCCGACGAGGATGTCCGCCTGTCCGCTGTAGCGATGAAGCAGAACGTTGAAAGCCGCCAGCAGCGTCATGAACAGCGTGGCGCCTTCCTGCTGGCTGAGATCGCGCAGGCCCGCGCTCAGGGCCCGTGGCAGCAACAACGATTGCATCGCTCCGCGAAACGTCTGCGTTGACGGCAACGGGCGCGAGAAAGGCAGATCCAGCGTCGGCAACCGCCCGCCCAACTGCTTGCGCCAGTACTCCATCGCGCGCTGCTCGAAGGCCCCCTGCATCCACTCTTGTTGCCGCACCGCGTAGTCGCCAAATTGAAACGCGAGATCAGGCAGAGGCGATGGCCCGTCTTGCGCGTACGCCGCGTAAAGAGCTCCCAGCTCCGGAAGAAAAATGCGGTAGCCGCAAAAACCGTCAAAAATCAGGTGATGCAGCGTCATGTGCAGGCGCTGTTCTTCTTCACTCAGTCTCATCAGCTTCGCACGGAAAAGCGGCCCACCCTCCAGATCAAAAGGAAGGCGCGCGTCCTCGGCGGCTAGACGAAGAGCTTCAGCTTCGCGGCGGTCTTCGGGCAAGCCACTGAGATCAATCTCTTGCAGCTGCACAAGAGATGGCGGATGAACCCGTTGCACCGGTTCGCCATTCACCACGGGGAAGGTGGTTCGCCAAGCTTCGTGTCGCCGGACGATTTCATTGAGCGCTCGTTCAAGAACGCGAGTATCGAGCGGCCCGTGATGGCGAATTGTCAGCGGTTCGTTATAGAGAGCCGTGTCGGGCGCGAGCTGCGCATGCAACCAGAGTTGCTGCTGGGCAAATGTCAGCGGAATCTGAGTTCCCGCCAGACGACGCGAAACGCCCTGCGCCGCCTCCGAGGCAGTCTCTTCCCGCGCCTGGAAATAGGATTCCAGCAGCTGCTTGCGCTTGGCTTCAGTAAGAACTTCCGACATGAGATTCAAATGCAACCGGCCCCCGACGCTATGGGGGCCGGCGTGGTTGGTCCAGGATTTTCTCGAAACTTGCGCCCCGATTAGACTTCTACGGTTTCGGGCTCGCGAACGCGTTTGCCATGCGTAGCCAAAACAGAATCGTAGATCTCTTCCAGCATCAGCAGATTGCGCCCAGCCGTATATTTTTGCTCGAATTCCTGCCGGGCTCGCTGGCCCATCTTCCGCATCTCGTCAGGATGGTTCCAGGCCCACTCGATTTTGCGCCGAAAATCTTGCACATCTCCAGTCTGAAAATGCAGGCCGGTCAAGCCGTCGGCAACGATCTCAGCCATGGCTCCCAGCCGCGAAGCCACAACCGGGACCCCGCAGGCGAACGATTCCGCGATGGTGACTGGAAAGCCTTCATACCACTCGCTGGGAAAAATCAGAAAACGCGCGTTCTTCATGGCCGCGAGCGTCTCGGCACGGGGAAGCCGCCCATGATAGACGATGCTCGGTACGCTTCCCGTTTTCTGCTCCGCCCCGATCTGCCCGCGGCAAGGACCGTCACCTACAACATGCAGCGGAATTCCCGGCAACTGCTTCCACGCTTCGAGCGCCGTCAGCACGCCCTTGGAATTCACCAGGCGCCCGACAAAGAGTGCATACTCACCGGTTGATGTTTTCACTTCCGGGTCAGGCAGCACAAAATTCGGCTTGACCACAATGCGGTCGGCCGGAAGACCTCCGGCGATCATCTTCCTGCGAGCGAACTCGGTCAGAGCCACATAGCGATCGACCATGTCCGACCAGGTATGCATCCTGCGATGCGCGCTGACCATGAGCGTCAGAACCGCAGTACCCAACCGCGATCCCTGATAACAACCGTGGCGCACTCCGCGAAGCACCGAATGCTCAAGACACTCCTCGCAGACTTTTCCGTCCCGGTAGAGTTCCGCTCCGGCGCAAAGGAGCCGGTAGTTGTGCAGGGTTTGCACTACCGGCACGCCTTCGCGACGGCACGCGTAGTAGATCGAGGGAGAAAATCGCGGGAAGAAATTGTGCACGTGCACCACATCCGGCCGCGCTCGTCGGAGCAACGACCGAAATTCTCGCGACCACTGCCGCGACCAGACGCAATCGGCGGCCATGCCGATTTTCTTCAACAAGCCGTCGGGATAACTGTTCTGCTCCTCGACCTGCATAACTTCATGCCCAGCTTCCCGCAATAACCGGGCCTCGGACTCAAAGACCTGATCCTCTCCGCCAGCCATGAGGTAGCGGTTGTGAACCGAGATAATGTTGTAGCGCCGCATAGATTTCGAGAAGCAGAGTCCGCCAGAGTGGTCCAGCTAGAACGCAACTTCCTCAACGGGAACGGCAACCGGGGCTTTCTCTTCCGCAGACTTGAGCGTTGCTACTTTACGCTCCAGCAGAATGAAAGCCACGATGACGTACAGCAAATTTGCAGCGACCATGCTCCAGATCACTCCCCGCAGCCCGAAGTATCGAGTTGCGGGAATCCCGCAAACCACCGCCACGATGCTTGCCGCCGAGTTTGCAAAAAACAGCGACCGCGGATACTCCATGGCACGCAACAAAATCGCCGGGCCGAGGGCCGCGCTCCAGATGACGGTCTCCGCGGCAAACAGCGGCAGTAGTGCGGCCGAGTCCATGTACTTGCCGTGATACAGCAATTCAAACAATGGGCGGCGCAGCGGAATCAGCACGACCCAGTACGCTAGCGCACCTGCCACAAACATGACCGCCAACTTCCGGGTCAGCGCGGTTGCCCCTTTTCGCCCTTCCTCGCCCTGTATACGAGCGGCGTAGGGTAGGAACAAGATCGAAAGCGCGGCGTAGGTCTGCAATACGGGACCACCCAGATTCATCAGCGCCCGCAGTTCGCCGGCGACGGCCAAGCCGGAGAACTTGCTCACGAGCGGAATGTAAACATAGGTTGGAATCCAGCCCACGACGCACGTTCCCAAAGCCCATTTGCCGTACTCCCAGTGCTTCTTCCAGGTTTCGCTCAGATACATCGGCGCGGTCGCCGGCTCCAGCTTGGCGTTCAACTGGAACAGCATAATCACTCCACCGACCAGCGCCGCAAAACCCATCACCAGGAATGCGCTGAATGCCGAGAGCCAGCCGAGTTTGTAAACCAGAAACGAGCCTGCAACGACGACAATGCAGTAGAACGAAGACCCAAATGCCGCGGGACCTGGCGATAGTTTGAGATAGAAACTGCGGCGCCCCAGCGCGTTAATCAGGATGAACGGAGTCGCTGCGGTCATGCCGGCGAAGGCCATCGCCGATGCCGGGGAATGCCACCAAAACTTCGCTGCCAGCGCCGATCCGCCCAGCAACAGGCAGATCACCAGCGAGATTCCCCAATGCAGCCAGAGGTTCGATTTCAGGTAGCCGCGGAGATTGGAGTGGTAAGTCGTTCCCGAAAACACCGAGAGCGGCTCCAGCAAGAGAGCCTGATAGAGAAAGGTGACTAAGATGAAGATGCTGAATGCCAGGGCATACGCGCCATATTGCTCCGGCGCCATCCAGCGCGCGAGCAGAATTCCAAGCAGAAAATTCGCTCCGGAATAAAAGCCGTAATCAAGAAGTGCCAGCCCCCCCTTTGCGGCCCAAGGCAGAAATTTCTCCGTAATGAAACGGCGGCTCAGCATCGGAACACCCTTTCCCGGCTCCGCTGCAGACTCTTCTCGATTGTTTTTCGAACTTGCCGACACCTTGCCGACTCCCCTGGGCCTGGATTCCTGCTTCCCCGCAACTGCATCACGAGACGGATTCAACTCGTATGGCGTGGACCCCCTGCGCCTGTTTCAGGCGGGCGCAGAGCGCGGCGGCGAGTTGCCGCACGTTGGGCTCGTTCAGAATATTTCCGTGATCGCCGTCGACCTCGTGCACCTCGACGCCGCCGGCGGCATATTTCTGCCAACTCTCCTGCTCGTTTTCCAATCCTCGCAGCGCTTTTTCGCTGGCACGGAACAGTACGATCTGTCCGGGATACATCGTTGGACAATATTGCCGCTCTGCCATTGCGCAAGCCTCGCGTACGGCTTTGACCGGAGCCGGCAGCGAAATCGCATCGATGCGCCTCTTCAGCCCGCGACCGTACCGCTTCACCCGCTTGCGCAAGTAAGCAATCTTCTGTCTGTTCGTAAGCGAGAAGAAGCGACTGAGCAACGATGAACCGTTCTGCGGCGCCACAAAATATGTGTCGACCAGCGCCAGCATCCCGATCGTCTGACCCTCCGCGATCAGGCGCCGCGCTATCTCCAGCGCCACCAAACCGCCGAAGGAATATCCGCCCAAATAGTACGGCCCTCCCGGCTGCGACCGCCGCATGTGGTCGAGGTAGAGCGAAGCCATGGCATCGATCTCATATAAAACAGGAAGTTTTCCATCGATGCCCTGAGCTTGAAAGCAAATAAATGGTTGGTCTACGGCAATATGACGTGCCAGTTCGCGGAAGCGCATCACGGTTCCGCCCATGCCGTGAACAAAAAAGAAAGCGGGGGCCGCTCCCCCGGCTTGCATCGGAACCAGCGGGGACCATGTTGTCTCCTCTTCGCGTACCAGTTGCGAGAGCTCGGCAATCGTTGGCGCTTGCAATAGCGCAGTGAGCGTGAGCTTTCTGCCGAATTCTTTCTCGATCCGGCCGGTTAACCGCAAAGCCAGCAGCGAATGGCCGCCCATCTCGAAGAAATTATCGTGCACTCCTACCGCAGACCTGCCCAGCACCTGAGCCCAAAGTCTGGCCATCTTCGTCTCGAACTCATCGCGCGGAGCGGTAAGACCTGAAGCCGAACTCGGTTCTTCGGTTGGAGGCTCGGGCAGCGCTCGCCGATCCACTTTCCCATTCGGAGTGAGTGGGAAACCCTCCACAAACACAATCCGCGACGGCACCATGTATTCCGGTAGCAGCGCCTTCAGGTGGAGAAGCAGCTCGCTCTCGCTCACTCCTTCAGAAGTGGCAAGTATGTACGCGAGTAGCTGTTTTCCGCCGCCGGCTTCGCGAGCGGTCACGACCGCCTGCCCCACGCTCGGATGTTTTTCCAGCACGGCTTCGATCTCACCCAGTTCGACCCGGAAGCCGCGGATTTTCACCTGGAAGTCGATCCGTCCCACAAACTCGAGATTGCCATCCGGCAGAAAGCGGACCATGTCGCCCGTTTTGTACATGCGTGCGCCAGGCTCGTTCGAGAATGGATCGGCAATGAATTTCGTGGCCGTCTGCTCGGGTTGATTCCAATATCCCCGCGCCAACCCATCCCCCGCGATATGCAGCTCTCCGGCTTCCCCTCCCGGCACCGGTTGCAAATCGCCATCGAGCACATACACGCGCACGTTCGCCACCGGACGCCCGATCGGCAGAGTATCGGGCACTGGCTTCTTCGAATTTGGCTCGTAGGCCGTCGCAATGACGCTGGCTTCCGTCGGCCCGTAAGTATTGAACCAGCGAGCGCGCGCGCCGCCCGCCTTCAGCCACGCAGCGTAAGCGGACGACGAGGCTTTCTCTCCGCCTACAATCACCAGGCGCAGGCACTCGGGCAGCTCGATTTCCCTCTCCGTCAGTTCATGCACCAGTTCGTGCCAGTAGGCCGTGGGCAGGTCCAGCACGCTGATATTTCTTTTCTTCACCCACTGCAGAAATCCATCCGCTGTCAGCGGAGTCTGTTCTTCGCGCGGAATCACGCACCCGCCGGCGAACCAGGTCGGCACGATTTCTTCAATTGCGATATCGAAGCTGATCGACGCAAACTGCAAAACACGGTCTGCCGCCGTCAGTCCGTAGAGATCGATCGCGCCGACGCCGTGATTGACCAGTCCCCGGTGCGTCAGCTGCACTCCGCGCGGCTTTCCGGTGGAACCGGAAGTATAGATAATGTAGGCAAGATTCTCAGGTCTGGCGAAGTTGGTGGGGTTCTCACCGTTGATACCGTCAAGGCTCTTACAATCGAAGTCGAGGTAGACGATCTCGGCATCTGTGCTTCCGAGCATCGGCAGCAATCCTTTTTGCGTGATCACAACCGGTGCGTGCGAATCACTCAGAATATGCCAGAGACGCTCGCTCGGATAATCGGGATCGAGCGGCACGCAAGCCCCGCCCGCCTTAAGCACGCCGAGCAGCGCGACCAGCAGCTCTGCCGACCGCTTCAGGAAGATCGCCACTGGCACTTCCGGACCCACACCTCTTCCCAGCAACAGATGAGCTAACTGGTTGCCGCGCCGGTTGAGTTCTGCATAGGTCAGCCGCACCGATCCCGATTCGACGGCTAAGGACAGGGGTGTCTTTGCCGCTTGCATCGCAACCAGTTCGTGAATGCAACTCTCGGCGGGATAGGGCTTGCGCGTATTATTCCCTTCGACCAGAAGGCGATCACGTTCGGCAGTGGTCACAGCTGCCTCCCGTCCTGGCTGTGTGCGGAGGATGTCGCCGTTGCCCGAGGCTTCCCCAAGCCGATCTTCAGCGAAGTGAGGCCGCGCAGCCCAAGATTGTTTCGCCACAACAGCTTCTGCGGTTCGAGATAAAACTGCGGGAACCGGCGCAGCAGCGCTTCGAAGACGATCTGGCCCTCGAGCCGCGCCAGCGGCGCTCCAAAACAGAAGTGCGCTGCATAACCAAACGCCAGATGACGATTATCCGCTCGCGCGACATCAAAACGATCGGGATCAGCGAAGCGCCCAGGGTCCCGGTTGGCCGCAGCCATCACTGCAATTACCGCCTGCCGCTTGCGAATCTGCTTGCCTCCCAATTCTCCGTTGCTGGGGGCAAGCCGCGCCGTATGCTGACTGGGGCTCTCATAACGCAGCATCTCTTCCACCGCGGAAGGAATTAGCGAAAGGTCTCCCCGCAGCCTCTCCATTTCCTCAGGATGGCGCAGCAATGTGAGCACGCCATTGCCAATCAGGTTCGTCGTTGTTTCCTGCCCGCCCACCATTGTAATGATGACGTTCGCGACAACCTCTTCATCGCTCAGCCGGTCGCCATCCATTTCGGCGGTCAGAAGAGAGTGAATCAATCCCTCGCGCGGATTCTTTCGGCTCTCGGCGACCGCGTCACGGAAATAAGCGGTCATTTCGTCCACCGTGCGCAGCATCGCCGGAGCGTTCTCCGGATTGTGCTGGAAGTTACCCAGCATCTGCGCGAAATTGGCCGACCATTTCTTCAACTGATGGCGATGCTCGACCGGAACGCCCAGCATTTCCGCCGTAATCGTGGCCGGCAGCGGCTCGCCCAATTCGGAGATCACGTCGATCGAGCTGCACCCTTCCAATCCGTCGAGCAAATCGTCGACAATTTCAACGATGTGCGCTCGCAGTTCTTCGACCCGCGCTGGGGTAAAAGCTCGAGAGGCGAGGCCACGCAAGCGAACATGCTGCGCGGAATCCATGAACAACATCTGCCTCACCATCAGCTGTGCGATCGGCCCCAACTCCGTCAATCCCATCTCGGCCAGTTGTTCAGGAGTCGGCGTTCGGTTGGCAGAATAGGTGTGCAGGACTTCCATCACGTCTGCGTAGCGAGTTACAACCCAGGCATGCAGGAACGGATCCCAATGTACGGGATCTTCCCGGCGCAGGCGATGAAAGAGAGGATAGGGATCTGCAAGCACCTCAGGGTCGAGCAGGTGGTAAAGGCTGAGGGCCGAGCTGGCGCTCTCGGTGCGGGATTTCGGCTGGGTGCCCAACGGCACTAGCGGCTCCGCTCTACGGTGACACGGGAAGGCGACGATCCGTTCGACCCGTTTCCGTTGACCTTGGCAAGAATGAGGTTTTCGATTTCTACCGACATCCCTTCCAGAGTGGGGTGGTCGAAGAGGCTGAGCAGGCTGAGTTCTACGCCAAACGATTCCTTGATCCTGGTAAGCAGCTGCGTGCCCAGCAGCGAGTGGCCGCCAAGAAGAAAGAAGTTGTCCTTCACGCTAACCCGCTCCACGCGGAGCAACGGAGACAGGATCGCAGCCAGCCGCTGTTCGACGATCGTCCGCGGAGCCACAAAGTGCGCTTCCGGCAAGGCATTCGACGCGGAGGGTAGAGGCAAGGCGGTATGATCCACTTTGCCATTGGCGGTGACCGGCAGCCTGTCGACCTTCACGAAAACCGCGGGCACCATGTAGTCCGGCAGCAGCTGGTTCAGCATTTGCCGTAATTCATCCGCGCTCACCGCCGCACCGGACTTCAATACGACGTAAGCGACAAGCTTCTTCTCTTCACCACTCCCGCCAGCCAACTGTACCGTGCTGGCGTGGACGCTTGGATGCGAATCAAGCGCGCTCACAATCTCGCCGGGCTCCACACGAAAGCCACGAATCTTCATTTGTTCATCGATGCGGCCCAGAAACTCAATTTCCCCGTTAGTGAGGATGCGTGCCAAATCGCCGGTTCGGTAGAGTCGTTCTCCATCGTGACCAGATGGGCTCGCGACGAAGCGCTCGGCCGTAAGCGCAGGATTATTGCGGTAGCCGCGGCCTACACTGTCGCCGCCGATGTAGATCTCCCCCGCGTTTCCGTTCTTCACCGGCCGCATCTTCTCGTCGAGAATATAAATCTGCGTTCCATCAATTGCGGAGCCAATGGATGGCAGGCCGCGGGTCGACGAGTCCCGCACCAGCCCAGAAGTCGCCACGACCGTGCACTCGGTCGGGCCGTAATTGTTCACCACACGAAACGGCAAGCTGGGCTCGGGACGCCGGCGTAAAGTATCCGCTCCGGTCAACAGAGTCCTCAACGCGCTCTCCGCCGGCCAGCGCAGCAGCAGCATCTGTTCGGCCATCGCGGTCGGCAGAAAAGTAATGGTGACAAGGTTCGCCATCAGCCAATCGCGCAGCGACTCTGGATGGTTGCGAATCGTCGCTTCAGGAATCGCGACCGTCGCTCCCGCAGCCAGATACGGCCAGAGTTCCCATACGGACGCGTCGAATCCCACAGCTGCCTGCAGGCTGGCTCGGTCCGATGAAGTCACTTCGAACGCGCGCAGATGCCACGCCACCAGGTTCGACAGGTTTGCGTGCGTGATTTCAACGCCCTTGGGCTTGCCAGTCGAGCCTGAAGTATAGATGACGTACGCCAGATTCTCCGGCTGTACCGCAACCTCAGGTCTCTGCTCGCTGCCCGCGGACCAGTTCGGATCTGCGGGGTCAAAACTGACAATCTGCCACGATCCCCCCGGCAACGTGTTCGATACGCTGGGACTGCAGACAACAGCTGCAACATTCGCGTCTGACAACATGAAGGTCAGGCGCTCAACCGGCAGTGAAGGATCCAGCGGAAGGTATGCTCCGCCAGCTTTAAAGCAAGCCAGGTTGGAGATGACCGAGGCCGTCGACCGCTCCATGCAAACCCCAACCAGACTCTCCGGGCCCACTCCCAGCTCGCGCAGATGATGTGCGAGACGATTCGCCAGCCGCTCCAGCTCGGAATAAGTCACGACCGACGAGCCCGCAGTGATCGCGATGGCCTCCGGGCGCTTCTCGCACTGCTGCTCGATCAGCTCCGGGACACACACTCGTCCAGCGCCGGGAGTTGCAACCGTAGGCCGGCCTTCTTCGGCCAGTTGCGAATCAGGTTTCACGCGAATCCTTTGCTCTCGCTTTGCCGGCGAGGCTGTTCATGCGTCGGGGGACAGACGCACAATGTTTCCTGTTTGCCAGATCGCACACAGCTTCAGCACAACCGCAACACCAGCACGGGAAGAGACAGTCCCGCGCCGACGTCCGCTCCCTACTTGTTGCGCTTCTTCAGAACCAGCGACTCAATCGTGATCAGGTTTTTCAGGTTGTCCGGATTGATCTCTTCATCGCTGATCCGGACTCCCATGTGTTCTTCCAGAAAAGCCACCAGACGGAAAATGCCGAGTGAGTCGATTACGCCGGTTTCCATCAGAGACTCTTCGTCGGTGAACGAAGTGATGCCTTTGGGCTGAGCTAGATTTTCAAGAATGAATTCGCGGATTTGATCTCTGACTTCGGATTGGCCGGTGCGGGTTTGCTCGGTGGTCGACATTGCGAACAGTTCTCCTGAATCGAAACGGGATTAAACAGCGATGTTTTCTCTCTCGGGCTTCGGGGCAAGTCCGATTACTGCATGACAGGCTGCTGCAAGCTCTCCTGCGCGAGTTGCACGCGATCCACTTTGCCAGTGGATGTTTTGGGCAACTCTTCGCGAAATTCAATAGTCTCCGGAATCATGTACATCGGGATTCGTGTGCCGCAGTACTTCTGCAACTCGGCGGCGATCAGCGTTTCGCCGCTGTGCGATGCCACCACGGCTTTGATCCGGCAGCCGATCGTTTCATCCGGAACCGCGACGGCAGCCGCTTCTTTGACCCCGGGGTGGCTGAGCAGGGCGCTCTCGATTTCGCCCAGTTCGATCCGATAGCCGCGGCTCTTGATCATGCTGTCGCGGCGGCCAAGAAAGTAATAATTGCCGTCCGCAGCCAGTTGCACCAGGTCTCCCGTGCGATACATTTTCTCTTCGAAATTCCTCTGGAAAGTGTTCGGCACCACCATTTTTTGTGTCTTCTCCAGGTCAGCCCAGTAGCCGTAAGTCACTCCCGGACCGCGCACGTAAAGTTCGCCTGTGCCGCCCGCCTCGGTAACGATTTCGTTCCGATCGTTCACGGCAAACACTTCGAAGTTTTCGCAGGCGATGCCGATGGGCAGCTTTTCCATCGTCGGCAGCAGTTCCCGGTCAACTTTGTAGTACGTGCAAACATTCGTTTCCGTGGGACCGTAGAGGTTGTACAGTTCCAAATGCGGCAGCAGCGTTGCCAACTGCTGCAGGTATTTCATCGGGAACACTTCCCCGGCGAACAAGATCGTCCGCAGACGCTGTAGTTTTTCCGCCCGCAGGTTTGCATGCAGCAGCAACAGCGTCAGAGCAGAAGGCACTGAGTACCACACTGTGATAGCCTGCGCTTCGATAAAGGCCGCGAGCCGCGCCGGAAACAACGCCAGATCCTCCGTCACCATGTACAGGCTGGCGCCCGCTTCGAGCGTGTTGTACACGTCAAACACCGACAGATCGAAGTGCAGCGGAGCGTGGTTCGAGAGGCGGTCTTGGCTGGTAATCTGGAACTTCTCTGCGCACCACTCGATGAACGTCAACGCATTCTGATGCGTCAGCATCACGCCCTTCGGTCGTCCCGTCGAGCCGGACGTATAAAGAATGTAGGCCAGATCCGTTTCCGTCAGCGTGACAGGCGGAGCGGCATCTCCCGGATACTCCTGCAGCACTGCCCACGGAATCACGCGGCTTCCGTTCGACTGTTCCGGGAACTGGTCCATCACGACACTGAAGTCGAGCGATGCCAGTGTCGCCTCATCGAGCAGACGCCGCTTTTCTGGGCGAGTGACCAGCACTCGGATCCCGCAATTACTGATGATGTAGGCAATCCGCTCCGGCGGAGCCTGTGGGTCGAGCGGCACATAAACCGCTCCCGCCTTCACGATTCCCAGCATCACGATCACGGATTCAACGCACTTCGGAAAATAAATGCCGACGCGATCCCCTTTGCGCACGCCATGCTGCTGCAAAAGATGTGCCAGCTGATTCGAGCGGCTCTCCAGCTCACCGTAAGTGATACTTTTTCCCCGCGCCCACACTGCCAGCTTTTCCGGGTACCGCGCCGCACTGCGTTGTAACAGCTGCTGCAGGATATACGCCATTGTCTGTCTGTCCGCTTTCCTTAGTGGGATCGGGGGAACAAATCAGAGACCTTGAAAACCGGCGATGATCACCTTCTGAATTTCCGAGGTGCCGGAATAAATCTTTCCGGAAATCGCATCGCGCAAGTCGCGCTCCATCTCGTATTCGGTCGTATAGCCGTAGCCGCCGTGAATCTGGATCGCGTCCAGACAAGTCTGCACCGTCGCCTCGCTCACGTACAACTTGGCCATCGAGGCCTCGCGCAGCGCGTGCCGTCCCTGGCTTTTGAGCCAGGCTGCCTTGTAGAGCAGCAGGCGTCCGGTCTCCAACCGTACTTCCATGTCGGCAATCTTGTTTGCGATCGCCGAATACTTCATGATCGCCTGACCGAACTGTTGCCGCTCGCGCGCGTATTTGGCGCAGGTCTCGATCAGCCGCTGCATCATGCCCAGATAGCTCGCCAGGATGCAGGTGCGTTCCCACTCCATCGAGTGGGTGAAGATTGCCTGCCCGCTGCCTTCCTTGCCCAGAATGTTTTCCGCGGGAACTTCGCAATCCACGAGCGCGACTTCCGACATCGGCGACGTCCGCAGTCCCATCTTGTGCAGCTTCTTGCCGATGACCAGACCCGGCGTTCCCTTCTCAATCATGAAGGCCGTGATGCCGTTCGCTCCCTTGCTCGGATCGGCATTCGCGAACACCACGAACAGATCGCCGTGGATTGTATTGGTGATGAACGTCTTAGTGCCGTTCAGAATATAGCGATCGCCCTTGCGCTCGGCGCGAGTCAGCATCGCGTAGGCATCGGAGCCCGACATCGGCTCGGTCATGCAATGCAATCCAATCCACTCGCCGTTGATGAGTTTCGGCAGATAGCGTTGCTTCTGCTCTTCCGTGCCGAAAGCCATCAGCGGAATCACGCTGGTCCACATGTGGGCGTTCAGCGAGAAGAGGAATCCGTTATCTTTGCAGCCGTAGCCCAATGCCTCGAGCGCGCAGGCTGTGGTTAATGTGTCAGCTCCCCCGCCGCCATACTCGGGAGGCACCGGCAATCCCTGGATGCCGAACTCCGCGCACTTTTTCCAGAAGTCTTTGGAAAATTCCTCCTCGCGATCGCGCCGTTCCAGGTCATCGTTCAATTCCTGCTTGGCAAATCGGATGACTTCCTTGCGAAACGCTGCCTGTTCTTCACTCCAAGAAAAATCCAAGGTCTTTCGTTCTCCCTGTTTTAGACGTGAGTACCGGGGCTGCTGGCGCCGTCATTTTTGACCGGCGGCGCGCCGGCAGCGCCCGCGTCCTTCTGTCCTTTGGCAGACTCCGCACTGCCGTTGGCCTTCCCATTCGCACCCTTGGCGATCTTCTCGTCCTCCGCCGTGCGCCAGGCAAATCTTTTCGGTCGGCCGCCGGGAATGCGGATGCGTGCCGGCACGCCCATAATCGTGATGTTGTCGGGAACGTCGGTCAGCACCACGCTATTGGCCACGATCACCACATTGCTGCCGATCTTCAGATCCCCAATAATCTTGCATCCCGCCCCGAAATAAACGTTGTCGCCAACGCTGCGGCAGCCCGAGCCAATCAGCGTGCCCGTGCTCACCGTGCAGTTGGCGCCGATCTTCGCCGGCCCAACATTAATGCCGAACGGCGTATGCACCACGAATCCCGGACCGATTTCCGCGTCCGGCGAGATGAAGATGCCCAAGAACATCTGATTCAATCTCTGCCAGATCAGTACGGTGATCATCAGCAACTGTTTCACCACCGGAATGTGCAGCTTTGTCACCCAATGGGAATAGCGATAACAAATCACGGCCGGAGTTTCGAAGCGGAGAAGGATACTGATCAAGCCCTTCTCCAAGATCCGATCTCCTGCAGCCGCCGCAAAATCCGCACGCAAGTTTTCAAACATACCGGTCGTTACTTAGCCTCGAGACAGTTGTTCATTCGCTGCAACCGATCAGGTTAGCCTAAAGCTTTCTGTAAATGGATTCTGGAATGGGGAAAGTTCTTTGGTTGAGCACCGCTCCTAACACCCGCGCGTTGGCATTTTGCAGTTCCTCCATGGCCTTGCGCGCACTTTCCCTCCGCGACGCGTTGGCCTTGAGCACCAGCACCACGCCATCGACGCTGGATCCCAGCACTACCGCATCGGTCGCGTCGCTCATCGCAGTTACGTCCACCAGAAGATAGTCGAACGCCGATCGCAGTTCAGCCATGCGCAAGCGCATGCGCTCGGACGACAGCAGAGCTTGCCCTTCTTCCGGATTCGATCCGCAGCTGACCATCCAGAGATTCGGCCGGCTCAAGTTGCTGGCGAAACCGCGGATGGAACCCGACTTGGTCAGCGCATCTGACAAGCCATGATGATTTTCCACCGAGAACTGCTCGTGCAATCCCGGATGCCGCAGGTTCGCGTCGACCAGGCAAACCGACCCCGAAACCTGGCTCGCCAGAACCTCGCCGACGCGGGCGCAAACCCAACTGCAGCCGTTGCCGCTCTCAGTCCCGGCAAACACCACCGTGCGGGGCGCTTCGCCGGCCGGCACAATGAAGACCCGCTGCACCAGTTTCGTGAATTCTTCCAGCTCGCGGCCTTCGATGGCCAATCCCGGCGTAACCGGACCGGTAAACACCACCGGCTGTTCCGGCATCAACGCGGGCTCGGGCTCGGGGGTCGTGTACAGTTCTTGCTCCCGGCCAATCCTCTGCAGTAGCTCGAAATTACGACTCATGGGTTGATTGTCCTCTGTCCCGCCAGCAATTTCAATTTGAAGGCACGAGCCCTGAATCCCTCAAAAGACCCGCAGCCGTCGCCGAATCGCTGACAGACTCGATGACACCGCGAAGCCGGGATCAGGCCCCTTGTTCCTTTGTCCAACTCGTTCAGTTTCCCAGGTCTTGACGGGAAACTTGAGTCAAGCTGCTCACCAGACTGGGGGTGATGTTGTGCTGGCGGATCTTGTGCAGCAATCCGCGGTAGCTGATGCTCAGCAGCTTGGCCGCGCGCTTGCGATTCCAGCCCGACTCTTCCAGTGCCTGGCTGATCGCGTAGATTTCAGTCCGGTCGCGCAGAGCACGCAGCGTCGCCCGGGGCGGCGGCCCGGCTGGCGCCGGTTCCGACGAATTGCCCCCACTCGTCGCCTTGGCTTGCGTTGCGTTCTCGCTCGTCATCGCGTTTTTCGTTTCTTCTTGACTCATACTTTTCGCCTCATCCCCAGTTTCAACGGAGGCCTTTCGATCGAAGCCGCCAGAACCCGGTACGCTCCGTACAAATTTGGTTGGAATTTACTGCTTGGAAAATGATTCGAGGGAGACTGCTAAACCGCTTCTACTTCATACCCCTGCAACCGGATCGCAACCGAACGTTGAATCAATTCCACCGAGATCACCAGCGATCGGTCGCTCTCGCGTCCAACCAAAATGCCCTCGGTTCCGTTCAACGATCCGCCGCGCACCCTTACTTTCTGCCCCACTTTCAGAAACGCATGGCTTTCAAACGGAATATCACTGGCGAGCAGAAGCTGAATATCCTCAATCTGCTTGTCAGGAATCGCCGTTCCCTGCCCCTGCGTACCCACAAAACTCACCACCCCGTCGGTTTGCAAAACCCGTAGACGCTGATCCGGCTCGTACACCATTCGCAGGAACGCGTATCCGGGAAACAGCGGGCTCGCAACCATCTTCTTACGGTCACTCCACTCCCGCAGTTGGCGTGAAAGCGGCAGGAATGTCGTGAACCCATATCCTTGAAGCTGCCGTGCGACCACTTTCTCGTGCCGCGATCGGGTACGAACCGCGTACCAGGTCATCGGCTTTTCGGCGTTCGATTCCTTCGAGTTCATAGGGCCCATCACAGCTCCGCCCTCTGAGTCACACTTCGTGACCCCGGAGTTTGTGCTCCACTCCCGAACGCTCGACTCCAATCCAATACCACTACGACCTGAGGGAGACAGGAGTCCGACAAGAAACTGCGTCGTCTTGATGTTAGGGGGATGTGGAGCTTATGTATTCTGCCAACTGGGATGAGCTCGTACCACCGGAGCTCCCACTTCGCAGACATCGAAGTTGCAGCAAGCGTACGCAAGTTTGCAGATTGTTGCAAGAGGCCAAAAGCCCTGCTAACCAAAGTCCCTATTCCCTCTAACCGATTGATAGAGATAGCGTTGCTCGCACATCGATCGCCGCCGATTGCCGCTCTGGGCAAGTTCGTCCGGTCTGTGGCAGGCTCTGCGAAGCGAACCCTGCCGCGCCTTTCTCTTCGCTTCGAGCCGCGAGAAGTCCACTCAATGCGGCCTGGTTCCGGTGGATTCTCGACCTCGCTCGTTGGGTGCTGGCTCTCCAAAATAGGCGCTGTTTTTCTCGGTCGTAAATGAATTCTGAATCTTGTCGAGAGCATCCTGCATGTGCTGCCTTTGCAGTGTGTTGCGGATCTGTTCCTTCACTTGTTCCAACCCGAGTTCGTCCTTGCTCTCGAGCTTGTAAATATAATGTCCTCCTCCGTCACTGACCACGGGAGAGATTTCCCCCGGCTTCAAGACGAAAATCGCGCTATGCCCCGACGGCAATGCGGTCCGCCGAACTTTTCCCATGCTCGTATTCGGAGCCGCGACCTTCACTCCCGCCGCGTCGAACGCTTCCTTCTGCAGTTGGAGCAGGTCCTGACCAGCTACCGCTCGGGCATGCAACGACTCCGCCAGCCGCGACATCTCCTCTTCTGAGGCCTTTTCGCGAACCGCCTGCTCTTGTGCGTTAAGTCTTGGAGACTTGCTGTCGGTCACAGCGGCAGGCTGCTTGCGCAGCGGCACGAACAAGCGCTGCAATGTGTATTCCTCAAATGTCTCAGGATTGGCGTGGTAATAGTCGGCAATTTCCTGGTCGGAGACGTTGAGGGTGTCCTGCTGGATCTTTCTTGTCAGCGCCTGCGTCAGGATCTGAAGCCGGGCGAACGCGATCATCTGCTCGTTCTGCGGCTCCCTGTCCAATCCTTCTTTTTCAGACTCATGCGCCATCACCAGTAACCGCGGATACAGGCTCGCCAATTGCTGTTTCACTACCTTATTCATCGACGGCTGAACCGCGGCCGCAACCTCTTCAAACTCGGCTCTGGTGATCACCGTTTCGCACGGAGTCTTCGCAGCGCTCTGCCGGCCCGGACAGAAACCCTTAATCGTCAGGACGGGCGCATCCATCGGGACCGTCGACGGTGCAGCGGCACTCTGATCGTCGCCCTCCGGTTTGCCGGAATCCTGCTTGCCGCCCCGCGGCGTTCTCTCCGGAGAGGCGTCACTCTGGGACGCAGTTGCCGGCGGCGAACTACCCGCCGGCATCGCTGCAGCGCTAGCTTGCCCCCAAAACAGACATCCCGCCGATAGAGCTAACCACCACGACTTGCTAATCATGGCTCGAACTCTCCTCGCCAACCTCACGCTCCCCGGTTCCGTGCCACTCCCTGCACATGAAAATCGTCCCACATTTTGGTCCCGCGATCGAAAGATGAATGGAAAGAATGCTAGCACAGGCCATCGCCACTCCAAGGTCGCAGAAAGCTGCACCCTCCATCCGCGGCAATGCGTGAATCCAGAGACGTTTCTCTATCAGTCCAAATGCTCCGATCTCTCCACGCCGCGGCCAATTTTTTCTATGTCACTTCTGAAATCAGTGTAAAATGTCTGCGCTTTTTGGCTCGTCGCTGATCTCCCGTTTTATTCCCCCCGCAAAACGGTAGAACCCAATTTTCGTGGAGGTCCGAATGTCACGGAATATCCTGTTCGGGATAGTGCTCGGTTTTGCTCTCTCTGCGTTGCCCATGGCGGCGCAAGTCAGTGTGCTGACGTATCACAATGACAACGCTCGCAGTGGACAAAACCTGAACGAAACTGCCTTCACTCCGGCGAGCATGAAGAACTTCGGCAAGCTGGCAACGATCGCGGTCGACGATTGGATTGTCGCCCAGCCCCTGTACGTCCCTAACCTCAGCATAGGCGGCGGCACTCACAACGTCGTGTTCGTGGCAACGTTGAACAATACCGTGTACGCTCTCGACGCCGACACTCCCTCCACGACCTACTGGCAGCAGAACTACGGAACTCCCACTTCCTACAATGGCTTATGCCTGGACTCGAGCTACCAGAAAGCCGTTCATGAGGGTGCCGGCATCGTCTCGACGCCGGTGATCGATCCGAAACTGGGGACAATTTTCTTCGTGACCAAGACCGGCAACAACTCAACCACCACTCTCCCCGCGATCACCTTCTACGCCGTCAATATCCAGACCGGCGCCACCATTGCCTCTTCCCCGGTAGATCCCGGGGCTTCCGACTACAACCCGTACATTCAGATGTCCCGTCCCGCCCTCGCTGAAGATCCGAGCGGCGCCTTCGTCTATGTCGCGCTTGGTTCCACCGGTTGCAAGGGACTCGACTGGGAACACGGTTATGTTCTGGCCTACAGCACCACTACGGGACAACAGGTCGCCTCCTTCGCTACCACCGTCGGCACGAGGAACAACGGCGGAATCTGGCAGGGCGGCGGAGGTCTTGCGGTCGATGTTTCCGGCGACATTTATTTCGCGACAGCCGACGGCTACTACGATGGCGTCACCAACTTCGGCGACAGCTTCGTGCAGCTGGGCAGCGCAACTACCGGCTTGTCCTTGCTCGATTGGTTCACTCCTTTCAATCAGAACATTCTGTTCACCGAGGATCTTGACTTGTCCTCGACCGGACCGGTGTTGTTGCCGCCGCAGAATTCGGCGACTCCGAATCTCATGATCGGCACTGGCAAAACCGAAGAAGTCTACGTCGTCAATCGCGACATCGGCAGCATGGGAAGGTTCAACACCACTTCCAACAAAGTGGTTCAGGATATTCCCCGGCCGTCTTACCTGAGCGGCTGTCTGGACGCGAATCTCGGCGGGTCCCAGGGCAACACCTGCCGCTCCGGCCCCGGCGTCTACTTCATCAACGACAGCAAGAACGACGGTTTCGTTTACTTCAGTGACGATGCCAGCAGCAGCCCGGCCAGCACCAACTTCTCTTGCGATGTAGTGCAATACAAGCTGAGTGGCGGTGCGCTCTCGAATAATCCCACCGCCCGCGCCACGTTCGGTTCCAACTGCACCGTAGGCAGCCCTTCGATCTCCGCCAATGGCAC